>AZIJ01019249.1_pt1 | contig 35220 bp, 32 predicted proteins | sample 359151 | NCBI WGS metagenome assembly AZIJ01 (sample SAMN02429718, study PRJNA222666) | marine sediment metagenome | biome: Sediment sample; isolation source: enrichment culture of sample MGS-ElMAX(UA) from oil contaminated site at the... | place: Egypt: El Max | collected 2013-01-23 | depth 9.22 m m | reverse complement strand
GATCTCGACGCCGTCCTTCGTTTCGCGCGCCGGCGTGTCCGCCTCGATGCGCGGTGCCAGCAGCGTGACCTTCACGCCCTCGCGCACCAGCGTGGCCGCGAACTTCCGGCTCTGCTGTTCCGCGCCTCCGAAGGATTCCGGCAGGTAGGTCGGCAGGACGAGCACGATGTGCAGGGAAGAGGTGCCGGGAAGTCTGTCCACGTATTGCTACCGATCTGAACGGGTCTGCTGGCGGTCGAGACCGAAGGCTACCACCCGGCCGTTTCGGAGCATGCCATATTTTATCCTGCCTCTGTCTAAATATTGCTAGAGTTCTTCAACAAACGTATCGGCGACTTCAACCAGGCTTCTTTCATCATGGCCCCATGTCCCCATGTCCTCCATCCTCCGCATCGTTCATGTCATAACCCGCTTCGTTAACGGCGGGGCGGACGAGAACACGCTTCTGACCTGCAACCATCAGGCCGAAGCGGGGCATGAGGTGTGGCTCGTCTACGGACGGGACTGGACGGAGCGCATGCGCGGTCAGCTTGATCCACGCGTCAGGGCGGTAGAGCTTCCGTCGCTGGTGCGCGAAGTGTCGCCGGTTAAGGATATCGCCGCCTTGGCCGGTCTGGCGAGGCTCTATCGCCGCGTTCGTCCCGATATCGTCCACACGCATACGAGCAAGGCCGGCATTGTGGGGCGTCTTGCCGCCCTGGCCTGGCTGCCCGCCAGGGGCGTTCACGGTGTGCACATTCTTCCCTTCACGAGCGAGCCCTTTCTGAAGCGCATCGTGTACGTTCTGCTGGAAAAGCTCGTGGCGTTGCGTACCCATGCCTTTATCGATGTCAGCGAGGGCATGCGCGACCTCTGCCTCGAATATAGGCTGGGGACGAATGACAATCATTTCGTCATCAGGAGCGGCATGGACGTTGCCAAGTTTCGGAAGGCGACGCCCGCCGACGATATCGCTGCCCTGAGCGGAGGCGAGGCGGTGGTGCTGGGCTATGTCGCCGTGCTGGAGCGCCGGAAAAGGCATCGGGAGATGCTGGAGGCTCTTGTGCCGGTTCTGAAAGCGCAGAGCCATGTTTCCCTGGTTCTCGCCGGGGACGGGCCCGAGCGGCATGTGATTGAAGCCATTATCCATGAAAACGGTCTTCAGGATCGGGTCCGAGTGCTCGGGTTCCGGGAAGATGTGGAGCGGGTCGTGGCAGGCTGCGACATTTGCGTGTTCGCTTCGCAGCGGGAAGGGTTGCCCCGCTCGGTCGTCCAGTATGTCATTGCGGGAAAGCCTGTCGTCGCTTCGGCGCTTCCGGGGATCGAGCGCGTTATCCGTGACGGCGAGAATGGTTTCGTGGTGGCGGGGGACCGGCTCGAAGGCCTTGCCGAGGGGGTAGAGACGTTGATGCGGGACACCGGACTTCGCGCAAGCTTCGCCGCCGCCAGCGCTGCAACCGATCTGTCCGAATGGGACGCGCGTACGATGACGGACCAGATCGGGAGTGTGTACTCTTGGGCACGCCATGATTAATTATCTGCTTCCGCTTACCATCACATGCCTCTTTCTGCCCTTCAAGGATCAGCTAGGGCCGATCCAGGTGCGGCCGTTCGATGGCATGGTCCTGCTTCTGCTGTTGGTGTCTCTGCCGCAGGCGGCGGCGATGCTTCGCGCGAAACTCTCGCTCGGCCTTGTTATCATCGTTCCTTTCCTTGTCATTCACGTCCTGTCGGCGTTCACCCTTTCAGCTGTAAATGGCATGCGTGAGCTGCTTCAGGCCTCATTGCTCTTTGCGCTGGCGTTTCTGATCAACTTCTATGCGGACAAGCTGAACTACAGGAAAGCGGGAGCGGTGTTGCTGTTCGGCTTGTTCGCCGTTATGGCCTACAACATCGGCTGGCATATCAGCCATGGGTTCTGGTCGGGATGGAAGAGGCTCCTCGACCCCAAATCGGTGTTCCTGTTTCTGCCGATGCTGCTCGGTGTTTATCTTCTTCTCACGCCAAAGCATCAGAGAAGGACGTACTGGATTTTGTGGTGGATAACCGGTATTGCGATTGTGTTGTCGGGCGAACGCAAGGCACTACTAGCATATGCAGTGCTTTCGGTGGCGTTCGTTGGCCGTGGGCAGCTGCGTCTGGCGGCACCGGTTGCGGCCGTGGGATTTGCGGGGCTGATGATTTTCGCAGACCTGACGGACAACCGCTACCTTGCAAATCAGCTCGATTCAATTCTGGAGCCATCTCCCACTCAACTGTCTTTGGGTGCATTGGCATCGGGCGAGATGCCCCGGTCGCTTAGCAACGCTGCGCGCGAGGTCCAGATGGCGCAGAGCGCCGAATTGATTTCGAGACATCCCGTCTTCGGTGTCGGTACGAATGCATTTGTCGATATAATCAATCAACAGTTCGGATCGCTTCCCCGCTACCTGAAGCTGGGCATGCACAACGAATTCCTTAGAGTGTTTGTGGAGAATGGAGTGATCGGTTTTGCTGCCTATGTCGCCATCTGGCTTGTGGCAGCGATACGGCTCTGGACGCTCGCGACGAGGTTCCATCGGACAGGTTACTTCGATGCGATGCGAGCTAGATTGTTGATGATTACGCTTTTGGTTCCACCGTTCTTCTATGTGGCTTTGGAGGCATCCGGAGCCCGCGTTACCATGGCGGGAATTGTTGTCAGTTTGTCTCCGGATATTTTGCGTCTCGCTACCCATCGGTCCATGCGCGCGATGAAGCGAGCAAGCCGAGACAGTCTGGAGCCGCTTGAGACCAGCGAGAATTTTGCCGGCCGCAAGCAGATTTCGTCGGCAGGAAGGTGAGTCATGATCTCCGCGATACTCACATGCCACAACGAGGAGCGTTTCATTGCACAGGCAATTGAAAGCATCGTCGCGCAGACGGCCTATGATCTGATCGCCGAGATCATCGTCGTAAATGACGGGTCGCGGGATGGGTCTCAAGCGGTTCTTGACGAGATTTCAGCGCATAACGAAAAGTTGGAGATTATCCGCGCCGATGGCGTTGGTGTGTCGGCAGCCCGTAATATGGCTATCGCGCGCGCGCGAGGTGATTTTATCGCATTCCTTGATGGCGACGACTTCTGGGTTCCAGAGAAGCTCGAAAGGCAGCTTCCTGCCTTTGCTCTCGCTTCCGAAGTCGGCTTGGTCTATTCAGACTTCTACGATTTCACGCAAATGGACCTTTCGGATTCCCAATTCATTCCCGTTCGGGCTTACCATTTGTCGCGTCAGCTTCCGCTCGCTGAATATTTTGTCCATGACGCTCCGATTATACCCTCCACCATCATCGTGCGCCGGGAGGTCTTTGATACCGTGGGTCTGTTCGATGCGGGAATGGAACTCAGTGAAGACACGGAGATGGTCCTCCGGATCGCGGAGCGATGGCATTTCGAGCATGTGCCAGGCGGGCTAACCTTCAAGCGCCGGCATGGAGGCAATGCCACTTCCAGTCTGGAGCGTCTCGGGCAGGTGGGAGAAGTGCTGGTGAAGCGGGTCGTGGAACGCAATCCCTCGATGAAGCCCCTGGCGGCGAAGTCACTTTCCCGCCGATATGCGAGCGCGGGCAATGATTGCGTGAAGCAGGGAAGACGCCGTGACGGCATCCGCTATCTTCGCAAGGCGTTGACGAAAAATCCGTTCGCTTGGCGAATTTACGTTTATCTTGCCATCGCCATGGGACCTGCCTGGCTAGAGGGCTCTGCCAGGCGCGGTTTCTGGACCTTGAAGCGTCTTGCGGCGCGATGGTAAGGCACGTTATCTTGCAAGGTGCATATTGCGAGCCCGTCACGCCGTCCCAACTCGATCTTCGAACTCACTCTAGATGTACATCGACGAGCGGGACCCAACAATCGAACGGAAATCGGATGCCGGAGCAAGATCAAGTAGTCTTTGCATTGGAACGTTGCCGTATCGAGAAAATGCTGCGGCGATTTCCGCTTCCAACGATCCCGAAGGGCGCGCGTGTCCTAAGCATCGGTTGCGGCATGGGAAGCGACGTTTTGGCCCTTCGCGATATGGGATTTGACGCCTGGGGGGTCGATCCGTCGCGTTTGTCCCTTGAAACCCTTCCTCCGGACACCAGGGAATATTTGCGCGTAAGCACTATTGAGAATTCTCCGTTCGATAAGTAATGCTTCGATTTCGCGTATGCGCTCGATGTGATCGAACATGTCGGCTGCGTCAACTTTGGAACCGTCGTAACGCCAGACATGGCTTCGCAACGCGTCAGGTCGACTGATGTTTAGTATGGGCATACGGCTTCGCCATTTCGTCCCAATTGCGCTTTGTCCTTCGGAGTAGGTCTCCGGCGCCATGATTGCGGACCATGATGACGGTAAGTCTGCGATTTTCGGCAGCCAATACCTGCTTTTCGAGGATTCATAAATGCCAGCCGACAGTACAAGACGCCTTGATTCGGTTCAGATACTGCGCGCGCTGGCGGCGCTAGCGGTCATTTGGAGTCATTCGACGCTCGAGGTTTCGAGATTCACGGAATTCGATCTGCGGAGTTTTTCAGCGCTGTCCTCTATGGGACGTATCGGCGTTGATATCTTCTTCGTTATTAGTGGATTCGTGATGGTTTACGTTTCGTCGAGGCAGTTTGGCGAGAGAGGGGAGGCTTGGCGGTTTGTACTCCGTCGCATTGTCCGCGTGGTGCCGGTTTACTGGTTCTACACATCGCTGATCTTGGGCGTGCTTCTGCTTCTTCCGGGGCTTCTGCGCAACAATGACTTATCTTGGGCGCATGTAGTGGCATCGTATTTCTTCTTCCCAATGTCGGCTCCGGGAAAGGAAGATTTTCATCCGCTTCTGGGCATTGGATGGACGCTGAATTACGAGATGTTCTTCTATTTCATGTTCGCTCCGTTTCTGCTCCTTACGAGAAGTGCGGCGATATGGGCGCTATCTATTGTTTTCTGCGGTCTCGTTTTTTTGGGCCTATTTCTCAGCCCGGCACATGGCGCGATTTGGTTCTGGACTCAGCCGATCATCCTGGAGTTTCTTGCCGGGGTCTTGCTGGGCAGGATCTATCTGAGTGATTTCAGGTTGCCGGCGGCCGTTTCGACGGGAATTCTCGTGCTTGGTGTGGGATGGCTCGTTGCTGTTGCTGAATTCTGGAACAAGTCCGGCCTCGATGTTAGGTTTTTGGTAACGGGTATTCCGGCCATATTGTTTACAAGCGCGATCGTTCTCAGACAGGTCGTGGAAGATGCGACCACGTCATCCGTTTGGAAATTTTTGATCTATCTTGGCGATGCGTCCTACAGTCTCTATCTCGTCCACATGTTTGTGATACGTGTGCTGACGGTCATTATTTCTCCGACGATGCTCGGCGCTGCCTATCCATTCATCTATATGATGGGCGTGTTCGGTGTCTGTATCCCGGCTGCGGTCATTTCGTATCGGTGGATTGAGCGCCCGGCCAATGGTTGGCTGAGAAGACAATTTCACGTTTAGTGAGGTCACCCCGGGTTGAGCGCTTGCGCATTCTCTATTTCATAAACGGTTTTGATCCCGGCGGCGCCGAGCACGGGTTGCTGACGCTTGTCGAGAGCGGGTTTTTTTCCGGTCACGATCTTCGCGTCATGGGCATTTGCCGCGGACGAGGGGGGCTCGTGGATGCGCTGCACGCCTCGCTCGGCGAGGGCAAGCTGAAGATCGTCGATGACCGGGAAGACCTGACCCTCCGCAGTTGCATTCTCGCTGCCTTCGAGCTGGCGCGGGAGATCGGGCATTTCCGACCGGATGCCATTGTCCTGTCGCTCAAGCAGGCGAATCTGATCGGGCGCTTTGTGCTGATGGCGTTTTCCGGCATAGGCTGCATTTCGTTCGAGCACATCTCGCATTACCGCGCGCGACGCGCGAAAGTGATTTATGGCTATCTGCTGCGCGCGCTTTCGGGGCGTGTGGACGAGGTCTGGGCAGATTGCCGGGAAACGCTTGTTTCAACACGCAGCTATTTCAAGCCTGGGTCGCGCTTTTGGAAATTTTTGCTAACTATCTCGGCGCGAAACGGGCCTAAGTTTACGTTGAGTCTGTGTGGGCAGTTTCTGCCTGTTGAGGTGAGAAGGTGAAGGAATCTTCCTCGACTTCCGATCTTATTATCGTTGCGTCCGAGTACCCTCCTTTTCCGGGAGGTATTTCCAGCTATGCGTATAACCTCGCTCTGGAGGCCTCTGCATTCCGCCGGGTGACCGTCATTGCGCCAGGTGACGCAGAACAAGCGGACGGCAAGTTCACGGTCAAGCCTTGCCTCGAACATCACCGGCTGACGCTGCTCAGTCTTGTCCGCTCGCTCGCTATCATTGGACGAATGAACCGGCGTGCGCTCATCCATGCTGCGGATATACGGGCTGGACTGATAGGTCTCTGTGCCAGAGTACTTCTGGGCCGACGCTATATGGTCATGACGCATGGGAGTGACGTGGCAAAGTTCGATCGCTTTTCCCTTTCCAAATTGGCCGCTATGGCCGTTTATGGAATGGCGTCGAGAGTGGTGTCCAATTCTGACTATACGAAGGGAATCTACGAGAAAAACTTTCCTCATGGTTCGCGCTGCGTTTCTATTCCATTGGGCGTTGGAGAGGACTGGTTTTCAGTGTCCGGCGGCGGGTTCAGCAATCCTTTGCTTTCGTCCATTCGAGAAGGTGCTGAGATTTTCTGTACGGTTGGGCGCCTTGAGCCGCGTAAAGGGCATCTGATCGCGGTCGAGGCTCTGGCCGAGTATCAGCGGCTCAATCCGCAGAAGAAGGTCGTCTATGTGATCGGAGGGCTGACTATCGATGCGGAGTACCAGGCCGACATTCAGCGGGAGGTCGAAAGACACGGTCTGGATGTGAGGTTCACTGGCCCGGTTTCGGTGAGCGACCTGAAGAAGCTCTACAGGCGCGCGACTGCGCAACTGTTGTGTGCGATATCTCTGCCGGGAAAGATTGAGGGCTTTGGCCTGGTGCTTCTGGAAGCCGCAGCCCAAGGGTGCCCGTCCATCGTGACAAATGTTGGTGGCGTACCGGAAGTCGTGCTCGATGGTGAAACCGGTGTTATCGTGAAAGAGGCCAGCGTCGCTAGTTTGCTCAACGCCATTTCGCAACTGGACGAGATGATTGCTGCAGGTGGCGTCGGAGAAAACTGCATCCGGCGTGCGCGTGGTTTCTCATGGTCAGAGACGGCCAAGAGAACCTATCTCGAAGCATGAGCCTCCGGCGGTCCAGTGAGCGTTGGACGGGACTACCTGCTGATTCCTGTATAGGTGAAGCCGATCTCCTCCAAATCTTCGAGGTGATAGACGTTGCGGAGATCAATCATGATCTTCTCCGTCATCATATCTGACCTGCCAGCGATTCATTCCGGGCGGATGAAGCAATCGAAGCTGTAGCGAAGAAGCTCGGTGCCGCCTATTACTCGCCACGAAAAGAGGTCTGCCATGAAGGTGCATGTCGTATCCGGCAAGATGGCAATGTTCTTTACTGGGACGAAAGCCACCTGACGGGCTTTGGCGGCATATATCTGGTCAATCAAATGAGTGGTTTTCTTCGGCAGATTTTGGCAAGCGGCAAGCCATGATGACAATTTCTGAATTTCAACCGTTCTCATTTCTTGCGAAGGAAGACGAAGAGGTCGGTCGCCATGCAGGTTGGCACGAGTGCGTTCCAAAGCTCCATCGCTCTGAAAAGCGGGAGACTGTTGCCGAAATATTTTGGCTCACCACGCCACAAATAGGAACAGTTGTCCCATTGCTGCCTGGGAAACAGGCGATCGATGGCAGACAGCGTATTCAACCTGTAGAATGTCGGGAAGACATCCTGTTCCTGACGCGTGGGTTGGAGACGCGATAGCGCGCTAACATGCAATGCATTCGGGATGATCCGTGCGCTTAACGCAGTCAGGCCCCACTTATTCGGCGTACGGGCACAAAGCCAGCCGCCCGGTTTGAGGACTCTCAGCATGTGGCTGGCAAAGGCTTCCGGATTCTCCAGGTGTTCGAGAACCCAATCGCTAATCACCATGTCAAACGAGGCGTCAGGGAAGGGAAGGGGTGCAGTGGGATCGATGATGTGGGTTTCATCGACACCTTCGTTTGTGAGAACCGCAGGATCCACATCGACGCCAACGACTTTCGTGACTTTCCCCTTCAGTGTTCTCAGGTTGCGCCGATAAGGACATTTATCTTCCAGGAACAAGCCCCGGCCTGCTCCAAAATCCATGACGGTAAATTCTGGGGAGATGAGTGCCTGAACGCGGGTAAAGAACTGGATTGCGCCTTCATGCCGGCTGAAACCCCCGGCCAGATATTCCGGGCGGTGCTGATCCAATATCTTGTTCATTGTGACTCCGCATGAAACTATTGATGAAATTGTTTAACGGGGCAATCAGCGACCTATGCTCGAATAATTGAAACCCGTTTCTTCCATGTCATCAGGCTCATAGATATTCCGCAGATCAACCATGATCTTGTGCTTCATCGTTTTGGCCAGTCGCTCAAAATCGAGGGCGCGATAGACGTTCCATTCGGTCACGATGACGAGGGCTTCGGCATCTTTCGCTGCTTCGTAGGGGTCGTCGCAATAGATGACCGTATCCGGCAGCAGATGCTTTGCTTCCTTCATGCCTTGCGGATCGTGCGCACGCACGGTCGCGCCGCGTTCGATCAGCGCGGGAACGATGTCGAGCGACGGCGCGTCGCGCATGTCGTCCGTTTCCGGTTTGAACGTCAGGCCGAGGACGGCAACCGTCTTTCCCTTCACGGATCCGTTGCAGGCGCGCTCTATCTTGTCGACCATATGGCGCTTGCGCTCGCTGTTCACTTCGACCACCGCCTCGATGATGCGGGTCGGCGATTGATATTGCTGCGCGGTGCGAACCAGCGCAATCGTGTCCTTCGGGAAGCACGAGCCGCCATAACCGGGGCCTGCGTGAAGAAATTTCGAGCCGATGCGGCGGTCGAGGCCGATGCCGCGCGCGACGTCCTGCACATTCGCACCCGTCTTTTCGCAGATGTCCGCCATCTCGTTGATGAAGGTGATCTTCATGGCGAGGAAGGCGTTCGCCGCATATTTCGTGAGTTCTGCCGTACGCCGGTTGGTGAAGAGTATCGGCGTTTCGTTGAGGTTGAGCGGGCGGTAGAGCTGGCGCATGACCTCGCGGGCACGCTCGTCTTCCGCGCCCACGACCACGCGGTCCGGCCGTTTGAAGTCGTCGATGGCTGCGCCTTCCCGCAGGAACTCGGGATTGGAGGCGACCGAGAAATCGGCATCGGGCGCGACGCGGCGGATGATCGCCTCGACCTCATCCGCCGTGCCGACAGGGACAGTCGATTTAGTCACCACCACGGTGTAGCCGGTAATCGCAGCGGCGATTTCCTCCGCCGCCGAATAGACGTAGGAAAGGTCGGCATGGCCGTCGCCGCGCCGGGTCGGTGTGCCGACGGCGATGAAGACCGCATCGGCATCCGCGACCGCGGCCGCGAGGCCGGTGGTGAAGGTGAGCCGGCCGGCAAACCTGTTGCCGTTCACCAGAACGTCGAGGCCGGGCTCATAGATCGGGATTTGACCCTGCATCAAGGCGTCGATCTTGGAGCTATCCTTGTCGACGCAGGTGACGGTGTGGCCGAAGTCGGCAAAACACGCCCCTGATACCAGTCCTACATAGCCGGACCCAATCATCGCCACATGCATACGTCGCCTCGATCCCGCTAATTTAATCTCTTTCTCTGTTCATACCGGCTTTTGCAGATTAATTGAAGGCCGGAGCTTTCTCTGACTTGTATTCCAATCCGTATGTTGATCATCTTCCTGAGACGATTGCCCTCAGCCGGTACCGGGAAAAAGTATGACAGTTTTAGTGACGGGCGCTGCCGGATTCATAGGCAGCCAGCTATGCCGTTCCTTGCTTGAGCGGGGCGACGAAGTGATCGGCATCGATGATCTTAATTCCTATTACGATCCCGCTCTCAAGGTGGCGCGGCTCGATGGGCTCAAGAGACGCAATGGGTTCACCTTCGTCCAGGGCGATATTGCCGATACTCAGGCACTTGAGGGTGCCGTTCGAGGGCGGCAGATCGTGAAGGTGGCGCATCTCGCTGCGCAGGCCGGCGTTCGCTATTCACTGGAAAACCCGCGCGCCTATGTGCGTTCCAATCTCGACGGGCATCTGGAGATACTGGAGCTCTGCCGCAGTCTCGGCTCGGTCGAGCATCTTGTCTATGCCTCCTCGAGTTCGGTCTATGGTGGAAACGAAAAGGTCCCTTTCGCCGAGAGCGATCCGGTCGACCATCCGGTATCGCTTTATGCCGCCACCAAGAAGGCGGATGAGCTGATGAGTTACGCTTATGCCCATCTTTATGGCATTCCGCAGACGGGTCTCCGGTTTTTTACGGTTTACGGGCCATGGGGGCGGCCCGACATGGCCTATTGGCTCTTTACGGAGGCCATGCTGCGCGGCAAGCCCATTCGTGTCTTTAACGATGGAAATATGTGGAGAGACTTCACCTATGTGGACGACATCGTCTGGGGGACGATGGCGGCTCTCGATCATCCACCGGTCGGCAGCGGGGGAGGCGCGCCCCATCGCGTCTACAATATCGGTCATAACAAGCCGGAGCGGCTCGGGACATTCATCGATATTCTGGAAGAGATACTGGGGGTTAAGGCAGACCGCCAATACGAGCCGATGCAGCCCGGCGATGTTTCCCAGACATATGCCGACATCACGGCCATTGAGCGGGATTTGGGGTTCAAGCCGCAAGTTGGCCTTCGCGACGGGCTGACGCGCTTTGCCGAGTGGTATCGCGGCTACTTCAAAATCTGAAGGATCGCATGTAGTTAAGGGCGTTCTCGGGGCTTGCACCGGGAGCCGAAAAACGCTCAATTCCGTCCGTTCCGGGCCGGTTCCAGGGCCGGCTCAAGCGACGAGGAGCGACTGTGACGGCGACGAGAGCGAAACGGGCCCTGATAACGGGCATTACGGGACAGGATGGTGCGTGGCTCGCGCGGCTGCTGCTCGACAAGGGCTATGTCGTTCATGGCGTGAAACGCCGTTCTTCCTCCTTCAATACAGCCCGTATCGATGATCTTTATCAGGATCCTCATCTCGATTGCGTCCGGCTTTTTCTCCACCATGGCGATCTGACGGACACGACCAATCTCATCCGGATCGTGCAGGAGACGCAGCCCGACGAGATCTACAATCTCGCGGCGCAAAGCCATGTTCATGTCAGTTTCGAGACGCCGGAATATACAGCCAATGCCGATGCGCTGGGTACGCTGCGCCTGCTTGAGGCCATCCGCATTCTCGGCATGTCGAACACGGTCCGCTTCTATCAGGCCTCGACATCCGAGCTTTATGGCAAGGCGCAAGAAACGCCGCAGACCGAGCGGACATCCTTCTATCCGCGCAGTCCTTACGCGGTGGCCAAGCTCTATGCCTACTGGACCACGGTGAATTATCGCGAGGCGTACGGGATGCATGCCTCAAACGGCATTCTCTTTAACCATGAGGGGCCGACCCGGGGCGAGACTTTTGTTACACGCAAGATCACACGCGCGGTCGCGGCGATTGAACTCGGTTTGCAGGAGGTGCTCTATCTCGGCAATATCGATGCACGCCGAGACTGGGGGCATGCGCGCGACTATGTGGAGGGCATGTGGCGGATCGTGCAGCAGGATGAGCCGGATGACTATGTTCTGGCGACGGGCGAGACACATTCGGTTCGCGAGTTCGTGGAACTCGCTTTTGCCGAAGTTGGGCGTCATGTCACATGGAAAGGGCAGGGAGTCGATGAGACGGGTATCGATGCGGCGAGCGGCAAGGTTCTCGTGAAAATCGATCCCCGCTATTTCCGCCCCACGGAAGTCGATGTTCTGCTGGGAGACCCGAGCAAGGCGCGCCAGAAGCTCGGCTGGTGTCATACGACCCGGTTTCCGGACCTGGTTGCGGAAATGGTTGCTGCCGACCTGAAAGCGGTTGCCCGCGAAGCCACCCGGATTGGCCGGCATGACTGAGAAGCGCGCTGCGCTGGTGACGGGAATTACCGGCCAGGATGGTGCCTATCTCGCGGACCTTCTTCTCGGAAAAGGTTATGAGGTTCACGGGCTCGCGCGTGACGTATCCGGCTTCGACTTTGGTCGTCTGAGCCAAAGCGCGCAACGTGAAGGCCGAATTCATCTGCATGGATGTGACCTGACCGATTACGCCATGTTCCGAAATCTGGTGGCGGAGATCCGGCCCGGCGAAATCTACAACCTGGCGGCGCAAAGTCATGTGCCGACCAGCATCGCCGAACCGCAGGTGACCAGTGAGATCAATGCCAAAGCGCCGATCCGGCTGATGGAGGCGATCCTCGATCTCGGTCTTGACGGCCATACGCGGCTTTTCCTGGCGGCCAGTTCCGAGATATTCGGTGAGGCTGGCGGGCAGATCCTCAGCGAAGATTCCGTCATGGCGCCCCGCAATCCCTATGCCTTGTCGAAGTACCATTCTTACGTTGCGTCACAGAAGTTTCGCAAGGAGCGTGGTCTTTTCGTGGTGAATGGCATCCTGTTCAATCACGAGAGCCCCTATCGAAGCCCTGCCTTCGTCACGCGAAAGATCACTCTGGCGGTCGCTTCGACGGGGAACTCCGCCGAACCGCTTCGGCTCGGGAATCTGGACGCCCGCAGGGATTGGGGACATGCCCGGGATTATGTCGAAGGCATGTGGCTGTCCTTGCAACGCGACGTCCCGGACGACTACGTATTTGCGACCGGCGAGAACCATTCCGTTCGCGAATTCGTCGAACTTGCTTTCGAGGCGACCGGGCGACGGGTTCGCTGGGAAGGGGCTGGGCAGGATGAAATCGGCTTCGACGCCGATAGTGGCGTCAGACTGGTGGAGGTCGACCCCGCATTTTTCCGGCCAGGTGACATCGGGGCCACGGTGGGCGACTCTTCGAAGGCGAGAGCGGAACTCAACTGGCAACCACGGACGAATTTCGCCGAGCTTGTTCGGGAAATGCTCGTATCTGATATGGCAAGAAACGGCTGATCGCCGCCGGCTTTAATCGTTAACGCCTTGCGCAATCGGTTCGAGCGAGCTTCGCGAATGCTTTTCAAGGAAACGCATTTTGTGATGATGTAACCATCAATTCAAACTGGTTGATGTTTTCGATCTGTCAGGATTGCCCTAGTGTTGAATTTGAAGTCCACCCGGTGGATCATGGTGGTGATCCAGCCTGTTCGCCGGGAGATGCAGGACGGATGATTTGCCTGTCCGGATAATCTTATCCGTTGTCTGAATACTTTCAGAATGACCGGCGCTGGGGAGCTTCATTTCATGAGCGGCTTTGGCATAAAATCCGATGACAACGCTACGCCCGATGGCGTGGATGCAGTCGCGGTGGCACCCGCCGATTTCCCGGAGCCCGGCATGGATATTGGTGTCATCAAGGACAAGCCGCTTATTTCGACGCGGGTGATCTCGGACATCATGATGTGTGCGGATGGCGTAGCCATCTTCGTGTCGGCGCTTGTTGCAAAATGGGCGTATATTGTCGTCGTCTTGGAAAATGCTCCCCAAATCGAGCCTTACGCGATCATCGGTATAGTGGGGGCCGTGCTTGCGGTCGGGACGATGCGCTATCGCGGTCTCTACGATTTCAATGTGCTGAACGACATCAGAGGGCAGACAAAGCTGATACTGATCGGTCTTGCCGTCGCCGCTCTCATGCTGGTCGCGATTGGCTACCTGCTCAAGATTTCAGACCAATATTCCCGTGGCTGGTTCATCACCTGGTTCGCGATTTCCGCAGCTCTGGTTTTTACATCTCATTTCATCAATGCCCGCATACTCCGGTGGCTCGGCGCGCTTGGAGCCTTTGCGCGAAATATCGTCATTTACGGCAGTGGAGATATTGCGCAAAACTTCATACGTCGCGTTTCGATATCACTGCCGAATGTTCAGGTTATCGGCATTTTCGATGATCTGCCGCAGGGGAAAAAGGGACAGGTGCCGGTTGCTGGCGGGTTGTCCGACTTGATCGCCTTCGGACAACGTCGCCGCATTGATGAAATCCTGATTGCGATGCCCATGACGAATGAGCTGCGTCTGGCCAATCTCGTTGAGCAATTGTCGTTGCTGCCTGTCGATATTCGTATCTGTCCGACGGCAACAGCGTTCCGTACCCCGCCAAAGAAACTTCTGGATTATGGGGGGCTCGCCGTTCTGGAGCTGGAACGCCGTCCGATGGAGGGGTGGGGGTCGATCATCAAGAATGTCGAGGACAGGTGTCTTGCCTTTCTCCTCATTATTGCATTCGCTCCGTTCCTCCTGCTCATCGCTCTTGCCATCAAGCTCGACAGCAAGGGGCCTGTGATCTTCAAACAGCGTCGTCACGGCTTCAATCATGAGGTTTTCAACCTCTACAAGTTCCGTACGATGTTTGTGACGGAAGACGAGCCGAAGGTGAAGCAGGCTCAACGAGATGATCCGCGCGTTACACGTCTCGGGCGTTTTCTGAGAAAGACGAGCCTTGATGAGCTTCCGCAGCTTTTCAACGTGCTCAAGGGCGACATGTCGCTTGTAGGGCCGCGGCCCCACGCGCTGGCTCACAATGAATATTACTCGACCGTGCTCGGGCGCTATGCAAACAGGCACAAGGTGAAGCCCGGTATGACTGGATGGGCGCAAGTGAATGGCTTCCGGGGTGAGACGGATACGCCGGAGAAGATGCGCGGTCGTGTGGAGCACGACCTCTGGTATATCGAGAACTGGTCCGTCTGGCTCGACATCAAGATTTTGATCAAGACGCCATTTTACGGTTTCGTCGGTTCAAATGCCTTCTGAGCGCTATTTACCTGCCAGCTTTTCCAGCAGCGGCCGAAACTTCGGTTCGATGTCGGGGCGGTCGAGGGCAAGTGCGACGTTGGCGGTCAGGTAGCCGACCTTGTCGCCGCAATCATAGGTCGTTCCCTCGAAGCGATAAGAGAAGAATTTCTGTTCGTCCATGAGCGCGATCATCGCATCCGTGAGCTGGATTTCTCCACCGGCGCCGGGCTTCTGCGTCGAAAGCTTCGTGAAAATCTCCGGCTGCAGAATATAGCGGCCGGAAATGATCAGGTCGGAAGGTGCGTCCTCGACCTTCGGCTTTTCCACCATGCCGGTGATGCGGAAAGTCTCGTTGCCCATGTCTTCCGCGAGCGCCACCACGCCATAGCGGTTTACGTGTTCGTGCGGTACTTCTTCCACCGCGATGATATTGCCGCCATGCCGGTTATAGACATCGACCATTTGCGCGAAGCAGCCGCGCTTTCCATGGATGAGCATGTCGGGGAGCGCGAGCGCGAAAGGTTCGTCGCCGACGATGTCGCGGGCGCACCAGACCGCATGACCGAGACCGAGCGGTTCCTGCTGGCGAACGAAACTTGCTGTCCCGGCGGCAGGGCGTCCATCCTGCATCATCTTCAGTTCTGCCGTCTTGCCGCGCGCCTTGAGCGTTGCTTCGAGTTCATAGGCGAGATCGAAGTGATCCTCGATGGCGCCCTTGCCACGCCCTGTCACGAAGACGAAGTGTTCGATCCCGGCCTCGATTGCCTCGTCAACGGCGTATTGAATGACCGGCTTGTCCACGACGGTCAGCATTTCCTTCGGAATGACCTTGGTGGCCGGCAGGAAACGGGTGCCGAGGCCGGCTACGGGGAAGACGGCCTTGCGAATCTTGCGGGGGGAAGTAACTGTCATGGAGAATTTGGCCTTCGGGAAAGTCGTCTCAACAACTCACGAGCACAGGTTCGGTTTCGCATTTCTCGGGATTTGCCGCAAGCGCGCGGATGAGCGCAGTCTTGCCGTTTCGAATGCGGTTAACCTACGAGGCCGGGCGGGGGGTGAAAAAACGGGCGAATACAGTTATTCTGGCTAAAATGGCTTGTCCGGGGGCAAAAACCGGGTTTCGGTCAAAACTTTCGAGGCTTTCGGGCGGAGTTCTGCATGATCTATCCGGTCATTCTATCGGGCGGCGTCGGGTCGCGACTTTGGCCTACTTCGCGGGCGCTTTACCCGAAACAATTGCTGCCGCTCGTTTCCGAGAAAGCCATGTTGCTGGAAACGGCTATGCGTGTCGCGGGTGACGGTTTCGCCGGTCCGCTGATCGTCTCGAATGACGAGCATCGTTTTATCATCGCACAGCAGATGCATGAGGCGGGGATCACGCCGCTTGCGCATATCCTGGAGCCGGTAGGCCGAAACACCGCGCCGGCTGCTGCAGCGGCTGCGGCCTTCATACAGGCGCGCGACCCTCAGGGGCTGCTACTCATTCTTCCCGCCGATCATCACATTGCGAATGTCGATGCCTTCAAGGCCGCCATTGCGCGTGGAGCGGAACTCGCCAACGAAGGCAAGCTCGTTACCTTCGGGGTGCTGCCGACCGGCCCGGAAACGGGCTATGGCTATATCAAGCGGGGCGAGAAGCTGGGCGATGGCAACGCCTATGCGGTGGAGCGCTTCGTCGAGAAACCTGATGCCGAGACAGCGCGCGGATATCTGGACGATGGCGGCTATGACTGGAATGCGGGCATCTTCATGTTCCGTGCCGACACGATCATCGAGGAAATGCGAACGCATTGTCCCGAGATTGCCGCTTGCGCCGCTGAGGCGGTGATCAAGGGGGGCCGCGATCTCGATTTTCTCCGGCTCGAAACGGCCTCTTTTTCTGCGTGTCCTTCGGACTCCATCGACTATGCGGTGATGGAGCATACCTCGTCGGCGGCCGTCGTGCCGGTCGATATGGGCTGGAGCGATATTGGCTCCTGGTCTGCGCTTTGGGAGATCGGCGAAAAGGACGAAGCGGGCAATGTCGTCAGCGGCGATGTCCTCGTCGAGGATACGAAGAATTGTCTGGTGCGCTCAGAGTCAGGGCTCGCGGCAACTATTGGCGTCGAGAACCTTGTGATCGTGGACACGGGCGATGTTCTTCTCGTGGCCTCGCGTGACCGTGTGCAGGACGTGAAAAAGATTGTCGAGCGTGTCGCCGCTGCGGGCCGCACCGAGCATCATGCGCATAAGCGCGTTCATCGGCCATGGGGCTACTATGAGTCGATCAATGAGGGTGAGCGCCATCAGGTGAAACACCTGCTTGTCTATCCGGGCGCATCTCTTTCGCTCCAGATGCATCATCATCGTGCGGAGCACTGGGTCGTGGTGCGGGGACAGGCGGAGGTCACGGTGGGTGAAGAGCGCCGGATACTTGAGGAAAACGAGTCCGTCTATATTCCCGTCGGCACCACGCACCGTCTTGCCAATCCGGGCGACGAAGCACTCAGCATCATCGAGGTGCAGTCAGGCTCCTATCTTGGCGAAGACGATATCGTCCGCTTCGACGATGTGTATGGCCGCGAAGTGAAGAAGCCGGCGGCAGAATAAACTCTTCGTCATCTGCCGGGTCGGTTGCATCCGGGGCCCGTTTTCCTCCGCTACGGATACATCTCCCTTATTTGCAAAGAGTTTTTAACGCGCTGCGGGAGCAGGCTATCCGTTGGTGAATCGCCTTGTGCCGGGCTTGCTGCTCGCGGCGGTTGAATGGTGAATCCAAGCGGATGGGAGATGAATATGTCGCTGGGGAATTCGAATATGGCCAACGCCGCTGCTGCGGTGCCTGCCAAGGACGCTCAAGTTCGCCGGACGGAGGCGCCGGTCCGCCTTCTGCGAGCGGGAAATGAAGACATCACGATAGGTGAGAACAGTCTGCTCGAAGGTTCTTTCGAGACGCATGGAACGATCTTCATCGACGGGGCTGCCGTGAATGCCGACCTGCGCGCCGCGCAACTCTCGATCGGGGCCACAGGCCGTGTCGAAGGACAGGCGGCGGTTCACCGCGCCGAGATCGCCGGTGTTTTCGACGGGACGCTTGAATGCGCGGGTGAGGTGATCCTTCGCTCATCGAGCCGTATCGCCGGAGAAGTGAAGTGCGCCAAGCTGGTTACGCATCGCGGTGCGGTCATCGATGCACAGGTGCGGATCATCATGGAAAGCGAGGAAGCGGAGGAAAAATCGCCGCATGGGGCGGTGATTGCCCAGGCGGCGAGAGAATCTTCCCTCCGTCCGTGGACGCGCAGACGTTTCAAGCAGGTCGTGCCGGTGATGTCGGGCGCGGTTCTCTCGCTCGGTCTGGTCGGTATCGGCGCGCTGATCTTCTGAAGACGGTTCGGCCTCGACGTGCGGGTGGTGCATGGCGGCTACGATCCGAGCTTCGATCGCGACCGCCTTGTCGAAACCTGCGACGATTATTTCGCCGCCGGGGCTGAGCGTCAGGCGGCGCTGGCAGGCATCCAGGGAAAAACGAGAAATGCGCCGCACTGCAAAGCGCGACGCATTGATTGTTTCGGAAGCCTCGGAGCCTGAAGTTTGAGCCTCAGCAGGCGCCGCGGCCGAGAAGCACGGCCGGGAAGGTCTTGAACATGATCGCGATATCCTGCCAGAGCGACCAGTTCTTTACATACCAGGCATCGAGCTCCACACGACGCATATAGGTCGTCTCGTTGCGTCCGCTCACCTGCCAGAGACCGGTGATGCCGGGTTTGGCGGCCAGGTAGTATTCGGCGTCCTCGCCATAGCGCAGCACTTCCGCATAGGTGACGGGGCGGGGGCCGACAAGGCTCATTTCGCCACGGATCACGTTCAGGAGCTGCGGCAGTTCGTCGAGGCTCGTCTTGCGCAGGAACTCGCCGACCGCCGTCACGCGCGGATCGTTGCGGAGCTTCTGGTCGCGGGTCCATTCGGCGGCACGCAGCGGATCGTTTTCAAGCACGCTCTTCAGGATCGCATCGCTGTCCACATGCATGGTACGGAACTTACGGCAATAGAACTCGCGGCCTTTCTCGCCCACGCGGCGATGGCCAAAAAAGGCCGGGCCGCCGTCGAGACGGATCAGGAGGGAAACGGCCAAGAAGAAGGGGAGCAGCGCGAGGAGCGCGGTGCTGGCAACAACGAGGTCGAAGCTGCGCTTCATCAGGCGCGCCATCGGGCGATTGAGATTGTCGGCCAGCGTCAGCATGACGAGGTCGTGGCTGAAAAAGTTGCCCACTTCGAGCGCCAATGCGCCAATACCTTTCACCGGCGGGACGATGGAGAAGGCGATCCGAGCGCGGTGCAGCGCACGCAGGACGGTGTCGAGGCTCGCCATTTCTTCCGGCGAGGGGGCAAGGACGATGAAGCGTGCGCCGTGCTTCTCGCAAGCGAGTCTCAGTGCGGTGGAAAGCTGGCCGCCCGCGCGGTAGAGAAGGCTCGAGGGATCGGAGGCATTTCGGTCAGCGGTGAGTTCGGCAAGGTCCAGCGTGCCCGCGACTTCGTAGCCGAGATAGGGCTCGTCCTCCAGCACCTGCGCGGCTTCGGCGGCGTTCTCCCGCGAGCCGATAATGAGGACCGGAGCGATCCAGCTGCCGTACCGCTTCAGGACATGTCTCATTCCGATACGCGCCATCGGCACGAAAAGGAGCGCCCAGATCCAGGCCTGAAGCATCCAGAGGCGGGAGAAATAGTCCTTCGCAATGTATTGCAGGAAGCCGTCGATCAATGCGACCAGGGCAATTGCCTTAACGATTTCCTTGGCCTCTGCCCAGAAGGGCGTGCGCTTTGAATAATGGCCCTTGGCCGCCCACCACAGGATCGGCAGCATGGCAAGGAAGCCGATGCGGATGATGCGGCTCATCAGCTCGCCCGTCTCCAAAGCCGCAAATTCCGTATTCAGAACCTGCACATTGATGCCGAAGGCAATCGAGCCGGCGACAAGCTGGGCAAGAGCCAGCGCGCCGAGATCGCCGATCAGCAGCATGAAGCGGTCGGCCAGCGGGGTCAGGCGCGTGCCCGGGGCGGGCCGTGTGGAATTAATGCTTTCGAAGCCGGCAATGCCGGTTCCGGTGATGGGGGTCAGGCTTTCGAAGGCCTGTATTTCATTGTTCAGTGCGGTCACGATACTCACGCCAACTTGTGTCCGAATGCGACAGTTGACGGAGAGGTCGCAAGGAGTGCGCCATTCCGTGTTGTCCCGTTTTGAGCGGGCGAACAGGGTAAATACGGTCTTAAAGTCAGCAGGGACTCAGCGTGAGTGCAGCGGCATCATCCGATTGCCGATGAAGTGAGGAGTCCACGAATATCCGAGCGGATGATTTTGCCGAGCGCGGCAAGGATCCTCATATTCGCGCGCAAGCGCCGGTCGAAGCGAGGCGCGTCCCGCCGCTGCGTACCGCTTACCGGGATCTGCCGGAACGCTATGCCCCGGCGAAGCGAGTTGATTGCGAGTTCCGTGCCGATGGAATTCGTATGGTCGAAGCCGCCATTTGCAAGGACGAGCTTCATGTCATAGCCCTTCATGCCGCACAGGATGTCCTTCACGCCGAAACGCAGGCGGACGTAAAGCCCCATCACGATTTCGGCGAAGCGCTGCTTGCGCGGCCTTACGCCCAGCACCAGGGGCACTGCTTCTTCCATCAAAAGCATCTTGAAGGCGTTTACGAGGGCCGGGTTGTGCTCGCCATCCGCATCCATGGTGACAGCGAAACCGAAGCCGAGTTCCTGCGCCTTTTCGAAGGCCCGGTTCAGCGTGCCGTCATAGCCGAGATTGGTCTCGTTGCGGACGACAATGGCGCCAGCATTTGCGGCTTCCGCGCCGGTCTCGTCCGGCGATGCATCATCCACCACGATCACATCGGCATATTCGCGCGCGGCGTTCACCACGGCGCCAATGGTCGCGGCTTCCCGAAAGGCGGGAATGAGGATGGCTAGGCGAGATCGGTCCACAGCAACTCCTCTCCCGCTTTCTTGCTGGTGGACAGACGCTTGCCAAGAACCTTCGGGAGCGCATTGGGCGAGACGGCACCTTCGGGGCAGGGGCGAAGCGCTTCAAGGTGGTCTTCGGAAAGACCTGTTCCGGCGGCAAGCGAATCTTTCAGACGCAGTGCACGGCGCTGAATGACGATCGTTTCCATCTCGTTTTCTTCAATCCGTTTCACGCCGTCTCCGAGCGCTGCTTCAAGCTCGCGCGTCGCATCGACCATAGCACGCCATGTTACCGGGTTGAGAGCAAAGGAGTGGTCCGGGCCTTCGCGCGAATTGTCGTCGGTGAAATGTTTTTCGATCACGCGCGCGCCGAGCGTCACGGCGCCGAGTACGGCGGAGTGGCCGGGCGTATGGTCGGAAAAGCCGAGCACCATGCCGGGCCAGCGCGCTGCGAATGTCTGAAGCACGCGCAGGTTCACATATTTGAAGTTTTCGAGGCTGCCCGTGTAATTCGTATTGCACTGCATGAGGCAGATCTGCCTGTTGTGCTTCAGGATCAGTTCGACGGCAGCTTCCGTTTCTTCCATCGTTGCGGCGCCGGTCGCAAGAAGCACAGGCTTTCCCGTCTTCGCGATGTGTTCGATCTCTTCGTGATAGGTGATGTCGCCCGAGCCGATCTTGAAGGCGGGAACGATGTCGCGAAACATGTCCACTGCCTCGATATCGTAAGGCGTGGTCATGAAATGGATGTCCGCCTTGCGGCAGGTTTCCAGCAGCTCCGGCGTCCAGTCGCGGCGCGTATGATACTGGTCGTAGACCTCGACGACCGACTTTTTCCACGCGGCCTGATGCGAAACCTGGCCCTTTTCACCCTCGAAGCCGACCTTGCTCACGATCCTGTCGGCAAGGAAGTGCTGGAACTTGGCGCAGTCGGCACCTGCTTCCTTCGACTTCCAGATCAGGTCCTTCGCGCGTTCGAGGTCGCCGTCATGATTGGCGGCGATGTCAGCGATGAAATAGGAAGGCGCATCGAGCGCAATCTCATGTGTTGCGATGCGGAGCGATGTGTCGTGCTTCATGACGATTTCTCGTTGTACTTGTGCAGAACGCAAGCAACCACTTCGGAAAGGCCGGGCAGCTTGTATTTCAGGATCTGTTCGGCGCGGCGTACATCAAGGCCGAGGCAATGGGCGCGTGTGGTGGCCAGGCCTTGAACGGAGCCGGATGTTGCGGCGGTGAGTGTGTGGCCGAGTTGCCGGGCGATCTCGCGTACGAAATCTTCCTTCGTATATATCTCGCTTGCTGCGAGGTTGTAGAGGCCGGATGCGCCGACCTCCGCCATGTCGAAGGCGGCGCGCGCAAAGCTCGCAACGTCGATGGAAGATGACCAGGCATCGCTGAAAAGCGTCGCGGCGAGATCGTTTTCGGCGACCCCGATAGCCCATTCGGCAAGAGTTGGTTTTTCCCAGCCTCGAATGCCGACGATGCTCGTGCGCAGAACGAGTGCGCCCGCTGCCGTCAGGGCAAAGCCTTCGCCTGCGAATTTGGTGCGGGCATATTCATTGACGAAGGAGACGGGTGCCGTTTCGTCATGTGGCTGTTTGCCGCCTTCGGTGAAATACTGGTCCGTCGAAACGTGGATGAGTTTGCCGCCGCTTTCTCGCGCCCACGCGGCGAGAAAGGCGAGCGGGCGCGCATTCATGTTCCATGCGTCGAGGGGCGCGCGTTCGCATGCATCGATCTCGCTCAGGGCGGCGCAGTTGAAGACGAGGTCGGGCTTTTCCGCTTCAAGCGTCTTGCACAGCGCCTCCTCGTCGGCGATGTCGAGCGCGATGGGTGCGTTTCGCCGGGCCGCTTCCCCCAACAGATGACCTCGCCGTCGCGCTTCTTCCGCAACCGCCTGACCAAGCAACCCGGTGCTGCCCAACACAAGGGTCTTCATTCAGCTGCCTCTTTCGAACTGAAGAAGCATATGGACTTCAGAAGAGAGGTGCTTGCGATCCAGTGCTTCCTGCATGGCGTCGATGGCGGGCTTCATCATGTCCGTCCAGAGTCCGGCGGCGCCTGCCGTCTTTTCGGATGCCGAGAGCCGGACAAGGATGCTTCTGTAAAGATCCATGATGTCGCCGCCGAACCACCATTCAGCCACGCGGCTCATACCGAATTCGCGGCAGGTCCAGTCGAGCGAGGATTCCGAATAGAGATGCGTATGCCCGCCCGAAAGGTGGCGTTGCATCACATCGGGAAAGGCGGTCTCGATGAAGACGCTGGGGCTGAAAAGGGGCACGGAAATGTAGAGATAGGAAACGGCTGCATTACCCTTGAGTGCGGCCAGAAGTTCGCGCGGCTGTTGCAGGTGCTCCAGAACGCCGATCAGCGAGACGACCTTGGCGTCGACCTTGCCGGCAAGCGAGACCGTGTCGCCAAGGGCGTGGGTGCGGACGATGGCTTCGCCCGCCATCTCATTTGCGAGTGCGGCTTGCGTTTGTGAAACCTCGAAGCCGCGAATATCGGTGAGGCCGGTGGCGCGAAGCGCGGAAACGAAATAGCCGGAGCCTGCGCCGAAATCCGCATAGGAAAGTACGGTCGGGTCTTCACCCTTCGCCGCGAGGGCATCCGCGAGAAAGCGTGCCTTCGGGACATAAATGTCGTCCGTGCGCTTGCGATAGGCCTCACGGTCGGCGGAGCTGTAATCGCGGGCATAGGCCGCGCCGCCTCCCTCGACATAAAGTTCCGAGCAAAAAGCATCGCTGTCTTCATGCGCGCCGTTCAAATGGCCGCAGCGCGGGCAGACGAGATAGTCGACGCCGAGCTTCGAGAAACTGATCTCGCTTATCGGTCCGTCACAGGCCTTGCAGTTCAGCCTTCCGGGTTGTTCCGCATAAAGTGCGGCAAGGGCGCGCTGACGTTGAAGCAGCGCCTCGTTCTCCTTGAAGAAGTGTGATTTGTGAGAGAGCAGAGGTGCGCTCGGTTTTCCGTATTTCTGCATGACGGACCTCCCCCGCGGGCCCTTTTCAGCGCTGACGCCGGATGGCGTTCAGCTCCTGAAGATGTTTATTTTCCTCGCAGACCTTCAGCGTCTCCGTCCATGGTGGAATGCCGTCGCCGAGCAGCGGAAAGAGCGCGCGGCAGAATTCGAGATCTTCGGGATAGTCCAGTGTCCAGCGCAGCTTGCCGAGCGCCTCGTCCGGTCCTTCCAGTGAAATCCGCTTGACCCCCGGTTCGCGGCGCAGCCAGGGCGTGACGTGTTCGCGGTCATAGGGCTCGCGCGCTTGCGTCCAGTCTTGTTCCATTGCGCGCCATGTAAAGGCTTCGCAGTCGAGCCCGTGCGGATAGCGATGGACGAAATTATTTGCAGCGTAATCCGCTGAAGGGTCGGCAAGAAGCGTTGCCAGAACGTCGCCGCAGAGGCCGGGGTCGATCAGCGGGCAGTCGCTGGTCACGCGCATGACGATATCCGCGCCGAGATCGCGTGCGGCGGTGTAATAACGGTCGAGTACGTCAAGTTCGGAGCCGCGCGCCACCGTCGCGCCGCAGGCTTCGGCTTCCCGGGCGACGGGCTCCTGCTCGGGGCCTTCCGGCACGGCGCAGCAGACAATGTCGATGCCCGGAATGGCCGCGCAGCGTGTCAGCACATGGTGCAGCACGGTTTTTCCCGCCACGTCCTCCAGCACCTTGCCGGGCAGACGGGTCGAGGTCATGCGAGCCTGGACGATCACAACATTGGGCATGATGCGTTACTTCCCGGAAGTGGCGTGCGTCATGCGCCGGCCCGCACATTATAGGCCTTCACTTCGTCGACGCTCAGGAAATGCGGGTTGGTGCCGGAGCTGTAGTCGAAGCCCTGCGCCACGGGTTCGCCGCGCTCTTCGAGATTATTGGTCAGATAGTCGACATCTCCGCGAAAGAACTTGATCGTCGGGCGGATCACGAAATGATCCGGGAATTCGACGGTGAGATGCGAGTCGTCGGCGGGACACATGGTTTCATGCAGCTTCTCGCCGGGGCGGATGCCGATGATTTCCTGCTTGAGTTCGGGCGCCATGGCCGATGCAAGGTCTGTGATGCGCACGGAAGGGATCTTCGGTACGAAGATTTCACCGCCATGCATGCGCTCGAAATTCCGGATGACAAAATCGACGCCTTCCTGAAGCGTGATCCAGAAGCGCGTCATGCGCTCATCCGTGATCGGCAGCGAGGTCGCGCCTTCGGCAATGAGTTTGCGGAAGAAGGGAACGACCGATCCGCGCGAGCCGACGACATTGCCGTAGCGCACGACCGCGAAACGGGTCCTCGCGTGGCCGACCATGTTGTTTGCGGCAACGAAGAGCTTGTCGGAGGCGAGTTTCGTCGCGCCGTAGAGATTGATCGGGTTTGCGGCCTTGTCGGTCGACAGGGCCATGACCTTTTCGACGCCTTCGGCGATGGCCGCCTTGATGACGTTTTCCGCCCCGTGGATGTTCGTCTTAATGCATTCCATCGGGTTATATTCCGCAGCGGGCACCTGTTTCAGCGCCGCCGCATGGATTACGAAATCGACGTCGCGCATGGCCTGACGCAGCCGTTCGCCATCGCGCACATCGCCGATGAAATAGCGCATCTGCGGTTGCGAGAATTCCTGGGACATCTCGTACTGCTTCAGCTCGTCGCGCGAAAAGACGATGATGCGGCGAGGCTTGTGCTGGTCGAGAAGGGTGCGGACATATTTACGGCCGAAGGAGCCGGTGCCGCCGGTGATGAGTACGGATTTGTTGTCGAACATCCGGGTTTTTCGCTCTCGTTTGGGTGTCCGATTCATTGCACGATAAGCCTAATGGGTCGTTAACCATGATGGCGAGCGCCGATTTTCGATCGGCCGCGCCAGAAGCCGGTCAGGGGGGCAAATCTGTTCGATCCGGGGGAATATCGTCGGCCGGGGCACGACTTGCGGGCGCGGGCTTCGGCGGACAATCCGTCGGCCTGGCTCGTTGCGGCCTGGCTCGTTGCGGCCTGGCTCGTTGCGGCCTGAGCGCGGTCACGCCGTGAAGCGGTTCTCGCCTTCGGAGGGCGGGCGCAGCCGCTCCGGTGGAAAGGTGAGCGTCACGGTGGTGCCGTGTCCGGGCTCGCTCTCGATCTCCAATGTGCCACCATGACCTTCCATCAGACATTTCGAAAGCGGTAGCCCGAGGCCCGTACCTTCGTATTTTCGGGCGATGTCGGAATCGATCTGCCCGAAACGTTCCAGTGCCACTGGAATATCTTCCTTTGCGATACCGATACCGGTATCGCGGACGCGGATTTTGGCCGTGCCGTTCTCCACTGCCGCAGAGATGTGGATGTCGCCGCCATCGGGGGTGAACTTCACGGCGTTTGAAAGCAGGTTCAGCAAGACCTGCCGGATGCGTCTGTGGTCCGCCAGGAGCGCCGGCATGTCGGCTGCGATGTCGATGTGAAGTTTGAGAGCGTGAGTGTCCGCCTGCTGTTTCAGCATGCGTATGGCGCTGTATATGACATCCTCGATATCGACTTCCTCGTCGTGAAGCTGCAATTTGCCCGCGTCTGCACGGGTGAAATCGAGCACATCGTTGATGAGTGAAAGCAGATGCTGCCCGCTCTTGTAAATGTCATCGCTATATTCGAGGTATCGCTCGTTGCCGAGGGGGCCGAAGGTTTCAGACTTCATGATCTCCGAAAACCCGAGAATCGCATTGAGTGGTGTGCGCAATTCATGGCTCATGGTGGCCAGGAACTGTGCTTTCGCCTGATCCGCGGAGGCAACGCTTTTCAGCGCGACCATCAGGTCTTCCGAAGTCGCTTCGAGCTTCCGCTTTGTCTCCTCAAGCTCCATTACATGGGCGCGGAGACGTTTTGCTTCCTGTGCGGAACGGCTCGCGAGATGCCGGTCAATCGCACTTCCGAGAAAGCCGAAAGCACCGATGAAAACCGTGATCGTGGCAATCGCGATAGACAGAACGAGAGGCTGAACCGTTGGTCGTGTAAACTCGATTGCAGGATCGAATGTGACTGTTGCAGCCGTCATGCCCGTGAAGTGTAGTGCACAGATCGCGAGAGAAAGAAAGCCCGTTCCCGCGATCCGGCCTCTGACCCCGCCAAGAGCCGCTTTGAGTTGAAAAGCCATGGTCGAGAAGACGATACCCATGACGACGGACGCGAAAACGTAGTCCCGGTCCCATGTCAGATGCTCCTGCACTGTCAGCGCCGACATGCCGACGTAGTGCATCGCAACGATGGCAAGCCCGACTACGGCCCCGCCGATCCCGGCGGGTTTTACGCGTGCGACGAGAAAGAGCCCGGCAATGGACAAAGTGATGGAAAGGAAAAATGAAATAACCGTGGCGCCAGCCGCATAGGTGACGTCTTCGCCCGGCCGGAAGGCGAGTATGCCGATGAAATGCGTTGCCCAGATACCGCAACCCGCAACGGCGCCGCTTGCCGGAATCCAGAGCGTACTCCGCCATGACGCCCCCTCACGTGCGCGTGCGAGCAGGTTCATTGCAGAAAAGCTTGCGAACAGGCAAATGAAGCCTGCCAGAGCGACGAGCCGCAGATCGTGTTCAAGCGTTATGCAATTATAAACGGTAAGCATGGCTCTCGAGTGAAGCACACGCCGTTTAATCCTTGCTTAACGATTAATGAACTCTCCGTTTCAGTTCTCTTCCGCGTCAGTGTGTTGCGCGAGGCGGTCGAGAAAACGATAGAGAAAAATTCCCGCGCCTATCGCAGCAATCGTGAAGAAAACCGTCATGTCCAGATGCGCCGGAAGATAGGAGTCTGCCTTGATGAGCTGCACCTTCGCGCCGATTGTCTCGTAGTGTCGGTGCTTGAAGGGCCATACCGCCAGAAGCGACCCGCCGAGTATGCCGATCACCGTCAGCAGGGTCTGGCGGTAGAAGCGGTCGAGCAGCCAGGAGATTGCTCGCGAGAAAAGCAGAGCGCCTGTCACGACGCCAGCGGCAAGCGGTGCGATAAAGGACAAATCGAGTTTGCCCAGAGCTTCGATGGCATCCGTATATTTGCCGAGGATGAGCAGCACGAAGGAGCCCGAAACGCCGGGCACCAGCATTGCCGCCGCCGCTATCATGCCGCAAAGAAAGATGAACCAACTCGCATCGGGCGTGCGCACCGGCACGAGGATCGCGGCAAGAAGGCCGAAAACGACACCAAGACCGATCCAGAATATGCTCGTTGCGCCCTTCGCGTGGACATGAGACAGCAGGCCAACGATGGAAGCGGCGATCAAGCCGAAAAAGAAACCGAAGGTGATCTCGGGCAGGTTCGTCACCATCATCGAAAGCGGAATGATGCGGCTGAAGATAATCAGTGAAAGCAGAACGCCGACGCCGATGGTGCCGAGAAAGAGCATGTCCACATGCCGCGCTGCCGCCAGCACCTGCCGTTGCCGGAGCAGGCCGAGCAGATCCTTGTCGAAGCTGGCAATGGCGCCGATCAGTCTTTTGTAGATGCCGAGAATAAGCGCCATCGTGCCGCCGCTCACACCAGGTACGAGGTCGGCGGCGCCGATGCACATGCCGCGCAGCACCTGCCGTGTCGGGTTGACATTGTCGTGGCCCTCGGGGCTCAACCGGTCGGCAAAGCGTACCCAGAAGGAGAGTGCCCGATCCGTCGGCTTCAGCGCGGCACGATAGATGTACCAGGGGAGCGGCGTGCCCACGACAATGGCGAAGGTGATGAAGGTTACCGCGCCACCGCCGATTACGGCATCGCTCGCCCAGTGCGCTCCGGCGGCGATGGGCGGCAAGGCTAAGAAAAAAGCGAGCGCAACGCCGACAAGGCCGAAGCGCCAGTTGAAGCCGCGCCACCACAGGACGGCGAGGATCATCGTCACCGTGGCGTGACCGGCGGGGAAGCTTCTGTCCGATCCTTCCTTCGCGGCCGACCAGGGAATGATGTCCTTGATCGAGTGGAAGCCATCGAGAACATGCGAGGGTGACAGTCGCGGAAAGGCGATGATCTGATACTGGAGAGCGACGATGACGAGAAGCAGTACCGCCGTCATCAGTCCAAAGGCGAGACCATGCCGGAAGCGCGCGAAATCGCCGGACCCGATATGGTAGAGGTAGATTGCGAAAATCATCAGGGTAGAGAATGTGTCGAAACGCTGCCCGCCGGTCAGCGCCCATATAGTCGCCCAGATGTCGCTCGATGCCACGGTGCCGTTCATCGCATGGAAAACCCATGCGTCGAAAACGTCCCATGCCTCGCGCGTAACCGGCCAGAGCCATGAGGCGAAAAGGAGCAAGCCTGCGGCTGTCCAACCCACGAGCGGTACCCAGCGCCAGCTTTTCGCCAGCGTGAACTCGTTCAGATTTTCATTGGAAGCCATCGAACTCTCCGGCCAGGTCACCACCCCAGAATCACTTGGGATCCTATAACGGCGTAACGGATTTTGGCATGGCAAAACCGGGACTTCTGGCTTTCGTCAGTGAAATACGGGCAGCCCGCCCTTACCCGGAAGGGCAGGGCGCATTACCTTGCAGGCTCGCCCGACGAGGCGTTACTTCAGCGGATCGTCGGGCGCCTCGCAGACGATGCCGGACTTGCAGTGCTTGATCTGCCAGCAGCGGGGGCGCCTTTCGCTTCGTTTTCAACTACGGGGCGGTTTCTGCCGACATCTCGCCGCAATTCCCCGTTATTTCCGTGGTTCTTGGCGGCGCACGGCTCGAAGCAGGTGGTGTGGCCGTTCTGCGCACGGAAGATTAACCTTGCAAACGGGCAGGGCTAGGTGCGGAAAACACGGGCGTGATAGCGTCCCGACCATGAGTTCAGCCGGGGGGCCGTCCGATGCATTTTTTCAGCCTGATTTCCAGCGTGGTTTCCAGCCGCCGCAGCGCGCATTTCTCTATGCGTACCATTGCGCTGCTGGCGTTGAGCCTGACGGGCTGCGCTGCGGCCGCCAATGCGCCCTCGGGGGAGCCCCGTTTGCCGCTTGCCTCTCCGGTTGTCGAAAATGCGGCCTTTGCCGACTGGCTGACCGCCTTCCGCGCGGATGCCATGAAGGCCGGGATCAGCGGCCAGACCTTCGACCGCTCGCTTGCGGGCATGAAGATCGACCGCAAGGTGATCGAGGCGAACGAGGCACAGCCGGAATTCACGAAGCCCGTCTGGGAATATCTCGAAGGCGCCCTGTCGGATACGCGGGTTGCCAAGGGCCGCGCGCTTCTCGCCGAGAACAAGGCGCTGCTCGACCGGATCGAGGCGCGTTATGGCGTCGATCGTCATGTGCTGGTCGCGATCTGGGGGCTCGAATCCAATTTCGGTTCGTTTCAGGGCTCCATGAGCGTGGTCCGTTCGCTCGCCACCCTCGGTTTCGAGGGGCGGCGCACGGAATATGGCCGTACACAGCTCATCGCCGCGCTTCAGATCATTCAGCACGGCGACATCGCGCCCGAGGGCATGACGGGGTCATGGGCCGGCGCGATGGGCCAGACGCAGTTCATCCCCACGACCTATAATGCGCATGCCGTCGATTTCGATGGCGATGGACGCCGCGACATCTGGAACTCCCATGCGGATGCGCTCGCCTCCGCCGCGCATTATCTCAGCCAGTCGGGTTGGCAGACGGGCGCCGTCTGGGGCCATGAGGTGAAGCTGCCAAAGGATTTCGATTATTCGCAGGCCGACATGTCGGTTCGCAAGCCGGTGGCGGAATGGGCGAAGGCGGGCGTGGCCCGCATGGATGGACGCCCCTTCCCCGGCGGCGAGATGAAGAACGATGCCTCCCTCTTTCTGCCGTCGGGCTATCGGGGACCGGCTTTCATCGTCATGAAGAATTTCCGCACCGTGCTTGCCTATAACGCCTCCACCTCCTATTCGCTGGCGGTGCATCTGCTTGCGGAGCGTTTCAAGGGCCGGGGCGAGATCGAGGCAAGCTGGCCGCGCGGCGACCGTCCGCTCGGGCGGCAGGAGCGCCACGAGTTGCAGCAGCTTCTCACGGACCAGGGCCACGATACCGGCGGTGTCGATGGCATCATCGGCTACAACACGCGCAAGGCGGTGCGCGCCTATCAGGCGAGTATCGGTCTTCCTGCGGATGGCTATCCGACTCATGAACTGCTTGAGCGCCTGCGCGGGAACTAGACAGCCCCTTCGCGCGTTGCCTCTTTTGACAGCGTTCTTTCCCTTCGGCGCTCAGAAAATCGTCAGTGTTCCATGAGCTTTCTTGTGGAACCCGCGCAAATCAGGGGCAAGCGGGCATGGCATCGCTTTTGCTCTCCTAGTAGGTTCGGAAGGCGCAACAATCGCCACAAAGGCAGGAGATTCGATGGCGCAGGCCATCTTTGACGAAATGGGCGGACCCGGCAGCGAGGTACGCCAGGCCTATCGCAAGCTGCAGGAATGGCTGGAAGAGACGCCGGTCGACATCCTCACGCTCCGGCATGAAGAAGCCGAGACTTTCTTCCGCCGTATCGGGATTACCTTTGCCGTTTACGGCGAGGGCGGCGACCCCGAACGCATCATTCCCTTCGACATCATCCCCCGCATTATCGAAGCAGCGGAATGGCGCTTCGTTTCGGAAGGCCTTGTCCAGCGGGTAAGGGCGCTCAATGCTTTCATCGCGGATATATACGGCGCACAGGAAATCCTGCGGGCTGGCGTTATCCCGCGCGATCAGGTCTTGCTCAACGAAACCTATCGCTACCAGATGCAGGGCGTTTCGGTGCCCGAGAACGTCTATACGCATATTGCGGGCATCGACATGGTGCGTGTCGGCGCGGACGAGTTCTATGTTCTCGAAGATAATTGCCGCACACCGTCCGGTGTTTCCTACATGCTGGAGAACCGCGAGCTCACCATGCGGCTCTTCCCCGATCTTTTCTCGCGCTACAATGTTGCGCCGGTCGATCATTATTGCGACGAACTGATGCGCACGCTCATTTCCGTGGCGCCGCGCAATTGTCAGGGCGAGCCGACGGTCGCGGTGCTCACGCCCGGCATCCATAACAGCGCCTATTACGAACACTCCTTCCTCGCCGACCAGATGGGCGTAGAGCTTGTGGAAGGGCCCGACCTCTATGTGATGGACGACATCGTCTATATGCGCACGACGCAGGGCCCCAAGCGTGTGGATGTCATCTATCGCCGGGTCGATGACGAGTTCCTCGATCCGCTGACCTTCCGGCCGGACTCGATCCTCGGTGTCGCCGGGCTCATGAATGCCTATCGCGCGGGAAACCTGAACCTCACAAATGCTGTGGGGGCGGGCATCGCCGACGACAAGGCGATCTACACTTATGTGCCGAAGATGGTGGAGTTCTATCTCGGCGAGCAGCCGATATTGAAGAACGTGCCGACCTGGCGATGCAGTGAGAAGGACGATGCGGCTTACGTGATCGAACATATGGCCGAGCTTGTCGTGAAGGAAGTTCACGGCTCGGGCGGCTATGGCATGCTTGTCGGCCCAAAGGCGACGAAGCAGGAGGTCGAGGACTTCACCGCGCGGGTGAAGGCCGCGCCGGAAAAATATATCGCGCAGCCAACCCTTGCGCTTTCCACCTGTCCCACCTTCGTCAATGAGGGTGTCGCGCCGCGTCATGTCGACCTGCGGCCGTTCATTCTTTCGGGCAAGAAAATCAAGGTCGTTCCGGGTGGTCTCACGCGCGTTGCCATGCGCGAAGGGTCATTGGTCGTCAATTCGAGCCAGGGTGGCGGCACGAAGGACACCTGGGTGTTGAAGGACTGATCGCCCATGATGCTCGCGCGCACAGCCGACAATCTCTACTGGATCGCCCGCTATATGGAGCGCGCGGAGAACCTTGCACGTACCTTGCGTGTGACGGACCGTCTTTCGCTCATGCCCTCAAGCACCGATACGGAGGGCAATGAGTGGCACTCCACCGTCATCGTGTCGGGCTCGGAAGAAGGCTTCTACGAAAAATATGACGAGGCGACACCGGAGAACGTCATCTCCTATCTCGCCTTCGATCCCGAGAACCCGTCCAGCATCCGCAGCTGCATCGAGACGGCGCGGCGCAACGCGCGTGCCGTGCGCACAGCGCTCACCACCGAACAATGGGAATGCCTCAACTCGGCCTGGCTCGAACTGCCGCGCTGGAACGAGACGCGCGTGCGCGGCAGCGGGCTGCACCGCTTTCTCGACTGGGTGAAGGATTGCTCGCTTCTCTTCACGGGCGGCACGGTCGCGACCATGCTCCGCCGCGACAGCTATTATTTCACGCGGCTCGGCACCTTCATCGAACGCAGCGACAACACGGCGCGCATCATGGATGTGAAGTATCACGTTCTGCTGCCCGAACATGCCGAGGTCGGCGGCGGTATCGACTATTATCAATGGGCGTCGATCCTGCGCGCGGTTTCCGGCTATCGCAGTTACCATGCGGTCTATCGCGAAGGCCTCAAGCCCTGGCTCATCGCTGAGTTCATCGTCATGCGTGAGGAGATGCCGCGTTCGCTCATCAGCTGTGCTGCCGAGATCAAGGATTGTCTCGACAGGCTCGGCGAGGAATATGGCCAGCGGCATGAATGCCACCGGATCGCCGGGCAGATGTATTCGAGGCTTCGCTTCGGCAAGGTCGAGGATGTTTTCCGCCAGGGTCTGCACGAATTCCTGAGCGAGCATATCGAGACGAATGACCGGCTCGGCCTTGAAATCAGCCGCAGCTATCTTTTGGGGTAGTATGCGGCATGCTTATCCGGATTCGCCAGGAAACGATCTATCGCTATGCGGCGTCGGCCAATTACTCGATGCAGATTCTGCGTGCCCAGCCGCAGGACAGCGATACGCAGCAGGTGCTGTCATGGCGCCTTTCCGTTCGTCCCCAATCGAGGGTAACGACCGGCCGCGATGCCTATGAGAACATTCTCCAGACGCTCTATATCGACCACCCGCATGGCGACATCACACTGACCATCGAAGGCGAGGTCGAGACAAGGGACAGAGGCGGGGTCGTGAGCGGCACCTCCGAGCCCTTTCCGCCCGCTTTCTTTCTCCGTCAGACGGACCTCACGATGCCAGACGAGGCGATCCGGGCTCTCGCCGCCGGGGCGAAGGCGCGTTCCGATGGCGCGCCGCTCGATTTTGCCCACCGGCTGATGGATGCCGTCCGCGATGCGGTCGATTACCGGATCGGGGAGACCCATGCCGCGACCACGGCAGCGGAGGCGCTCTCCCACGGCTATGGGGTCTGTCAGGATCACACCCATGTCTTCTGTTCGGCGGCGCGTGCTGGAGGGCTGCCCGCACGCTATGTCAGCGGCTATCTCTGGGACGATGTGGACACCGAATATGAGGCTAGCCACGCATGGGCCGAAGCCTATATTGAAGGGCTTGGCTGGGTTGGATTCGATGTTGCCAACCGGGTCTGCCCGACGGACGCTCATGTCCGCGTCGCCTGCGGCCTCGATTATCTGGAGGCTGCGCCCGTTCGCGGGCTCCGGCGCGGCGGCGGCGACGAAACGATGGAAGTCCGGCTCAGGGTCGATGCGGGTGCCGCCCAGCAATAGGCCGGGGTTCTTTGCCTGCAGGCAGTTATCTGCAAGCGGGGCGGTGTGAGTTGATACCGGGTATGCCCCGGCGATGTCTGGAGACGAGAATGACCTATTGCGTCGCGCTTCGGCTTGAGGGCGGCCTGGTGATGCTGGCCGATACGCGAACCAATGCCGGTGTCGATAATATTTCGACCTTCCGCAAGCTCAGTGTCATCGAGCATCCGGGCGACCGGGTGATCGGTCTCATGACGGCAGGCAATCTTGCCGTCAGTCAGGCCGCGGTCAACATGGCGACGGAGCAGGGCGTGCGCGTGCGCGGCTCCGACGAGCTGGAAACGCTGCACACCGTGCCCACGATGGTGCGCGCCGCGCAGCTCATGGGCGAGGCGGTGCGCGAGGTCTACCGCAATGACGGGCCCTCGCTCGAAGCGCAGTCGGGAGAGTTCAGCGTCTCCATCCTGATGGGTGGGCAGGTCGGCAATGGCGAGCTTCGCCTCTTCCAGATCTATTCGGCCGGCAATTATATCGAGGCGACGGAAGACACGCCTTATCTCCAGATCGGCGAGCACAAATATGGCAAGCCCATCATCGACCGCGCGCTCAGCTACGATACGCCGCTGATGGACGGGCTGAAGCTCGCGCTCATCTCGATGGATTCGACCATGCGATCGAATCTTTCGGTCGGCATGCCCATCGACCTCATGGTCTATCGCCGCGATGCGCTGAAAGTCGCCATGCAGCGGCGGATCAAGGAAGATGATGAATATTTCAAGGGGCTTCGTAGTGCCTGGTCCGATGCGCTGACGCAGGCTTACCGCGCCATTCCGAGCCCCAGCTGGGAATTTTGAACGCCGAGTAATCCCCGCCTTTGAAAGACTGCTTCAGACTGTCCGGCGAATTCATCCGGACAAGGAGCAGCTTCATGTCTCATATCGCACGTCTGATCGGCTTTCCACCGTGCGGCGCGCCCTCATGGGCGCTTGCCGAGCCGCCCCGCTGGCGGGGTTTCGCC
>AZIJ01015083.1_pt1 | contig 35504 bp, 31 predicted proteins | sample 359151 | NCBI WGS metagenome assembly AZIJ01 (sample SAMN02429718, study PRJNA222666) | marine sediment metagenome | biome: Sediment sample; isolation source: enrichment culture of sample MGS-ElMAX(UA) from oil contaminated site at the... | place: Egypt: El Max | collected 2013-01-23 | depth 9.22 m m | reverse complement strand
TCGCGCGCCAGAGCCGCTTTTGCGCGCGCGTCGCCGCAGAGCAGGACGTCGCGCGCGGCTTGCGCAAGAGATCCCGTTTCCTTCATCGCCGCTTATATACCTTTCGCCGCCGTCAGCACTTCTTCGGCATGACCGTTCACTTTGACCTTCGGCCAGACCTGCCGGATCACGCCTTTCTCGTCGATCAGGAAAGTGGTGCGGTTGATCCCCATGAACTTGCGGCCATAGAGGCTCTTCTCGGCCCAGACTCCATAGGCTTCGAGCATCTTGCCGTCCTCGTCCGAAAGCAGCCTGACGGTCAGGTTGTGCTTGTCGCGAAACTTGCAGTGCTTCTCGATCGTGTCCTTCGAGATGCCGAGCACGACCGTATTGGCCGCGTCGAACTTCTTTTTGAGCGCGCTGAAGGCAATGCCTTCGGTCGTGCAACCGGGGGTATCGTCTTTCGGATAGAAGTAGAGAACGGCCTTTTTGCCCGCGAGAGATTTCAGCGAAACGGTGGAACCATCGTCGGCGGGAAGGGAAAAGGCCGGTGCCTTGCTACCCACCTGCGGGAGGCCGGCATCGGCCGGTTTGGTTTTGGGCTTGGCTGCAGGTTTTTTCGTCGCAGGCTTCCGGGCAGCAGGCTTGGCCTTTGTTGCTGTCGTTGGGGTTTTCGGGGTCGCTACCTTCGCCATTTCCATGCCTCCTGTTGCCGTTTATCTGCCCGCGCGTCTCTGGGCGGCTCAATATGGTCGTTCGCCTTTCGCCTGGCCAGCGCGTTAAGCCTCACTTTATGAAATGCGGGGTACCTGCTGGCAAAAAAGCAGACTTCGCCGGGAGGAGGGGATAAAACCTCCTGACTCGCTTTCGCCTCAATTATGCGATTTTCATAGCGTGGCAAGCGAGAGGAGCAGCAGGCTTTCTTGATCCGTCGAAGTAGCAAGATCTTGTTGGAAGTGTTGGGTGTCGCCGTGGCCGTGACGGCCACGCTTTTTGCCGTTCTCGCCTGGCAGCTTTCCTCCGGTCCCGTCTCCCTTTCCCTTCTCAGCCAGATAATCGAGGACACGGCGGCCCCCGAGCTTCAGGGCGGCGCGCTCGACATTGGCGACACGGTTCTGATCTGGTCGGCGGAAGACAGGGAACTCTCGCTTCGGCTCCGCGATGTGCGTCTCACTGGCGCCGACGGAAACCGCGTTGCCGGGGTGCCAGAGGTTGCCTTCGATGTAAGCATGCCCGCGCTCCTCCGTGGCACACTGGCGCCTAAAGGTGTCGAACTGTTCGGTGTGCGCGCCACCGTTCTCCGCCGTCCGGATACGGGTATAACATTGGCGTTGGCCGGATCCGACAGCGACACCCCCGATCCCGACACGCCTTCCCTTGTCGGTCCAATGCTCGAAGCCCTTATTTCGGAAGGCGACACCTCCTCGCCGCTCGGCTATCTGTCGCGCTTTGGTATACGGAATGCCAACCTTCGCTTCGTCGATGAAGTGAACGCTCTCACATTCGAAGCGCCGGACGCGAACCTCATCATTTACAAGGGTGGCGGCGGTCTTGCAGGCGTTCTTCATGCGAAAGTAGCCATTGGGGATACGGTGGCGGCGCTTGAGATGAACGGCGAATTGTCCGCCGGTGCCGATGAGGCAAATATCGAGGCGAGCATTTCCAATCTCGTGCCAGCCGCCCTGGCGCGCACAACGTCCTCGCTGTCGGACTATGGAATTTTCAATGCGCCGCTCTTCGCTGACGGCGAGTTGCGTATCGGTCGGGATGGTGCGTTGCGCTCTGGCCATCTCGCGGTTCGCGCCGGGGCCGGCGAGATCGATCTTCCCGCGCCCTGGAATACAACTATCCCGCTTGAGGCGGCCGAGGGCGAAGTCACCATTGATGGATTGTTGCAGCGGCTGAAGCTGGAAAAGCTGATGGTGAAGGCGGGTCCGCACGAGGCATCGCTGAGCGGTACTGTGGATTACCGGGTTCGCAAGGGGCTCGACATATTCAAGGCGCGGGTCGCTCTTGTCGCGGACGAGCTTCACACCGAGGTTCCCGATTTCTTTGTCGGCCCTGTCGACCTCGAAAAAGCGACGCTGAAGGCGGATATCGATTTCGATGCCTTGAGTGCGGATATCGAGGAGCTCTTTGTGAGCGTGGGCAGTGGCGGCATCCGGCTGGCAGGCAAAGTCGCCAATGCAGATCGCTCGCCTCTTGTAAAAATCAAGGGCGGCATTGAGCCCATGTCTTTCGAGGCACTGAAAGCGATATGGCCGCTTCCGCTCGCTAAGGGCGCGCGCGAATGGGTCGGTAAAAATCTTGTAGATGGCACGGTCGACAGCGGCTCTTTCGACATTGATCTTGCGGGCGGCATGATCGCCGATGCCGCGGATCATATCCCTTTGTCCGACGAAAATATCCGGTTCGAGTTCACCGCCTCCGGCCAGACCATGCATTATCTCGGCGACTTGCCTCCGATGGTTGAAATTCAAGCCCGTGGTCTTGTCCTCGGCGATCGCTTCGATGCATGGGTATCATCCGCCGTTATCCGCCAGGAGAACAAGGGCGATGTCATGATCGTCGACGGTCATTTTTACAATGACGAACTGAGCCGGAAAGGAGCACCCGGGCATATCTTTTTCAAGGCGTCCGGCGCCACTGCGGATGTGCTCAGTGTGCTCGACCATGAACCTCTTCACTTCATCAGCGATTTCGGCATCGATCCTGCGAAAGTAGAAGGAAGCGGAACGCTTGAAGGAGAGATTTCCCTGCCTCTCGTAAAGCATGTGCAGATGGAGCAGGTAGACTTCTCGGGTAAGGCGCATATTGAAAATGCCTCGATCCCGAATATCCGCGAGAACCTCTCGTTGACGGCCGGTACGCTCGACATGACGGTGAACCGGAGTGGACTCACCGCGACCGGGCCCATCGTTCTCAACGATGCGGCGAGCGTGAATCTCGAATGGAAGGAAAGTTTCAGTCCCGAGGTTACACCGGGTTCCGTCTACCGTTTACGCGGTGAAGTGGATGACAAGGCCCTTTCCGCTATGGGGCTAAAACTCGACCAGTTCGTTTCCGGGCCTGCTGTGGTTGATGCGACGATCATGGGCGATGGCAGCAATGTCGACCGTGCCTCGGTGAAGGCGGATCTGAAGAACGCGGTCGCGAAACTTGACGATGCGTCCTGGCGTAAGGAGCCGGGAGTGCCGGCAATGGTAAATTTCGATGTATTCATTCAGGAAGATGGTGGCTATCGGCTTTCCGACTTCGTGTTGACCGGGGAGGGGATAAGTGTCAGCGGCAATTTCACCATTGGCACCGATGGACGCCTGATCGCTGCTGATTTTCCAACAGTAAAGCTCGGCCCCGACAACGATTTCAGCTTCAAGGCTGGTCCGGCCGAGAACGCAGCGCTTGAAATGAGCATACGCGGGCAGCGCTTCGATGCGCGGCACGCGCTCGCCAGTCTCCTTTCCGGCGGTGAGGAGCTGCCCGAAGAGGCCGGAAGCGCGAGTGAAACGAGCGACGCAATCTTGCTTGAGGATATCGCTCTCGCCGACCCGCTGCGACGGACAGCTTTCCGCGCCGACATCGGCACAGCAGTCGGCAACCATGGCACGAGGTTCAACAATGTCCGTCTGGAGATGGTTGAGGTCGACAATGCACTCTGGTCGATGGATGTGACTGCGGCCGACGAAGAGGGGAAGCCGATCAGATTCGAGATTGCTCAGGATGAGGAGAGCACTCGTCACCTGAGAATGACGTCAGGTGACGCTGGCGCAATCTTCCGGGCGCTTGATTTCACGCAAAGCATTCAGGGTGGCCTTCTTGACGTGACGGGTGTTTATGACGACAGCAAGCCAGGCTCGCCGCTGAGCGGCACGTTGACGATTGGGGATTTTCGGATCGTGGATGCACCGGTTCTCGCGAATATTCTGACCGTGGGCTCCCTTACCGGCATTGGCGATACGTTACGCGGCGCCGGCATCCTCTTCACGAGCCTTGAGGTGCCATTCTCGATGACGGAAAGCCGTATTCGCTTGAATGACGCCCGGATGTCCGGCCCGGCCATTGGCCTCACGATGGAAGGCCAGATTGACCGCGCCAGCGACCAGATTGACATGGAGGGAACGCTCGTCCCCGCATATACGATCAATTCCTTTCTTGGAAATGTTCCCCTGATAGGCCCGATCATTGTGGGTCGCGAAGGCGAGGGGATATTTGCCATTACTTATAGCGTGCGTGGGCAAACAGACGATCCCACCGTGGTCGTGAATCCGCTATCGGCGATTGCACCGGGCTTCCTGCGCCGCATTTTCGAGTTTGGGGAGAATATGCCGTCCGAGTCGCAGAAACCGGTTTTACCAAAGGGCAAGTCGGCGCCCTCGAAGATTGTGCCTTCGTTGCCGAATGCGCCGACGGCAGCGGAAGAAGGAGCGGAAACTCTCGTTTCTCCTCAGAGCGAAACGGGCCCGGCCCCTGTTGCACCGCAAAATTAGACTTTTCCGCCAAATTTAGATTGCGTAGTTCTACTCCGCAGATATGATTTTCCCATTGGCATTGATCGCGGCCTTGGGTGGAGGGTGAGTATGCTTTCCATCCCGGGCAAGACGACTGCCGTCCAATGGACCAGGAAACAAGCGGCAGCCAATAGCCGCGGAACGCTAAGCAAAAAGAAGAAGAACGAGAAGAATAAGGGAGCGTTCAGGAAGGGCCCTCTCCGGAAACGGAGAGGGCTGACTTCTTTTTAGTTAGCGGGCGGGCTTCAGAAGCACATGCTTCTTCTTGCCAAGCGAAAGTTTGACGACGCCATCGCTCGTGAGGTTCTCCCCCGAGAGAACGGTTTTCTCGTCGCTGGTCTGCGCATCGTTGATGCGCACGGCTCCACCCTTGATCTGGCGGCGTGCATCGCTCGTCGAAGAACAGAGACCGGCCCGCACGAGAGCCGTAAGAAGGCCGAGACCGGCATCGAGTGCGTCCGCTTCGATTTCGACGGTCGGCAGGTCGGCGCTGAAAGCGCCTTCCTCGAAAGCGGTGCGGGCAGCATTGGCCGCCTTCTCGGCTTCCTCGCGTCCATGCAGCATGGCAGTCGCTTCGGTCGCGAGTATCTTCTTTGCTTCGTTGATCTCCGAGCCTTCGAGTTTTTCGAGGCGCGCAATCTCGTCGAGCGGCAGTTCGGTGAAGAGACGCATGAAGCGTCCGACATCCGCATCTTCGGTATTCCGCCAGTATTGCCAGTAGTCGTAGGGCGAAAGCATCTCGGCATTGAGCCAGACGGCACCGGAGGCCGTCTTGCCCATCTTGGCGCCTGAGGAAGTCGTCAGGAGCGGGCTTGTCAGACCGAACAGCGTAGAGCCGTCCACGCGGCGGCCAAGCTCAATTCCATTGACGATATTTCCCCACTGATCCGAGCCGCCCATTTGAAGGTTGCAGTCATACTTGCGGTTCAGCTCAACAAAATCATAGGCCTGAAGGATCATGTAATTGAATTCGAGGAACGAGAGGTTCTGCTCGCGCTCAAGCCGGATCTTCACACTCTCGAAGGAAAGCATCCGGTTTACCGAAAAATGGCGCCCGTAGTCGCGCAGGAAGTCGATGTACTGAAGATCGTCGAGCCAATCTCGATTGTTCACCATGATGGCGTCGGTTTTGCCTTCGCCGAAATTCAGGAACCGGGCGAAAACTTTTTTGATGCCCGCCAGGTTCTCGTCAATCTTCTCGTCCGTGAGCAGAGGCCGCGCATCATCGCGAAAACTCGGATCGCCGATGCGCGTTGTGCCGCCGCCCATCAGTGCAATGGGTTTGTGCCCGGTTTTCTGAAGCCAGCGAAGCAACATGATTTGCACGAGACTGCCTGCATGGAGGCTCGGCGCTGTCGCGTCGAAGCCGATATACCCGGTCAGCATCCTTTCTGCAGCGCCTTCATCAATGCTGTCCGCATCGGAAAGCTGGTGGATGAAGCCGCGCGCTTCCAGTTCACGCAGGAAATCGGATTTGTAGCTGGACATCTTCAATGCTCGGGGTTTCGGTAGGCTTGAAAGCGCGGCTGGTGTATCACGCTTTGGCTGAGGGAAAAACGGATAAAGACCCATGATTCGAGCCCTTGGGCTGATGAGCGGCACTTCTTTGGACGGCATCGACGCGGCAATCGTCGAAACCGACGGCGAGGGTGTGGTGCGCGCAGGCGCCTCGCTCTCCGTACCCTACAAGCCGGAAGAACGGCTCCTGCTGAGTACGGCGCTGGAGGCGGCGAAGACATGGGAACCGGATCAGCCCATGCCAGAAGAGGTGGCAGAAGCCGAACGGCATCTGACCCTCGCCAATGCAGTTGCGGTACGTACGCTGCTGGCGCAGGCGGAACTGAAGCCTGCGGATATCTCCGTTGTCGGTTTTCACGGCCAGACCGTACTGCACCAGCCGGAGCGCCGCCGCACCGTACAGATCGGCCTTGGCGACGTACTCGCGCGGCTAACGGGCATCGATGTCGTAAACGATTTCCGCAGTGCCGATGTCGCAGCAGGCGGGCAGGGCGCGCCGCTTGTGCCGCTCTACCATCAGGCACTTGCGCGGAGCACCGGAGTGCAGGAGCCGATTGCGATCATCAATATCGGCGGCGTCGGCAACATCACCTATGTCGGCACGGATGGCTCACTGATTGCCTTCGACACGGGCCCGGGCAACGCGCTGATCGACGATTGGGCGATGGCGCATACCGGCGAACCGCTCGACCGCGACGGCGCCCTCGCGCTCGCGGGCGAAGTTGACATGGATATCCTCGAACGGCTGATGAACCACGCGTTCTTCGATGCGCGTCCTCCAAAATCGCTTGACCGTTTTTCCTTCTCGCCGGATGCGGTGGCAGAGCTTTCGCCGGCAGATGGTGCGTCAACGCTCACCGCTTTCACGGTGGAAACCATTGCGCGCGGCCTCGCACATGTTCCGGGTGTGCCCTCGCGCTTCATCGTCTGCGGTGGGGGGCGCCACAACCCGGTGCTGATGGCGATGCTGAGCAAGCGCCTTCAAGGCGGCGTTCTTCCTGCGGAAGACCTTGGCTGGAAGGGCGATGACGTCGAAGCGGAGGCCTTCGCCTATCTGGCGGTGCGGGCGCTTCGCGGCCTTCCGCTCAGCCTGCCCGCGACGACGGGTGTGCCAGAACCCATGCCCGGCGGAAAGCTCCACCGGGCTGGAAAAGAAAACTAGCGAAAAAGGCGACTCAGCCCTTTTCCGGACCGTCTGCCAAACGCTTGTCTAGATAGGTGCCGACGGTCGCGAGAAGCGGTTCCAGCTTGTTCTCGAAGAAGTGGTTTGCACCCTCCACCGTCGCATGTTCGATGGTGATGCCTTTCTGAGTCTTGAGCCTTTCCACAAGCTTCAGCACATCGGCCTGCGGGGCGACCTGATCGATCCCGCCATTGATGATGATGCCGGACGAGGGGCAAGGCGCGAGGAAAGAAAAGTCATACATGTTGGCGGGCGGAGCGACCGAGATGAAGCCTTCGATCTCTGGCCGGCGCATTAGCACTTGCATGGCAATCCAGGCGCCAAAGGAAAAGCCGCCAATCCAGCATTGCGAGGCATCCGAGTTCTGGGACTGCAGCCAGTCCAGCGCCGCTGCTGCATCCGACAACTCGCCGATGCCGGAGTCGAAGCTGCCCTGAGAGCGCCCGACACCACGGAAATTGAAGCGCAGCACCGAAAAGCCGCGGTTCACGAAGGCCTGAAACAGCGCATAGGTGACCGGGTTGTTCATCGTGCCCCCGAACTGCGGATGCGGGTGCAGGACTAGTGCGACCGGGGAGTTGGCCTTCTTGCTATGGTGATAGCGGCCTTCGATACGGCCTGCGGGACCATTAAAAATCACTTCGGGCATGTTTGGGTCTGTCTCAAGCTACGCGGTGTCAGGGGGTGCGGCCTATTTCCCAGCATTTGTCTGGGAGAAATTATCCGCAACAAGGCGCTGATTCCTCTAGAAAATCTGTCACGAGGTGTTAAGTAGTTGACTGTGGCGCTCGGAGATCATATGGCCTTGCGCCGAGCCTTCGGAGATCGGTTCCATTCCTTCTGCCCGCACTCGGGAAAAGGCGGGAAGCGACCGGCATCCTGGGGCGCACGTTCTTAACACAGGCAACGGTCGGTTGTGCAAGCTTTTGACCGCCGTTGCCCCTGTCACGAAGGAGCAGGTCGTGAAGCTCACCACCAAAGGGCGCTATGCCGTAATGGCGATGGCCGATCTGGCGCGTCATTCATGCGGCAGCCCCGTGGCGCTTGCCGAAATTGCGGATCGCCAGGAAATTTCGCTTTCCTATCTGGAACAGCTTTTTGCGAAGCTCCGGCGCGGCGATCTTGTAAAGAGTGTACGTGGGCCGGGTGGCGGTTATCTGCTGTCGCGCGAGGCGGACGAGATACGTATTTCTGACGTCATTCTGGCCGTGGATGAGCCTATCAAAGCCACGCGCTGCGAGCTTGGGTCGCCAAAAGGATGTCTACCTTCCTCTGGGCGCTGCATCACGCATGATCTTTGGGAGGGCTTGAGCCACCAGATCCAGCTCTATCTGGGGTCAGTCTCGCTCGGCGACGTGATTGAGGGACGCATTGCCGGTCGTACTGGTTTTGACAGCCATCCGCAGCCCGAAGCGACGATCTCCGCAAACGCCGCCGACTGACGGTTTTTTGACAATCCTTGAGACTGCTGAGGCGATGACGAACAGACGCGCCTATATGGACCATAACGCCACCACGCCGCTGCGCCCCGAAGCGCGGGCGGCTGCGGTCGAGGCGTTGGATGTTCTTGGTAATCCCTCCTCGGTTCACACCGAGGGCAGGGCTTCCCGCGCGCTTGTCGAAAGGGCGAGGCGCGAGGTCGGCGAACTGGTGAGTGCAAAACCGGCCGAGGTGGTTTTCAGCAGCGGTGGTACGGAAGCGGCAGCGATGGCCGTCCACGCCGCAAAGGCAGCGCTCGGCGTGAGGCAGCTGCTTGTCTCGGCGGTGGAACACGATGCCGTTCTCTCGGCAGCGGAGGCGAGCGGACTTCCTGTGTCGCTGATACCGGTCGACGGCGAAGGCTGTACCGATCTCGCGGCGCTGAAGACGATGCTTGAGGCCGCGGATACCCCCGCCCTTGCTGCTCTGATGTATGCAAACAACGAGACGGGCGTCCTTCAACCCGTCGCGGAGGCGGCCTTGATCGCTCATAAGTCAGGCGCGTTTCTGCTCTGCGATGCCGTGCAGGCCGCGGGCAAGGTACCAGTGGATTTCGCAAGCCTTGGAGCCGATATGATGGTTCTCGGCGGGCACAAGCTGGGCGCTCCAATGGGAGTCGGCGCTCTTGTTGTGCGTGCCGGATTGCCTTTTGAGGCACGCAGCGTCGGGGGCGGGCAGGAGAGCCGGCGCCGGGCGGGAAGCGAAAACGTGAGTGGTATAGCCGGGTTTGGTGCTGCCGCGCGTACGGCACGCAGTGGTTTAGGAGAACTTGCGGTGCTGCGCGATGAGCTTGAAGCCCGCATCGCGAAAATCGCGCCAGATGCGGTTTTCTTCGGTGCAAAGGCGTCCAGGTTGCCCAACACCAGCTATTTTTCTGCCCCTGGTCTCGATGCCGAGACGCTGTTGATGGCGCTCGATCTCGACGGACTGGCCGTGAGCGCGGGGGCTGCCTGTTCTTCGGGCAAGGTTGGCCGCCCGCGCGTTCTCGATGCGATGGGCGTGCCTGATGAACTGTCGCGTGGCGCGATCCGCGTGAGTCTTGGCTGGACGAGCGAGGCGGCGGATATCGATCGTTTCGTGGATAGCTGGTCGCGCGTCTATGAACGTATTCGCGCCAGAACGACAAAAACGAATGCAAGTGTAACCGTGAGCGAGCATATCGCTGCGCCTCTCGCGGCAGTGGAGAGTTAATATGGCTGCGGTAAAGGAAACCGTCGAGACCGTTCGCGAAGCGGAGAAGTACAAATATGGCTTCTTCACGGATATCGAATCCGAGAAGGCCCCGCTGGGCCTGACGGAAGATACGGTGCGTTTTATTTCCGCGAAGAAAAACGAGCCCGCATGGTTGCTCGAATGGCGGCTTGATGCCTTTCGCCGTTGGCTGACATTGACGGAGCCCACTTGGGCAAAGGTTACTTATCCTCCTATCGACTTTCAGGATGCCTATTACTATTCGGCACCCAAGCAGTCGGCGAAGCTTGAAAGTCTTGATGAAGTCGATCCGAAGCTGCTCGAAACCTATGAGAAGCTGGGCATTCCGCTGACCGAACAGAAGATGCTGGCCGGTGTGGCGGTCGATGCGGTGTTCGACAGCGTGTCCGTCGTCACCACCTTCAAGGAAAAGCTGGCCGAAGCCGGCGTCATCTTCTGTCCGATGTCCGAAGCGGTGAAGAACCACCCGGAACTCGTGAAGAAATATCTGGGTTCGGTCGTGCCGACCTCGGACAACTTCTATGCAACGCTGAACTCGGCCGTCTTCTCGGAAGGTTCCTTTGTTTACATTCCGGAAGGCGTTCGCTGCCCGATGGAGCTTTCGACCTATTTCCGCATCAATGAGGCGCAGACCGGTCAATTCGAGCGAACGCTCATCATCGCGGACAAGGGCTCCTATGTAAGCTATCTCGAAGGCTGCACTGCACCGCAGCGCGACGAGAACCAGCTTCACGCTGCGGTCGTCGAGCTTGTCGCGCTCGAAGACGCCGAGATCAAATATTCGACCGTGCAGAACTGGTTTCCAGGCGATGAAGACGGGAAGGGCGGCGTCTACAACTTCGTGACGAAGCGCGGGGATTGCCGCGGCAAGAACTCGAAGATTTCCTGGACGCAGGTCGAGACCGGCTCAGCCATCACATGGAAATATCCAAGCTGCATCCTTCGCGGTGACAATTCGCGCGGGGAGTTCTATTCGATTGCGATTTCGAACGGCCATCAGCAGGTGGACAGCGGAACGAAGATGATTCATCTCGGCCGCGACACCTCCAGCCGCATCATCTCCAAGGGTATTTCAGCGGGGCAGTCGTCGAACACCTATCGAGGTCTCGTGAGCGTCCATCGCAAGGCCGAAAACGCGCGCAATTTCACGCAGTGCGACAGTCTGCTGATCGGAGACCGCTGCTCCGCGCACACGGTTCCCTATATAGAGACGAAGAACCCCACCGCCGTTCTGGAGCATGAAGCGACGACCTCGAAGATCAGTGAGGATCAGCTTTTCTACTGCATGCAAAGAGGGATCGGCGAAGAAGAGGCGGTTGCTCTTATCGTCAACGGTTTTTGCCGTGACGTGCTTCAGCAACTTCCGATGGAGTTTGCCGTCGAGGCGCAGAAGCTCGTCGGCATCAGTCTCGAAGGCAGCGTCGGCTGACGTTCAGAACGAAAGAAATGAAGTATGCTTGAGATCAAGAACCTGCATGTCACGGTGGATGGAAAGGAGATCCTGAAGGGGATCGACCTCGACATCGGCGCGGGCGAAGTACATGCCATCATGGGGCCTAACGGTTCCGGCAAGTCGACGCTTTCTTATGTTCTTGCAGGTCGCGACGGGTATGAAGTGACTAAGGGGTCGGTACGCTTCAAGGGCAAGGATTTGCTGGATATGAGCGTGGATGAACGGGCCGCCGCAGGCGTTTTCCTCGCCTTTCAATACCCGCTCGAAATACCGGGCGTCACGACCATGAATTTCCTCAAGACCGCGCTCAATGCACAGCGCACGGCGCGAGGCGAAGAAGAGCTAGACGCCGTGCGTTTTTTGAAACTTGTGCGCGAGAAAGCGAAGCCGCTCAACGTTACCGATGACATGCTGAAACGGGCGCTCAATGTCGGTTATTCCGGTGGCGAGAAGAAACGTGCCGAAGTGCTTCAGATGTCATTGCTGGAACCGTCGTTGGCGGTCCTGGATGAAACGGACTCGGGCCTCGATATCGACGCGCTCAAGACCGTTGCCGAAGGCGTCAACGCGCTGCGGTCGCCCGAACGTGCGATGATCGTCATTACCCATTATCAGCGTCTTCTCGATTACATCGTCCCCGATGTCGTGCATGTTCTTTCGAACGGCCGGATCGTGAAAACGGGCGGAAAGGAGCTGGCGCATGAACTCGAAAAGTCAGGTTATGCCGGCTATGGCGCGGATGCCGCGTGAGCAAGATCATGAGTGAAAAGGCAACGCAGAAACTTGTCGAGACGTACCGGGGCGCACAGAGCGCGCTGCCCGGCGCTGGCGGTTGGCTGGCGCGTCGCCGTGAGGCGGCGATAGATGCCTTCACGCAAACAGGTCTTCCCCATCGCCGTCTGGAAGAGTGGAAATACACGGATCTTCGGCAGGTGCTGGAGAAGGCGATCCTTGTCTCCGCACCCGCACATGACGGTGCATTGGTGCTGCCGGAACTGCATTCGGCCACTGCATTTTCTGCAATCGACAGATATGTTCTGGTTTTCGTGAACGGAGTTTATCAGCTAGGTTTGTCGCAGCTCGCGCTCCTCCCGAAGGGTGTGGAGCTGTGTGCGCTGGCCGAGGTGCTGCACGAACAATGGGCAAAGAATATCGTCGAACGCCGCTTCGACGACGCACGCCAGGCGGAAGATATCGTAGATCTCAATACCGCGTTGATGAGTGACGGGGCCTGCTTGCGTATCCGAAAGGGCGTGAAGCTCGACAAGCCCCTTCATCTGTTTTTCCTTGGCGCGGATGCAGGCGCGTCCCATACGCGTAATCTGATCCTGCTTGAGAATGAGGCTGAAGCCACAATCTTCGAAACCCATATGGGTGAAGTCGCGTCCTTCGCAGATATCGTGACGGATGTCGCGCTTGGTGAGGGCGCGAAACTCAATCATGTGAAGTTGCAGGACGAGTCCTCCGAAGCCATCCATCTTTCGACGATGAGAACGAGGCTCGCCGCATCGTCGAAGCTCTCCAGCTTCACCCTTACGCTCGGCTGCGGTGTTTCGCGCGGACAAAATTTTGTTCTGTTCTCAGGCGAGGGGGCAGAGGCAAATGTCGACGGTGCATATGCATTGAAGGGCAAGCAGCATTTGGATCAGTTCTGTGTGATCGATCACGCTGTTCCTGGCTGCACTAGCCACACACTTTTCAAAGGCGTACTCGACGGGGCGTCTGAAGGTGTTTTTCAGGGCAAGGTCGTCGTGCGTCCGCAGGCGCAGAAGACCGATGGTCGTCAGATGACGCATGCGCTGCTTCTTTCGCGCGATGCGGCGATGAACGCAAAGCCGGAACTTGAAATCTACGCCGATGATGTGCAATGCGCGCACGGCTCCACGGTTGGAGAGCTTTCGAAGGATGCGATCTTCTATTTACGCTCGCGTGGTATTCCCGAGGCGGAGGCGCGTCGCCTGCTTGTTCTCGCCTTTCTGGATGAGACACTGGAACTTGCCCCGCATGAAGACGCGCGCGACGCGCTGAAGCTGCTTGTTTCGGACTGGTTTTCGGAGGCAGGATTATGAACGTCCCGGCTATTGACCGAGCAGGATATGACGTCGAGAAGATCAGGTCTGACTTCCCGATCCTTTCCAGCACGGTCTATGGAAAACCGCTGGTCTATCTCGACAATGCGGCGTCGGCCCAGAAGCCACAAGTGGTCATCGATGCCATTAACGATGCCTATGCGAAGGAATATTCGAACGTCCATCGCGGCATGCACTATCTCTCGAACACGGCGACCGAAAAGTTCGAGCAATCTCGCGAGACGGTCAGAGCCTTCCTCAATGCCGCTTCGACCGATGAAATCGTCTTTACCTCCGGTGCAACCGACGCGATCAATCTGGTTGCCTCGTCTTTCGCGGAGCCTCGTATCGAAGCGGGCGACGAAATCATTCTCTCCGTCCTTGAGCACCACTCAAACATCGTACCTTGGCATTATTTGCGCGAGCGTCATGGCGCTGTCCTGAAATATGTCCCTGTAACGGACGAAGGCGACCTCGACGTCACGGCTTATGAAGAGCTTTTTACGCCGCGTACGAAGATTGTCGCGCTGACACAGATGTCGAATGCGCTCGGCTCAATCACGCCGATCAAGGAAATGATCCGCCTTGCGCATGAACGCGGCGTGCCTGTGCTTGTCGACGGCTGTCAGGGCGTCGTCCACATGCCGACGGATGTACGAGAACTCGATTGCGATTTCCTCGTCTGCTCAGGCCACAAGCTCTACGGCCCTACGGGAATTGGCCTTCTTTACGGTAAAGCCGAACATTTGAAGTTCATGCGGCCCTATCGCGGCGGCGGAGAGATGATCCGCGAAGTCTCGCTCGAAAACGTGACTTATGCAGCACCGCCCCACAGGTTCGAGGCGGGAACGCCTGCAATTGTCCAGGCTATTGGTCTTGGTGCCGCGCTTTCCTATATTCAAACAATTGGGCGCGAGAAGATTGCCGCCCATGAGACGAGGCTCCGGGACTACGCAACGCACCGCCTCTCGGAGATCAGCTCTCTCCGCATCATCGGCACGACCAAGGCAAAGGGCAGCATTGTTTCTTTCGTCATGGAGAATGCACACCCCCATGACATCGCCACGGTAATCGACAGGGCAGGTGTAGCAGTCAGGGCGGGGCATCATTGTGCTCAGCCCGTCATGGAGCGGTTCGGCGTCGGCGCGACGACCAGGGCTTCATTCGGCATGTATAATACGCTGGAGGAAGTGGATCGGCTCGCCGAGGCGTTGATCGATAGCAAGAAGTTCTTTGGATAAGGATCGCGGTATGTCTGAAAACGCGGACACTGTCGGGAGGGACGAGAAGCCGCACGCCACGGAAGCGACGGAGTCGGCATCCGCTATTCCGCCTGAAGAGCTGGAACAGCTCACGGACGACATCATTGCGGCGATGAAGACCGTCTACGACCCGGAAATTCCGGTTGATATCTATGAGCTTGGCCTCATCTACAAAGTGGATATCTCGGATGATCGCGATGTCCTGATAGATATGACGCTGACGGCTCCCGGTTGTCCGGTCGCAGGCACTATGCCGATAATGGTCGAGGATGCGGTTCGCACGGTCGAGGGTGTCGGAGATGTTCGCGTCAACATGACTTTCGATCCCCCTTGGGACCCGAGCCGTATGTCGGACGAAGCGCGCGTCGCGCTCAACATGTATTGAAGGTGCGGGAAATGGCGAGACCCATGCCGAAGGCAATTACTCTGACCGAAGCTGCCGCCGAACGGATGAAGGAGATCATGGCGTCCTCCGAAGGCAAATATATCGGTGTACGCATCGGCGTGAAAAATGGTGGCTGCGCCGGAATGGAATATACGATGGAGTATGCCGAGGAACAGCGGCCTCTCGATGAAGTGGTCGAGGATCGCGGCGTGAAAATCCTTATCGATCCGAAGGCTGTCCTTTTCCTGCTGGGCACCGAGATGGACTACACGACGGAGAAATTCTCATCCGGCTTTCGTTTCAACAATCCGAACCAGACGGATGCTTGTGGCTGTGGTGAAAGTGTCACCATCACACCGGCTTCCCTCTAGGTACCAATGGCAGTCAGTGACGAATACAAGGCGTTCGTTGCCGAACTGCTCGAACCGCTGGGGACTGTCCGAATCCGCAACATGTTTGGCGGCGCAGGTGTCTATCTCGACGATCTCATGTTTGGTTTGATTGCGGGTGAAACGCTCTACTTCAAGGTGGATGGACGTAACCGGCCCGATTTCGAAGCCGATGAGATGGGGCCTTTTCTCTATGAGCCGCCTTCGGGCAAGACCGTTGCCATGTCCTACTACGAGTTGCCGGAGCGTCTCTACGACGATCCCGATGAGCTGGTGCATTGGGCGCGTAAGGCGCTGGATGCGGCGCTCGCGTCGAAGGCGGCAAAGTCTGTGAAGAAAAAGCCCGCGCAAAAGAAAACCGCGCGCCCTGAAATCTGAGACGCGCGGTTATGCCTTACATTCTCATGTTTGTCGTCCTGATGTTTCTTGCGCTACTCGCAAGTTGTTTCGTGGGCTGATTTCAGACTTGGGAAAACTTACTTTCCTTTGAAATCCGCGGGGCGCTTTTCCAGGAAGGCGCGCACACCTTCCTTGAAATCCTCGCCATAGCCTGCGGTGCGCTGAAGCTGCGCTCAAGATTGGGCCGCTCTTCATAGGCGTTGTTGGCGCTTTCCCGGTATAGCTGACGGATCATGCCGAGAGGTTTGGTCGGGCCGGAGACGAGGTCGGCGACTAGTTGCGCGTTGATGCTGTTGAGAACGTCGAGTCTGTTGAGCGTGAGCAGAGCGATGCCTTCTTCGACGATAAGGGCGAGCCTGTCGGGCGTTTTTCTGGGTGGGCGGTAGCGTAAGGCATCGGTTTGATCGTTGCTGCCAACTCACCTGAAAATAGGCGCGCGCGCAGACATACGAAATGCCGTTAGCGGGAAACCAAAGGTGGCCTACCATTATATTGCGTCGAACTTGGTGGGGTATTCCGGTGCAAGCGCCTGGCGTGTTCAGTCGGCGTTCGCCTGGAGCATTTCTTCCGACCGGCTTTCGACAATGACGCGGTTGCGTCCATTGCGTTTTGCCTCATAGAGGCAGGCGTCCGCACGCTCGACAATCGACGCTGCTGTGTCGCCGTGCTGGAATTGGGCAATGCCCAGAGACATGGTCACGCGGCCCAGCGATTCCCCGGTCGAGCGCTTTACCAGTTCACGTGCCTGTACGGTTTCCCGAACCCTGGTGGCGATGGTTTCAGCCGTGGCCACATCCGTTGCGGGCATGATCACCGCAAATTCCTCACCGCCATAGCGAGCGGCAATATGACCGTTGTGCACGCGCGACTTGAGGCAGCTCGCGACGAGACGAAGCACCTGGTCGCCGGTGCGATGGCCGAATGTGTCGTTGAACTTCTTGAAGTGGTCGATGTCGCCGATGGCAAGGCAGAGTGGTTCGCCGGTTTGCACGGCGTTTTCGAGTTCTCGCGTGAGTGCTTCGTCGAAGGCTTTGCGATTGTTCAGCCCGGTAAGTCCATCCGTGCGCGCTTCGCTGCGTGCCTTCTCGAGGTTTTCCTGTAGCTCGTTGAGTTCCTTCTTTGTCGCCCGCAGATGTTCTTCGAGTTCCGCGCTGCGCTGTTCCATGCTGCGCGAAGCATTTACGATCGCCTCGACGGCATAGCGTACGTCGCTGACCGACGATTGGCTGGTCAGCCCTTCGCTGGCCTCGCGAACGGTGGTGCCGAGGGCGGTTGAATTGCCGACCGATTCTTCGATGATCTTGAGGATCTGGTGGACTTCGGTATTCAGTTTTGTGCCGGTGTTGAGCGTCACGTCGGTGAGCTTGTCTTCGGCAAAATACTTCTTCTGAAGCGACATCGTGGTGTCGATATCTATGGGCAGCGCGCGCGCAAGACGGCCGTCAATTTCCTGGTTGAGCTCCGGCAACCGGCCAGAGGCATAGCGAAACCAGATCGAATAGTTGTCGGGAGCCGGAGGAACCCCGTTGCTGGCCATGAGCTGGAGCGCTCGCTCGCTCCACTCGGTTGCAAATTCAATGTCTTCGGCCTGCATCATAAATACGACCCCACCCGGCTCCTTGAGGAGCCGCCTGCCATTCCTCCGGATCAACCTAGGCAGCTTGGGTTACTTCCGCGTAAATCTGGCAGAAAATGGCTGTTTTTTGAGGGCGGCAGGGAAATACTTGAACCACCTCCGAAGGGGGGCTCTCAAAGGGTCCCTCCTTATGTATATTTCAGGAAAATTAATGGGGCAGGCAGAGCTTCCCCACACTTGGCAAGGTTGCCGCATGAGCGACCAAGAGGGCGACGGATTACAGGCGCCGGGCATCCCCCCGTGCGCGACTGCAGATGAGGAGGACTCAATGAGCCTGGCGGAGCAGACCACCCACGAAGCGGATTCGGCCACCATTTCGGCGTCAATCCGAGCCATTCTCGATAAGCAGAAAGCTGCGCATATCAAGGAAGGTCCGGCCAGTGCCGAACGCCGTATCGATTGGATGGACCGGGCGATTGCGCTTCTGGTCGACAACCAGAAGGAAATCGTCGAGACGCTCGCGTCCGACTTCGGGCATCGCAGTCACGAGCAGTCGCTCCTTACCGACGTGATGGGCTCCATCGGACCATTGAAGCACGCCAAGAAGCACCTGCGAGAGTGGATGAAGCCGGAAAAGCGCAAAGTCCAGTTCCCGCTTGGCCTCCTCGGTGCCAAGGCGCGCATCGAATACCAGCCTTTGGGCACGGTTGGTATCATCAGCCCGTGGAACTTTCCGATTAATCTCACATGGACGCCGCTCGCCGGTGTTTTTGCTGCGGGCAACCGGGCAATGATTAAGCCGTCGGAATTCACCCCCGCGACGTCGGAACTCATGGCTCGGCTTCTGCGCCAGGCATATGACGAGACGGAAGTCGCCGTGGTCACGGGTGGGGCCGCAGTGGGCGAGGCGTTCAGCCGCCAGCCCTTCGACCATTTGCTCTTTACCGGCGCTACCTCCATTGCCTATCACGTCATGCGTGCGGCTGCGGAGAACCTCGTTCCGCTGACGCTTGAACTTGGTGGTAAGTCTCCGGTCATCGTTTCGAAATCCGCAAAGATCGACGATGCGGCTGCCCGCATCATGAACGGCAAGGTATTGAACGCCGGTCAGATCTGCCTCGCTCCGGATTATGTGTATGTGCCGGAAGGCAAGGTCGATGAGTTCGTATCCGAGGCCACGAAGTCGGTTACCAAGATGTTGCCGACCATGAAGGACAACCCGGACTACACCTCGATCATCAATCAGCGCCATTACGACCGTCTCAATTCCTATCTCGACGACGCCAAGAGCAAGGGCGCGAAGGTGGTTCAGATCAACCCTGCGAACGAGGATTTCAGCCAGCAGCAGACACACAAGATTCCGCCGACGCTGGTTCTAAACCCGACCGACGACATGAAGATCATGCAGGACGAGATTTTCGGCCCGCTGCTTCCGGTCAAGACCTACAAGGAAATGGATGAAGTCCTTGGATATGTGAATGCCAATGCCCGACCGCTCGGCCTCTACTATTTCGGCGAAGACGAGAAGGAAGAGCGTATGGTCCTCGATCGCACGACCTCGGGCGGTGTAACCGTGAACGACGTCATCATGCATGTATCGATGGAAGACCTGCCGTTCGGTGGTGTCGGCCCGTCGGGTATGGGGGCCTATCACGGCATCGACGGATTCAAGACCTTCAGTCACGCGAAGGCCGTCTACACACAGGCGAAGGCAAAGATGGTCGCCGAGATGTTCCGTCCGCCTTATGGCGCCAAGACGCGCAAGCTGCTTGCAGCGCAGATCAAGAAGTAAGTGGGAAGGCCCGCGCAACAAAAAGGCGGCTCATCCGAGCCGCCTTTTTTATTGTCATGCAAGGAAAGGTTACGCGTTTTCCGATTCCTGCTCCAGATCGTCTTCCGTTTCCTTCGTCGCTCTCTTGGGCAATTTCACGGGACGCAGGATAAAAGCGGGAACATGATCGCCGAGTCCGACGACGGGTTCATCGTCATCTTTGTCACGGCCGCGGTTGCGGCGGCCAGACTTCTCCTCAGCCTTTTTCGTTTCGGACTTCTTCGCTTCGGTTTTCTTCTCTTCGGCTTTTGGTGCTTCTAGCTGCCGCTCAGGCACCTCTTCCTTTTCAGCGGCGACAGTTTCGTCCGTCTCAGCGCGCGCGGCCTTGTTGCGGCTGCGTCCGCCACGACGCGAACGGCTGCGACGCTCTTCTTTCTGTTCTTCGCCCTCGGATGCGGGCGCAGCTTCGGCCGGCGCCGCGGCGTTGTCAGGTTCGGCCTCGGATTCCTGTGCCGGGATAGGGCTTCCGATCAGTTTTTCGATTGCCGCGAGATACTTGCCATCTTCACGTGTTGCGAAGGTATAGGCGGTGCCGCTCTTGCCTGCGCGCCCCGTCCGGCCGATGCGATGGACATAGTCTTCCGCGTGGCTCGGTACGTCATAGTTGATTACGTGGCTCACATCGGGAATGTCGAGACCGCGGGCCGCAACGTCGCTCGCGACCAGAAGGCGAATGGTGCCTTTGCGGAAGCCGTCCAGCGTCTTTGTGCGTGTCGATTGATCAAGGTCACCGTGAATGGCGCCCGCCGACAGACCGGCTTTGGTCAGCGCCCGTTCCAGCGAAGCGACATCGCGCTTACGGTTGCAGAAAATAATCGCGTTCTTGACGTTTTCTTCCTCAACAATGTGCTGAAGTGTGGCGCGCTTGCCGTCTCGCGTGGTTTTGACCAGAATCTGTTTGATGCCGGCACCCGTGGAAGAGGCGCGCGCCACTTCGATACGCTCGGGGTTGTGCAGGAAGGTATCGGTAAGCCGCTGAATTTCCGGCGGCATCGTCGCCGAGAAGAAGAGCGTTTGCCGGGTGAAGGGCAACTTCTTGCAGATTTCCTCGATGTCGGGAATGAAGCCCATATCCAACATGCGGTCGGCTTCGTCGATCACGAGGATCTGTACGCCTGTCAGCAGCACCTTGCCGCGCGAACAATGATCGAGCAGGCGGCCCGGCGTCGCAATCAGGACGTCGACGCCTCGGTCGAGTTTTTTCTCCTGATCGCCGAACGAGACGCCGCCGATAAGCAGCGCCATGGAAAGCTTGTTGTACTTGCCATAAGTCTCAAAGTTCTCGGCAACCTGTGCGGCCAGTTCGCGCGTCGGCTCGAGAATGAGCGAGCGAGGCATACGAGCCCGGGCGCGGCCTCGCGAGAGTTTGTCGATCATCGGCAATGTGAAGGAGGCGGTCTTGCCCGTGCCGGTCTGGGCAATGCCAAGCACGTCGCGCCCGGCCAGAACATGGGGGATGGCCTGAGCCTGAATAGGCGTCGGTTCCGTGTAGCCTGTTTCGGCTACGGCTTTCAGTACCTCTGGCGCGAGGCCGAGTTCGTCAAATGTCATTCAGGAAGCCCTGTACACCGTTGATGTGCTGCCCGTGGTGGCCCACTTTCAGGGCCGTGGACGAAACCTGCCGAACGGGTTCGGAAGGGAAGGGCAGCTTGCGCGCGATATTCAGCGGTCGCGTGAATCCGCTATACCTGCGCGGAACATAGGGGTAACGGACAAATTGTCAACCAAATGCCGGAGTTTCGCGGCTTCCCTGGCCCTTTGAGAGGCGTTGAGGGCAAGATTGGAAAGCAATGTGATCGAAACGGCTCACATATCGGGCTGTCGGTTCGTCCTTCTTAGGGCGGGTACCCGCGCGAAGGCCCCGCTTCCCGTCAGATATCGAGATCGTGCGCGAAAGCGGCGTGTTCCTGGATGAACTGAAAGCGTAGTTCAGCCTTGTTGCCCATCAGCCTTTCGATGGTGCCGCTGGTTTCCTTGACTTCCGCCTCCGGCACCACGACCCGCATCAATGTGCGTTTGCCGCGCGCCATGGTGGTTTCCTTGAGCTGGGCCGGCATCATTTCGCCAAGACCCTTGAAGCGGCTCACCTCGACCTTTCCCTTGCCGGTAAATTCCTTCTTCAGCAGTTCATCCTTGTGCGCGTCGTCACGGGCATAAAGCGTCTTGCCGCCCTGCGTTAGCTTGTATAGCGGCGGCACCGCCATATAGAGGTGTCCTTCAGCGATCAGCTTGGGCATCTCCCGGTAGAAGAAGGTGATCAGGAGCGAAGCAATATGCGCGCCGTCCACGTCGGCGTCGGTCATGATGATGACCTTGTCGTAGCGAAGATCCTCGTCGCGGTAATGCGAACCGGAGCGCACGCCGAGCGCTTGCATGAGGTCGGTGATCTGCTGGCTTTGCGCGAGTTTTGCGCCGCTCGCGCTGGCGACGTTTAGTATTTTGCCCCGCAACGGCAGGATCGCCTGGCTTGCACGGTCGCGCGCCTGCTTTGCGGAGCCGCCGGCGCTGTCGCCTTCGACGAGGAATATCTCGGAACCATCTGCCGCCGACTGACTGCAATCGGCAAGCTTGCCGGGAAGCCGCAGCTTGCGCGTTGCCGTCTTGCGCGCCACGTCTTTTTCCTGCCGCCTCCGGAGCCGATCGTCTGCCCGGTCGACCACCCATTCAAGCAGCTTGTTTGCCTGCTGCGGTGCCGCCGTTAGCCAATGGTCAAAATGGTCGCCAATGGCTTTTTCGACGAGCTTCTGCGCTTCGGTGCTGGCAAGCTTTTCTTTCGTCTGGCCTTGAAATTCGGGCTCGCGGATAAAGACGGAGAGCATGGCGCCCGCAGTGCCAAGAACGTCATCGGCCTGTATTTGTGACGCTTTCTTGTTGCCCACGAGCTCGCCATAGGCCTTGAGGCCCTTGGTGAGTGCTGCGCGAAGCCCGGCTTCATGCGTACCGCCTTCAACCGTCGGTACGGTGTTGCAGTAGGAATTCACGAAGCCATCGCCACCACCAAACCAGGCAATTGCCCATTCGACGGAGCCATGGCTTCCGGCCTTGGAAACCTTGCCCACGAAGGGCTCCGCTGTCACCGTGTCGTAGCCATCGATGGTGATCTTCAGGTAGTCGACGAGGCCGCCGGGGAAATGCAGCACCTCGCTCGAGGGCGTGGTGTCTTTCTCGCCGATCAGTGAGGGGGCGCAGGACCAGCGGATTTCGACACCGCCAAAGAGATAGGCTTTGGAGCGCGCCATCTTGTAGAGGCGTTTCGGAATGAAATGCGCGCCTTTGCCGAATATCTCGGCATCGGGGTGAAAGGTGATCTTCGTGCCGCGACGGTTCTGGATGCGGCCCTTGTTTTCCAGTTTCGTCTTGGGCGTTCCGCGCTCATAGCTCTGCGTGTAGAGCGTCTGATCGCGCGCGACTTCGACCTCGAAGCGGTCCGCAAGCGCATTCACCACAGAGATACCGACGCCGTGCAGGCCACCCGACGTTTCATAGGCCTTGCCGCCGAATTTGCCGCCTGAGTGAAGCGTCGTGAGGATAACTTCCAGAGCCGACTTGTTCTTGAACTTCGGGTGCGGGTCGACGGGAATGCCGCGGCCATTATCCGCAACCGTCAGGCTGCCATCCTCTTCGAGCGTGACCTCGATCCAGTTGGCGTGCCCGGCTACCGCTTCGTCCATCGAGTTGTCGAGCACCTCGGCAAAGAGGTGGTGCAGGGCCTTCTCGTCCGTGCCGCCGATATACATGCCCGGCCGTCGCCGCACCGGCTCCAGCCCCTCAAGAACTTCAATGTCCTTGGCCGAATAGCTCTCTCCTTTGGCGCTATCTGCCCTGGACGCGGATTTGCGCGCCTTGGCGGCGGGCTTCGGTGCGCTTGCCGGGGCGGAGAAAAGATCTTCGGTATCGTCGGATTTGCTCGTCTTGCGGGCGGCCATGAACTCGAAACTTTGTGAAGGAGAATCACTCGGATTGTAGGGCGGGGCGGCGAGTGCGCCAACGCCGCCGCTTATAACCGATAGCGTTACCCAGGGCGAGCATGAGGACCGCGGAAACCCAGGTCTTGTTTGCCCTCCGGGCTGGATATGCGAAAGTCTGCCATCGCTATCCGGTCAAGAGGGATTCTTGGAATGTCGGTCACTATTTCATCGCCGCTGCCGCTGCCTTGCGGCGCCACGCTGAAGAACCGTATCGCCAAGGGCGCCATGACCGAAGGTCTGGGTGATCCCTTCAACCGGGCGACTTTAGGCCATGTGCGGCTCTATCGGCGCTGGGCCGAGGGCGGTGCGGGCATGCTTCTCACCGGCAATGTGCAGGTTGACCGGCGCTATATGGAGCGGCCTGGCAATGTTGCCATTGACGGCGAACAGTCAAACGAGGCCATCGCGGCGCTCCGTGAATATGCAAAGGCCGGAACGGCGAACGAAACCCATCTCTGGATGCAGATTTCGCATGCCGGGCGCCAGACCCCGGCACTCGTGAACAAGGAGCCGGTCGGCCCCTCCGATAAGGCGCTGGAAATGCCCGGCAGCCAGTTCGGCAAGCCGCGCGCGCTGACAGGCGCCGAGATCGAGGACGTGATCCGCCGTTTCGCTCACGCGGCAACTGTTGCTCGTGATACGGGATTTACCGGCGTGCAAATTCACGGCGCACACGGTTACCTCATTTCGGAATTCCTGTCGCCTGACGTGAACACCCGAACGGATGAATGGGGCGGTTCGCTCGAAAACCGTGCGAGGCTCCTGCTCGAAACGGTTCGTGCGGTGCGCCGCGCCGTGGGCGACGATTTCCCCGTTTCAGTAAAACTCAACTCAGCCGATTTCCAGCGTGGCGGTTTCAATCATCAAGATGCGATCCGCGTCGCCACATGGCTTGATGCCGAGAATCTTGATCTTCTCGAAATTTCGGGCGGCACATATGAGCAGCCGCGCCTGGTTGGGTTGGATGACATGACCCTTCACCCGGAAAAGTCGGAAGTTCGGCGCGAGAGCACCATCGCGCGTGAGGCCTATTTTCTCGAATATGCGAAAGACATCCGCGCAGCGGTGAAAATGCCGCTCATGGTCACGGGCGGCTTCCGCACGGTGGGAGGCATGAATGCGGCGCTTGCCAGCGCTACCATGGATGTCGTCGGCATTGCGCGTCCAATGTGTGTTGACCCCGAGATTCCATCGAAACTCCTTTCCGGTGCGGCGAAGGAAACGCCTGCCTATGAAAAGACGCTTCGCCTTGGGCCGGGGCTTCTCGGGCCGCATAGCCGGTTCAATCTCATAAAGGCCCTGAATGGATGGGGACAGCAGGGCTGGTTCTGTCTTCAGCTTTTGCGGATGGGCGAGGGCAAGAACCCGGACCCGAAAATGGGCGTCTTCTCTGCTTTCCGCAACTACGCAAAAAACGAAGCCCGCACCGCAGCGGCCATGCAACGGTGAGGCTGACAGCTTATGGATCGCGTTGAAGGACACAGCATCGGCTTCGGCCGCCGTCAGGTCGCGGGTTGGATTGCGGGACCGCTGCTTCTTTTGCTCACTTTTCTTCTTCCGGCGCCGGAGGGCTTGAGTGAACTGGGCTGGCGAACAGCCGGGGTCGCCGGGCTCATGGCCGTCTGGTGGATATGCGAGCCGATCCCCATTCCCGCGACCTCGCTTCTGCCTATGGTGCTTTTTCCACTCCTTGGCGTCGTGGATATTCGCGCCGCCGCCGCGCCTTACGCGCACCCGATCATCTATCTTTTCTTCGGCGGGTTTCTGCTCGCGCTGGCGATGGAGCGGTGGAATCTGCACAGACGTATTGCTCTTGGCCTCGTCGGGATGATGGGTACGCAGCCCTCGCGTATCGTTGGCGGCTTCATGTTGGCGGCCGCCTTTCTCAGCATGTGGGTAAGCAACACCGCGACGGCGCTGATGATGTTGCCCATTGCTCTCTCCGTCACCTCGCTGCTCGAAGCGCAGGCGCAATCGAGCGAAGACAAGGAACATGCTGCGACCTTCACGCTTGTTCTACTTCTTGCCGTAGCCTACAGCGCCACTATTGGCGGTCTGGGGACATTGATCGGCACACCTCCTAATGCGCTGCTCGCCGCATTCCTGAGCCAGACCTACGATGTCCGCATCGGCTTCGGCGAATGGATGCTCATTGGTGTGCCCGTCGTGATTGTCGGCGTCCCGCTCGCGTGGTTTCTGATGACGCGCGTGATCTTCCGTCTGAAGGGCATGGAAATAGCCGGGGCAGCCGAAGCGATTGCACGTGAGCGTGGAAAGCTCGGGCCTCTTTCTGTTTCGGAAACGAAGGTTGCCGCCATTTTCGCGCTGACAGCGCTCGGTTGGGTGACGCAGCCGTTTCTTGCTGAATATCTTCCCTTCATCTCAGACGCGGGAATCGCGCTGCTGGGCGGTCTCCTCCTGTTCCTCACGCCAGTCAATCTCCGCAAAGGTGAGTTCCTGATGAATTGGGAGACCGCCAAGCGGGCACCCTGGGATGTCTTTTTGTTGTTCGGCGGCGGTCTCAGCCTCGCCAGCATGATCGAGAAGCAGGGTGTCGCGGAGTGGATAGGCACCTTCTTCTCGGGTGCGGAAGCGATCCCTGTCCTGGCGCTCGTTGCGCTCATCTGCGCGCTGATCCTGATGCTGACCGAGCTCACAAGCAACACGGCGACAGCCGCAACTTTCCTGCCCGTCATTGCCGCCGTTGCAATCTCGATCGGTGAGCATCCGCTGCTGCTTCTTGTTCCCGCCGCTATGGCAGCCAATTGCGCTTTCATGTTGCCGGTCGGCACCCCGCCCAACGCCATCGTGTTCGGAAGTGGCCGGATATCCTTGCCCGAAATGGCCAAGGCAGGCTGGTGGCTGAACGTCACATTCGTGATGCTGATTGTTGTGATGGTCTATGCGCTGGGGCCGCTTGTCTTCGATATCGAACCGGGCGTATTGCCGGACTGGGCGATGGATGTTCCACCAGCCTGAATGTGATCGAGGACGAAGCGTATACGGTCTGCCACAGTTGAAAGCGGAAGTTCGCAGAGCCTGTAACCGGCTTCCTCATAGGCGACGCACATTGCATCATGCGTCGCGACAGCCTCGGCGAAACCCTGTTTCCGTTCATCGTCGGTGCCATAGATTTCCGGCCAGGGCGGTGCGATGAAAATGGTCTTGTTATAGCGGCATCGGCGCACCGCCTGATCGAGCCATGCTGGAACTGCTGCGCCGATGAGGTAGCTATAGCCGATCAGGTCTGGCAGCCCCCGGTCGAAAAAGACCGGCCCGGCCGCGGCGGCCATCTTTGCGTAGCTTTCCATCTCGCGCTCGAACATCAAACGGCGATAGGCGAGGCGGTTGCCATCATGCGTTGCTGTCTCGTCTGTAGATTTCTGTTCGCGAATGATCTGCCGCCCAGCTTCGGGCACGACAGCGAAGCCCTTTACGGCAAGAGCATCGATCAACGCGGTCTTACCGGCGCCGGGACCACCGGTAATGACGAATAGGCTCGGGCTGCTCGCGGGCATGAATTCACTATCGTCGGACGACATACGCGCGCGCAAAAGCTCATGCGCGCTTCTCGACGCATATTTTCGGGTTTCTTTCCGGGGGGGGTGAATGAAGGGGTGTTTCTATGGGCGCAACCCCACTCATTCGGAAGCCCCGGTTTTCCTGTCGGGCGTTCCTGGCGGGGTTGCTATTGGATGTGCTGTTCGCACTCGCCCGCACTGATGAGCCGGGCTTGTTTTCATGCCCTTTTGCCTGCGCGCTCAATTATCGTGACACTGGCGTCAGTGTTTCTTCGCGCTTTTCCCTTGGCCTATAAGATTTGCTGACCGGTCACGCGTGAGAACAGCGTCAGGACTTGGTCATGTGTCTCGTCGTCTCTCAATGTCGAGAAGCGAATTGCGTCGGTGGAGTCATCTTCGAAACCTCCTCCTTCGTTAGACATGAGAAAATGCTACGCCCGAAATGGCGAGAAGGTCAACTGATATAGGGTTTTCCGTAACTCTTGTGAGTCAGCAGTGTTGACCAATTATATAATTCAGTAGGCTGATGAAATAGCATCGCTCCCCGGACGTGAGGCTTAGCTTGACGCCCGTTTTGTCACAGCCAATCTCCCGTCATAAAAAAAGGGAGAGAGAAGATGTGGCTTCGTCAGGTTGCGCTTATCGCGCATGAGCTTGATCTGGTTGTCGGGCAGCTTGAAAAAGTCCTTGGACTGAAGACTGCGTTCAATGATCCTGAGGTGAGTATTTTCGGGCTCGTCAATGCAGTCATGCCCGTGGGCGGGGAATTTTTCGAAGTGGTGCAGCCGGTGAAGGGTGACGCCTGAGCGCGCCGCTATCTTCATCGCCATGGCGGTGGTGCAGGCTACATGCTCATCTTCCAGGTGGAGGAGGGGGCTTATGGACCGGAGCTTCGCCTGGCCCGCGGGCATATCCGCTTCGTCGAGCCGGTGGACGCGAACGGAACAGGCATCGTCGGTCTTGATCTTGCAATGGCCGATCTTAATGTCGCGCTAGGCGAGGCGAAAAAGCTCGGCCTTCCCGTCACCGGCAATGCTGTTGATATTTGCGGCACTCGTTTTTTCCTGGGTGCCGCTTGATCTGCCACTTATGACAAAAGGGCTGGAACTTGCGTTCCAGCCCTTCCGCTCCCCTCGAAGTCTGAAAAATCAGACCGAGTAGTACATGTCGTATTCGACAGGGTGCGGCGTCATTTCATAACGCATGCACTCTTCCCACTTCAGTTCGAGATAGCCATCGAGCTGGTCGTCGGTGAACACGCCGCCCTTCGTCAGGAAGGCGCGGTCCTGATCGACTGCGATCAGCGCTTCGCGGAGCGAACCCGAAACCGTCGGTATCTCCTTCAGCTCTTCCGGCGGCAGGTCGTACAGGTTCTTGTCCATCGGACCGCCCGGATCGATCTTGTTCTCGATACCGTCAAGGCCGGCCATCAACATCGCCGCGAAGGCGAGATAAGGGTTCGCCGTTGGATCGGGGAAGCGGATTTCGATGCGCTTCGACTTCGGCGAGGTGCCGTGCGGGATACGGCAGGAGGCCGAACGGTTGCGCGCCGAATAGGCGAGAAGCACCGGCGCTTCATAGCCCGGGACGAGGCGCTTGTAGCTGTTCGTCGACGGGTTGGTGAAAGCGTTGAGCGCCCTGGCGTGCTTCAGGATGCCGCCGATATACCAGAGGCATTCCTGGCTGAGGTCGGCATACTTGTTGCCGGCGAAGAGCGGCTTGCCGTCCTTCCAGATCGATTGATGGCAATGCATGCCCGAGCCATTGTCGCCGAAGACGGGCTTCGGCATGAAGGTGGCCGACTTACCGAACGCATGCGCCACATTGTGGATCACATACTTGTAGATCTGCATGTGGTCGGCGGCGGTTGTCAGCGTCTGGAACTTCGTTCCGAGTTCGTGCTGCGCTGCGGCCACTTCGTGATGATGCTTCTCGATCTTCACGCCCATTTCTTCCATGACCGTCAGCATTTCACCGCGGAGGTCCTGGCAGCTGTCGATCGGGTTGGCCGGGAAGTAGCCACCCTTCGTACGCGGACGGTGGCCGAGATTACCCGTCTCGTAGCTCGTATCGGAATTGGACGGCAGTTCAACGGAGTCGACCTCGAAACCAGTCTTGTAGGGCGAGGTGGAGAACCTTACATCGTCGAAGACGAAGAATTCGGCTTCCGGGCCGAAGACCACCGTGTCGCCGATGCCGGTGGACTTTAGATAGGCTTCGGCGAGCTTTGCCGTGCCGCGCGGGTCGCGGCTGTAGAGTTCGCCGGTGGAGGGTTCGACGATGTCACAGAATACGGCAAGGGTCGTCTGCGCGTAGAATGGATCGATCGTGGCCGTTGCGGCATCGGGCATGAGAACCATGTCGGATTCATTGATCGCCTTCCAGCCGGCGATGGACGAACCGTCGAACATGGTGCCTTCGGCGAAGAAGTCGTCGTCGCAGAAACCGATATCGAAAGTGACATGCTGCATCTTGCCGCGCGGGTCGGTGAAGCGCAGGTCAACGTACTTGACGTCCTTCTCCTTGATGATGTCCTGAATAGATTTGCCAGCCATTTGATCCTCTTTTCCCTGTTGTCCTTAAGGGGTTCGTTCGGACGGGGCTTTCGCCCTGCGTGATGGTTCGGTGGAGCCTGTGCCGTCAGGCGCCGCGCGGCGATCTCAAAGCCGCGCGCCGGGCCCGGTGGTTGTTGTGTGCTTGATGGTCGTCGACTATGCCCCCTAGATAGCCTCCGATCCTGTTTCTCCTGTGCGGATACGGATCGAGTCTTCGATATTGGAGATGAAAATCTTGCCATCCCCGATGCGGCCAGTGCGCGCGGCTTGCTGGATGGCTTCCACAGCCTTGGCGACCATCTCGTCGCTCAGCACGACCTCGATCTTCACTTTCGGCAGGAAATCGACGACATATTCTGCGCCGCGATAAAGCTCTGTGTGACCCTTCTGACGGCCAAAGCCTTTCGCCTCGGTTACGGTGATGCCCTGGAGACCCACTTCCTGCAGAGCCTCTTTCACCTCGTCGAGCTTGAACGGCTTGATGATGGCCTCGATCTTTTTCATTCCTGACTTCCCTAATCCCGGGGCTCGCCGCCCGCGTCCACGTGTTAGGTGGATAGCACGGCTCGTGCCAACCATGAGTGAGTTGAAAAACCTTTATATTTCAGCTGCTTACGGCTTTGTGTGTGGCTGGGTGCCATCAATTTGAGCAGCATGAATGCCTATAATATGAGCAGAATGGACAACTTAGAGGCACATATCTAGCCAAAACCTTTCGAGCTGCAGCCGTTTGGGTGCGGCGAAGCCATTTGAGCGGAGATTGACAGTCTCCACCGTGCCCGCGACAACGGCCGGCACTGAATTCTGTGGAAAAGGCGAGGGCGTTCTTCATGCGGCCGGCAAACAGCGTTTATTCCAGTCTCGGCACGACCATCTTTACCGTCATGTCCGCGCTCGCCGCCGAACACGGCGCAATCAACCTCGGCCAGGGCTTCCCGGATGATGAGGGGCCGGATGACGTTCGCGCTGCCGCCGCCAAGGCCATCATGGATGGACCGAACCAGTATCCTCCCATGATGGGCACGCCCGCGCTCCGCCAGTCCGTCGCCGCCGTCAACAAGCGCTTCTATGCGCTCGATGTCGACTGGCAACAGCAGGTCATGGTCACCTCCGGCGCGACTGAGGCGCTCACCGATTGCCTGATGGCACTCCTCAATCCCGGCGACGAGGCCATTATCCTCGAACCCGCCTATGACTGCTACAGACCGATTATCGAGGCAGCGGGCGCGAAAGTCGTCGCCGTACCGCTTGATCCACCGCACTGGTCGTTGCCGCATGAGAAGCTCGAAGCAGCCTTCTCGGACCGCACCAAGCTCATCGTCCTCAACACACCGATGAACCCCATCGGCAAGGTTTTTACCCGCGCCGAACTAGAAACGCTGGCCGCGTTGATCGAGCGTCACGACGCCTATGCCGTCTGCGATGAGGTCTACGAACATCTGGTCTTCTCGGGTCACAAGCATGTGCCTCTGATGACGCTGCCCGGCATGGCCGAGCGCTGCCTGCGCATCGGTTCGGCGGGCAAGACCTTCTCGCTCACCGGCTGGAAGGTCGGTTATGTGACGGGCCCGGCACATCTGATGGAGGTCGTCGCGAAGACGCACCAGTTCGTCACCTTCACCACTGCGCCGGCTCTGCAAGCCGCCGTCGCTTACGGTCTCGGCAAGAACGATGATTATTTCGCGAGCCTCGCTTCATCACTCGAAGCGAAGCGCGATCGTCTGGCGAAAGGGCTGAAAGAGGCGGGCTTCGACGTGCTGCCCGCCGACGGCACATACTTCATCAGCGCCGATTTCCGGCCCCTCCTTAAAAACAAGAAGGGTTTCAACGGCACGGACGAGGAATTTTGCCGCGAGATCACAGTAAAGGCGAAGGTCGCAGCGATCCCGCTCTCCGCCTTCTACTCATCGTCCGATGCACCGCGCCACCTCGCGCGCTTCTGCTTCTGCAAGCAGGACGCGATCCTCAATGAAGCCAGTGCGCGGCTGAAGGCGTATGCGAAAGGGCAAACTACGTGACACTCTCCGCGCTCCGCCGTCCCGCAACCTCCGGCAAGGCTGAATGGCTTGTCGTCTTCCTGCATGGCTACGGTTCGTCCGGCGCGGATCTCATGTCCTTCGCGGATTACTGGCAGTCCTCCATACCGAATGTCGCTTTCGTCGCGCCGGATGGGCCGGAGGCCACGAAGGATGGCGGCTTCCAGTGGATCGGCAAGCGCTCCGCGGGCGACCCGCGTCTTTATGACGACGCCGTCGCCGTCGCGCCGCAGGTACATGACTTCATCGACGCCGAACTCGCGCGGGAAAATCTCGATGCCTCTCGTCTCGCGCTTGTCGGCTTCAGCCAGGGCACGGTGATGGCGCTGCATCTCGGCCTTCGCCGCGCCGTCGCGCCCGCCGCCGTGCTTGGTTACTCTGGCGGCCTCGTCGGCGCGGACAAGCTGAAAGATGAAATCATCTCAAGGCCTCCGGTCATGCTCGTTCATGGCGAGCAGGATCAGCTCGCGCCGCTTTACGGTATGATGGCGTCGGTAAAGGCGCTTACCGAAGCGGGGGTCGCCTGTCAGGGGCTGCCCATTCCCGGTCTCGGCCATGCGGTCGATGCAAATGCGCTTATTTTTGGCGCGCGTTTCCTTCTCTCCGCCTTCGCCTATCGTGAGAAGCATGGCGGCTAGCTCCCGCTGACGCAGCGGCGGCGCGCCTCGCGATCTGGTGCTGGACAAGGGGCACTCACCGGTTATTCTCGGGCCAAACTGGTTAGCGCCACGAACTAAAAGCGCCCGAAGAGATGCGCAAAGGGAGACTCTCGATGTCCGACGCCAAGATCGACGATCGCATGCCCGTGCTGGTTGGGTGCGGCCAGCTTGTCCAAAAGGAAAAGGATGTCGAGAAGGCGAAGTCGCCCATGCATCTGATGGCGGATGCGGCCGAAGCCGCCGCCATCGATACCGGCCTCGGCAAGAAGCTCTGGTCGGTGGTCGATAATGTCACGACCGTCCGCTTCATCATCGACAGCCCGGATTCCGCCCGGCCCCCGTTCGGCCGCTATCCGAACGCGCCGAAAACGCTGGCAAACCTGTTGGGCGCAAATCCGGCCAAGACCTGCTACGGACCGACCGGCGGCAACACGCCCCAGATGCTCGTGAACTACACCGCCGAACTCATCGCCAATGGCGACACCGACATAGCCCTTGTCGCGGGTGCGGAATGCTTCGGCACGATGATGCGGGCATTGGGGCAGGGCAAGGTGCTGCCTTGGCATGACGAAAACCCCGGCGGCGAGCGCATCGACATCGGCGTCGAAAAGGCAGGCGTCACCGAAACGGAGAAACGTCACAAGCTGCAACATCCGATCAACATCTACCCGATGTTCGAAAATGCGATCCGCGGGGCAGCGGGCCGCAATGTGAGGGATCACCAGCTTGCCATCGGCAAACTCATGGCGCCTTTCACACAAGTGGCCGCGAAGCATCCGCAAGCCTGGTTTCCTATTGAGCGCACGGCGGAAGAGATCGCGACGCCGACCGACGACAACCGCTATATCGGCTTCCCCTATACGAAGTTCATGAATGCCATCATGCAGGTCGATCAGGCCGCAGCTGTGGTCATGATGTCGGTGGCGAAGGCGCGAGAGCTTGGCGTGCCACAGGAAAAGTGGGTCTTCCTGCATGGTTGTGCCGATGCGAACGACCTGTGGTATCCGACCGAGCGCGTGAACTATCACTCCTCGCCTGCCATTCGCATGATGGGCAAGAAAGCCTTCGCCATGTCCGGCTGGAACATCGGTGAGATCGATTATTTCGATCTCTATTCCTGCTTCCCATCGGCTGTGCAGATCGGTCGCGAGGAACTCGGCATCGCGGCGGATGATCCGCGTTCGCTTACCGTTACAGGCGGCCTCCCTTACTTCGGTGGAGCAGGCAACAACTATGTCATGCATTCCATCGCCACCATGATGGACAAGCTCCGTGCGAAGCCGGGCACGAAAGGTCTTTGCACGGCGAACGGCTGGTACGTGACGAAGCACGGCCTTGGTCTCTATTCGACCACGCCGCGCGAAGGCAAATGGGAGCGTGAAAACCCCGCTACCTATCAGGCCGAGATCGATGCGGAAAAACACCCGAAGGTCGAGGAGAAGCCGAACGGAAAGGCGAAGATCGAGACATATACCGTCATCCACGGCCGCGACGGCGCGGAGTTTGCTATCGTGTTTGGGCGTCTGACGGACAATGACGCCCGCTTTGTCGCGCACACCCCGAACGACCCGGCGACGCTTGCCGACATGGTAGAGCGGGATCAGCTTGGGCGGACGGGCACGGTCGCTGCGGCGGCCGACGGTTCCGTTAACATCTTCACCCCCGAATAATTTTTCGGAACTTTGCGTGACCATCGGCGTTGTTGTCTCCGTCCGCATTTGGCGGACGGCGCGCGCCATTGGGCTCATGCCAAGTTAATCAAAAAGCGAAGCCGGTTGACGAGTCCTGGGCTGCTACCCAGCCTTCGTGGTAGGATCGAAGCAGCACAATAATCGTCTGCCAGCGGAAAAATTAGGGGTCTTCAGTGAAGCTTTTGGAGTTTGGGCGGCATGCCGCCGCCGGGATGGTGGCTGCATCTCTCGCTACTGTTTCCTTCGCCGCTCCGGCCGGAGCATTCGTCAACGAGATTCGGGGTGGCGTCTATGCCCATGACCAGTTTGGTCCTGCGCACGAGCCCGAAAATGCAGACATAAATGGCGAAATTCTTTTCGATAGCCCCGATTTTCTCTCATGGATGTTTTCGCCGCGCCCGCGCTTTGGCGGAACGATGAGCGGGAATGGAGGCACCAGCATCGTCTATATGGATCTCGGCTGGACCATAGATCTGGGAACGAAGTTCTTTATTGACGGCAGCGTCGGCGGCGCTTGGCACGATGGCCGTGTCCACGGCTCCGTCGAGGGTGAAAACCAGTATGGCTGCCGGTTCAACTTTCATGAGTCCGGCTCGATTGGCTACCGCATCACGTCGGCGCTCTCGGTGATGGCCAGCATCGAGCATATATCGAACGCATGGCTCTGCAGCGCGAATGACGGCCTGACAAATGTCGGCATGCGCATCGGTTATAGGTTCTAGCTGATACGAAAAAGGCCGCTCTCTGGAGCGGCTTTTTTTGATTTGCTACCAGAGCCAGGTTTCCGGCTCGGGAACCGGCTTGCTGTCAATGGCCAGCATGAAGCCCTTGATAGTGCGGATCAGGAACCAGACCATCCGCCTTGCAAATACGTGTCTCCTCGCCGACAAACAGTCATCGAGACATTCTGCTTCGGGGAGAGAATCCATGCCCACCATCTACATGATCCGCCACGGCGAGGCTGCTGCTGGCTGGGACGCCGACACCGACCCCGGGCTTTCCGAAAAGGGCCGGGAGCAGGCAGAAGCCGTCGCCCGGGAAATCGAAAAGCGGGTTGGAAAGAAGCTGCCAGTACTTTCCTCGCCGCTCCGCCGCTGCCGGGAAACATCGGTGCCGCTGTCGAAGGCATGGGATTGCGAGCCCGTCATCGAAACACGGGTGGCTGAAATTCCGTCGCCCGTCGAGGCGCTTGATGCGCGGGGAGCTTGGCTGCGCCGGATCATGTCGGGAACATGGGCGGAGGCTCTCACGCAGGAAAATACAGGCGGGGGCAAGGTCGACCTTGCGGGGTGGCGGCAGTCCGTGGTCGATGCGCTGACCGGCCTTTCGCAAGACACCGTCATCTTCTCGCATTTCATCGCGATCAACGTCGCGGCAGGTGCTGCGACGGAGGATAAACGCCTCATCACCTTCCGCCCGGACAATTGTTCGGTCACCGTTTTCGAGACGAAGGGTGACACGCTCACACTGGTAGAGCAGGGCCGCGAGGCGGAAACGAAGGTGAACTAAGCGCGTGGTGGGCAATTCGCCAATTACCTGCCGCAATCGCATGGCTATAGTGCTGCCATGACAGACGCGACCGATTCTATTGAACTTCTCACCGTCCAAGAGATGGGGCGCGCCGACGCGCTCACTATCAAGTGGGGCACGACGGGCCTCACCCTTATGGAGAATGCGGGCCGCGCGGTGGCGGATGCCATCGTCGCGCGTTTCCCGCAGGGGCCGGTTTCCGTACTTTGCGGGCCGGGCAACAATGGTGGCGACGGATTTGTCGTCGCCCGCCTTCTGGCCGAACGGGGCTGGCCCGTCACGCTCTTTTTGATGGGGCCGC
>AZIJ01018620.1_pt1 | contig 35592 bp, 33 predicted proteins | sample 359151 | NCBI WGS metagenome assembly AZIJ01 (sample SAMN02429718, study PRJNA222666) | marine sediment metagenome | biome: Sediment sample; isolation source: enrichment culture of sample MGS-ElMAX(UA) from oil contaminated site at the... | place: Egypt: El Max | collected 2013-01-23 | depth 9.22 m m | reverse complement strand
CCCCCCGCACAGATGCGCGAGACATGGCGCCGCGAGCATATGCAGGAGCGCTGGGAAGATAATTCCGGTCTTTCCGCACCTGGCTATCACATGTCCGCTTCGGGCGCGGTCTTCTTCGGCGTTCTTGCCATTGCCTTCGCGCTTCTCGCTCCCGTCACCACGACGCGGATGCGCGAGGGGCTGGCGGATGAGTGGCCGCTCGCTATCGGGCTCGGCCTGCTCTGGCTCATCGGCCTGCCCATTCTCGTCTTCCTCGCCGCCATCACCATTGTCGGCCTGCCCATCGCCTTCCTGCTGCTGCTGCTCTGGCCGCTCGGCATGGTCTTCGGGCTCATTGCCACGCTTGCCGCTTTCGGGGATTTCATTTCAAGCCGCATCGGCGAGTTCGGCCGGGGAACACTTGGGCGCATCGTCGGCATCGTGCTGGCGACCGGGCTCGTCTGGATCGGCATCTCGATCCCGGTTCTCGGCGCGCTTGTCTGGCTCGCGGCGGTCGCGGGCGGTATCGGCCTTCTCTACATCGGCTTCCGCACGCAACCGCTCTAGGGTGGTCTTCGATCTTTCGGGAATTTATCCCCGTGGTCTTGTCCCCGGTTTTGTCCGGTTCGGGGGATGTGCGGCTACCCGGCGGAAATGTCTGTATCTTCCGTACGGGGAGGATAAGTCGTCCTTATGTGACGTTTTCATGACGTTCGTGTGACGGTCGTTGATGCAGCGTGTGCGGATGAACGCGCAAGTTCATGTCGCAAAGGCCGAATCCGGCTTGTCCCCGGATAATGTCAGTCTACGGATGATTTACGAGGTGCCGCCGCCGAAGACCCCGGCAAATGTCCGCTTCAGGGCGAGGTCGACATCCGCCATTGTCGCGGTGAGGCCGAGATCGGCGAGGCTGGTCACGCCGTGCTGGCTGATGCCGCAGGGGACGATGCCCGTAAAGTGATCGAGATCCGGGTCGACATTCAGGCTAACGCCATGAAACGTCACCCATTTCCGGATGCGAACACCGATGGCCGCGATCTTGTCTTCCGCCGTCATTCCCTTCTCGGGGCGGCGGACCCAGACGCCCACGCGGCCTTCGCGCAGTTCACCGGTCACGTTGAACTCGGCCAGCGTGGCGATCAGCCAGCGTTCCAGGTCTTCCACATAAGTCCGCACATCCGGTTTCCGGCGCTTCAGGTTCAGCATCACATAAGCCACGCGCTGGCCGGGGCCGTGATAGGTGTATTGCCCGCCACGGCCCGTCCGAAAGACGGGAAAGCGTGTCGGATCAATGAGATCGCGGGCATCGGCGCTCGTGCCCGCCGTGTAGAGCGGGGGGTGTTCGAGCAGCCAGACGAGTTCCGGCGCGGTTCCGTCTGCGATGGCGGCGGCCCTTTTTTCCATTTCGGCCACGGCTTCATCATAGGGCACGGGGGTATCGGAGATACGCCATTCCAGCGTCTCTGCGGCCTCTTCGGTCATCGTCAGCGGCTTAACCATGAAGTAACTCTAGCATGCGATTTTGACTGACGTATCAGTGCTTTGGGCAATTGGGGTCGCTCGTGAATTCCGTCAACAGCGTCTATGTCGAACTCTCCGTGGTGCTTGGCAAGACCTCGCTCCCGATTCATCAGCTCCTGAAAATGGGGCGTGGTGCGGTGATCGAGCTTGGCACCAAGCAGGATGAGGAAATCTGGATACTCGCCAATAACGTACCTATCGCGCGCGGTGAAATCGTCGTTCAAGGCGAGCGGGTAGCGGTTTCCATTACCTCTGTCCTTTCCACCTCGCAGGCCAGTGCAGCGCAAGGCTGAGTTCAAGGACATTGAAAATCTGTGGGAAAGGGCCCTTTTCGGGCCCTTTTTTGTATTTTGCATTGTTGTAATGTGAAACTAAATATTATACGAACAATAGTTGAATTATAGAGCATAGTTGCTATGTCTAATGGGAAATCAGACAGCACCGGGAGGTGCGCATGTTTCCGATTCTGCTCGATCTTGGTTCCCTCAAGGTGATTCTGGTCGGCGAGGGCGAGGCGGCTGGAAAGCGGCTGGCTGTTCTCGACGACGCGGGTGCGCCGGGGCTGGAGGTTTATTCGTCAGCGCCGTCCGAGGCTTTTTCGGCGCAGGCGGGCAAGCGGCTCAAGGGTGCCCGGCCGTCCGAAGAAGCGCTGAAATCCGCCGATATTGTCTTCCTGGCGGGGCTTGGCGATCAGGAAAGCGTTGCGCTGGCGGGCCAGGCCCGCGCTGCCGGGGCGCTGGTGAATACCGAGGACATGAAGCCGCTTTGCGATTTCCATGTGCCCTCGGTCGTCCGACGCGGGGATCTGGTGTTCACCGTTTCGACAGGCGGCAAATCGCCGGGGCTCGCGCGGCGTCTCCGGCGATATCTCGAAGGTCTTTTCGGACCCGAATGGGCGGGCAGGCTCGATGAACTCGGGCGCCAGCGCCGGACCTGGCGGTCGGAAGGGCATGAACTGGCGGAAATCGGCCAAAAAACCGATGCTTATATCGAAGAGAAAGGCTGGCTTTCATGACAGCTATCGATCTCAGAAAGCGGCCGGGCACAGCGGCCATGAGCGCGGATCGTGCGGCTGTCATGGATGCGGCAACCGTCGTGTCGCCCGCGTTGCAGCGTATTCGCGACAGAAATACGGGCCTTGGCGGCATCGAGCTCCTCGAATCCGTCATCAAGACCGAATTTCCGGGCAAGATTGCCGTGGTTTCGTCCTTCGGGGCGGAATCCGCTGTGCTGCTTCACATGGTGGCGCAGGTCGACCCCGCGACGCCCGTGATCTTCCTCAATACCGGCAAGCTTTTTGGTGAGACGCTGCGTTATCGCGACCGTCTGCAAGACAGGCTCGGCCTGATGGATATTCGTTCTGTCGGGCCCCATCCGGGCGATCTTGCAGTGAAGGATCCGAATGGCGGGCTTTGGAATGCCGATCCGGATGCCTGCTGCTTCATCCGTAAGGTGCTACCGCTGGAGCGTGCGCTTGAGGGCTTTGACGCCTCGATTACGGGGCGCAAGCGCTTTCAGACGAGTGCGCGTTCTGCAATGGAGGCTATCGAGGAAGAGAAGGTCCGCGGCACCGGCGAGCCAGGCTCGGCCAGCGGCACACGTTTCAAGGTCAATCCGCTCGCGGAATGGGGACAGGAAGACCTGGAAGCCTATCTGGATCAGCACAAGCTGCCGCGCCATCCGCTCGTGAAGGATAACTACCTTTCCATCGGCTGCATGCCTTGCACGGAGCGGGTTCCTGAAGGCGGTTCCTATCGCGACGGGCGTTGGGTCGGCAAGGATAAGGACGAATGCGGCATCCATCTTCCCAGCAATATTGATGGTGATGGCATTTAAGCGCGCTTCCCTGCGATTTGCCGCTTGAGCAAGCGTCAGGGATTTGTTACATCCGCCCGGCTCACGAAAATGCGGTCGTGGCGGAATTGGTAGACGCGCAGCGTTGAGGTCGCTGTGGGGTAACTCCCGTGGAAGTTCGAGTCTTCTCGACCGCACCATCTGAGATTTGAGGCTTTTCAAAGGGCCTTTATCTATCCAGCCGAGTATCTGTTTTACGGTTTTATCCGGTCCTCGCCCGAACAGGTGCGTCGACAGCGGCGTGCCAGTTGCCGTTCTTTTCTCTGCATCGGTTTTTCGCGGTTTGCCGAGGTTTTTCATGCCGGACCGGCTAGTAGGCCGGGGGCAAATAGCGCACACTCCCCACAACTCGAACCTGCGATTCACAGGGAGCGCTGCTTGGCCGATCAGGCTCTCACAAATGCCCCGGAGGAGACGGCGGAGGAAGCCCTCTCGCCGAGCTTCGTGCGCTCGGTTGTCGATGCCGTAGACCGCGCAGATGCGCCGCAGGCCCGCGAGCTCGTGCTGCCGCTTCGTCCTGCCGATCTTGCCGAGCTTTTCGAACTCTTGCGTAACGATGAGCGCGAAGACCTCGTGCGCATGCTTGGCACGGATCTCAATCCCGAGGTTTTGAGCGAACTCGACGAGAGCATCCGCGACCACGTGATCGAGCTTCTCGATCCGAAGGACATCGCCGCAGCGCTCACTGAAATGGATTCGGACGACGCCGTTTATCTCCTCGAGGATATGGACGAGGCGGAGCAGCGGCTGATCCTCGAACAACTGCCCGCTACGGAGCGAGCAGCCCTCGAACAGTCGCTTGACTATCCCGAATATTCAGCCGGCCGCCTCATGCAGCGCGAGCTTGTTGCCGTGCCGCCGTATTGGGATGTCGGGCAAACCATCGACTATCTGCGCGAGGCGGATGATCTGCCGGACGAGTTCTACGAAATCTTCGTGGTCGATGCGGGGTACAAGCCTGCGGGTACGGTGCCTTTATCGCGCGTCATGCGCATGAAGAGGCCGGTCAAGATTTCCGAGATCATGGAAACCGAGCAAACGCTCATTCCGGTGACCATGGACCAGGAGGATGTCGCCCTTCAGTTCGGCAAATACGACCTCATCTCTGCCGCCGTGGTGGATGATGCGGGCCGTCTCGTTGGCGTCATCACGGTGGACGATATTGTCGAGGTTATCAGCGAGGAAGCGGCCGAGGATATCCGCCTACTTGCCGGTGTCGGCGAGGAAGCGATATCGGACTCTGTTTTTCAGACGACACGCAGCCGCTTTCCCTGGCTTTTCGTGAACCTGTTCACCGCTGTCATTGCGGCTGCGGTGATTGCGCTTTTCGATGCATCGATCGAGAAGATGGTGGCGCTTGCCGTACTCATGCCGATTGTCGCTTCCATGGGCGGCAATGCCGGTACGCAGACCATGACGGTCACAGTGAGAGCGCTTGCAACGCGCGATCTTGTCAATTTCAACGTCCGGCGCACGATCCTTCGCGAGTTCCTGGTGGGTATCGTCAACGGTCTTCTTTTTGCCGTTGTTCTCGGTTGTCTCGTGTTTCTTGTTTTCGGGGATATTGCGCTGGGCGGCGTTATCGCCGCATCCACCCTTATCAATCTCATAGCCGCCTGTCTGTCGGGCATTCTCATTCCGCTGGGGCTTGATAGGATCGGGGTGGATCCGGCAGTGTCTTCTGCCGTTTTCGTGACGACGATGACAGATGTGGTTGGTTTCTTCTCTTTTCTCGGGCTTGCAGCGCTGGTCCTGTTCTATTGAGCGCCGCAAGGCAGGCGGAGGTTTCATGTTCGATGCGTTGAGATGGCGGAGTATTCTTCCGCTCACCCTTTTGCTCGCAGCAGTTATGCCCGCCCTTGCTTCCGCATCTGGCTGGCGCGAAGGTGCTCCCATGTCCACAGGCCGCGCCTTTGCTGGCGGAGCCGTGCTGGGCGGCGATCTCTACGTAATCGGCGGTGACAGTACATCGGGACCACGGGCCGTTGCCGAGATTTACGACATACGCGGGGACATCTGGCGCGCTGCCCCCGCCTTACCCGTGGGCCTTCAGCAATTCGGCATGGCGGCGTCGGGTGGCAGACTTTACGTCTCTGGCGGCTATGAAGCGCCGGCGCCGCAGCGGCCGGACTTCATGTCGCCACAGGGAACGGGCGTGTTCGGAGATGCGACGGAGGGCGGAGATACTTCCCGTGCCTGGGTCTACGATCCGCGTGTGGGCACATGGTTGAACATTGCCGATATGCCGGGCAAGCGGGCAGGGCATGGGTTTATTCCGGTTGGTGGCAAGATTTATGCGATCGGCGGACGTGGGAACAGTGCCACACGTGTGTGGGTTTACGATCCAGGCGGGGACAAATGGGAGATGACGGGTGACGCCATGCCTGCACCGCGGGTTGCTGCGGCCTATGTTGAGGTTGACGGGCTTATCTATGCCATTGGCGGGCTCTCGAACGGTGCGGCGACCTCACGCGTCGATGTCTTCGATCCATCGACGGGGCGTTGGCAAAGAGGGCCTTCCTTGCCAACGCCACGGTCCGGGCATGTGGCCGCGCTTCTTGATGGTAAGGTGCATGTGACAGGGGGAGAACAGCAGGTTCCGCCGCGCACCTATGGCGACCATTTCATTCTCGATCTTGCCAATGGACGGTGGGAAAAGGCCAAGCCTCTGCCCACGCCTCGTCATGGTGCGGTCGCTGCCGCTACCGATGGAAAGTTCGTGGTTGTAGGGGGCAGCCCAGGCGCGGGTGTGTTCACGGTTTTCACGGAATCCGATGTTGTTGATATATATTCCACGGAATGAGATCACAGACTCTGCTTCGTTGAGACTGTGACGGTTTGTATAGAGGCGTGGCAAAAAACGCCCGGCAATAGCAGGAAATGCTCATGCTTCCGAACGAATATCCGTCGCTGGACTTTGATCTTGGCGATACCGCCGACATGATCCGCGACACAGTACGCGCTTTCACGGCAGACAAGATCACACCGCGTGCGGCGGAGATTGACCGCTCGAACGAGTTTCCTCGCGATCTCTGGCCTCAGCTTGGTGAGCTAGGCCTCCTGGGCATAACGGTCGAGGAGGAGTTTGGTGGAGCGGGCCTCGGTTACCTGGAACATGTGGTGGCGACGGAGGAGATCAGCCGTGGTTCGGCCAGCGTAGGTCTTTCCTATGGCGCCCATTCCAATCTCTGCGTAAATCAGTTGCGGCGTTGGGGCACCGATACACAGAAACAGAAATATCTGCCGAAGCTCATATCCGGTGAGCATGTCGGCGCGCTTGCCATGTCAGAGCCTGGCGCGGGCTCGGATGTCGTTTCGATGCGCCTCAAAGCGGATAAACAAGGCGACCGTTATATTCTCAACGGCAACAAGATGTGGATCACCAACGGTCCCGATGCCGAAATATTGATTGTCTACGCGAAGACGGACGCAAGTGCGGGGCCGAGGGGCATTACACCTTTCCTGATCGAGAAGGGTATGAAGGGTTTTCGCCCTGCCCAGAAACTCGACAAGCTCGGTATGCGTGGCTCCAACACGGCCGAACTTGTATTCGAGGATTGCGAAGTGCCTGAAGAAAATATTCTGGGCAAATTGAACGAAGGCGTGCGCGTGCTGATGTCCGGCCTCGACTATGAGCGCGCGGTGCTTGCCGCCGGCCCGCTCGGCATCATGCAGGCCTGCATGGATGCAGTCATACCCTACGTCCATGAGCGCAAACAGTTCGGTGAGCCTATCGGTACGTTCCAGCTCATGCAGGGCAAGCTTGCCGACATGTATTCAACGATGAATGCCTGCCGCGCCTATGTCTATGCAGTGGCGAAAGCCTGCGACCGAGGTCAAACGACGCGCAAGGACGCGGCTGGTGCGATCCTCTATGCGGCGGAGAAGGCAACATGGATGGCGCTTGAAGCTATCCAGACGCTGGGCGGCAATGGCTATATCAACGACTATTCGACGGGCCGCCTGCTCCGCGACGCCAAGCTTTACGAGATCGGGGCGGGGACAAGCGAGATCCGCCGCATGCTGATCGGCCGCGAACTCTTCAACGAGACTGCGTAGTCGTTCAGGGCTGCTTCATCAGCCTCAGCGTGCGGAAGATCGCCGGAGCGATCCACGTCGCATAGAGCCCCATGATGGTGACGGCGACGTAGCCCGTGATTGCTTCGGGCAGGCCGATGACGATGCCGCCACTCATGAGTCCCGCACGCAGGATGAAAAGGCCAACAATTCCGCCAACAGCCATGACGATGCGGAGCCACCAGGCCGGAAGGACAGGTTCTTCGGGCGCCGCCTTGCGATCGAGCGCGGCACCTGCGAACCAGCCGAAAAAAAGGAATAGCACGGATGCAATGCCTGTCGGATCTTCGCCCTGCGGCCAGATAACCCAAAGAAGGGGGATAGCCGCAAGAATGACGGCGAAGTCGATCCAGGCCGGAAGCTGTCGCCAACGCGCCACGACGTTTTCGTGAACCAGAACGGCGAAAACCGCCAGGCTGAGAAGGCCGAGGGCGATCCCCGCGAGCACATCCTCGACGTCATGTACGCCTAGATAGAGGCGGCTGAAGCAGACACCGGCGGCGATAAAAGCTGCCACCCCCCAGGCCCACCGGCGCTTCATCTCGTAAGCGAGCCAGAACCACATGGCGATAGCAACCTGTGCGTGGCCGGAGGGAAGGCCATAGGAATCTGCGACGCGGTCGCCGTCGAGCTGGAAGGCGGGGTCGGGGCGTGCGTCCTGCCAGAAGTCTTTAAGCCAGCCATTAAGGATAGCGGTGATGGCGATGAGGACGGTCAGTCTCGTAAATAGCTTGCGGTCCCAGAGCCAATAGCCGATGGGCAGGAAGATCAGGAAGAAGGGCGTGTAGCCGAGGAAGGTGAAGCCATTGAAGACTATCGTGGCCATGTCGCTACGAAAGGGGAGCACCCAGCTCATGTCGTGCAGGAAAGTTTCCACCCGTTTCCCCCCTTCTTTGGCCCCCTGTTTGGCGGCACGTGTTTCTAGGCTAGGTTTTCTGACGAATCCTGGCCGGTTGGTCTAACTCTAGCGTGGAAAAGAACTCATGGCACAAGGTAGCGAAAAGGATCCGGTGGTCATCGTCAGTGCGGCCCGTACCCCCATGGGAGGGTTTCAAGGTGCGCTTGCGGCGAAGACAGGCCCGGAACTCGGTGCGATAGCGGTCAAGGCGGCCGTCGAGCGGGCAGGACTGACACCGACCGCTGTGGACGAAGTGCTGATGGGGTGCGTTCTGTCTGCCGGTCTTGGTCAGGCGCCGGCACGGCAGGCGGCGCTTGGTGCGGGGCTCGATGAGGGCACCCCCTGTACGACAGTCAACAAGATGTGCGGTTCGGGTATGAAGGCCGCGATGATGGCGCATGACGCGATTGCCGGCGGCAATGCGGAGGTTGCCATTGCGGGTGGTTTGGAGAGCATGACGAACGCACCTTACCTGCTCCCCAAGGCCCGGGGCGGCATGCGTCTTGGGCATGGCGAGGTAAAGGACCACATGTTTCTCGATGGGCTTGAGGATGCCTATGAGGGCCGTCTGATGGGCTTCTACGCGGAGGAGACGGCCAAGCACTACCAATTCACGCGCGAGCAGCAAGATGCCTATGCGGTGGCTTCCTTGAGCCGCGCCAAGAGGGCGGTCGAGGACGGCACCTTCTCGCATGAAATTGTGCCGGTCGAAGTGGCGACACGGAAGGGCGCCGTCGAAGTCGTGAACGACGAACAACCGATGAATGCCGATCCTGCAAAGGTTCCGACGCTGAAACCGGCCTTCGCTGCGGGTGGCTCCGTGACGGCTGCCAATTCAAGTTCGATCTCGGACGGTGCGGCGGCGCTTGTCTTGATGCGCTTGTCGGAAGCGGAGCGGAGGGGGCTTACGCCGCTTGCCGCCATTCGCGGCCAGGCCATGCATGCGCAGGCGCCCGCCTGGTTTTCGACGGCACCGGTTGGCGCGATTACCAAGCTTCTCGATAAGACAGGCTGGTCGAAAAACGAGGTGGATATCTGGGAGGTCAACGAGGCTTTTGCCGTGGTCGCGATGGCGGCGATACGTGATCTAGATCTCAGTCACGAGAACATGAACATTTATGGCGGTGCTTGCGCGCTTGGCCATCCGATTGGTGCGTCAGGCGCACGTATCCTCGTGACGCTTCTCAACGCCCTGAAGCAGACAGATACGAAGCGGGGCATAGCCTCGCTCTGCATCGGCGGTGGCGAGGCGACAGCGGTCGCCATCGAAAGACTGAACTAGGCGGGCTCTTTTGAGAGTGCCGCCTTCACATGTTCGGCGAGAGCAATGAGGCCGTTCAGCGGGCGGATGAGAACTTCGATGTGAGTCATCTGACCGTTGCCGTTCACCGTAAAACGGTCGATACCCTTCAGGCGGATGTCGCCGATGCGGGCTTCGAATTCGAGGATAATCTCGTGCCCGTCCACCCATTCCTTGGTGTACGTGAAGTCCTCGAAACCCTGCATCACTGCCGTCAGGATCGCGATCACATAGTCCTTTGAAGCCTTGGGTTTGTAGAAAGCGGGTGAGGATATCTCCGCGCCATCGGCGATCAGTCCGTCCAGCAGCGCGGGGTCGTGCTTTTCTACATAGGCGTACCAGCTGTTCAGGAATTTTCGTGCGTCGGCGTCATGTATCGCGGACATCGGTTTCTCCACGGATTATTTCAGCACGCCCTGCAACACGAGACGGGTGTGAATATCGATCAGCGTCTTCCGGTCGACCCGACCTTTCGCATCGTACCATGTGCATATGCCGGTCAGCATGGCGAGGATTGCATAGGTGCTGACACGTATGTCCTCAATTTTGAACAGCCTTTGGGCACAGCCTTGTTCCAGAATTTCGTAGAGCCGTTCTTCATAGCTTTTGCGCAGCGCCACGATCTTTCTGTGGTTCTTCGGTTCGAGGCTGCGAAGCTCTGACGAGCCGATAAAGACCTCTCGCTTGCGTTCGATATGGTAGGTGAGGTGAAAGGCGATGAAAGCCTTGAGCCTTTCCAGCGGATCGTCGATTCCCTCGAGTTCTGCGTCGATGCTCGCAAGCAGCGTCACCATATGGTTGTGGATCAGGTCAAAGAGCAGATCCTGCTTTGTTTCGATGTGATTGTAGAGCGAGCCTGGCTGCAGGCCGACGCGGGCGGCAAGCTGGCGCAAGCTCATTGCCTCGAAGCCATGCTCGTGAACAAGGTCGAGGCCCGCCTCGCGAATGGCGGCAAGTGTTTTCTTTCCCGAGGAGCCTGCCGTTCTGCTCAATAGATGATCCTTCGTTCCTGGGCGTTCCCGGTCTTGCTTGCCCTTAAATACGAACGTATGATCGTTTTTATAAAAAATCCAGCCTGAGGAATGACGGTCGTGGCCATTTTGAAAACCAGCGTCAATACGCGCGATGCCCGCTTCAAGGAAAATGCGGAGGCGATGGCGGCGCTGACAGCCGCGCTTAACGCTGAGCGGACGCAGGCAGCGCTCGGTGGTGATGAGCGCTCACGCGAACGCCATGTGTCGCGCGGAAAAATGCTGCCACGGGACCGCGTTTATGGGCTTGTCGATCCGGGAACGCCTTTTCTGGAACTATCCCCGATGGCGGCGCACGGCATGTATGGTGAGGCGATCAATGCAGCCGGCATCATCACCGGTATCGGGCGGATCGCGGGGCAGGAATGCGTGATTGTCTGCAATGATGCGACTATCAAGGGCGGAACCTATTACCCTGTGACGGTGAAGAAGCATCTTCGTGCGCAGGAAGTCGCGCTCGAAAACAACCTTCCCTGCTTTTATCTCGTGGATTCCGGCGGCGCGAACTTGCCAAACCAGGCGGATATCTTCCCTGACCGGGAGCATTTTGGCCGCATCTTTTACAATCAGGCGCGCATGTCCGCGAAGGGTATTCCACAGGTTGCGGTCGTCATGGGCTCGTGTACGGCGGGCGGTGCTTATGTGCCTGCCATGTCCGATGAGACAGTCATCGTGCGCAAACAAGGTACGATCTTTCTTGGCGGGCCTCCGTTGGTGAAGGCGGCAACAGGTGAGATCGTAACGGCAGAAGATCTCGGTGGTGCCGACGTTCATTCCCGCAAGTCGGGTGTTACCGATCATTATGCGGTGGATGATGCCCATGCGCTCGCTATTGCGCGCCAGATCGCAGGTACGCTTAACAGAAAGAAATCTGTCGCCATTCCACTCGCTGAACCGAAGGCACCGCTTTACGACATGGCTGAACTCGACGGCATTGTCCCAGCCTCGTTGTCGGTTCAATACGATGTGCGGGAAGTGATTGCGCGGCTGGTGGACGACTCTGATTTCGACGAATTCAAGAAGCTCTACGGCACAACGCTTGTCTGCGGTTTTGCTCACATACACGGGATTCCCGTCGGCATAATTGCGAATAACGGTATTCTCTTTTCGGAGTCGGCGCTCAAGGGCGCTCATTTCATCGAACTCTGCTGTCAGCGAAAGGTACCGCTGCTCTTTCTTCAGAATATTGCGGGCTTCATGGTTGGCCGCGAATACGAAACCGGCGGTATCGCCAAGGATGGCGCCAAGCTGGTGACGGCGGTCGCTTCCGCAAATGTGCCGAAAATTACGCTCATCATTGGCGGTTCCTATGGTGCAGGAAATTACGGCATGTGCGGTCGTGCCTATTCACCGCGGTTCCTTTTTACCTGGCCCAATGCGCGCATTTCCGTGATGGGTGGCGAGCAGGCAGCGAGCGTACTCGCAACGGTTCACCGCGATGCGGATAAATGGACGCCGGAAGAAGCAGATGCCTTCAAGGCACCGATCCGGGCGAAATATGACGAAGAGGGGCATCCCTGGTTTGCAACGGCGCGGCTATGGGATGACGGGATCATCGCTCCTTCGGAGACGCGGCGCGTTCTGGCGCTCGCCTTCTCGGCAACCCTCAACGCAGAAATACCGGAGACGCCTTTCGGCGTCTTCCGGATGTGAGGAGAGGCACATGTTCAAATCTCTCCTGATCGCCAATCGTGGCGAAATCGCCGTCCGCATCATCCGCACCGCGCGTCGCATGGGCCTGAAGACCATTGCTGTCTATTCGGATGCCGATGCCAATGCCTACCACGTAGCGGAAGCCGACGAGGCCTACAGGATCGGGCCAGCTCCAGCGGCTGAAAGCTATCTCCGGGTTGAGGCTATTCTCGATGCCTGTGCGCGCTCCGGCGCAGAGGCCGTGCATCCGGGCTATGGTTTCCTCTCGGAGAACGCGAGTTTCGCGGAAGCCTGCGCGAAGGCGGGGCTCGTTTTCGTGGGGCCGCCCGCAGATGCGATACGTGCCATGGGGCTCAAGGATGCAGCCAAGGTGCTGATGGAAAAGGCAGGGGTGCCTGTCGTTCCCGGCTATCACGGTGACAACCAGGATGCGGATTTCCTGAGCGTGCAAGCGGAGAAAATCGGCTACCCGGTTCTCATCAAGGCTGTGGCAGGCGGGGGCGGCAAGGGTATGCGCCGTGTCGACGAGCCCGCCGACTTCGCGAAGGAATTAAAAAGCGCGCAACGCGAGGCGGGTTCGGCTTTCGGTGACGAGCGTGTGCTGGTCGAAAAATATGTCGCGCGTCCGCGTCATATCGAAATTCAGGTCTTTGCCGATAGTCATGGGCAGGCTGTGTCACTTCACGAGCGCGATTGCTCGTTGCAGCGTCGTCATCAGAAGGTGATCGAAGAAGCTCCTGCACCCGGAATGCCGCCCGAGATGCGGAAGACCATGGGCGAAGCGGCGGTCGCGGCTGCCAAGGCTATCGGTTATAGCGGCGCAGGTACGGTTGAGTTCATTGCCGATGCGAGCGAAGGCCTGAAGGCCGACAGTTTCTGGTTCATGGAAATGAATACGCGGCTTCAGGTGGAGCATCCGGTGACGGAAGCGATCACCGGGCTCGACCTCGTGGAATGGCAGCTCCGCGTTGCCAGTGGCGAACATCTGCCCATGACGCAGAGCGAGGTGCCGCTGAACGGACACGCCCTTGAGGTGCGCCTCTATGCAGAAGATCCGGCGAAGAATTTTTTTCCATCGACCGGCAGGATGCTGAGATTGCGCGCACCCTCCAACATGCCTCATGTCCGTACCGATATGGGGGTACGCGAGGGTGATGAAGTCAGCATGTTTTATGACCCGATGATCGGGAAGATCATCGCGCATGGCGAGACCCGGCTGATTGCGCTCCGCACACTCCGAGGATTTCTTTCGTGCATGGAAGTGGCGGGTCCGAAAACCAATCTCGCCTTTCTCGCGGCTGTCATGGGGCATGATGCCTTCATGGCCGGGGATATCGACACAGGCTTCATTGACCGCCATCTTGACGCACTTGTTCCCGGGAGACGTGTGGGGGCACGTGTTCTCGCCCTTGGCGTGGCAGGGCATCTTCTGCAGCGCAAAACCGATGCCGAGGTTGCGCAACAACGGCGAGACGAACCCCATTCACCCTGGTCCGCGAATGACAGCTGGATTCTTGGCGGACACCGGAGCGAAGTGCTGAAGTTTACCGTTGCGGGCGAGGAGGTTGCGCTTACCGTTACGCCGGATGGCGATGGATGGCGTATTGCCGGAGCGTGCGCCGATGGCGAGGAAATCGTCGTCTCTGCTGTCATGGATGATGATCATGCGCTGACTGCGACGGTCGACGGGGTTCGTCTCACGGCTTCTTGCGTGCAAAAAGGGGCAGGCTTTATCCTCCTCCATGAGGGTGCTGCGACCGAATTCGAGATCGTCGACCCGATGGACGTCGATGTGGCGTCGGATGCGGATACTGGAGCGCTCAAGGCACCGATGCCCGGCAAGATCATCCAGGTCCTGGCTGAGTCGGGCGCCAGAGTGAAGAAAGGTACCGGGCTTGTCGTGATGGAAGCGATGAAGATGGAGCAGACGCTGGTCGCAGGAGTAGATTCCGTCGTCGCGGATGTTCGTGTTGCGGTCGGTGACCAGGTGGAGGCCGGCGCTGTGCTTGTTTCCTTCGAGGAGAAGGCGGAGTGACGGTTCACCTCGTCAAGCTCTGCGTCGGCGCCGAGGATGTTTCAGACCTGGCGACATGGCAGGCCGCGCGCCTTGCCGAGATGAAGAAGCTGAAGCAGCCTCAGGTTCTTGCTCACGTAACGCGCATGACACCCAAGCGTGCCGACGAACTCCTCGCAGGCGGCTCGCTCTACTGGGTGATGAAAGGCGTTATCCGGTGCCGTCAGAAACTTATAGCTATCGAGCCCTTTACGGATAGTGAGGGGGTTGGACGCTGCCGGCTCGTTCTCGACAAGGAGATCGTGGCAACGCGGCGACAAGAGCGGCGGCCCTTTCAGGGCTGGCGCTATCTGGACCCGAAGGATGCTCCCCCCGATGTGAAAAGAGGCGAGGTCGAAGACGACATGCCAGAGGAAATGCGCCGGGAACTCGAAGAGCTGGGGCTTCTCTGACCCCACCCGAAAGATGAATCAACGCGACTGATTCAAGACGTATCTTTGAAACTCTTCAGACCGGCATATTGTCGATGAGGCGCGTTTTGCCGATCTTTGCGGCAACAAGAATACGTGCCGGAGCCGTCGGCCTGTCATTTGGAAAGGGGGCGAGCGAAGCTGCATCGCGAACCTCCAGATAATCGAGCTTCTCGAAGCCGAGCGCGAGGATACGCTTTCCACCTTTTGCGGTTGCTTCCGAAATCGGCGCGCCGTTTGCCACGCTTGCTGCCGTTTCGCGCAGGATCACATTGAGCTGGCCGGCCGCCTTTCGTTCTTCCGGCGAGAGGTAGACATTGCGCGACGACAGGGCGAGGCCATCCGGCTCGCGCACGATCGGACCACCAAGAATTTTGGTCGGGATATCGAGATCCGCGACCATGCGGCGGATCACCATGAGTTGCTGCCAGTCCTTCTCGCCGAAGATTGCGATATCCGGCATGGCACGAAGAATGAGTTTCGCAACGACGGTGGCGACACCTGCAAAATGCGTGGGGCGGAATGTTCCCTCGAGTGGTTCGCTGACACCCGCGAGGGAAATCGTCGTCGAGAATCCTTCCGGGTACATGTCCTCGGCATTCGGTGCGAAGATCAGGTCCGCCTTGCCTTCAAGTTTGGCGGCGTCTGCTGCTTCGGTGCGAGGATAAGCGGAGAAGTCCTCGTTTGGCGCAAACTGCGTGGGATTGACGAAGATGGAGACGATGGTCCGGTCCGCATTCTTGCGCGCCAGATCGACAAGCGAGAGATGGCCTTCGTGCAATGCACCCATGGTCGGCACGAGGGCGACACTCAATCCCTCGGCGCGCCACGCGGCGACAGCCTCTCGGAGATCGGCAGCACTGCGGGCAACTGGAATTTCATAGCTCTTGGTGTCGAGCGGCATGGTCGTATCCTCCGGTAAGCCGCGCGGAAGATAGCGGCGCAAAGGGCAGACATCAATTGCGCTCGATTTCGTGCAGAAGAGACCTATATCTTCATCATGAAAGAGATTTTGCCCCTCATTTTTGCTGTCTTGATTGCGACCCCCGCGTTCGCGCGTGGCCCTACGTCATCCGAACTGCCACAACTCCAGACCATCCCCAATCCGGTGGCAAAGCCGGAGCCACGCAAGAGCTTCATCCCCGGCCATAAAAGCGAATATGGCGGATGGGTAAGACCTCAAATGCGCGACGGCGCACCTCTTCCGCCCGTCGCGCCATCACAGGAGTCGAAGGGCTATATCCCCGGTCACTATGACAGGGACGGCAACTGGGTGCCGGGGCAGCCTCGCTGAGGATCAGGTGAGACGCCCCTCAATGGCATTGGCGTAGAGTGCTTCATACGCGGCAACGCTCATGGGCAGCGGATTGCCGCCATTCGAGGGATCTTCAAGTGCCATGGGGGCCGCTTCGGGAATGATATCGGTATCGACCCCTATTTCCTTCAGCGTATGCGGAATGCCAACTTCCTCGCGCAAAGCCAGCACCCAGTCCACAAAGCCGGAAAAACTCTGGTTCTTTAGGTCGAGATAGCGCGCCGCAGCCGTCAGCTTGTCTTCAATGGCCGCTTTGTTATGGACGAGCACATAGGGCATGACGACGGCATTGGTGAGGCCGTGATGTGTACCACGCAGTGATGAGCACGGATGGCTCATTGCGTGCATAGAGCCGAGCCCCTTCTGGAATGCGGTCGCCCCCATGGAGGAGGCAGCCATCATGAAGGCTCGTGCCTCGATGTTGCTGCCACGTTTTGTTGCCACGGGTAGCCAATCCTTGACGAGCCGCATGCCTTCCAGCGCAACACCCTGCGCAAGCGGGTGCCAGAAAGGCGAGCACCAGGCTTCCAGATTGTGAGAAAGCGCATCCATGCCGGTTGCAGCCGTTATGTGAGGCGGCAGTCCGGTTGTCAGTTCCGGGTCGCAGATCACCTCTACCGGCATCATCTTCGGGTGGAAGATGATCTTCTTGGTGTGATCGCTTTCATCCGTGATGACGGCGGCGCGTCCAACTTCGGAGCCCGTCCCCGCCGTGGTCGGGATCGCGATCACTGGCGCGATGCCTTCAGGGTCTGCGCGTGTCCACCAGTCTTCCCGGTCTTCATAGTCCCATAGGGGGCGGGTCTGACCGGACATGAAGGCGATAGCTTTGCCTGCGTCCATGGCGCTGCCACCGCCGAGAACGATGACGCCATCATGCTTGCCATTGAGGAAGGCCTTGATGCCTGCTTCGATGTCCGAGCCCACAGGGTTCGAATGAATATCGGTGAAGAGAGCGGGGGGGATACCGTTCTTTTCGAGCAGGGCAAGCGTTTCGGCGATCATCGGCAGCGGTTTCAAGCCCGGATCGGTCACGAGCAAGGGGCGGTTTATGCCCGCTACCGAACAGGCTTCTGCCAATTCTGCAATACGTCCCGGACCGAAGCGCATCTTGGTCGGGAAGTTCCAGTTGCCACTCAGGCTTGGATAGGCGTCCATCATTTGGTTCTGGTTCTCAGGTGAAAGCTCTTCGGCCGGGTCACATATTCGTAGCCGACGCGCGAAAGGGTTGCGCCGCGCCCGCTATCCTTCACGCCGGTCCAGGCAAGGGCAGGGTCGAGATAGTCGCAGCGATTGAGGAAGAAGGTGCCGGTGTCGACTTGCTCCCCGATTTTTTCCCCCGCGTCCTCGTCTTCCGTCCAGACGGATGCCGTGAGCCCGTAGGGGCTGTCGTTCATCAGTTTGATCGCCTCCTCATCTGAGCGGACTTTCATGATGCCGATGACGGGGCCGAAGCTTTCCTCTCGCATCACATCCATCTGGTGGTTCACGTCGACCAGCACCTCGGGGCCGAGATAGGGGGTACCAGGCTGCGACGCGGGAAAATGTGACTCCCCCACCAACGCCCGCGCACCGGTTCGTTTGGCTTGTTCTATCTGGCCGTGGACGAAGGTGGCTGCCGAGGTGCGCACCATGGGACCGATGGTCGTTTCCGGGTCGAGGGGATTTCCAAGCTTGTACTTTTTCGTGAGGTCCACGAAACCCTCGACGAAGTCGTCATAGACGTCTGCGTGGATGTAAAGACGTTCCTTGCCACAGCAGGACTGGCCGGAATTGAAGTAGGCGCCATCCACCAGGTTTTCGACGGCGAAGGACAAGTTCGCGTCGGCACGCACATAGGCGGGGTCCTTGCCGCCGAGCTCAAGTCCGATACCAACAAATCTGTCCGAGGCGGCCTTCACGACGGCATGGCCACCGCTGACCGAGCCTGTGAACATGATCAGATCGGTGCGCGGATCCGCAATCGTGCGCTCTGTTGTGTCATGGCTCATATGTGCGACCTGGAAAAGGCCATCCGGGGCGCCCGCCTTTGCGAAGGCTGCGGCAAAACGTTCGGCACAAAGGGGCGTCTGGCCCGAATGCTTCAGGATTACCGCGTTGCCGGCCATGATGGCGGGCACAACAGAGTTCACGGCAATGAGATAAGGGAAGTTCCACGCGGCGACCACGAGAACCGTTCCAACCGGTTCGCGGCGTACCCAGCGGCAGAAGCCTTCCTTGGGGCCCGCGTCGATGTCCGCCAGGGCATCTCCTGCGATCGCGATCATGTAGCGCGCGCGCTCTTCGAAGCCCTTGAGTTCACCCGCTCCAAAAGCAACGGGACGTCCCATCTGCCACGCAAGTTCGGGAATGATCTCGTTCTTCATCGCGAGGAAAGCTTCGACGAAACGCAGACAGAGCGCAGCGCGCTCTGCCACCGGCACATATTTCCAGGCGGCTTGTGCTGCCTTCGCAACCGACAAGGCGCCGTCGATTTCAGCCCATGTTGCGAGGGGGCGTTCGGCGTAAACGCTTCCGTCGACCGGGGATATGACCTTCAGTGTCTCGCTCATCCGCGCTCAAAGCCTCTCAATAATTCCCAGTCCGTGACGCGTCGCTCATACTCCATCTGCTCCCAACGGCCCGCATGAAGATAATGTTCGACAACATCTTCGCCGAGTGCGGCGCGGAGCGTATCCGACTTTTCCAGTGCCGTAAGTGCGTCGCGAAGGCTTTTGGGAAGGGAAGGGATGCCTGCGCCGCCATAGGCATCACCGGTAAACTCGGGTTGGAGGGTGAGTTTTTGTTCGACCCCCTGCAGGCCTGCGGCGAGCAGTGCGGCATAGGCCAGATAGGGGTTGAGATCGGCGCCGCCGATCCGACACTCGATCCGCAGGCTTTTGCCCTGACCGCACATGCGGAAACCGGCAGTGCGATTGTCATTGGACCAGACGATGTTGGTCGGCGCGAAGGAACCGTCCACGAAACGCTTGTAGGAATTGACCTGGGGGGCAAGGAAATAGGTGAGCTCATGTGCGTGGCGGAGCTGTCCGGCGAGGAAATTCTGGCAAAGCGCCGACATTCCATGGGGCTCGGAGCCTTCTTCAAAGAAGCGGGCTGTTTTCGCCTTTTCGTCCCAGAGCGACATGTGGATATGACAGGACGAACCGGCGAGTTCGTAGTTCCACTTGGCCATGAAGGTCACGGCCTTGCCATGCAGCCAGGCGATTTCCTTGATGCCGTTTTTCAGCAGCGTGTGCCGGTCGGCCATCTCGAGCGCCTCGGCATAGCGCACATTGATTTCCTCCTGCCCCGGCCCCCATTCGCCTTTGGAGTTTTCGACGGGAATGCCGGCGCCTTCGAGGCCCGTGCGGATAGCCCGCATGATGCCTTCTTCCTTCGTTGTGGCGAAGACGTGGTAGTCCTCAATGTACCAATTGGGGGTTTTGAGATTTTGATAGCGCTTCTCGTGTGCGCTCTCGAAGGTTTCATCGAAAAGATAGAATTCAAGCTCTGACGCCGTGAAGGCTTTCATCTTCATGGCGGCAATACGTTTCAATTGCTTTTTCAGTATCGATCGGGGGGCGTGCGGTACGTCTTCGCCATTATGATCGACCGTGTCGCAGATCACGATGGCTGTGCCCGGCAGCCAGGGAACGCGCCTCAGTGTCGCCATGTCCGGTTTCAGGGCGAAGTCGCCATAGCCCTGCGCCCAGCTTGCCGCCTTGTAGCCAGGGACAGGCTCCATATCCGTATCGACAGTGAGGAGGTAGTTGCAGGCATGCGTTTCGTGGACGCCTGTGTCGAGAAAGAAAGGCGCGGCCATTCGCTTTCCAATCAAACGCCCTTGCATATCCGGCATTGCCATGACGACGGTGTCGATTTCACCGGAGGAAACAAGGTCGGAAAGCTGGTCGAGAGTGAGCATGCCATTCATTCGGAAAGTCCCGGAGGTTGCAGCCAAGGAGATGAAGGGCAGCGGTGTTTCTCGCGCTACCGTCAGCCAATAGATCAAGTGTAGCCACAGAGGCGGGGGAGGCCGCAAGAGCCGGCTGAATGGATCGTGAGATATCCCCGGGGCGGGAATGTTGACGCTTTCCCTGCGAGCACCCAAACTCCGCACGATTCGGCAGAGATGCCGGAGATTTTGGGAACGGGCGGGTTGAATGACAAGCGAGTTGCAGGCAGGCAGGCCTGCTCATGTAATCGTACTTGGTAATGAAAAAGGCGGTTCGGGCAAGACGACGACCGCCATGCATATCATTGCCCATCTGCTGCATGCGGGCTATCGCGTCGGCTCAATTGATCTTGACGGGCGGCAGCGGTCTTTGACCCGCTATGTGGAAAACCGGCGCATTTGGGCTGAAGCGGCAAACGTCAATCTGGTCATGCCGGACCATGTGGTGATTACCCGTTCGACGTTGGACACCGTCATTGAGGCGAATGCCGCCGAGATGAGGGAACTTGACGAAACGATAGCTCGCCTGTCTTTGGCGAATGATTATCTGGTGATCGACTGCCCCGGCAGCGACAATAATCTTTCGCGTTTGGGGCACGCGCGTGCCGACACACTTATCACACCGATGAACGACAGCTTCGTGGATTTCGATTTGCTGGGGCGTGTCGATCCGCAGACCTACAAGGTCAAAGGACCCAGCGTTTATAGCGAGATGGTATGGGAGTGCCGCAAACGGCGCGCTGTTTCCGATGGGGGTGAGATTGACTGGATTGTCGTTCGCAACCGCCTCTCCCATCTGGATGCCAAGAACAAGCGCCGCGTCGAATCCGTTCTTGCCGCGCTGGCCCAGCGGATTGGTTTTCGTTCCGGTCCCGGCTTCGGCGAGCGGGTCATCTTCCGTGAGATGTTCCCCTCCGGGCTTACGCTTCTCGACCTGAGAGAGGAAGGCGTCGAGACGCAGATGTCGATGTCTCATGTAGCCGCCCGCGCAGAAGTGCGGGCTCTTGTCGATACCCTCAATTTGCCCGGGCGATCTGTAGAAAGTGTCTAAAGCCGCTTAGCCCCGACGCTTTTCGTTGTTTTCGGCTGCCTGCGGCAGGGACCAGTTCGCTGGCGGGATCGCAATACACTGGATGGCTTCGCGGGCGAGGCGTCCGCAGGCATTCCGGGCGGCAGCTTCTCCATCGAAGCCTCCAAAGCGAGACCGATAAAGCGTACGTTTGTCTGCCGTCTTTACTGGAACGGTGACAGGAACAGCTTTGCCCAGTTCGGACGGTGCGGCGCGCATGGCCTTGCGGATGCTGTCGACCGCGTCCGATTGCTCGGCATAGGCACCGATCTGGATAACCCAGGTGCCATCAGGGATCAGAGGATCGCCGTTGCGCCATGATTGAGCCGCCTGCGGCTCGCGGCGCGTTGGGTCGTTCGCGGAGGTGCGAAGAAGGGGGCTGGCAGCGGCATCCGGATTGATGGCGGCATTTGCCGGAGCTACCAGGAAGTTACCGATTTCGCGCCCGGCCTTGCGTACCGGACCTTCGGCGGTACGCAGAGCTGCGACTGCATAGGCCGTAACACTGTCGACGGGTGCCGCCGCGCTTACAGCGGGCGTATCAGCCGATTGAGGGGTGGCCGCGGGCAAGGCTGCCATTTCGACGGACTTCGGCTTCTTGGCACTCAGGCCGTCGTTCGTATGGTTTTCTTCATCCGCGTCGCGCTCATCCTGAAGCGTAGAGGCGAGCTGGAGGAGGCTGGAGCGGTCTTCGTCAGCCACAAGACCCACCGGTCGGAGAATTGGCGTCGGTGGGGGAAGTGTGGCGGCCATCAACGTATTGCCATCCTTTGCGGCAACGGCGCGCGGGAATGCCTTGTCGAGAATCTCGATCATATGAGCGTCACGAAGTTTCGCTTTCTTGCCCCCCATGACCACACCGATCAGGAACTTGTTGTCTCTCTCGACTGTCGCTGTGAGGTTGAAACCCGAAGCATTGGTGTATCCGGTCTTGAGGCCGGTCGTGCCTTTATATTCCCCGAGCAGACGGTTGTGATTGCGGATGCGGGATTTGCCCCAGACGAAATATTTCGTGCTGAAATAATGATAATACTCGGGAAAATCTTCACGTATACGCTTAGCCAGCGTTGCTTGATCCCGTGCTGTTGTCTTCTGAGCGCTATTTGGCAGGCCGGACGCGTTCTTGTACGTAGTGCGAGACATGCCAAGCGCATGCGCCTTCTTCGTCATCATGACGGCAAACTTGTCTTCAGTGCCGGCCAGGAAAGCGCCCATGGATGAAGCAACGTCGTTTGCCGAACGGGTAACGAGCGCAAGTATTGCGTCTTCGACGCTAATCGTCTGACCAGGCCGCAAGCCCAGCTTCGAGGGGGGCATGCTCGCGCCCCTAGGTGTCATGGTAATCCGCGACCTAAGCGTAAATTTCTTGGCTTCCAGCCCTTCAAAAAGAAGGTAGAGAGTCATTATCTTGGTCAGCGATGCTGGATACCGGTAATCGTCAGCATTTCGGGAATAGAGGACTTTTCCCGAATAGGCATCCATCACAAACGCCGCCGTAGGGGGTGTTGCAGCGTGGACCGGAAGCGCCAAAACCCAAACAAAAGCGACCATGATACCCGCCGTAACGAGGCGAATGGCCTTGCCAGTCAGGTTTGTGGAATTGCGCGCATTACTCGTGAGCGCAGGCCCCTGCATGTCGCCTAACCCCTGTTGCCGACACGTTCTGCCCAAACGTGCCCCCAAAATTGTCCCAAAACTGTAGCGGCAGAACCACAGCTTGCGAAGTCTCTTCATGCGAAAAATCGCAAAAATCGTAAGTATCTTACGCGCTTACGAGTGAATATGAGGATAGGAAGTGTGTGTTACCAATTTATTAACAGGGTTAATATTTTGTTAATCGGCTTGATGAAGCGATCCTCAGGGTCACTTCAGCTGTCAGCCTTTGTCTGACAGCTTTCGAGCCGGAATTAGGAGTTAGGGACGTGGAAGACGGAGGAGAATGATGTGCGACCGGTTTCGCTTCGGAGAGCGCTGCACAAGTCATCGCCGGGCCGTAACGAATCCGTCTACGATTGGGATGACCTTTGATTTTTGTTGTGATCGACTATCTATCAAAGAGTTGGAAGATTTCAGGATTACTGCTGCCGGGCGAGACCGTGGAGCAGACAAGACATCGGCAGGAATGGGGTATGTCTGACGACAGGCGGCGCAGTGATGAAGACGGCGGCTCTGGCACCGGCGTCATCACGAAGACGAAGCCAAAAACCAAGAAACCCTCGCTCTACAAAGTGTTGCTGCTGAACGATGATTATACTCCGATGGAGTTCGTGGTTCATGTGCTGGAACACTTTTTCAACAAGGGGCGAGAAGAGGCAACTGTGATCATGCTCCATGTTCACCAGAACGGTGTAGGGGTGTGTGGTTTGTATACGTATGAGGTGGCGGAGACGAAAGTGACACAGGTGATGGATTTCGCGCGCCAGCACCAACATCCGCTGCAATGTACGATGGAAAGAGAATAGTAGCGCGTTCGTTCAGGCTGTACCCAAGTTCAGCAGAAGGGAAGGTTCGGAGTGCCGACGTTTTCACGTAATCTGGAGGAGGGGCTTCATCGTGCGCTGGCGCTTGCCAACGAGCGTAATCACGAATATGCGACTCTGGAACATCTCCTGCTTTCCCTGATGGATGACAGCGACGCAGCCGCCGTGATGCGTGCTTGCAATGTCGATACGGATTTGTTGCGCCAGCAGCTAATCAGCTACATCGACAATGAACTTTCGAGCCTGGTTGTCGAGAATGGAGAAGATTCCAAGCCGACCGCCGGCTTCCAGCGCGTTATCCAGCGCGCGGTTATTCATGTTCAGTCGTCCGGCCGCGAAGAGGTGACGGGTGCGAATGTACTCGTTGCCATGTTCGCCGAGCGCGAGAGCCATGCCGCTTATTTCCTGCAAGAGCAGGATATGACGCGCTATGACGCCGTGAACTACATCAGCCACGGCATTGCGAAGCGCAGCGACATGAGCGAAACGCGTCCAGTACGCGGCGCGCAAGAGGAAGCCGAAGCGGGCGAGCGTAGCCGGAGCAAAGAGCGCGCGACGGAGGCGCTCGATAATTACTGCGTCAATCTGAATGAAAGGGCGAAACAGGGGAAAATCGACCCTCTGATCGGCAGGACGCGGGAAGTCGAGCGAACAATCCAGATTCTTTGCCGCCGCTCCAAGAACAACCCGCTTTTCGTCGGCGATCCCGGCGTGGGCAAGACCGCTATTGCCGAGGGGCTTGCGCGACGGATCGTCAAGGGCGAGGTGCCGGAAGTCCTCAAGGATGCGACGATATTCTCGCTCGATATGGGCACGTTGCTCGCAGGCACCCGCTATCGCGGCGATTTTGAAGAACGCATCAAGGCAGTCATCAAGGAGATCGAGGCCTATCCGGGCGCGATCATGTTCATCGACGAAATCCACACGGTGATCGGGGCCGGTGCGACGAGTGGCGGTGCGATGGATGCCTCGAATCTGTTGAAGCCTGCGCTGGCAAGCGGTTCGGTGCGCTGCATCGGTTCAACGACCTACAAGGAATATCGGCAACACTTCGAAAAAGACCGGGCGCTTGTCCGCCGTTTCCAGAAAATCGATGTGGTTGAGCCCTCGGTTCCAGACTCCATCAAGATACTGAAGGGGCTCAAGCCCTATTTCGAGGAGTTCCACAAGGTTCGCTATACCAATGAAGCGGTGAAGGCAGCCGTCGAGCTTTCTTCCAAGTATATGCATGACCGGAAACTCCCCGATAAGGCGATCGATGTGATTGATGAAGCCGGGGCTTCGCAGATGCTTCTTGCCGAATCCCGGCGGAAAAAGACCATCGGTGTGGCCGAAATTGAGGCCGTAATCGCCACCATGGCTCGTATTCCACCAAAATCGGTTTCGAAGAGCGATACGGAAAAGCTCAAGGATCTCGACACGGAACTCAAACGAGTGGTGTTTGGCCAGGATGCGGCGATCGACGCGCTAGCCGCTTCGATCAAACTGGCGCGGGCAGGCTTGCGCGAGGCTGAAAAGCCCATCGGTTCCTATCTTTTCTCTGGTCCTACGGGCGTCGGAAAGACCGAGGTCGCCCGGCAGCTTGCCTCCGTTCTTGGCGTCGAGATGCTTCGCTTCGATATGTCCGAATACATGGAGCGGCATACTGTGTCTCGCTTGATCGGCGCTCCACCCGGATATGTGGGTTTCGACCAAGGCGGTCTTTTGACGGATGGCGTCGACCAGCATCCGCATTGCGTATTGTTGCTCGATGAAATCGAAAAGGCCCATCCGGACCTCTTCAACATTCTGTTGCAGGTCATGGATCACGGAAAGCTGACCGATCACAACGGCAAGAAGATTGATTTCCGCAACGTGGTTCTCATCATGACCACCAATGCGGGGGCGGCGGATATGGCCAAGCCGACGATCGGCTTTTCGCAGAAGAAGCGGACCGGGGATGACGAAGATGCCATCAAACGGCTCTTTACGCCGGAATTCCGCAATCGCCTCGATGCGGTTATCCCCTTCGGACATCTGCCGGAAGAGGTTATCGCGCAGGTTGTCGAGAAGTTTGTGCTTCAGCTTGAGGCGCAGCTCGCCGACCGCCATGTCACGATCGAACTCACGCCTGAGGCAAACAAGTGGCTCGCCGAGCGCGGTTATGACGAGCAGATGGGTGCCCGGCCCTTGGCACGGGTCATTCAGGAAAACATCAAGAAGCCGCTGGCGGACGAAGTTCTCTTCGGCAAACTGGTCAAGGGTGGTCATGTTCGTGTCGAAGTAACGGATGACGCACTCTCCTTCGATATAGACCCCGCCCAACCGCGAAGCCCGAGCGGCCCAAAGAGGCCAAAGACCAAGAAGCCGCGCGACGGTTCGGGCGGTTCCGGTGGCGGGACGGTGCCCCAAGTGCCACTTCTGGTGGAGTGAGTTATCTTCGCATTCGCGGGAAAATGAGACAGAGAACGGTCGGAATGGCTACATTCTGGACCGTTCTTTTTGTGCGTAACTAAAAAATCATCAGGGAGATAAAGGATGATCGGATATGTGATGGTCGGGACGAATGATCTTGATCGTGCGGTGGCATTTTACGACGATTTGCTTGCGGAGATTGGCGCCAAGCGTGCCATGTCGGATCCTGACCGGTTTGTAGGGTGGAGCAATGGCGGACCCATGCTCGCCGTTACAAAGCCTCACGACGGTAACAAGGCAACATTCGGTAATGGAACCATGGTCGCCTTGGCTGTCGGATCGCGAGAAAATGTGGACAAGGTGCATGCAAAGGCACTGAGCCTTGGCGGCAAGGACGAAGGTGCGCCGGGTCTGCGTGGGGATACGTTCTATGGCGGTTATTTCCGCGATCTCGATGGCAACAAGTTCGTCGCCTTCCATTTTGGCTGATCGAGCAAGAGCAAGACGATAAAAAGGCCGCCGTGGTTTTCTGCGGCGGCCTTTGTTATTTCGATCTATAGATTTTGGCGGCCAAGCGTCTGACGCACGATGCCGTGTATGCCGTGTATGCCGTGTATGCCGTGTATGCCGTGTATGCAGTGAAAGGGGGAAGGCGCGGATATCGCCTCCTGCGTATATTCCTCACCATCGGAACAAGCAGACGCCGCAAACAGAATGGCGGCGTAAAACGCAGTGCGTTTTACGAATTTTATGTTATCCGCCCCTGTGCAGCTTTGTTGCACCCTCTCCCCGGACGCACAAAGCCATTCATTATTTCTACTCGATCAGAGCCCTTATTTTTTCGGCCTGGCTTTCAAGTTCCTTGAAGTCCGCCATCCCCCGGGCGTGAAGCTTCAGGTCGATCCCGTTCCTTCTCGGAATGATGTGGGTGTGAATATGAAAGACGGTCTGTCCAGCTTCTGCGCCGTTCAACTGCGCAACAAGGATGCCCGGAACGTTGAATGCCTTCTTCACGGCCGGGGCGATGCGTTGAACGGTTTTCGCCATGGCGCCTGCATATTCAGGATCGAGATCGAAGAGATTCTCGGCCGGAAATTTCGGGATGACGAGCGTGTGGCCTTCTGCCTGCGGCATGACATCCATGAAGGAAAGAGTCATGTCGTCTTCATAGACCTTGAAGCATGGCGCGTCGCCGCGCAGGATTTTTGCGAAGATGTTGTTTGGATCATAGGCCACGGTCAGAAATCATCCTCCTGATATTCGTCTTTGCTCGTATCGTGCCGGAAGGGCGCGTATTCGCCAAGTATCGCAATATCGCGATCGACATATTGGCGTTCGCGGGAAAGATATTCGCCGACCGCCTCGCGAAACGAAGTGTTCGCGATCCAGTGTGCGCTATAGGTCCGGGAGGGAACATAGCCCCGCGCAAGTTTATGCTCGCCTTGCGCTCCCGCCTCTACGCGTTCGAGGCCTCGGCTGATTGCAAATTCAATGGCCTGGTAGTAGCAGCATTCAAAGTGAAGGAACGGGTGATGCTCGATAGCTCCCCAGTTTCGTCCATACAAGGCATCACCGCCGATGAAGTTCAGTGCGCCTGCGATCAGTTTGCCATCGCGCCGTGCCATCACAAGAAGCGTCTCATCGGCCATGCGTTCATTTATCAGGCTGAAAAAATCCCGCGTGAGGTATGGCGATCCCCATTTCCGTGCACCTGTATCCATGTAGAAGGTGAAGAAGGCGTCCCAGTGATCTTCCGTGAGATCATTGCCTGTCACGCACTCCACAGTGATGCCGTTTTCTGTGGCGCGCTCACGTTCCTTGCGGATCATCTTGCGTTTGCGGGAGGACAGATCGGCGAGGAAGTCGTCAAATGTCCTGTAGCCTCGGTTGTGCCAGTGGAATTGCTGGTCGGTCCGCTGAAGCAGGCCGTGGGCACCTGCGCGCTTCCATTGCCGTTCGGGGAGGAAGGTGATGTGCAGCGAGGAGACGCCATGTCTTCGGGCGATCTCGATGGCGCCTTCCAGCAATGTATCTTCCACGGCTTCGCGAATGGGGGTGTTCGGAACGAGCAAGCGCGGACCGGTTGCTGGCGTGAAGGGGACCGAACACTGAAGTTTTGGATAGTAGTTTCCCCCGGCGTTCTCCAGGGCATTGGCCCAGCCGTGGTCGAAGACATATTCACCCCGGCTATGGTTCTTGAGGTACATCGGCATGCAGCCGGCGAGCTTGCCTGCCTCATCCTCCAGAAGGATGTGCTGAGCGAGCCACCCTGTGTGCCGTGTGGCTGACCCGCTCTCCTCCAGCGCGCTCAGAAATCCGTGCGAGACAAAGGGATTCGCCGGTTCACCCAGCGGATTGGCGCAAGCGTCCCAGCTTTCGCTGTCCACGCTGGCAAGGCTGTCCACGACACGGATGATGGCTGCTTCGCTGTCTCCCATGACCCGATCCTAATAAACAGGTGCAGCTCATGCGATCTCGAAAATGGCTTCGATCTCCACCGTCATCTGGAAGGGGAGCGACGCGGCGGAAACGGCGGAGCGGGCATGCCGCCCGGCTTCTCCGAAAACTTCCACCAGCAGGTCGGAACCGCCATTGATGACGGAAGGTTGCTGGTCGAAGTCCGGGGTGGAGTTCACGAAGCCGAGCAGTTTCACACAGCGCGTGACCCGGTCCAGGTCTCCGCCGCATGCGGCCTTCAGCTGGGCGAGGACATTGATCATGGTGAGGCGAGCGGCGGCTTTTCCCGACTCGGCGTCCTGCTCCTTGCCGACCCTTCCCTGATATTCGAAACCTTTGGGGCCGACGGGGCCCTGACCCGAAATGAAAACCAGATTGCCTGTAAGGACATAAGGCACGTAGGTGCCGGCCGGTTGCGAGGGAGCAGGCAATTCGATGCCGATTTCCTTCAGGCGGGCTTCGATCTTTCCGGTCATGTCGCTTTAACTCCCTTTGCCGCGGTTGCCGCACTATGTTGGCGCGTTATACCTAACGCCTAAGAGGGCACGGTGAAAGAGCGGGAAGGCAGAGCATGAGCGAGCGGCGTATGCCAGCGGATGATGGACTGTTCATGCCGGCTGAATGGGAGCCGCATGAGCGCTGCTGGATGCAATGGCCGAGCCGGGCAGAAGTGTGGGGTGATCGCTTGCCACAGACTTATGCCGCCTATGCGCAGGTTGCGCGAGCCATTGCCGCTTTCGAGCCGGTGAGCATGGTCTGCCGGCCGGAAGACGAGGCGCAGGTTCGGCTCGCCTGCGGACGCGGCATCGAAACGGTGCCGCTCCCTATCGACGATAGCTGGTGCAGGGACTCCGGCCCTGTTTTTCTTGTTGATGGCAAGGGACATGCTGCCGGATCGCAATGGCGTTTCAATGCATGGGGAAACGCCTATCATGGTTATGAAAACGACGCCGCAGTGGCCGGACTTATCCTCGACCGGCTCGGTATGCGCAAATATTCGAACAACATGGTGCTGGAAGGTGGTGCGATTTCCGTGGATGGCTACGGTACGCTTCTAACGACCGAGGAATGTTTGCTGAACGACAACCGCAACCCTGAAATGACAAGGCAACAGATCGAGGAGGCGCTTGCGCTGACGCTCGGCGTCGCGCGGATTATCTGGCTGGACCGCGGACTGGAAGACGACGAGACGAGCGGACATGTCGATATGATCGCGTCTTTTGCGGGCGAAGGCCGTGTTCTCCTGCACATGCCGGAGGACAGGCGTGATCCGAATTATGCCCGGATGCAGGATAACAAACGGCGCCTCGAAACGGCGAAGGATGCGCGAGGGAGAACGCTGGAGGTGATCGAGATCCCTCAACCGCAACGCCAGTTCAGAAGGGACGACGGAAGGCGGCTCTGCACGTCCTACGTGAATTCATACATCGCCAATGGGGCGGTGATCATGCCGATCTATGACGACCCGAACGACGATGTTGCGGCGGGTATCATGGCGGAGGCCTTTCCGGGGCGAAAAATCGAGACGGTGCCGGCGCTGGAAATCGCAATTGGCGGGGGCTCGATCCATTGCATTACGCAACAGCAACCCAAGGGCGAGCCGTTCGTCTGAGCGATCGGCCGCGGCTCGTTATCCCAGCGTGGTGAGGCGCGCGGCCCGGCTGCCGTTTTTCTTGTCGGCATACATGGCGCGGTCCGCACGCTCGATCAGGTTTTCGAGCTGCGTCTCGCCATTGTAGCTTGCGAGGCCGAGGCTTGCGCGCACGGAAATGCGGTGAGACTTGCAGGTGATCTTGAGCTTGCCGATCTCCCTCAGCATTTCACGAGCCCTTTCACGGGCCGGACGATGATCGGCGCGCACAAAAAGGATCGCGAATTCGTCGCCGCCGAGACGTGCCGCATAGTCCGTTGCGCGAATGCTTTTGCTGAGGAAAGCACCAACCTGGCGCAGCACTTCGTCGCCAGCGCTGTGGCCGTGGCGGTCGTTGACGGTCTTGAAGTCGTCGAGGTCGATATAGGCGAGAAGGCCTGTTTCCTCATAGCGCGCGGCGCTCAGGAGATTGCGACGAAGCACTTCATCGAAACCGCGTCTGTTGAGCAGCCCCGTGAGTTCGTCGGTCTGCGCAAGCGCCTCAAGCTGCCGGATGCGTTCGTTGAGTGCAACGATGCGGCTTTCGGTTTCGTTTGCAAAGGCGATTGCCTGTGCGACGAGGTGGCGATTGGCTTGCGTGCGGCTTCCGAGTCCAAGACTGCGGCGAAAACGCTCCGTCTGCGGATCGGACGGCATGATGCCGTCCATAATGCTCGCAGCGGGCTCATTGCCGCCTTCAAATGTTCTCTTCGAATACCCCATATCCCCGTCACGGCTTACCGTGGCCCCTCTGTTTGGAGTGTGAGTGGAGCTGAAGATGCAAATGCGCTGCCAGAAGAGAAGGTGAGTAAAATCAATTACCTAGCAGGCGGGGCGGCGGGAGGGACCGGCAAAGTTTGCCTCTTAAGGGTAACGATTTCCCAACACGCCTAGGTGGATACGAGGTCGCGGGGCGTATCTCCCCGGAAGAACGCTTCAAGGTTTTCCAGAGCGCGAAACCCCATGGCGTTGCGTGTTTCGAGCGTGGCGCTGCCGAGATGAGGGAGGAGGAAGGCATTGGAAAGATTGAGATATCCGGGATGAAAGTTCGGCTCGTTGTTGAAGACGTCGAGCCCGGCGGCCCCGAGGCGCCCGGAAGCGAGAGCTTCGATCAAGGCATCATCATCGACGATGTCGCCACGCGCGGTGTTCACGATGATGGCCCCCTCGGGCAGGTGAGCAATGGTCTCGCGGTTGATCAGACCGCGTGTCTGCGGTGTCGAGGCACAATGGATGGACAGGATGTCTGAAACGCTGAAAAGTGAAGCAATATCAGCATGATAGCGCGCACCTTCCTCCAGCTCGGGCGAGAGGCGCTGGCGGCTGTGATAGTGGATCTCCATACCGAACGCACGTGCGCGGGAAGCTGTGGCGCGGCCGATACGGCCCAGGCCGAGAATCCCCAGCCGCTTGCCGGAAAGCTCCGTCCCCAGCATTCCCGTGGGCGCCCAGTTTTTCCAGCGGCCTTCACGAAGAGTGGCGATGGATGAGGTCGCGTTGCGAGCCGCGCCGAGCATGAGAAGGAGTGCAATCTCGGCCGTGGCATCGGTCAGGACGTCCGGCGTGTTGGTGACGGCAATGCCGCGCGCGGTGGCGGCGGCGACGTCAATGTGATCGTAACCTACTGAGAAGGTTGAAATAATTTTGACGCTCGCGGGGAGGGCGGCGATCAGCTCCGCGTCGATCCTGTCCGTCACGGTGACGAGAAGGCCGTCCTTTCCCTTTGCATCCGCAATGATGGTCTCGCGCGTGGGCAGGGTGTCGTCTTCATTGAGAGAGGCATCGAAATGCGCGCAAGCGCGGGCCTCTACATCGGACGGTAATTTTCGTGTGACGAGAATGCGAGGGCGGGTCATGCAAAGCCTTCCGATGAACTGGTTATCCGGTTTACCCGATGGTGTAGGCTCGCAAAAGAGCTGAAATAGACGGTGCGGGAGCGGAAACGAAGTGAAGCGGTTCGAGCGTTTAGTGTCTGTAATTATTGCCTTTTTTGTCGTGGAGACCGGGGTGGCGGCAGCTTCGCCGGCCTTGCAGATGCATCGCGCCGTCTATGACCTGTCGCTCGGACACATGCAGCCGGTGAGCGACGTGACGGGCATTGAGGGACGCATGGTCGTCGAGTGGCGAGGGGGGCCGGCTTGCGGTGGCTATACCTCGTTGCAGCGCGTGGTGACGAAAGTTTCCGTTGCAGATCAAGGGTTTGTGAGCAACGACGTTCGCCTGAGCTATTGGGAAGCGGCGGATGGGAGCGAGTTTCGTTTCACCCGGACCGAGTATACGAATGGCGAGCTGACCGATAGCGAGGAAGGCACGGCAACGCGCGAAAAGTCCGGCGATATCAAGCTCTTACGCGAAGGCGACGAGCCCATGGCAATGCCCCGCGAGACGCTTTTTCCCATGGAATACAACCTCGGGCTGATCGAAAAAGCGCAAGCAGGGCACAAGGTTTTCAGCCATCCGCTGTTCGACGGGACGGAAAAGGGCGAGAATCCGACCACCGCTTTCATTGGAAAAACCGTTCCAGTTCAAGGGCTTGACGCGAAGGTGGACGGAAAGGGCGCGGCACTTGCCGAGATGGAGCCCTGGCCCGTGCGGATCAGCTATTTCGATCCGGCGGATGGCGAGGGCGTGCCAAGCTTCGAGATGGGATATCTCTTATTTCCCAACGGGATATCGGCCATGTTGTCGCTTGATTATCTCGATGTCGAGGTGAAGGGAGCGCTCAGCGAAGTCACCTATTTCGATCCGGACAAGTGCTGAACGGGGCGGCAACCGTCACAATTCAAGGTGGCGGTTTTCCGCCGTTTTTCAAACGTCGTTTTCGACCGTCATCGAAACGTCATAATAACGTCACAAATGACGCTCTTATCCCCGGGTTCGTCCGTAGACGGATTTATACCCGCTTTGTCATTCTTTCATGCCTCGTCCCTTGACGATGGACTTGTCCCCGAATTTCGCGCGGAGACGATCCATCGCCCGTTCGGCCTCCGCGCGGCGCGTCGCGGCGGGATCGAGCATGTCGGGCGGGTCGGCGAGGTCACCATCGGCGAGACCTGAAATCCCCACCCCCAGAAGGCGAAAACTTGTCCCCGTGGCTTCGCGGGCAAGCATGGGCGAGGCGACACGGTAGATCACTTCGGCAAGCTGCGTGGGGTCGGGCAGGGTCTGGTTGCGCGTACGGATCTTGAAGTCGGCGGTCTTGAGTTTCAGCACCACGGTCGAGCCGGAGAGTCCCGCCGCCTTGGCGCGGGTGGCGACCTTGTCGCAGAGGGGCCAGAGAATGCGGTCGAGCTCAGCCCTGTCTGCGATGTCGCGCATAAAGGTTGTTTCGGCGGAAATGCTTTTCGTCTCATGGACGGGTTCGACATGGCGGCTGTCCAGACCACGCGACAGACGGTAGAGGCGGCTTCCCATGGAGCCGAAGCGCGCCATGAGATCGTGTTCTTCCATCTTCTGAAGCTGGGAAATGCGGGTGATGCCCTCGCGAGCGAGCTTTGCCTCCAGCGCCTTGCCGACGCCCCAGATCATCGAGACGGGTTTCGAGGCGAGAAAGGAGAGGGTCTCCTCGCGGCCTATGACGGCGAAGCCGCGCGGCTTGTCGAGGTCGGAGGCCATCTTGGCGAGAAACTTGTTGTGGGAAAGGCCGACGGAAACGGTGATGCCGATCTCGTCTTCGATGCGCTTTGCGAGGCGCGCCATGCTGACGGCGGCGCTGGCGTGATGGAGGCGTTCGGTGCCGGAGAGATCGAGGAAGGCCTCGTCGATGGAGACAGGCTCGACGAGGGGCGTGAGGTCGCGCATGAGAGCGCGGACATCGCGGGCGACGCGCGCATATTTGTTCATGTCGGGTTTCAGGACGGTGGCTTCCGGGCAGGCGGCGAGCGCCTTGAACATGGGCATGGCGGAACGCACACCCCTGATGCGCGCGATGTAGCAGCAGGTGGAGACGACACCGCGCGTGCCGCCGCCGATGATGAGCGGCTTGTCGCGAAGCTCCGGGTTGTCGCGCTTCTCGACCGCCGCATAGAAAGCATCGCAATCCATATGCGCGATGGTGAGAGAGTTGATCTCCGGGTGGAAGAGGAGACGCGGGCGGCGGCATACAGGGCAACGCTCCGCGCCTTCGGGCACGGGAGAGAAGCAGTCGCGGCAAAAGCCTGTGGTGGCGTCGGTCATGAGGGCGTTATAGGGGCGGCCGGGATGATGTTTCGCCGGGAGTTTACCAGCAAAGCGGATTGTCATCGCCGAATATCCGGGACGATAGCTCGGGGACAAGGGCTGTAGAGAAATAGGGCTATAATCGACGGTCCCGATGGGGCTTTTCCGCCAGCAGGGCGTTGTGACCCTAGCTGAACCCCCCGACCGAGGCCCACTCATGAAGCTCTTCGAATGCCAGCATTGCGGGCACACGCTATATTTCGAGAATACCGAATGCGAACGCTGCGGGATGCGTCTCGGGTTTCTACCCGACGAGATGCAGCTGAGCGCACTGTCGCCCGACCGCGAGATTTTCCGTCCGATGGCCGATCCGCAGCGGGAAGTGCGCTACTGCGCCAATGCGGCTCACGATGCCTGCAACTGGATGGTGCCGGCGGATGCGGGCAATCCTTATTGCGTGGCTTGCCGCCTGAACCGGACGGTGCCCGACCTTGGTCATGGGGCGAGCGTTCTTCTGTGGCGGCGGATCGAGACGGCCAAGCATCGCCTCGTCTACGGGCTGCTGCGGCTGGGCCTGCCGGTCATCAGCAAGTTCGACGACCGCGCGAGGGGCATCGCCTTCGACTTTCTCTCCGGGCCCGCCGCGCCGGGAACGGCGGAGGAGCCCGTTACCATCGGCCATCGCAGCGGCCTCATCACGATCGATGTGGCGGAGGCGGATGACGCCGTGCGCGAGCGCAACCGCCGCGACATGGGCGAACCCTACCGGACGCTGCTCGGCCATTTTCGCCACGAGATCGGGCATTACTACTGGGACCGGCTTGTCTGCGATACGGTATGGCACAGGGCATTCCGCGAGATGTTCGGCGACGAAAGGCGCGACTACAGCGAGGCGCTTTCAGCCTATTACGCCAATGGCGCAACGGCGGGCTGGCAGGAAACCCATGTCAGCGCCTATGCGACGGCTCATGCCTGGGAAGACTTCGCGGAGACCTGGGCGCATTACCTGCACATCGTTGTCACGCTGGAAACAGCGGGCGCCTTCGGGCTGACGATTTGCCCGCAAGTAAGCGAAGGCGAGGAGACGGATTTTCGTGCCTGCGATCCTCATGATTTCGATCAGCTTATGGCGGCGTGGATACCGCTCACCGTTGCCATCAACAATCTCAGCCAGAGCATGGGGCAGGACGATCTCTATCCCTTTGTACTGTCGCCGATGGTGATGGGAAAACTTCGCTTCGTACACGGATTGATCCGGGGGGCGAGGGAAGCGGGCGGGAATATGGGCGCGCAGTAAAGGCTCAGCCTGCCTCGGGCCAGAGCCAGGCCGCGCCGCGCACACCGCTTGCGTCTCC
>AZIJ01016343.1_pt1 | contig 35782 bp, 36 predicted proteins | sample 359151 | NCBI WGS metagenome assembly AZIJ01 (sample SAMN02429718, study PRJNA222666) | marine sediment metagenome | biome: Sediment sample; isolation source: enrichment culture of sample MGS-ElMAX(UA) from oil contaminated site at the... | place: Egypt: El Max | collected 2013-01-23 | depth 9.22 m m | reverse complement strand
GAAGCCGGCGAGGTTCTTGCTGCGGGCGGCACTGTGCTGACGCTGCTCGACCTTTCCGAGGTCTACATGACGATTTTCCTGCCCGCCGCGGATGCTGGCCGGCTCGCCATCGGCAGCGAGGCACGCCTGGTGCTCGATCCGATCCCCGACTATGTGATCCCGGCTCATGTGAGCTTTGTCGCCAGCGATGCACAGTTCACACCCAAATCCGTCGAGACACGCGAAGAGCGGGAGAATCTGATGTTCCGCATAAAACTCAGCATCGACCCGGAACTTCTTGCCCGCGTCGCGGCGCGCGTGAAGACCGGGGTGCGTGGCACCGGCTATGTGCGCACACTCGCCGACACGGAATGGCCCGACTTTCTTGCTGTGAAGCTGCCGCCGGTCGCCCAGCCCCTTGAGGGCAAAAGGGGCGGGAGCAACGGCGTAGCCGAATGAGCGGCGGTCCGGACAACAGCATGCCGGAAAACACCGTCGCGCGAACGGGCGGGCTCACACATCGCTATCGCGAAACCTTTGCCCTGGAAAACGTCACGCTCGATATCCCGGCAGGCTGCATGGCGGGGCTTATCGGCCCGGACGGCGTCGGCAAGTCGACACTGCTGGCCATCCTTGCAGGTGTCAGGCGCATTCAGTCAGGCGAGGTTACCGTCCTCGGCGGCGACATGGCGGACCAAGCCCACAGGAGCCAGTGCCACACGCGCATCGCCTATATGCCGCAGGGACTTGGCAAAAACCTTTATCCGACATTGAGCGTCAAGGAGAATCTCGATTTTTTCGGGCGGCTTTTCGAGCTGGGAAAGACAGAGCGCAAGGAACGTATCGCTGAACTGCTGAGCGCGACCGGCCTTGCTCCTTTTCCCGATCGCGCCGTGGGTGCCCTTTCCGGCGGCATGAAGCAGAAGCTCGGTCTTTGCTGCGCGCTCATCCATGAACCCGACCTCCTGATCCTCGATGAGCCGACAACAGGCGTCGACCCGCTGTCGCGGCGGCAATTCTGGGAGCTGATTGACACGATCCGTGCGCGGCGCCCGCAAATGAGCGTGCTCGTTGCGACCGCCTATATGGAGGAGGCGGAACGCTTCGACTGGCTCGCCGCAATGGATGACGGACATATTCTGGCCACCGGCACACCGGACGAAGTTCGAAAGGCGGCAGGCCGAACAACGCTGGAAGAAGCCTTTATTGAACTGCTGCCCGAAGAAAAGCGCCGCCAGCACCACACCGTAACAGTGTCTCCTCGGCGCACGACTGGCGGAACGCCAGCCATCGAGGCGGAAGGCCTGACCCGCCGCTTCGGCAAATTCGTCGCAGTGGACAATGTGAACTTCCGGATCGAGCCGGGCGAGATCTTCGGCTTTCTCGGGTCCAACGGCTGCGGCAAGACGACCACCATGAAAATGCTGACGGGCCTTCTGCCGGCCAGCGAAGGCGAGGCAAAGCTTTTCGGCAAGCCGCTTGATGCGCGCGACACCGCAACAAGGCGGCGCGTAGGCTATATGTCGCAATCCTTCTCGCTCTACAACGAACTGACCGTCCGGCAAAACCTTGAACTGCATGCCCGCATCTTCGAACTGCCGGATGCCGACATCGAACCCCGCATACTCGAAATGCTGGAAAGCTTCGAACTCAAGGCCGTGGCAAATGAGCAGCCGGATGCCCTGCCGCTCGGCATCAAGCAACGCCTGCAACTCGCCGTCGCCGTCATTCACAAACCCGAAGTGCTGATCCTCGACGAACCGACATCGGGCGTCGACCCGATCGCACGCGATCAGTTCTGGCAATATCTGATCGACCTGTCGCGCAACAGCGGCGTGACCATTTTCATTTCCACTCACTTCATGAACGAGGCCGAGCGCTGTGACCGCATTTCGCTCATGCACGCAGGGCGCGTACTTGCCGTCGGCTCGCCGCATGACCTAGCTGCTGAACGCGGCGACGGGTCGCTGGAAGAAGCCTTTGTCGCCTATCTGACGGAAGCGACGGCACAAACGGCAGAGAGCACAGCCGAGGCGCAGGAGAGCCCGCTGGAAATCGCTCCCCAGCCTCGCGCAACCATCGGAGGGCGTCATTTCAGCACCCGGCGTCTATGGGCCTATACACGCCGGGAAACGATGGAATTGCTGCGCGACCCCATCCGCCTGACCTTCGCCCTGGTCGGCCCCCTGATCCTGCTGCTGGCCTTCGGCTATGGCATTTCTTTCGACGTCGAGAACCTGCCTTATGCCGTTCTCGATCAGGACCAGTCCCTTGAAAGCCGGACCTTGCTCGCGAACTTCGAGGGCTCGAACTATTTCGAGATGGAAGAACCCGCCTCGTCCGAAGCCGACCTCATCAATCGCCTCAAAACCGGCGAGATCGTCGTCGGACTGGAAATCCCCCCGGATTTCGGGCGCGACCTGCTGGCCGGTCGCCAGCCCGAGATCAATCTGCTGCTGGACGCTGCCTTACCCTTCCGCGGGGAAACAGCAGCGGGATATGTGAACGGCATTGCCGCGCAATATATGGCCGAGCAATTCCCTTCACTCATCACCCGCCCCTACTCGGTCGTAACGCGCATGCGCTACAACCAGTCCTTCAAAAGCGTCTATGCCATCGTGCCCAGCGTCTTCACGCTGGTACTGACCATGATCCCGGCCATGCTGACCGCCGTGGGCGTCGTGCGCGAAAAGGAATACGGCTCCATCGCCAATTTCCGCTCGACCCCCGTTACGCGGCTGGAATTTCTCCTCGGCAAGCAGGGGCCTTACGTAGTCCTTGCCTATGTGAATTTTCTGACGCTGCTTGCCATGGCCGTATTCCTGTTCGGCGTGTCCGTGACAGGATCGGTGACGGCCTTGTTAGCGGGCTCCCTCCTCTTTGTCGTCGCAACCACCGGCTTCGGCATCCTGGTCTCCTCCTTCACGAAGACGCAGGTCGCCGCCATGTTTGCCGCCGCGGTGATCTCTATCGTTCCGGCTGTCAATTTCTCTGGTCTGCTCGTCCCTGTCTCCTCCCTGTCCGGCGGAGGTCAGGCGATCGGCCTTTCATTTCCCTCGGGCTGGTATCAGCCCATTTCCGTCGGCGCCATGACCAAGGGGCTCCACTTCACGGACATCTGGGTTTCCTTCGTCATGCTCACCTTCTTCTCGCTGCTCTATCTGTTCGCCGCACGAATGGCCTTGAGAAAGCAGGAGACGTGACATGCGGCACTTTCTGAAAAATGTCTGGCGCCTCGGCATCAAGGAACTGCGCGCCTTTCGTTCCGACCCGATCCTGATCGCGCTGGTAATCTATATCTTCACCTTCGCCGTCTATTCCGTCGCCACGGGCGCAAAGACGGAGGTCGTGAACGCGGCTGTCGCTATCGTGGATGAAGATCGCAGTCTTTTGTCGCGCAGGATCGCCGGGGCCCTGCTGCCGCCCTATTTTCAGGAAGCCCGCTACATCCAAGCCGACGAAGCCATCACCGGCATGGACAAGAACGAATTCGTCTTCCTGATCGACATTCCGCCGAATTTCGAACGCGACCTCCTGCGTGGCGACAACCCCACGATCCAGGTCAGTGCAGACGCCACCGCCATGTCGCTGGCAGGCATCGGCACCAGCTACATCACCTCGATCATTTCCCAGGAAATCACCACCACCCTGCAGGAGCACGGCTACTCGACCTCGCTGCCAATCAACCTCGTCTCCCATTTCCTCTTCAATCCCAATGTGGAATCGATCCGCAGCACATCGATGATGCAGGTGATCAACAACATCTCCATGCTGGCCATCATTCTGGCGGGAGCGGCGCTGATCCGCGAAAGAGAACGCGGCACCGTCGAACACCTCCTCGTCATGCCGGTCAATGCCGCCGAGATCATGCTGGCCAAGATCTGGGCCAATGGCCTCGTGATACTGGTCGCCGCTCTCGCTTCGCTGATCGTCGTGGTGGAGATGCTGCTTGGCGTACCCGTGGCAGGCTCACTCACACTCTTCGCCTTCGGTATCGCCGTCTACCTAGCGGCGGTGACGGGCCTTGGCATCATGCTGGCGACATTTGCATCCACCATGCCTCAATTCGCCCTGCTTTCCATACCTGTGCTGATTATTTTCGAGCTCTTGTCAGGCAGCGCCACGCCGATAGAAAGCATGCCGCCATGGCTGCAAACCATCATGCAGCTCTCGCCCGCCACCCATTTCACCGCGTTTTCGCAAGCGATTCTCTATCGCGGGGCGGGGCTCCCGATTGTCTGGCCCCAACTGATCGTCATGACGGGCATCGCCGCGATTTTCTTTTTCGTCTCTCTCATCCGATTCCGCCGCGCGGTCCTGCGCGGTTGAACAAGGCGGAAGCCTCTATACGGATGTGACATTTTGCAGCGCGGCAAGCTGGCTAGTGCTTGCTTACCCATACACGTGCTAAGGTCTTGTGGCTGGGTACGCAGAGGGGCATGAATCGTCGAATGAGAGTATCTTGACCTCCGAAGCTATCCGGCCTGAAGGCAACGCACATAAGGATAGCGCGACATGGCGGTTTCAAGCGCACCAGGCTCCAACCTGCCCGGTACGATGACCTCAGCGGCAATGGCCGTTATGGGATTACTCATCGCAGGAACGGTTCTTTCCATCATTATCGCCGCAAAGGCGGCAGATGCGCCCATGGCGGTTCATGCCTGGCTTTTCGCCTTTGCCTTCATGGCGGGCATCATGGCGCTGGGTCAGCGCCACTTCAATGTAACCCAGGGCCATTTGGCCGACGACGGGACGGGCTATGCCGATGGCGTGGTGAAGGCAGGCGCCATCGCGACCCTCTTCTGGGGCGTCGCGGGCTTTCTCGTCGGCGTGGTGATCGCCTTCCAGCTCGCCTTTCCCTTCCTGAACCTCGACACCGCTTTCACGAATTTCGGGCGCCTGCGCCCGCTGCACACCTCGGCGGTGATTTTCGCCTTTGGCGGCAACGCCCTGATCGCGACCTCTTTCTATGTCGTGCAGCGCACCTGCCGCACGCGGCTCGCGGGCGACATCGCGCCGTGGTTTGTCTTCTGGGGGTACCAGCTCTTTATCGTCGTCGCCGCGACCGGCTACCTGATGGGCGTCACCCAGTCGAGGGAATATGCCGAACCTGAATGGTATGCCGACATCTGGCTCACCATCGTATGGGTGACCTACCTGCTCGTTTTCATGGCGACACTCGCAAAGCGCAAGGAGCCGCACATCTATGTGGCGAACTGGTTCTACCTCGCCTTCATCGTGACGATCGCGATGCTTCATATCGGCAACAACCTTGCGATCCCGGAGACCTGGACCTCGTCGAAGAGCTACGCACTCTTTCCCGGCGTGCAGGATGCGCTGATCCAGTGGTGGTACGGCCATAATGCGGTGGGCTTCTTTCTGACCGCCGGCTTCCTCGGCATGATGTATTATTTCGTGCCGAAGCGCGCCGAACGCCCGGTCTATTCCTACCGGCTTTCCATCGTTCACTTCTGGTCGCTGATCTTCATCTACATCTGGGCCGGCCCGCACCATCTGCATTTCACGGCGCTTCCCGACTGGGCGCAGACACTCGGCATGACCTTCTCGATCATGCTCTGGATGCCGTCCTGGGGCGGCATGATCAACGGCCTGATGACGCTGTCGGGTGCCTGGGACAAGCTGCGCACGGACCCCGTGATCCGCATGCTCGTCGTCTCCGTCGCCTTCTATGGCATGTCGACTTTCGAAGGCCCGGTAATGTCGGTAAAGGCGGTGAATTCGCTGTCCCACTACACCGACTGGACCATCGGTCATGTGCATTCCGGTGCACTCGGCTGGGTTGGCTTCGTCTCGTTCGGCGCCGTCTACTGCCTGATTCCGTGGCTCTGGAAGCGCGAGCGGCTCTACTCGCTCGCTCTCGTGAGCTGGCATTTCTGGATCGCCACCATCGGCATCGTTCTCTACATCACGGCAATGTGGGTGTCGGGCATCCTGCAGGGCCTGATGTGGCGCGCCTACGACGCCCAGGGCTTCCTCGAATACTCCTTCGCGGAAACCGTCGCGGCGATGCATCCCTTCTATGTGATCCGCGCACTTGGCGGTGTGCTCTTCCTCGCTGGCGCTCTGATCATGGTCTACAACTGCTGGATGACCATCAAGGGCCGCGTCCGCAAGGGCGAACCCCTGCCTGCAAGCACGACAGGCACAGCATCCGCCGGCGCGATGCCGCAACCCGCCGAGTGAGGAGCAAAGGTCATGGCAAAGAAGTTCACACACGCAACGATTGAGAAGAACTCGATCCTGCTCCTCGTCCTGACGCTCGTCGTTGTCGCCATTGGCGGTCTCGTCGAAATCGTTCCGACGTTCCTGATCAAGAGCACGATCGAGGATGTGAAGGGCGTGCGTCCCTATAGCCCGCTCGAAGTCGCCGGCCGCAACATCTATATCCGCGAGGGCTGCTACAGCTGTCACAGCCAGATGATCCGTTCGCTCCGCTCGGAAGTGGAACGCTACGGCCACTACTCGCTGGCGGCGGAAAGCAAGTACGACCACCCCTTCCAGTGGGGTTCGAAGCGCACCGGACCGGACCTCGCCCGCGTCGGCGGCAAGTATTCCGACGAGTGGCATCTGCTGCACATGGAAGATCCGCGCGCTGTGGTGCCGGAATCGGTGATGCCCGGCTATCCCTTCCTCGCACAGACGCCGCTCGACTACAGCCAGATCGAGGGCGGCCTGAAGGCTCTTGCCCTAGCGGGTGTGCCTTATTCGGATGAGGACATCGAGAACGCGAAGGCAGATCTGGAAGCACAGGCAACACCCGATGCCGACACGGACGGGCTGTTGCAGCGCTACCCCAAAGCGGTCGCCCGCGACTTCGACGGCAACCCGGCGATGATTTCGGAATTCGATGCCCTTGTCGCCTACATGCAGATGCTCGGCACACTCGTGGACTTCAATGCCTACGAGAATGCTGATTTCAAGCAATAGGAGCGGACCTTGGATAGCGAAACGACTTATTCGCTGGTGAGAACCTGGTTCGGAACAGGCGGCCTCATCCTCATGATGGTGCTCTTCGCCGCCGTATTGGCCTACGCGCTCTGGCCCTCGAACAAGAAGAAATTCGACCATATGGCGAAGCTGCCTCTCGAGGACAAGGACCCCGAAGACAGCGGCAAGAATGACAAGGAACCCGGACAATGAGCGAGAAACACACAGACGACGTGACCGGCGTCGAAACGACCGGGCATAGCTGGGACGGGATCCGCGAACTGAACAATCCGCTGCCAAAGTGGTGGATCTACACTTTTTACGTTTCGATTGCCTGGGCCGTGGCCTACTGGATCGTGATGCCGGCATGGCCCTATTTAACGGGCGATGGCTGGACCTACACCAAGGGTGTGATCGGATATGAACAGCGCGAAGTCGTCACGGACGAGCTTGCGGCTATCGTCGAAAGTCGCTCGGGCGCGATGGAACGCATCGCCTCCTTGCCGCTTGAGGAGATTGCGAACGATCCCGCGCTGATGGAAGTGGCGCTCGGTGCAGGAAAGGCCGCTTTCGGCGACAACTGCGCACCCTGCCACGGCTCCGGTGCGCAGGGCAGCAAGGGCTTCCCCAACCTCAATGACGATGACTGGATCTGGGGCGGCACGCTGGACGACATTCACACGACGCTCGCCCACGGCATCCGCTGGGACGGCGATGACGACACGCGTTTCAACATAATGATGGCCTATGGCAGTGACGGCATTTTGAACCGCGATGAGATTTCGGATGTCGCCGAATATGTGCTCTCTCTCTCGGGCCGCGCCGGAGACCAGGAAGCGGCGGCACGCGGTTCCGAAGTCTTCGCAAGCCAGTGCATCGCCTGCCACGGCGACGATGGCTCCGGCAATCAGGAGCTCGGCGCACCAAACCTGACCGATGCGATCTGGCTTTATGGCGGCGACAAGGAAGCCATTGTGGAAACCGTGTCAAACGGACGCAGCGGCGTCATGCCGGCTTGGAACGAACGTCTCGATGAAGGCACGATCAACTCGCTGACGCTCTTCGTATACTCCCTCGGCGGCGGCGAGAAGTAACCCCTGACGATCAAGGCGGAACGCTTCTCGGCGTTCCGCCTCCGGGGATCCAATCCTCGAGTACTCATATGACAGATACTACTGCCCCCCTCGAACATCTTGCCGCCCAGGCTGCTATGGAAGCCGGCGCAAACCCGCATGGCGAGGAGGGCGAGCGCTACACCGCCGTCAATTCGGAAAAGAACCGGCCGCTTTATGCGAGCCGTGTAAAGGTTTATCCCAAGCTCGTTCACGGGACATTTCGCCGCCTCAAATGGCTGGTGATGGCGGTAACGCTGGCGATCTACTACGTCACGCCCTGGCTTCGCTGGGATCGGGGCCCGAACCTCCCCGACCAGGCCGTGCTGCTCGACTTCCCGTCACGCCGGTTCTATTTCTTCTTTCTCGAAATCTGGCCGCAGGAATTCTACTACATCACCGGCCTGCTGATCCTCGCCGCGCTCGGCCTCTTCCTCGTGACGAGCGTCGCGGGCCGCGTCTGGTGCGGCTATACCTGCCCGCAGACGGTCTGGACCGATCTCTTCATTCATGTGGAACGCTTCTTCGAAGGCGACCGCGCCAAGCGTATCCGTCTGGACAAGTCGCCCTGGAGCATGGGCAAGCTTGCACGCAAGACGGGCAAGCATTTCACCTGGATCCTGATCGCTCTGGCAACAGGCGGTGCATGGGTATTCTATTTCGCGGACGCGCCCACACTGGCGGGCCAACTCGCCACCTTCGACGCTCCGGCGGCGGCCTATCTCTTCATCGGCCTTTTTGCCGCAACGACCTATCTGCTCGGCGGCATCGCCCGCGAGCAGGTCTGCATCTATATGTGTCCCTGGCCGCGCATTCAGGGCGCGATGTTCGATGAGGAATCCCTTCTCGTCAGCTACAAGGACGATCGCGGAGAAAAACGCGGACCGCACAAGAAGGGAACGAGCTGGGAAGGCCGCGGCGACTGCATCGACTGCGGGCAATGCGTGGCCGCCTGCCCCATGGGCATCGACATCCGCGACGGTATGCAGCTGGAATGCATCCAGTGTGCGCTCTGTATCGACGCCTGCAACGAGATCATGGACAAGGTGGAGCGGCCGCGCGGCCTGATCGGTTACGATACGTTCCGCAACCAGGAACGCCGCCGCGCAGGCGAAACGCCGAAGCTCGACATCCTGCGCCCCCGCACGATCCTTTATTCCGCCGTACTCGTCTTCGTCGCCGGCATCATGCTTTTTGCACTTTCCAATCGCTCCACCCTCGATGTCAGCGTGCTCGCCGACCGGAACCCGCTTTTCGTGCAGCTTTCCGATGGTTCGGTACGCAATGGCTATCAGGTGAAGATCGTCAACAAGGAACATTCCGAGCGCATATATCGCGTCTCGATCGAAGGGCTCGACAAGGCTATCCTGACCCGACCGGCCCTTGCAGGCGAAGAAACCGGCACTGTGACCGTTGGAGCCGACAAGCTCGAAAACCTCCGCTTCTTCGTGACTCTGCCGGGTGATGGGGTGAAAGCCCTCAACGGTGGCGAAGCCGATTTCGATTTTGTCGTCACCGATCTTGAGAACGGTACGACCGCGACAAGACAAACCACCTTCCGGGGGCCCGGCCAATGAGCGTCGAGAACAGCGATTTCCGTCCCTCTACACGCTTCGGCAAGATCACCGGCTGGCATGTGCTGAGCGGTTTCGTTCTCTTCTTTGCCATCGTTTTTGGCGTGAACGGTCTGATGGTCTACCGCGCCCTCTCGACCTTCGATGGCGTGGAGGTGGAGGGGGCCTACCAGAAAGGCCGAACCTATAATCATCTTCTCGAACAGATGGAGGCACAACGCCAGCTCGGCTGGACCTCCGGCATCAAGACGACCGTGCTGCCCGGCGAAGGCCGCCGCACGGCGCTTAACGTCACCTTCTCCGGGGCGCAGGGCGAACCCATCAACGGCCTTGCCGTCAGGGGTACATTCTGGCGTCCTGTTGTCTCCGGCAAGGACAAGAGCATGATGCTCGTCCAGACGGGCCCCGGCACATATGAAGCCGAATTCCCGCTTGAACACTCGGGCAACTGGCTTGTTCGCATTGCGGCAGAGGGCCTCAACGGCGAAACCTTCGTCGAGGAAAAGCGCGTCGTCATACGCGACTGAGGACATGATGAACGATGCAGCAGTCATCGCGGAAGATGGCCCGGGCGCAGACCCGGAATTCTTCGTGCGTGAGACAGAAGACGGGCAAGCCCGCCTCGATCTCGTCGTGGCGGGAATGCATTGCGCCGGCTGCCTGCGCAAGGTCGAAGGCGCACTTAAAAATCTCGACGGCGTCGAATATGCCCGCGCCAATCTTTCGACGAAGCGCGTCGCCGTACGCTGGAACCCGTCCCGCCTCAAGGCGCGCACCATTATCCACGCACTTGCCGAGACAGGCTTTACCGCCGTCCCCTTCGATCCGAAACTTCTCGGCACACTGGACGAACAGGAAAGCCGCTCTCTTCTGAAAGCGCTTGGCGTTTCGGGCTTTGCCGCCGCAAACGTCATGCTCGTCTCGGTGTCTGTCTGGTCCGGTCTCGTAACCGACATGGATGCGACGACGAGAAGCTTCTTCCACTGGGTTTCGGCGCTTATCGCGCTGCCCGCGATTGCCTATGCGGGCCAGCCTTTCTTCCGTTCGGCGCTGAAGGCGCTGCGCGCGAAGACGATGAATATGGATGTACCGATTGCACTCGCGGTCATCCTTGCGACCACGATGAGCTTCGTCCAGACCATGGTGAATGCCCGCCATGTCTATTTCGACGCCAGCGTGACGCTTCTCTTCTTTCTTCTGATCGGGCGTTATCTCGACGTTCAGGCGCGCGCGAAAGCCTGCTCTGCGGCAGAGAATCTGCTGGGTTTGCGCGCAACCGCCGCCACACTCATTGCGCCGGATGGAACGCATCGCTCCATTGCGATTGAAAACCTCGAACCGGGCATGAAGGTGCTTGTGGTTGCAGGTGGCCGCATCCCCGCCGACGGCGAAATACTAACCGGCATGAGCGAGGTCGATACAAGCCTCGTCACCGGCGAGAGCCTGCCCGAACAGGTGAAACCGGGAACGCCTGTTTTTGCCGGCACACTCAATCTGGGTGCCCCGCTCATTATTCGCGTGACGAAACGCGACGACGATTCCCTGCTTGCCGAAATCGTGCGCCTGATGGAGACGGCCGAACAGGGCCGCGCGCGCTATGTGCGCATCGCCGACCGCGCTGCCCGCATCTATTCGCCCGCAGTACACATCATGGCGGCGGCAACGCTTGCACTCTGGTTCGCGCTCGGCGCGCCATGGGAAACCTCGTTCACCTACGCGATTTCCGTCCTTATCATTACCTGTCCCTGCGCCCTCGGCCTTGCGGTTCCGGTGGTGCAGGTCGTGGCGACGGGGCGGCTGCTCCGGCGAGGCGTGTTGGTGAAGGCACCAGACGGGCTGGAACGGCTTGCACAGGCCGACACTATCGTCTTCGACAAGACAGGTACGCTGACGCTTGGCCGTCCGCATCTCGTCAACGGCAATGAGGTCGCACAGACGGATATCGCCCTCGGTGCGGCAATTGCCGCGTCAAGCAGACACCCGCTCGCCATTGCGCTTGCCGCCCACGGGAAAGAACTTCTCCCACCTCTCCTTGAGGATGTGCACGAAGAACCGGGCATGGGTCTCGAAGCACAGCTCGATGGCGAGACGATCCGACTTGGCAATGCCGAATATGCGGGTGGCGAGCAGCGCGACATGCATGGCGGCTCGGAGCTCTGGCTGCGGCGCGGCAACCGCGCGCCCGTCTGTTTCCGTTTCGAGGACACGCCGAGACCGGACGCGAAGGAAGTCATCAATGCCTTGAAGGCACGAGGCTTTGCCGTCGAACTTCTATCCGGCGACCGCGAACCGGCAGTGCAACGCCTTGCCGAGACACTTGGAATTACGGTCTGGCGCGCGGGCGCCCGGCCTGCCGCGAAGATCGCGCGCCTGGAAGAATTGACGAAAGAAGGCCACAAGGTTGCGATGGTTGGCGACGGCCTCAACGATGCCCCTGCACTTCGCACCGCCCATGTCTCGATCTCGCCTGCCGATGCCGCCGATGTGAGCCAGACCGCCGCCGACTTCATCTTTCAGGGCGCAAGGCTCACCCCCGTGGTGGAAGCCGTCGATGTCGCTCGAAAAGCCCGCACTCTCGTCTTTGAGAATTTCGGCCTGGCACTCGCCTACAATGCCATCGCCGTGCCGCTCGCCGTTGCCGGCTATGTGACGCCGCTTGTCGCCGCCGTCGCCATGTCGAGTTCCTCCATCACAGTGACGCTGAACTCACTCCGGCTCAACCTCGCCCGGCGCGCAAAATCGCCGCGTGAATCCTGATGAATATTCTGATCTTCCTTGTACCCGCGGCTTTGCTCCTTGGCCTTCTCGGCCTCGTGGCTTTTCTCTGGTCGCTGAAGACCGGGCAGTATGACGACCTCGAAGGTGCGGCGGAGCGGATTCTCTTCGACGACGACGAACCTGAAAAAGACGAACCGAAAAAAGACTAGGCTTCACTCGTCAGCGCGCGCTGCGCATGCCATGTGGCGTGGCCAAGCAGTGGAAAGATCACCGCAAGCGCCAGAAACCAGGTGGCGATCCCGAACGCCGTCAGCAGTGCAACGATCCACGCCCAGAGCAGCATCGTCCAGAAATTGCGCCTCACGGCACGTACGCTCGCGATGACCGCAGTGACAGCATCGATATCGCGCGCAAGAAGGAGTGGTACTGAAATCGCCGAGATCGAGAAGACGGCGAAGGCGATTGCACCGCCCGCTATCGTGCCGGTGACCAGCATCGCAAGCCCCCTCGGGGTAAGCAGCAGCATGGGCGCAAATTCCGAAAGGGGTGGAATACCTATCGGCCCGAAAAAGAGCGCGAACAGCCAGCCCGCAACCTGCAACCAGATGAGCATGGCCCCGGCAAGCATGGCGCCGACAAGAGCCAGCTGGGAGATGTTACGGCTCGAAACAAATACAACGTCGGAAAGCTGGACCGGGAGACCCGCTTCGAGGCGACGGCTCGCTTCATACAGGCCGACGGCAAGCATTGGCCCCACGAGCAGGAAACCGGCGGCCATGACAGGCACCACCGCACTGAGCCCGGCAGCGAAAAGCACCGCCACGAGCAAGATCGACGCAAGCAGGAAAACAAAGCCGTAAGTGAGACTGATAGCAGGCGCCTTGCGCATGTCCGCCCAGCCCGCCTCCAGCCATCGCCATGGCTGATCCGGGCGGATTGAACAGATGGAGACCTCTGTTCCTCCGCCATCCGTCGGTTCTGCGTTCTCCGTCGAAACGCTCATTGCCAACCCTCCCAAAGCAATCATGCTGCAATTTCATGCTATCCCCGGAAATCCATGCCGTCCATGTGGGATTACACCCCCGGGGCCAGGCGCAACCCGCTCTCGAAGATGTGAGGCGAAATGACGGGCCAGAGGGCCGGCTCCGCCCTACATTTCCTGCAACGGCTCGCTTCACCGCCTGGATACCGGGCCGCAGCGAACAAGGAGTTTCCGTCAAATGCGATGTCTGATCCCCTTCGTTCTCGCTTTCAGTGCGCTCGTGGGCACGGCTTCCGCCGGGATGGCCGCCCCGGACGATCGCGCGACGGCGATTTTCGCCGGCGGCTGCTTCTGGTGCATGGAACCGCCCTTCGACAAGACGAACGGCGTTATCGCCACGATCTCAGGCTATATCGGCGGCACGCTCGACCATCCGACTTATGAGCAAGTATCCGCCGGCGGAACCGGACACGCCGAAGCGGTTAAAATCGTCTACGACCCTTCGAAGGTCAGCTATAGCGAGCTTCTCCACATATTCTGGCGAAACGTCGACCCGCTGCGCAAGGACGCCCAGTTCTGCGACACCGGCCATCAGTACCGCTCGGCAATTTTCTATCTGGATGACGAACAGAAGAAGCTCGCGAAAGAGTCGAAGGAAGAACTGGAAAAGTCCGGCCGCTTTCCGCAACCCGTTGTGACGGAGATTGCCAAAGCCGGCCCCTTCTATCCTGCGGAGAAATATCATCAGGATTACTACGTGAAGAATCCGAACCGCTACACATTCTATCGCTGGAGCTGCGGCCGCGATGCCCGCCTGGAACAGATCTGGGGCAGCGAAGCGGGTGGACACTGAGGAGCACACAATGATGTCACGGATGTCACGACGCATGTTTTTGGGCGGAACCGCTGTCGCGGGTGCGCTCGCAGCCATGGGCATCGCCTTGCGCGGCGGAAAGGCTGAAGCCGCCAGAGGAAGCGCTTTCGAGGTGACAAAAACAGAAGCCGAATGGAAAGAGCTGCTGACGCCTGAACAATTTTACGTGTTGCGCGAAGAAGGTACGGAGCGGCCTGGATCGAGCCCGCTCAACAAGGAAAAACGCGCAGGAACCTTTCATTGCGCCGGATGCAATCTCGCGCTTTTCCCTTCCCGGACAAAATATGAAAGCGGCACGGGCTGGCCGAGTTTCTACGCACCGCTCGACGATGCGATTGGAACATCCGAAGACAGAACTTTCTTCATGACCCGCACCGAAGTGCATTGTCGCCGCTGCGGCGGACATCTCGGCCACGTCTTCGACGATGGTCCAAAGCCGACGGGAAAGCGTTACTGCATGAATGGCGTAGCCATGACCTTTGAACCCTCGGGAGCAGCCTGAACGAAACCGTTCCACGACACTCGATGCGGATATCGCGCCCGAACGGCAACAGATACGGCGCGGCAGGCTAGGGCCTGGCGTGCCGTTTCGCTTTCTGGATCGCGTCTTCGAGCGCGCGGAGGAAACGCGAACGATCCTCTTTGGAGAAGGCCGGACCGCCGCCCTTGGATTGTCCCGTCTCCCGCAGCTCTTTCATCAGATCCCGCATGGCAAGTGCCATGCCGATACTTTCTGTCGTGAAGGGCCGACCGTCATGGCCCAAAGCCGCTGCCCCCTTTTCAAGCGCCCGCGCGGCAAGCGGTATGTCGCCCGTTACGACAATATCGCCGGGCCCCGCTCGTTCCGCGATCCAGTCATCCGCCACATCGGGACCCTCCGGGACGACAACCTGGCGGACGAGCGGATGTCCTGTAGGCCGCATTCCGCTGTTACTGACAATGAAAACGCCAACATCGTGACGCTCCGCTACACGCACCACCTCTTCCTTGACGGGGCAGGCATCGGCATCGACATAAATTTCGCTCATGAACTTCGCATTCTTGACTGCTTTCGCGTGAGCGGAATGATAGCTTGCGCGTGTGAACGACACCTCAGAAAAATCCCGGCCTCTCGCAGCGGTCATCGGTGGCGGACCTGCGGGCCTGATGGCCGCCGAACGCCTCGCCAGCACGGCGGAGGTCCATGTCTTCGACGCCATGCCGTCGTTCGGCCGAAAGTTTCTGCTCGCGGGCAAAAGCGGGCTGAACATCACTCATGGCGAAGATTTCGAAACCTTTTTGGCACGCTTTGGAGCTGCCCGCGAAATGCTGGAGCCCGTCCTCCGCAGCTTCACGCCGAGCGACATCAGGGAGTGGGCCGCCGCTCTTGGCATTGAGACTTTCGAGGGAAGCTCGGGCCGCATCTTCCCGGTGATGATGAAAACCTCGCCGTTGCTTCGCGCATGGCTCAGGCGGCTGGGCGAGAGAGGGGTGACCTTCCACACTCGTCACAAATGGCAAGGCTGGATGGAAGAAGGCGCGCTCCGCTTCACCGCACCGGACGGGGAAACAACCGTTAGGGCGGATGTCACCATACTCGCCCTTGGCGGCGCAAGCTGGCCCCGCCTTGGAGCCGATGGCAGCTGGCCGGCTTTGCTGGCCGCAGTCGGCGTGACTGTTACGCCCTTCCGCCCGGCAAATTGCGGCTTCGATGTTTCATGGAGTTCGCATCTGAAGGAACGTTTTGCGGGCGCGCCCGTCAAATCGGTTACGCTCTCTTGCGCTGGCGAGAGAGTAAAGGGCGATTTCGTGGTGACCAGGACAGGGATCGAGGGGAGCGCGGTCTACGCGCTTTCCGTACCACTACGCGATGCGATCGAACGCGACGGAACGGCACCTCTCATGCTGGACCTCAAACCCGACATCGACATGGAACGCCTGACAACCGCATTATCAGCCCCCCGCGGCAAGAACTCGCTGGCAAACCATTTGAGGAAGAAGGCGGGCATCGACGGCGTCAAGGCAGCATTGCTGCATGAGGTGAGCGACAAGGCGGCTTTCAACGATCCGGCACAGCTCGCCCGCGCGATCAAATACCTCCCCCTCACCCTCGAGCGTGCGCGCCCGCTCGCGGAGGCCATCAGTACTGCAGGTGGAATTTCTCTCGATGAGCTCGACGCGAACTTCATGCTGAGGAAATGCGAAGGCATCTTTGCCGCCGGAGAGATGCTTGACTGGGAAGCGCCGACCGGCGGCTATCTTCTCTCCGCCTGCCTGGCCACGGGCCGCGCAGCGGGCGACGGTGCCGCGCGCTGGCTCACGCATTCTTGACCAGCATGCCCCCATCGACCGGGATGGCAACGCCTGTCAAATAGGACGAGGCCGGAAGGACGACGCTCAGCGTTACATGCGCGACTTCTTCCGGATACCCGTAGCGGCGCAAGGGCACACGCCGCTTCGCAAAGATTTCCTTATGCTCGTCCGGGATCTCCTGCGTAATGCCGGTGCGAATGGGTCCCGGACAGATGCAGTTGACCGTGACGCCCTCACGGCCAAGCTCGACGGCGAGCGCACGGGTAAGACCGATGACACCATGCTTGGCCGCCACATAGGGCGAATTGCCGGGCGTTGCGCCAAAGCCTTCCGTGGAGGCAACATTGACGATACGGCCCTCGCCCGACTTCTTGAGTGAGGGCAGCGCGGCACGCACGAAACGCATATGAGCCGTAAGCATCACGTCGAGCGCGCGCGCCCATGTATCCTCATAGCCGGGCTCGCCGATTCCGTGGAAAGCCGCAAGACCCGCATTGTTGACAAGGATGTCCAGACCGCCGAACCGCTGCTCTACCTCCTTCACCACCCGGACGATGCCTTCGCCATCGGCGACGTCGAGGACCCAGCCTTCGGCCGCCCCGCCCGCTTCCGTGATTTCCTTCACGACCGCGTCGACCCGTTCCCGGGCGAGGTCGACGACCGCGACCTTTGCGCCTTCATCGGCAAAGAGATGCGCCGTCGCGCGGCCCATTCCGCTTGCCGCGCCCGTAACCAGCGCAACCTTTCCCTTGATCGAACGGCTGAGTTTCTTCACCGGCTCCATCTCTCTTCCCTCCAGGCCATGCTTTCATTGGCCGAGAGACTAGCGAAACTCAATGTGCCGGGCGAGATTGAAGACTAGGCAAGTCCGGCCACTGAGTGACGCAGGGGCAAGCGCTAAAGCTGAGCGGCGCCTGGACCGGAAGCTTCTCCTCAACCGACATGAATATTTCCGATGGCACCCAGCAGACCGAAGGCCTGCAGAAGCCATATCACCACCGCGATCACGACCACGGCATTGAGGATGCTCTTTATCTTCGAGTCCATGGGAATGTAGGTGTTGACCAGCCAGAGCAATACGCCGATCACGACAAGAACGAGAACAAGATGGAGGAGGGGCATGATAAAATTCTTCAATAAGCCTGTCCGTCCGGATGCGACGCATGCGGAACACGTCCCCCTCGACGATTAACGATCGGCAAGAGGGCATGCAGGGAAACAACGCTGAAGCCCGGGAAAGTTTCCATATGCGCCGGAAAGAAACGCGCGATGTCGCTTCTTGTTCGAGTTATTCGAGCGTGAAAGCGAGCTTCAGCTTGACCTGATAATGGGCGATTTTTCCGTTTTCGACATGCCCACGCGTCTCGAGCACTTCGAACCAGCGCAACTCCCGGAGCGTCTTGCTCGCCTTCTCCACAGCATTGCCAATCGCCCCTTCGATGCTCTCGGGCGACGAACCGATCACTTCGATCATCCTGTAGACATGTTCGGACATGGGAATTTCCTCCGCTTTCTGCGTCTCATGCTTGATTGTCTGCAAGGAAGGAAAGTGGAGCGATAAACGGCAAGGGCAATAGCGACCGCATCTCCCGAAGGCCAGCACCGTCCGGAAAGCATGGCTATTCGCCGCCAGTTTTGCCAAACTGACGCGGCTGCCGCGAAGAAAGGCACCGGACAACGGGAGAAGCCGAATGAACCGCGCCATGCGTACCGTTCTCTTTGTAGCCCTCGCATTTCTGGGGGCGGCGGCGCCGGGGCTCGGCCTCTCTCAGGAAAAAGGGACAGCGGAGAAAACCGCACAGCCCCTCGCGCTTGTTGCAACTATTGATGGCGCCATCGGTCCCGCCACCGCACGCCAGGTCGCCGACGCCATCGAGGAAGCTGCCGGACAGCATGCGGACATACTCGTCCTGCGCATCGACACGCCGGGCGGTCTCGTCACATCGACACGCGACATTGTAAGCGACATTCTGGCCTCCCCGGTGCCCGTAGCCGGTTATGTCTGGCCGCCCGGTGGGCACGCTGCGAGCGCAGGCACCTACATCATATATGCGACCGGCATTGCGGCGATGGCACCCGGCACGAACATGGGAGCGGCGACGCCGGTCTCGATGGGCGGCGGCATGCCCGGCACACCACAAGGACCGGGAAACGAAAATGAAGCGGGCAAGAAGACCGGCGACAGCGCCCCGCCCTCCAACGAGGAGGCCCTAGCCAAGAAATCGACGAACGACGCCGTGGCGCTGATCGTGAGCCTCGCCGAGGCACATGGCCGCAACGCCGAATGGGCCGAAGAGGCCGTTCGCGAAGGCGAGAGCATCGGAGCCAGCAAGGCACTGGAAATCGGCGCGATTGAAATCATTGCATCGGATCTAGACGACCTGCTCGCGCAGGCCGATGGGCGCGAGGTCCTGACAAACGGCAAGACCGTGACACTCGCGACAGCAAATGCGCGTGTCGAACATGTCGAACCCGGCTTCATGACGGAACTTCTCGCGCTGATCAGCAATCCGAACGTCGCCTTCCTGCTGATGATGATCGGTGTCTATGGCATCATTTTCGAACTTTCCAATCCGGGCAGTTTCGGGCCCGGCATCCTCGGTGCGATATGTCTGCTGTTGGGCCTTTATGCGCTCAATCAGCTACCGCTCGACTATGCCGGTGCGGCACTTATCGTTTTCGGTCTCGCACTGATGATAGTGGAAGCCTTCACACCGACTTTCGGCATTGCGGGATTCGGGGGCCTGATCTCCTTCATCTTCGGCGCAGCAATCCTTGTCGACAGCGACACGCCGGAGTTTCAGCTTTCCTGGTGGACCATCGGCATCACGGCCCTGCTGAGCGTGGCGCTCCTTGTTTTCCTCATCGGATATAGCTGGCGGGCGCTGCGCCGTCCCGTGACGACGGGTGCAGAGGAAATGCAGGGCGCCGAAGCACGCGTTCTCGAATGGTCGGACGGCGAAGGCTATGTGCATGTGCATGGCGAACGCTGGCACGCGCGCGGACCGGCCGCGCTTGCACCGAACAGCACAGTACGCGTCGAGAAAATGGACGGGCTGACCCTCCTCGTCAGCTGAAGACAGTTTTATGTAACTGCATAACAAGGATGGGAGATTCAGATGGGATTCGCGGTCTATATTTTTCTCGGCATTTTGCTCGTCGCCTTTTTCATGTCCGCGATCAATATCCTTCGGGAGTACGAGCGCGGCGTGGTCTTTACGCTTGGCCGTTTCACGCGCGTGATGGGGCCGGGCTTCATCCTCATCATCCCCGTGATTCAGCAGATGGTGCGCGTCGATCTGCGTACTTTCGTCGAGGACGTGCCGACGCAGGACGTGATCTCGCGCGACAATGTGTCGGTGAAGGTAAACGCGGTGCTCTATTTCCGCATCGTCGACCCGGCGAAATCGATTCTGCAAGTTGAGGACTACATGGCAGCGACGAGCCAGCTCGCGCAGACGACGCTGCGTTCCGTGCTCGGCAAGCATGAACTCGACGAGATGCTCTCCGAGCGCGACAAGCTCAATGCCGATATCCAGGCCATACTCGATGAGCAGACCGACGCATGGGGTATCAAGGTTGCCAATGTCGAGATCAAGCATGTCGATATCGACGAAAGCATGGTGCGCGCCATCGCACGACAGGCGGAAGCCGAACGCTACCGGCGCGCCAAGATCATCAATGCGGAAGGCGAACAGCAGGCGGCCGAGAAACTGGTTGAAGCGGGACGCATTCTCAGTGGCGACGCCCGCGCGATGCAGCTTCGTTATTTCGCCGCGCTTCACGACATCGCCGGCGACAAGACCAATACCATCGTCTTCCCGATGCCGCTGGATCTGATTGAAGGGCTGAAGCCCGCCAACAAGGCCTGATCCCGACCCGCGAAAGTTCACAGCGGCCTTTATATCCGTGGCGCCGGTTGCGGTTCATGCCCACGCGCAGGCCGGAACGCAACGACACGAAAGCGATGGTGGCGGTTCATGCCGCCATCGCCGATTCCTCCAGATAGGTTCGATCCCCGCTCGCGAGAACCATCCTGATGCCCGGATAATGCAACCCGTTGCAACGGCCGATATGAGTCGCCGCAAAAAGGGAACAGCATGGGCAAGATCGAATTTGTATCCGGGTGGCAAAAGCGCGATGCCAGGCTGGAACAGGACGCAATAGCTGCCTGGACAGCACAAGGCGCATTGCCGGAAGATGTGAACCCGCAAGACCGGGCGCGCGAAATCTGCAGCATCGCCTATGATAGCGACACGCTTGCCGCCATCTCGACCGTCGATATCAGGCCCTGCAAGCCCTTGCGCAACAGGCTTTTCGGCTATCTGCGCGTCTTCACGCTACCGCAATACGAACAGCAGGAAATCGCCATCGGGCTTGCGATCCATTGCCGCGACACGCTGGAACAATGGTCGCTCGAAAATTCCGACGCGAAACTCTGCGGCATGGCAGCTGTCTACCAGTCGCCGAAGCTCGGCCCGACACCCGTCGGCAAGTCGGGGCTGACGCTCATCGGATATACGCCGCAAGGCTATCAGCACCGCATTGTCTGGTTCAAACACATCCGCACCTGAAAGGGAGGTACACGGAATGAACAATATTGCCGGGGTCCGCGAAGCGCGCGCCGACAACCATCTGCCTTATGCCGTCATGGCATCGGGAACGCTGATTGCCATCGCCATCGTCGTCGCCGCATTGACGGGCGGCGGCAGCGGCATGATGCCGAACCCGCAAGGCGGCATCTGGGTCGAGCGAAACGACACGCTTTATCTCTGCCAGGCCAGACCCAAGGCGCCCGCCCCTTGCGTGAATCTGAGCGACGGCTCGACCCTCGCCTTCGGGGATATCTCGCGCTGAAACAGCCCGACTGTCATCGAAACGTAACAAAACCGTCACAAAGGATCAGCCCGGCACATGCCGGGCTTTTTCTTTGGGGATAAACATCGCCCGACCCGGGGACAAGTGACCCGAAACAGGTGCCGGAGACAAGTACCGGGAATACGCAAAGGAAAATGGCGCCCCGGATATCCCCGGAGCGCCATTCGCCTTTTTGCGAGGACCGTATTGTCAGAAAGCGATTCGGATCGCGGCCGAGAGACTCTGCTCTTCGTAGTCGCTCTGGAACTCGCCATCATAGGTGACGCGCAGCGTCACGCCGTTCACCCCTTCGAAGGTCAGACCGCCGAGCACCCCGTAGGAAACATCGTCGCGAGCCGTCTGCTGCGTGGTGAAGGCACCGCCCCCGACCACGCTGCCCGTGATCGCTTCATCCGGGTCGGCAAGTTCGGAGAGAACTTTCACGCCCAGTTCCGGGATCAGCTTCGAGCCACCATCGAGCTCCGCCGTGTAGCGGAAGTTGACGCCACCAACCGCGCGCAGCGATTCGATCGTACGTCCGTTGACGCTGGTCGGCAGCGGACCCGTTTCCGTATAGGCATCGACATCGACGAGGTTGTAGCGGAGACCCACATTCGGCGTGATGTCGAAGGCACCGGAGGTGAACATGTGGCCCGCCTCGGCACGCGCGACGAATTGCGAACCGTCATAATCCGCAGCGTTGACACCGCCAAGCGAGGAACGGCTGCTCTCGTAATTGTTGAAGCCGTAGCCAAGCGAGCCGTTCACATACCATGCACCGGGACGGTAGCTCATATAGGCAACCGCACCGTAGCTATCGACCGTGGAGATCGAGTTCGCGCCTGCGCCGTTCTCGTCGATATCCGCCGAGCTATAGAAGGCGGAAAGGCCGAGACGGATATTCGCCGCGACTTCACCGTCGACACCGCCCGTGGCACCCCACATGTCGGTATCGAAGCCGTTGACGCCGGAAGGCGTGTATTCAGCCTTCAGTCTGCCGACGCGGCCCCAGATCGCCCACTTGCCGTCACCTCCAAGCATTTGATCGCCTGCGGCAACTGCCAAAAGCCCCCGCATTCCGGGGGCTTTTTTGCCGCGCCCGCCAAGAGGTTGCATTCTCGCCGGAAGGGAGTAGTTTTTAATTGTAATAATTCTAAAGTAAGGCCGGACGGGCAGCGCGGCCCGGTAATCGGCGCCCGACAACCGACGCTCAGGAGACTGGCAAATGAACACGGCAACAGGCGGCAAATGTCCCGTTATGCATGGGGGCGCCACCAGCACCTCCGCAGGCACCTCCAACATGGAATGGTGGCCGAACGCCCTCAATCTCGACATTCTTCATCAGCACGACGCCAAGACGAACCCGCTCGGCAAGGATTTTGACTATCGCGAAGAACTGAAGAAGCTCGATGTCGCGGCGCTGAAGAAAGACCTTCACGCGCTGATGACGGACAGCCAGTCCTGGTGGCCGGCCGACTGGGGCCATTATGGCGGCTTGATGGTCCGCATGGCCTGGCACTCGGCGGGCTCCTACCGCCTCGCAGACGGACGCGGCGGCGGCGGCACCGCCAACCAGCGCTTCGCGCCGCTGAACTCCTGGCCCGACAATGTGAGCCTCGACAAGGCGCGGCGCCTGCTCTGGCCGCTCAAGAAGAAATACGGCAACAAAGTGAGCTGGGCCGACCTCATCATCCTTGCGGGCACCATCGCCTATGAATCCATGGGGCTGAAAACCTTTGGCTTCGCCTTTGGCCGCGAGGACATATGGCACCCGGAAAAGGACACCTATTGGGGCTCGGAGAAGGAGTGGCTCGGGCGCGAACGCTACCAGAGCGACGAGGATGCAAGCTCGCTCGCAAACCCGCTCGCCGCCGTGCAGATGGGCCTCATCTATGTGAACCCCGAAGGCGTGGGCGGAAAACCCGACCCGCAAAAGACCGCTTATGAGGTGCGCGAAACCTTCGCCCGCATGGCCATGGACGACGAGGAGACCGCCGCGCTGACGGCGGGCGGCCACACAGTCGGCAAGACGCATGGCAATGGCGATGCCGCCCTGCTCGGCCCGGACCCGGAAAGCGCCGATGTCGAGGAACAGGGCTTCGGCTGGGCGAACCCGAACCAGAACGGGCTCGCGAGCCGCGCCGTGACCTCCGGCCTCGAAGGCGCATGGACCTCCCATCCCACGACGTTCGACATGGGCTTCTTCGAGATGCTGTTCGGCCATGAATGGGAATTGCGCAAGAGCCCGGCCGGTGCCTGGCAGTGGGAGCCGGTGGACATCAAGGAAGAGGACAAGCCCGTCGATACGAGCGACCCCTCTATCCGCCACAACCCGATGATGACCGACGCCGACATGGCGATGAAGGTGGACCCGATCTACAACGCGATCTGCCGCAAGTTCATGGCCGAGCCGGAATATTTCAAGGACACCTTCGCGCGCGCCTGGTTCAAGCTGACGCATCGCGACATGGGCCCGCGGAGCCGCTATGTCGGCCCCGATGTGCCGCAGGAAGAGCTGATCTGGCAGGACCCTGTTCCCGCCGGCCGCACGGATTACGACATCGGCGCGGCGAAAGCGAAGATCGCGAAGAGCGGGCTCAGCGTTTCGGAAATGGTTTCAACCGCCTGGGACAGCGCGCGCACCTATCGCGGCTCCGATATGCGCGGCGGCGCGAACGGCGCCCGCATCCGGCTTGCTCCCCAGAAGGACTGGGAAGGCAATGAGCCCGCCCGCCTCCAGAAGGTGCTTTCCGCGCTCGAACCGATCGCGAAAGAGACGGGCGCAAGCGTTGCCGACATGATCGTGCTTGCAGGCAATGTCGGTGTCGAACAGGCGGCGAAGGAAGCCGGCTTCGATATCGAGGTGCCCTTCGCACCGGGACGCGGCGACGCCACCGACGAAATGACGGACGCCGCCTCCTTCGATGTGCTGGAGCCCGTTCATGACGGCTACCGCAACTGGCTGAAAGCCGACTATGACGTCAGCGCCGAGGAACTGATGCTCGACCGCACGCAGCTCATGGGCCTCACCGCACCGGAAATGACGGTGCTGGTCGGCGGCATGCGTGTCATGGGCACGAACCACGGACAGACGAAGCATGGCGCCTTCACCGGCAAGGAAGGCGCACTGACGAACGACTTCTTCGTCAACCTGACCGACATGGACAATAGCTGGGTGAAGAGCGGCGATCACTACGAAGTGCGCGACCGCAAGAGCGGCAAGACGAAGTGGACGGCAAACCGCATCGACCTCGTCTTCGGCTCGAACTCGGTGCTGCGCGCCTACGCCGAAGTCTATGCGCAGGACGACGCCAAGGAGAAGTTCGTGAAGGACTTCGTGGCGGCCTGGGTCAAGGTGATGAATGCCGACCGCTTCGACCTGAAGAAGTAACGGGCTCTTTGAGCGTTACGACATACGCCGCCCACGGAGCAATCCGCGGGCGGCGTTTTTTGTTTTTGGGGAGATGGAAACCAATTTTCAACACGACAGGAAAATGAATGACCGGCTGCAGAGAATTCTTACTATATGAAAAAACACGCAAGCCTATTAGGCTTTACATTGAGCATAGAAACCTTTGAACAACCGAAGTCATGAGAATTGTCAGCTGGAACTGCAACGGCGGATTCGGGAGAAAGTTTCAACTGGTCGAAAGCCTTGCGGCTGACATCGCCGTTATCCAAGAATGCGGCGACCCGTTGCATTCCGCCGGATCATATTCCGGCTGGACAAACAATTTCCTGTGGACTGGCAAAAACAAGCACAGGGGAATAGGAATTTTTGCACGCCCCGGAATCAGCCTGGAGAGGCTCGATTGGGACAGCAACGCTCTTGAGCTGTTTCTACCTTGCCGCATCAATGATGATTTCAACTTGCTAGGTGTCTGGACCAAGCAAGCCAACTCGCCAAATTTCGCCTACATAGGGCAGTTCTGGAAATATCTACAAATCCACAAAGACAAAATTGCCGCAGCTAAAACAATTGTTTGTGGGGACTTCAACAGCAACAAGCGCTGGGACGAATGGGACAGATGGTGGAATCACTCTGATGTTGTAAGGGAACTAGAGGAAATCGATATAACAAGCCTCTATCACCACATAATGCATGAGGAGCAGGGTGAGGAGTCGCGGCCAACATTCTATATGCGTCGTAAGTCGGATAAACCTTACCACATAGACTATTTCTTTGTTCCGCGTCCTTTGCTTGGAAAAACGATCCAGCTAGAAATTGGCTCTCGTGAAGACTGGCTAGAACACAGCGATCATGTTCCGTTGATAGTCGACATTGATTAACTTCGTCATCGGTTTCCGCAACAATGCCAGACACGGCTACTCGAAGAAGTCTTCGTCTTCCTTCTTGAGATGCAGCGTTTCAGCAACACGGCAACCAACCTCGTGCCGGATCATCAAGCGCGCTAGCTGCTGTCCATCGATAAGGACAATTCTCTTGCTGAGCAGATCGGTCGTCTCTTTTGCGGCGGGGGAAAAAGACGAAGTCGTTACAAAGAGACCCTTGCTTGCCTTGAATCTGTCGAGACTCCCGAAGAAGTCCCGAATGGCACCTGCCCCGACAACATTACCGTCGGCATATCTCTTCGCCTGAATGTAGACCCGATCCAACCCCAATGGATCCTGGTCGATCACGCCATCTATGCCGCCATCACCCGACTTGCCCACCAAGGATCGCGCAATATCAGCGCCCGACCCGCCATAGCCCATCGCGAACAGAAGATTGACCACGACTTTCTCGAAAAAGGCCGGGGTGCCTGACCGCACTCGCAGCAACAGGCTTGCCGCCAATTCACTTTCGATTTGCCGATGCGCCTGCCTGATTGTTTCGTCCGGAGTCAAAATATCTTCCGATGTCTCCGCGATTCCGCCTCCATCATCGGCCGATTTGCCACTGGACGTCTCTTCCCGGAATTCACGAAACACCTGAAACTGCTTCAGGTATTCAATAGTGATCTTGTCAGGAGGATTCGAAAGAACCTTCCTGCCCTCTTCGGTGATTTGAAAATGGCCGCGCCGCGTGGCTTCCACCAAGCCCGCCTTGATGAGATAGAATTTTGCCCAATGCACCCTGTTGGCAAACATTCCTTGAACGCCCGATGGCAGCAGCGTCGAACGCTCCTCTTCCGTCAGTCGCAACTCGTCGGCAAGCAAAGCGATAACGTCTCCGATTCGGACTTCGCCGGATTTCGATACCTTCAAGACAGGCAGTAGTAGACTTTGAAAGTCCGGAATAGTCATATCGAAGCCGCTCCGAATAACTTTATCAAACGTCGGAAAGTGAACATCGAGAAGACTGTGAGGAAAATAACGTCTGATCAATGGTTCGATTTGAATTGAAGACGCAATATTATCGCGATTGCATGATCGGGAGAAGGTGGGATTGGCGAAAACAGGCTTTGGCCTGTTTTCGTCCTTGGCCTGACGGCCGGCGGATCGAGCGGCGGGGCCGCTCGCCCCAAAACGCCTTTGGCGTTTTGTCGAACATGGGTTCTTTCCGCCCGATCTTCCGCCATTAAAAAAGGCCCCCGGAATGGGGGCCGTTTTTAATGGCGGAGAGGGTGGGATTCGAACCCACGGTACCCTTGCGAGTACGCCGCATTTCGAGTGCGGTACTTTCAACCACTCAGCCACCTCTCCGCAGAGGACGGACGAGCCCCCGAAGGGCCGCCCGTGAGGTCGAAACGGCGCGGAATGTAAACGCCACGCGCGCGCCGCACAAGACCGGAAGCGCGGACCGGATCAGCGAATATGCGGCGGGCTTCTACAGGGGTATTTCCGGGGCTTTCCGGCCACCCCGCCGGGCGGAAGCACCGAGGCCGCTGACACTGGCCATGACGGCCGTCCGGGCCCTTGCCCTCTTCGGGAAGGTCCTGCCGCCTGCCGTGAAGCGGCACCGGCGGGGGCTCGACGGCCGCAAGGCGGGGAGAAAGCCTTGATTTCAGGCCCTTTCGCGGCTTGACAGGCCAACCTCCCCCTGTATATTGCGCGCCAATTCGGCCCGTACCGCTGTCACCGGCGGACGCAGGGCCTTTTTCGTTACATGGTGGTATCAGAGATGTTCGCAGTCATCCGGACAGGCGGCAAACAATATAAAGTCGCGAAAGACGATCTCCTCGAGATCGAACGCGTCGACGCACAGGCCGGCGACAAGATCGAACTTGGCGAAGTCCTGATGCTCGGCGCCGCAGGCGGTGAGACGAAAGTCGGTGCGCCGCTCGTCGATGGCGCAAAGGTTCAGGCCGAGGTTGTCGACCTTACCCGCGGCCCCAAGATCACGATCTTCAAGAAGCGCCGTCGCCAGAATTATCGCCGCAAGAACGGCCATCGTCAGGATCTGATGCTCGTCAAGATCCTCGACATCGCCGGCTGAGCGGACTGAAGGAGTAGAAACATGGCCCATAAAAAGGCAGGCGGTTCCTCCCGCAACGGTCGCGACAGTGCCGGCCGGCGCCTCGGCGTGAAGAAGTTCGGTGGCGAAGCCGTCATTCCGGGCAACATCATCATCCGCCAGCGCGGCACGAAGTGGCATCCGGGCCGCAATGTCGGCATCGGCAAGGATCACACGATCTTCTCGAAAGTGGAAGGCGTGGTGGAATTCCGCACGCGCAAGAACGGCCGCTCGTTCGTTTCGGTCGTCACGGCCAACATGCCGGAAGCGGCAGACTGAAGCGTGGGGTGAACGCCACCTCACGAAGGTGGCGACCATCAGGATTTGAGAGGGAGATGGGACCGCCATCTCCCTTTTTTCATGCCCTCTCGGGACCGGAGATCCCGATGCTGGAAGAGATCGGAACGGAAAGGCTGCTTTTGCGCCCGCTCCACGAAAAGGACACGCCGGAACTCACACGCCTCGCCAATAACTGGAAGGTGGCGCGGATGCTCTCGCGCATGCCCTTTCCCTATACGCGAGACATGGCGGCTGGCTGGATCGCCCGGCAGGCCGCACAACGCACCGCCGGCGCGGAATATTGCTACGCCATCGAATTCGAGAAGACATTCGTCGGCACCTGCGGATTGCAGGCCCATGCCGACGGAACCCGTGAAATCGGCTACTGGATCGGCGAACCTTACTGGAATCGCGGCTTCGCGACCGAAGCGGCGTCGGCCCTGACGGAAAGGGCCAAGGCCCGTTTCGGCGCCGAAAGCATCGTTTCCGGCCATTACGCCGACAATCATGCCTCGGGACGTGTGCTGACAAAACTCGGCTTCCGCTATACTGGTGAGGAAAGCCGCTGGTGCGAGGCGAGGCAGGAAAAAGCCCACTGCCTCACCATGAAGCTCATGCGGGTGGAAGCGTGACATGAAGTTCCTCGATCAGGCGAAAATCCATATCCGCTCAGGCAATGGCGGCGCGGGCGCGGTGAGCTTTCGCCGCGAGAAGTTCATCGAGTTCGGCGGGCCGGACGGCGGCGATGGCGGCCGGGGCGGCAGCGTCATTGCCGAATGTGTCGAGGGACTGAACACGCTCATCGACTATCGCTTCCAGCAGCACTTCAAGGCCAAGACCGGCATGCACGGCATGGGCAAGAACCGCTCCGGCGCGAACGGCGCGGATGTGGTGCTGAAAGTGCCGGTGGGCACACAGATCTTCGAGGAAGACGAAGAAACACTGATCGCCGACATGACGAAAGCGGGCGAGCGGGTGCTGCTCGCCAAGGGCGGCAATGGCGGCTTCGGCAACGCCTATTTCAAGAGCTCGACCAACCAGGCGCCCCGCCACGCGAACCCCGGACAGGAGGGCGAGGAGAAAACCATCATTCTCCGCCTCAAACTGATCGCGGATGCCGGACTTGTCGGCCTGCCCAATGCAGGCAAATCGACCTTCCTCGCCTCGGTGAGCGCGGCAAAGCCGAAGATCGCCGACTATCCCTTCACGACGCTGGCCCCCGGCCTCGGCGTCGTCACCATCGATGCGCGCACCTTCGTGCTGGCCGACATTCCCGGCCTCATCGAAGGCGCACATGAAGGCGCAGGCCTGGGCGACCGCTTTCTCGGCCATCTCGAACGCTGCAACATCCTGATCCATCTGATCGATGGAACCGCCGAGGATGTCGGCGAGGCCTATCGCGTCATTCGCGGCGAAATCGAAGCCTATGGCGCGGGGCTCGAAGACAAGCCCGAAATCCTCTGCCTCAACAAGGCGGACGCGCTGACACCGGAAGAACGCGAGGAAAAGACGGCAATCCTGGCCAAAGAAAGCGGCACGAAGGTGCACGTGATTTCCGGCGTGTCGGGCGAAGGCGTGAGAGAAATCCTGCGCCTCGTCGCCAGCGAGATCGCCGCGAAGCGCGAAGAGGAAAAAGCCGGGCCGGCGGAAGGCGAAGAGGACGAGGGCTGGCGCCCATGAGCACCGATCTGAAGAACGCGCAGCGCGTGGTCGTGAAGATCGGTTCGGCGCTGCTCACCGACAGTGAAACAGGCAAGCTCAACCGCACCTGGCTACAGGCGCTGGTGGCGGATGTGGCGCGGATGCGCGCGCGTGGACAGGAAATGATGATCGTGTCCTCGGGCGCGATCTCGCTTGGCCGCCGGGCCCTGAAACTCGCACCCGGCAAGTTGAAACTGGAGGAAAGCCAGGCGGCTGCCGCCGTCGGGCAGATCGGCCTTGCCCATGCCTTTCAGGAAATTCTCTCGGCTTATGGCTTTTCCTGCGCGCAGATCCTGCTGACGCTGGAAGACACCGAAGAACGCCGCCGCTACCTCAATGCGCGCTCGACGATTGCCACATTGCTCAAGCTCGGCGCCGTGCCCGTCATCAACGAGAACGATACGGTGGCGACGAGCGAAATCCGCTACGGCGACAATGACCGCCTCGCCGCGCGCGTCGCCAGCATGGTTTCCGCCGACTGCCTCGTCCTGCTGTCGGATGTGGACGGGCTCTACACCGCCCCGCCCCACATCCCCGGCGCGGAACATCTGGCCGAAGTGACCGAGATCACGCCTGAAATCGAGGCGATGGCCGGCGATGCGGCAAGCATCTATTCGCGCGGCGGCATGAAGACAAAGATCGCGGCAGCGCGTATCGCAACCGAAGGCGGGGCGCGCATGGCAATTGCCAATGGCCGCGCCCTGCACCCGCTGAAGGCGATAGAAGACGGCGCGCGCTGCACCTGGTTTGCCGCGCATTCGACGCCCGTCGCATCGCGCAAACGCTGGATCTCGGGCTCGCTGAAAAGCCTCGGCACCATCACCATCGATGCAGGCGCCGTGAAAGCGCTTGAAAGGGGCCGCAGCCTCCTGCCCGCCGGGATTACCGCCATCGAAGGCGATTTCGGCCGCGGCGATGCCGTCACCGTGCGCGATGCCCGGGGCCACGAAATAGCACGGGGGCTCAGCGCCTATTCGAGCGAAGACGCCCGCACGATCATGGGCCATTCGAGCCATGAAACCGAGGAGCTGCTCGGCTATTCAGGCCGGGCGGAGATGATCCACCGGGACGATCTCGTGCTGAAAAAGCCGTGAAACATCGCGGACACGACCCCAGATAGGAAAAACAGACAGCATTGAACCCGGCCTGGCCGCCTGAAATACTGAAGCGGCCACCCCCATGAGAGACAGGTGACGCCCGTGAGCATCGTGAAACTGAACGCCGGCCGGCAGGACATACCCGCGCTGATGGCTGAAATCGGCCAGAAAGCGCGCAAGGCGGCCACGGCACTGGCACAGGCCTCGACCAAGCAGAAGGACGCGGCGCTCCTCGCCGCCGCCATGTGCGTTCGCGCCAATATCGACGACATCCTCAACGCCAATGCCGAAGACGTCGCCGACGCCCAGAAGAACGGCCTCGCGCCTTCGATGATCGACCGGCTGACGCTCAATCCGCAGCGCGTGGAAGCGATTGCGAAAGCGCTGGAGGAAATTGCCGCTCTCCCCGATCCCGTCGGCTCCATGATCACGGAATGGGACCGCCCGAACGGACTTCATATCGAGCGTGTGCGCGTCCCCCTCGGCATCGTCGGCATCATCTATGAAAGCCGCCCCAATGTGACGGCGGATGCGGGCGCGCTCTGCCTCAAGGCGGGCAATGCTGCCGTGCTGCGCGGCGGCTCGGAAGCCTCACGTTCCAACAAGGCGATCCACGATTCGCTCGTGGAAGGCATTCTCGCCTCGAACCTGCCCGAGGCCTCGATCCAGCTCGTACCCGTGACGGATCGCGCCGCGGTCGGTGAAATGCTCAAAGGCCTTGGCGGCAATCTCGACGTGATCGTGCCGCGCGGCGGCAAGAGCCTCGTGGCGCGCGTGCAGGAAGAAGCGCGCGTACCCGTCTTTGCGCATCTCGAAGGCGTCTGCCATGTCTATGTGGATGGCGAGGCCGATCTCGACATGGCGCGCAACATCGTGCTGAACGCGAAGCTCCGCCGGACCGGCATTTGCGGCGCGGCCGAAACGCTGCTCGTCGACGAAGCCTGTGCGGCGACGCATTTGCAGCCCCTTGTTGCGGCACTGATCGCGGAAGGCTGCGAAGTGCGCGGTGATGAAGCCGCGCAGAAAGCCGATCCGAAGGTCAAGCCCGCGAGCGAAGAGGACTGGTACACCGAATATCTGGACGCGGTCATCGCGGTGCGTGTGGTGAAGGGCGTCGGCGGCGCGATAGCGCATATCGCGCAATATGGCTCGAACCACACCGACTGCATCGTGACCGGCAACCAGAAGACGGCAGATCGTTTCTTCGCCGAGGTGGACAGCGCGATCCTGCTGCACAATGCCTCGACGCAATTCGCCGATGGCGGCGAGTTCGGCATGGGCGCGGAAATAGGCATCGCGACCGGCAAGTTCCATGCACGCGGACCCGTCGGCGTCGAGCAGCTCACGAGCTTCAAATATCTCGTGCGCGGCAGCGGCCAGGTTCGTCCCTGAGGTGCGCAGCACGTTCCTCGCACCGGGACTGAAAGTCGGCCTGCTGGGCGGCTCGTTCAATCCCGCGCATGAAGGCCACCTCCACATAACGCGCATGTGCCTGCGGGCACTCGGCCTCGACCGCGTGTGGTGGCTCGTTTCGCCCGGCAATCCGCTGAAACCCGAAAAGGGCATGGCGCCCTATCAGGACCGCTTCGCCTCCGCGCAGAAGATGGCGCGCGATCCGCGGATCGTGGTGAGCGGAATCGAGAAAGAGCTCGGCACACGCTATACCGCCGACACGCTGGCGGCGCTGGCGGAACGCTTCGCCGATGTGAATTTCGTCTGGCTGATGGGCGCCGACAACATGCTGCAATTTCCAAAATGGCGAAACTGGCGCCGCATTACGGAAACGGTTCCCATCGCGGTCTATCCAAGGCCCGGCTATACGCTGAAGGCGCGCCTCTCGCCGGTCGCCACGATGTTACGCGAATGCACCCTGGATACCGCCGACGCTGCCCTGCTGCCAATGATGGCGCCACCGGCCCTCGTTTTTCTGTCGGGCCCCGAAACCGGCCAATCCGCCACGAAAATCCGGGAAGCCGGCGACTGGCGCTGAGCACATCGCGGAACGTCACCGCGCCGTCACAAGCCCATCATTGAATTGAGCCCTTACGAGGCTTATTCTCTATGTGTTGCAGGCAATGCAAGGCTTGCGGCACAAGCTGGTATATCTGGCTTGATATACCCGGCTTGATGTAACTGTTTGCGAAACCGAGGAGCGTGTTCCTGAGCAGACAATCAACGGATCTCAAGGTCCAGCAAAAGCCCGGCGCGGCAAAGCCCGCCGGAGCGGTGAAACAGGCGGCGGCTTCCAAAACGAAGCCTGCGGCCGATACCGGCGAGTCTTCGAAAATGCTCGCTCTCGTTCTCGAGAGCCTGGAAGAAGACAAGGCCGAAGATGTGGTTTCCATCGATCTGACCGGAAAGACACCCATCGCGGACCATATGGTGGTCGCGAGCGGACGGTCGCAGCGCCATGTCGGCGCCATTGCCGACCATCTCCTCCGCCGCCTGAAGGAAGCCGGGTTCGGCACGTCGCAGGTCGAGGGAATGAAACAAGGCGACTGGGTGCTCATCGACGGTGGCGACGTGGTGATCCATGTCTTCCGCCCCGAAGTGCGCGAATTCTACCGACTGGAGAAGATGTGGTCGGCCGACATACCGGCGGACCAGCTGGCCGTCTGAGGCGGTAGACCCTTCAGGCGAAGCCCGCGGCTTCTCTCCCGCGTATTATTGGCCGGCGCGATGCCGGACGGGGATTTATGCGCATCCAGATATGTGCCGTGGGCCGGCTGAAGAGCAGCCCTGAAAAACAGCTTCTCGACGATTATCTGTCGCGTCTCGACGCCGCCGGACGCGGCATCGGCATCACTGCAATGCCCGTTGCGGAGGTGGAGGAAAAACGCCGCCACGAGGGCGCGGAACTCATGGAACGCGAGGCCGTCCTTCTAACCGGCGCCATACCGAAAGGGGCGCTGATCGTCGCTCTCGACGAACGCGGGCGTGTCGAGACAAGCGAAGCCTTCGCAAAACGTCTCGGCAACTGGCGCGACACCGGCACCAGCGACATCGCTTTCGTGATCGGCGGCGCAAACGGGCTCGCCCCTTCGCTCCGCGACCACGCCGCACACATCATGGCTTTCGGCGCAATGACCTGGCCCCACATGCTTGCCCGCGTGATGCTGGCCGAACAGCTTTATCGTGCCGTTACAATACTATCCGGCCATCCCTATCATCGCGCATGATAAGCGTTATTTGCCCGCAAGTAGACACCCCATCCCAGTTGCACTAGGTTTCGCAATTGCCTGCCGGATCATGCGGCGATTCGAACTTTCGGGTTCGTCATACTTCTTTTTTCAGGGCTGAAATGAGCGGCGTTCGACCAATTGTCCTTGCCTTACTTGATGGCTGGGGCGTCCGGGCGGAGCGTGAGGGAAACGCGGTCGCACTGGCGCGGACGCCGATCTATGACCGGCTTGCCGCCACCTCACCCCGCGCCGTTCTCGACGCTTCGGGCATTGCGGTCGGTCTTGCGGCAGGAAAACCCGGCCACGCACAGGCGGCCTACGCAACGCTTGGCGCGGGCCGCCCCGTGGAACCGCCGCTGGCGCATATCAATCGCATTTTCGCCGATCATGGGCCCGACGGCATCGCGTCCCATCCCGTGCTCAAGCAGATCATCTCGCGCGTGCGGCCTCTCGGTGGCGCGGTCCACCTCATCGGCGCGATAACACCTTCGGGCATCGCCGGACATCAGAACCACCTTGCCGTGCTCGCGGCCCTTCTCAGCCATGAAGGTGTGAAGGTCTGGGTCCATGGCGCGATGGACGGCGTCGACACTGCCCCGCAGGGCGGCATCGAACATTTACGCGAATTTCTCGACGACATTGCAGGCGCGGAACACGCGGAACTCGGCAGCGTCTTTGGCCGCAGCTATGGCTTCGATGAACTTTCCGACCCGGCGGCAACCGCAAAGCTCTGGCACGCGCTTGCCGAAGCCGAAGCGCCGCACACAGAATACCCGACGGCCTATCTCGACGAATGCTACCGCAAGGGGCTGAACGACGACCGCATTCCGCCTGCCCTCACCTCCTCCTTCCGCGGCATCCGTCCGGACGACGCGCTTCTCCTCGTCAACCTGCAGCCGGATCACGGCCACGCGCTGCTCGGCACGCTGGCCGACCCCGTGGGCGCCGGACTTTCCCCGAAGGCGATGCCGTTGAGCGGCGTCTATTCCCTCGTCCGGCTCATGCCGTCGGCCGGTGTGGAGGCCGAACCTCTTTTCGAGGCCCTGAGTTTCGGTGACAGTCTTGCGGAAACCATTTCAAAAGCCGGACTGAAGCAGCTCACGCTCACAGAAAGCGTGGCGGAGGCAAATCTCTGGAACTTCGCGCGAGGCGGCGCGGCAAATCTCTTTCCGGGCGAGAATGTTCTGGTCACCGACACACCGCCGCTCACCCAGGCCGTAAAGAAGCCGGAACTGGCTACCGCCGCCCTCACCGCCGAACTGCTTTCGGCGCTCAAGGCACGCGAACATGACATCATCACGGCGAATTTCTGCAATGCCGCCATTGTCGGGCGAACGGGAAACCTGCGTCCCACCATTGGAGCAATCGAGGCGATCGACAAATATCTCGGCAAGATCGCAGCCCAGATCGGCAAGCGCGGCGGCACGCTGATCCTTTGCGGCACCTATGGCAAGGCAGAGCAGATGACCGACCCGGAAACGGGCGGCCCCTGCACACAAACCAGCGCGGCGCAGGTTCCCTTCGTCATGATTGGCGGTTCGGGGCACACCCTTCCGGCCGTCGGCACGCTCGCCGATGTCGCACCTACCATCCTTGATCTCCTGGGCATTGAGCCCCCGGCCATCATGTCGGGCTTCTCGCTCATGGCCGAACGGGCCGACAGGGTCAGTGCGTGACGTCCTGCATAGGGCGCTCGCCCCACTACTCGTCGCAGTCGCGCTGACTGCGCCCGCGATCTCGCCGCTTTCCGCCGAGACGGCAGAGCCGGGCGAACTTGAAAAACTCCAGAA
>AZIJ01019038.1_pt1 | contig 35797 bp, 37 predicted proteins | sample 359151 | NCBI WGS metagenome assembly AZIJ01 (sample SAMN02429718, study PRJNA222666) | marine sediment metagenome | biome: Sediment sample; isolation source: enrichment culture of sample MGS-ElMAX(UA) from oil contaminated site at the... | place: Egypt: El Max | collected 2013-01-23 | depth 9.22 m m | reverse complement strand
ACCGACTAACCACTTGGACTTGGATGCGATCTTGTGGTTAGAAGATTGGTTAAAAGCCTATGAAGGCACATTGGTTTTAATTTCGCATGACCGTGATTTCTTAGATGCAATTACCGATCATATTCTACATATCGAAAATCAAGAATTGACGCTGTACACAGGTAATTATTCAACTTTTGAAACGACACGAAGCGAACGTTTAGCACAACAACAACAGGCTTTTGAAAAGCAGCAAGAGACACGTGCTCATCTACAAAAGTTTATTGATCGTTTTAAAGCAAAGGCAACCAAAGCTCGTCAAGCACAAAGTCGTATCAAACAACTTGAACGTATGCAGCAACTCGCACCTGCACATATTGATACACCCTTTACCTTTAGTTTCCGTGAACCGACAAAAATGAGTTCGCCACTGCTCAGTCTTGATGGGGCAACTATTGGTTACGGCGATAAAATGATTGCTGAGAAAATCCGTCTGCAAATTACGCCTAACTCACGTATTGGTTTGCTTGGGATGAATGGTGCAGGTAAGTCAACACTCATTAAAACCTTGGTTGGTGATTTACCACTGCTATCAGGTGAACGCAAAGCATCTGAATTACTCAATATTGGTTATTTTGCTCAGCATCAAATGGATGCCTTAGATGCCAATGCAAGTCCAATGTTACAGCTTGCTCGCATTGCGGACAAACAGATAAGTGAAGCATCACTGCGCGCTTTTCTAGGTGGTTTTGGTTTTAGTGGCGAGCGTATGGATACGCCATGTGAAAGTTTCTCTGGTGGCGAACGTGCTCGTCTAGCATTAGCACTGATCGTATGGCAACGTCCAAACGTGCTGATTCTTGATGAACCAACCAACCATTTAGACTTAGATATGCGCCATGCACTCAGCATGGCCCTACAAGATTTTGAAGGTGCTGTAGTCCTTGTTTCACATGAACGCCAGTTAATTGCCAGTGTTTGTGACGATTTACTATTAGTCCATGCAGGAAAATGTACTGAGTTTGAAGGTGATCTTCAAGACTATGCGAAGTGGTTACGTGAAGCACGACAGCAACAGATCAACGCTCAAAACGCTTTACAACAACAGACTTCAACTACACAAGCACCTGTTGCCAAAATTGATAAAGAAGCTCAGCGTAAAGAAGCTGCACGTCGTAGAGAAATGACGCGACCTATTCGGAAAAATATCGAAAAAGTTGAAGCTCAAATAGAAAAAGTACAACCTCGTTTAGCGGATATTGAACACACATTAGCCGATACAACACTGTATGAAGCAAATCGTAAAGATGACCTCATTAAGCTCATGAATGAGCAAACTGAGCTTAAAGCGAAATTAGAGCAGCATGAAGAACAACTATTAGAGCTAATGATGGAACTAGAAGAATTAGAAAGCTCTTTTGAAGGTTAATATGATCTCACCTCATCATGTGATGCAAACATGATGGGGTTTTTCATCATCATCTATGAAAAAGCTGATTTTTTAAGATACTAAAAAGTACATTGAATACTTATAAAGTTGTCATGAATTTAGCGACAAACTCAGTTAAGGTAGAAACGATAATTTTCTCGGAAAATTGAGCTTTGGTTTCAGGCTCGATATACTCAGCTCCCATTATTGTAAAGTTATAACTTTCGAGCAAATCCTGAGGGTTAAATTTATTTAATATTTTGGTACTTCAATTTGGTGAGTACTCTATTTTTGGAATCATACAAACTGAATGAATTCTTTAGATTTTATTTTTAATTTTGAACATATCCTCCCTATCTTGGTTCAAGAATATGGTTTATGGATCTATGCAATTCTTTTTCTCATTATTTTCTCTGAAACAGCTTTTGTATTTATGTTCTTTTTACCGGGTGATAGTCTTTTACTCACCGTTGGCGCATTGTGCGCTGTAATTGAAATTATGCATCTTGGCTATATGATTAGCCTACTATTTGTAGCCGCAGCTTTAGGCTATATGGTGAATTATCATATTGGTCGTCATTTTGGTGATCGCATCTTCAATATGGATTCACGTTTTATCAAACAAAAGTATCTTCAAAAAACCAATAAATTCTTTTTAACACATGGCGGTAAAACAATCCTTCTTGCGCGCTTTATTCCTTTTGCCCGTTCCTTTGCACCTTTGGCAGCAGGTTCTAGCAATATGAATTACACCCGATTCGTTCTTTACAATATTTTAGGTGCTTTTCTGTGGATTAGCGTTTTAGTCGGTGCAGGTTATTTATTTGGACATGCTCTGATTCAAGTTAGTGATTTTGTTGATCCATAAGTTCCACGTGAAACATCTACATTCGATAAAAAAAGAGCTTAAAATCATTTAGATCTTAAGCTCTTTTTTTATCGGTCAAATTCAGCAACGTGTTTTCTACTCCAATGCATATGCAAATTACTTGAACTGTTGATGATATTCATTGCGAAGCTTGACCAACTTCAAAGCTTCAACTTTAGCATCCTCTAACTGTCCTTTTGCGATCAGTGCAGTCACTGCATCAATTTCAGCAATTAGTTGATCTAAACCACCTTGATAGCTTTTAACCTGATCATTTTCAGGCGCTAAACCTTCCAATTGATGCGGTAAAGATGCTTTGGAAGAGATTGCTGCTTTACGCATTAAAGCAAGCTGTTTATTCGCCTCAGCCAAGTCATCTGTTTGAGCAAAGGCAGTCATGGTTTTAGCTAAAACATGCATATCCTTTTCAAGTTGATGTGCAGAAACAGCTTGGCTCAGAAATAACAAACCTGAGACCAAAGCACACATCAATATACGTTTGTTCATGCATTCATCCTTAAACTAAAACAAATCGATTAAGCATCAATATCAGCATTGAGCGCATTTTCCTCAATGAAGGCACGACGTGGTTCTACATCATCACCCATTAAGCATGAGAACATACGATCTGCTTCAATCGCATCATCAATAGTCACTTGAAGCATATTACGGTTCTCTGGGTCCATTGTGGTTTCCCAAAGTTGCTCCGCGTTCATCTCACCCAAACCTTTATAGCGTTGAATCATCATGCCACGACGTGAGTCTTGCAAAATATGCTGCCAAACTTGATGGAAGTTACCGACTTGAATACGGCGCTCACCTTTCTGTAAATAAGCACCTTCCTCAATTAACTTGAACCAGCTCTTCGAGTTTTTCAACAACCGTGCATATTCAGCAGAATTTAACAGACCAGCATCCAATAAATATGAATGTGGTAAGTTATGCACATACACAGTAACGCGTGGCCAGTAATGCGCTGATTTCTCACCTTGCGCATTTTCACGTTCAAACGCTTCTAAAGTGATTTCAGGACGCAAACTTGGTTGTAATTTTTCAATCGCAGCACGTAATTGCTCAGCCCAAGTTTCAACATATTCACGATCATCATTGTGATCTGCTTTAAATGCCTCTAACTCAAGTAAGCCATCAAGTAAGCTTGCAGGATAACGTTGAGTTAAGCGCTGTAAGCTCTTTTGCGAAACCTGATAATCGGCAATCACACTCGCAAGTGCTTCACCTGTAATCGCAGGTGCATCAGCACTAATATGCAATGAAAGTTCATCAATCGCGTTTGAAATCAGGAATGTTTCCAACGCCTCATTATCTTTGATGTACTGCTCATGCTTGCCTTTCTTCAACTTGTACAAAGGTGGTTGCGCAATATAAATATAACCACGTTCAACCAGCTCAGGCATTTGACGGAAGAAGAAGGTCAATAGCAAGGTACGAATATGTGAACCATCCACGTCCGCATCGGTCATGATAATGATTTTGTGATAACGTAATTTGTCTGGGTTGTATTCTTCACGTCCAATACCACAGCCCAAAGCGGTAATCAAAGTACCCACTTCTTGACTGGAAATCATCTTGTCAAAGCGCGCACGTTCAACGTTCAAGATCTTACCTTTCAACGGTAAAATGGCCTGCATTTTACGGTTACGACCTTGTTTCGCACTACCACCAGCAGAGTCACCCTCGACCAGATATAGTTCAGACAATGCTGGATCTTTTTCCTGACAATCAGCCAATTTACCTGGTAAACCTGCGATGTCTAATGCACTCTTACGACGAGTCATTTCACGTGCTTTACGAGCAGCATCACGAGCGCGTGCTGCATCAATAATTTTGCCTGCAATCGATTTTGCAGCTTGTGGGTTTTCAAGCAAATAAGCTGAAAACTCTTTGTTCATCGCCTGTTCAACCGCAGGTTTCACTTCACTCGACACCAATTTTTCTTTGGTTTGCGAAGAGAATTTTGGATCTGGCACTTTGACTGAAATAATTGCAGTTAAACCTTCACGCGCATCATCACCCGTGACTGCCACTTTCTCTTTTTTCAGTAAGCTTTCATTTTCCATGTAGCTGTTTAAGCCACGGGTCAATGCAGCACGGAAACCTGCAAGGTGTGTACCACCATCTTTTTGTGGAATATTATTGGTAAAGCAACGAACATTCTCTTGATAACTATCATTCCACTGTAATGCGACTTCAACACCAATGCCGTTGTCTGCATCTGTAGTGAAGTGGAAGATGTCATTCAGATGGGTTTTACCTTCGTTAATGTATTTAACGAACTCAGATAAACCACCTTCATAATCATAGATATGTTCGAGGTTCACGCGTTCATCACGCAGTACGATACGTACACCAGCATTCAAGAAAGAAAGTTCTCTTAAACGACGAGCCAAGATATCAACACTGAAAATCGTTTGGCTAAAGGTCAATTCACTCGGCCAGAAACGAACGGTTGTTCCCGATGTATCAGTTTCACCCACAACTTTTAAAGGATATTGCGGATCACCATGCGCGTATTCTTGCTCATGGATTTGTCCAGCACGATGGATCGTCAAATGTAATTTTTTAGATAAAGCATTTACAACTGAAACACCTACCCCGTGTAAACCACCCGATACTTTATAACTGTTATCATCAAACTTACCACCCGCATGCAGAATGGTCAGAATCACCTCTGCTGCAGATACCCCCTCTTCAGGGTGAATGTCAGTTGGAATCCCACGGCCATTATCTGAAACACTGACCGATTCATCTTCATGAATCGTCACAAGGATCTCATCACAGTGTCCAGCTAAAGCTTCATCGATGGCATTATCTACCACCTCAAACACCATATGGTGCAAACCCGTTCCGTCATCGGTGTCACCGATATACATCCCAGGGCGTTTACGAACCGCGTCTAATCCACGTAATACTTTAATACTAGAGGAATCATAAGCCTTTTCATTTGTTTGTTCTGTTTGAGAGACTGATTGAGACTCTGAACTCATGGTTACTCCCTAGTAAATATCTAATCTATCCAAAGATGAGGAAATAAAATTATGGCGCAGCAAGACTGACTTGACCGTGAACAACATGGAACAATTGAAAAGAAATCGACAAATCATGTAAGTGTTTTAATACCGACGCATGGTCTAAGGTTGTCATAAAAACCTGACTTCCTAACTGACTCAGTCGCTCAATTAAACGTTGCTGTGCAGCTAAATCTAACTCTGCTGTCAGATCATCTAATAATACCACAGTTTCCTTATTACTCGCATGCAGCATTGCAATTTGTGACAGTTTTAATGCCATGATTAACAACTTTTTTTGCCCGCGGGATAACACATCATCAGCGTTACCAAAAGGGGTTTTTAAACGCAGATCTGCCCGATGCGGACCATATTCGGTATAACGTCGATCTAGATCTTTTTGATGCTGTTGAATGAGGTCTTGGAGTAATCCTTGCTCGGTGTGAAATCCAGCACTGTACTCCAACTCAATTTCAAGATTTGGCAATAACTGTTGTAAATCTTCTTGAAAAAACTGATTCCATTGCTCCACAATTCCCACACGCTGTGAGTGCAAAATTTCGCCATAGTCACTGAGTATTTTATTCCACGGCTCTAAATCAGCCAGACTTAAATTACGCCGTGTTTTGAGTAAACTATTTCGTTGCTTTAATGCACGTGAATAATATTGCCATGCAAAATAAAATTCAGGTTCCACGTGGAACATCAACCAATCTAGTAACTGCCGTCTTGGTTTTGCACCATGATCGATAATATCGGTACTTTGCGGATCAATATGCTGAAGAGGCAGTAACTTTGCGAGCTGCCCTTGTGTCGCAATCGTATCGCCATTGACTTTGATGAGCTGCTCACCAGACGCAAGCTTCTGCATTCCGATTCGTTCATTCGCTGATTGCGCAAAAACAATGGCATCTGCGGCATCATATTGGATGTAATGTTTGGGAATATGGGTGCGAAACGAGCGACCTGTCGCCAATAAATGAATTGACTCTAAAATCGAGGTCTTTCCAGAACCATTTGCACCATAAAAAATATTAAACGGTTGCAACTCATTGAGTGCAACCGCTTTTAGATTCCGTACACGTTCGATATTTAAACGCGTGATTTGCATGATTTAGACTCGAATCATCAATACAAATTAAACTCGCATTGGCATCACAACATAAGTTTGATCTGGATGTGCAGGATCCTGAACCAACACAGATTGATTGGCTTCAGTCATGCTCATTTTCACATCATCACCATCTAAAACACTTAAAACATCAAGGATATACTGTGCATTAAATGACATTTCTAATGGCGCATCTTGATATTGGATCGCTAAATCTTCAACCGCTTCGTCTTGCTCAGGGTTATTTGCACGGAGTTGCAACGAATCTTGATTAAAGTTTAAGAAAACACCACGTAACTTTTCATTACTTAGAATCGCAACACGTTGCAATGATTGCTTAAATACATCATGTGCGATAAACACATGCTTATCCCCGCCTTTAGGAATGACACGGCGATAATCAGGGAATTTACCATCGATCAATTTAGTCGTAAAACGAACAACAATATCCCCCTGTTCTTTATCACGGCTCGGGGTATTAATCGTGACATTCAACAACTCACGACCAATTAATAAAGTGAGTTGTTCATCTTCAATACTGAGTAAACGCTGTAATTCACCCACCGCTTTACGGGGAACAATCGCTTGAATCGGCGCTGATGCAGTTGATGAAGCCAATACTTCACACAAAGCTAAACGATGACCATCTGTCGTGACTGTACGCAATTGATTTTGATCAATTTCTAACAATGTACCCGTCAAATAAAAACGTACATCCTGAACAGCCATTGCAAACGCTGTTTTTTCAAACAAACGTTTTAATTCACGTTGAGTGACTTGAACTTGCGTGCCCTGACTGTTTTCAGTGGTGAGTAATGGATAATCTTCTGCAGGTAATGTACCTAAAACAAAACGGCTATTCCCCGATTTTAAAATACAACGCTGATCTTCTGTGATTTGCAAATCGATCAAGGCTGCTGTAGGAAGAGATTTACAAATTTCAACCAACTTACGTGCAGGTACGGTCGTTTCACCCGCTTCTACGCAAGCACCTTCTGCTAGAGTCGTACTTGCAACCAATTCAACTTCCAAGTCAGAACCAGTAATGGTCAAAGCTTGTTGCGTAGTTTGAATTTTTACGTTTGAAAGAATGTTCAAAGTATGACGGCGTTCAACAGCCCCCACTACATGTGATAGAACATTGAGTAAACTTTCTTTAGCGATTTTCAAACGCACGATTTTTTCCTCTTACAACGGAAGCTGAATATGAATGTTAGCAGTGTACTATGCTGCACTTAAATGCAGTTTGCAACTCTGAAAAATAGATTAACTTTGTAACAAGCGAAGTAAATTTTTATAGTCTTCATTAAAAATAGGATCTTCTTCTCGTAAGCTCACTACTTTTTCACAGGCATGCATCACCGTACTATGATCACGTCCACCAAATGCCATACCAATTTCAGGGAAACTATCCCCTGTTAATTCTCGAGCCAAACCCATCGCCAACTGACGTGGACGCGCATAAATACGAGTTCGTTTAGGCCCTGTTAACTCTTTCAGCGGAATACGGAAATATTCGCTGACCACACGCTGAATATTTTCAACACTGATCGTTCGTGCACGAATCGCCAGAACATCTTTTAAAGATTCACGCACCACATCTAGATCAATCGCAGTACCTTTAAAACGTGAAATCGCGACCACTTTATTTAAAGCACCTTCAAGTTCACGAACGTTCGCAACCACTTGTTGAGCAATAAATAATGCACAATTTCGAGGTAAATCTACGCCACTATTTTCTGCTTTTTTTAATAAAATTTCGATACGAGTTTCAATATCTGGTGGCTCAACACCAACTGATAACCCCCAAGAGAATCGAGAAACTAGACGCGGATCAAGTTCGGTTAATTCTTTTGGATAACGGTCTGAGGTTAAGATGATTTGCTTAGATTCATCAAGTAAGGCATTGAAAGTATAGAAAAACTCAACGAGACTCGCTTCTTTTCCTGCGAGTAAATGAATATCATCCACCAATAATAAATCTAATGAACGGCAATTTTTCTTAAATTCTTCAACCTTGCCTTTTTGCAATGAACTCACAAAATCTTGAACAAAACTTTCTGAAGTCATGTACATCACACGCGCATTTGGTTTTGCCTGTAATAAAGCATTACCAACGGCTTGCATTAAGTGCGTTTTACCAAGACCTGTAGGACCGTATAAAAATAAAGGGTTATGCTGAGATGCTCCCAGTTGCGTCAACACCTTGCGACATGTTTCCGCAGCCATTTGGTTGGAACGACCTTCGACAAACAAAGAAAAAGTAAACAATGGGTTTAACTGTCTTTTCTTTGGAATTTTGCTGACGTTTTGACTTGGTTGGACTAAATCAGGTTCTTTTTTGGCTTTAGTTTGTATTGATGGTGGCGGTGTTGAACTTAGAGCGGCAGTTGTAGTCGCAGGTTGCTCATTAGACGACAAAATCGTTCCTGGGCGAGAATCCACCAAAATTTCGACTTGACGAACACGACCTTCAGAAAGTTGTTCAGCAAGAATAGAAATTAACTCTAAATGATTGTCTTGAATATAGCGGGTCCAATAAGGGTTAGGTGCATATAAACGCATCACACCATCAACCTCTTCAGCAACCAAAGGACGAATCCACATTGCAAAGACGTTATCAGAGAGCTCTTGTCGCAAGCGAGTTAAGCAGTCTGTCCAAAGCATGTGCATCCCCTATCTATCCATTTTTTAAATTCAAAAAATAAAAACCACGCACCCTCATCTTTCAAAGGGGTCGCCATTCTAACCAAGTTATCCACATCTGTCAGGCGAATTTATAGAACTTTCGCTGAAAAATAAAACATTCGTTAATAAATTTAAATTTAAAAGCACATGTGTATAACTTTTCGCAGAAGCTGTGGATAGTTTTACACTCCAAGTTATCCACAATCCATAAAGTCAATAAAAACACCATTATCCACAAGCTAAACACATGTTTATTTTTAAAAAAAGTGAGCTTTCCACAGAATAAATCCACACTAATAAGAATAAATTTAAATTTTAAAATTTGAATTTACTTATAACGATGATTCGAATTGTGGATAACTGAGCATATCGAAATTTAAATTCAAAATCCAAGGAATAAATTTAAACTGAGAAGTATGTTGTTGATAACAATGTTTGTAAGCTGTGAATATAAATGAATTGCGATATAATTTAAGTAGATAGCTTGTGTATATTTTTTGTTGCTACTTAAATTATAGAAAATGAGAGAGTTGTAGTTGGTTCAAAACAGCACAAACAAAATGTAAAGTTTTTGATTTTTCATTGACAGCGTAAACATTGCACAATAAAATCGCGGACCTTTATAGAAAGATCATTTTGGGAGTTTCGATATGAAACGTACTTTCCAACCATCTGAATTAAAGCGTAAACGCGTTCATGGTTTCCGTGCTCGTATGGCAACTAAAGCTGGTCGTCAAGTTTTAGCTCGTCGTCGTGCGAAAGGTCGTCATAGCTTAACTGTTTAATTACTGTTAAGTAGACCAGACTTGGGTGATGACACTTTACAGTTTTGGCACTGAATCTCGTATTCGTTGTGCTGCAGATTATAAAAGCGTATTTGATGGTGCGCTTTTTAAAGTGCATCAACCCCATTTCCTATTTTTAGCAAAATTAACCGAACAGCCTAAAAGCCGTTTGGGTATTGTCGTTGCTAAAAAAAAGGTGCGTCGTGCACATGAGCGAAATCGAATAAAACGTCTTGCTCGAGAGAGCTTTCGTTTACATCAAGCGCAATTTAATGCTGATATCGATATTGTAGTGATGCCTAAAGTTGGTATAGAAGCAATCGCAAATAAAGAATTACATCAACAATTAGATTTTGCTTGGCAAAAATTACAACGTTTAGCAAAGAAGCATTCTAAAGTCGTTGTGGCACCCCTCCAAAATTAGAGAATCTCTAATGGTACGTTTACTGCATTGGTTGATCAGATGTTACCAAATCGCAATTAGTCCATTATTGGGTCCTCGTTGTCGCTATATTCCCACTTGCTCACAATATGCAATTGAAGCATTGCAAACACATGGTGCAGTAAAAGGTGTTTGGCTATCAACGAAACGCGTTTGTCGTTGTCATCCTTGGGGCGGTTCTGGATATGATCCTGTGCCACCAAAAGCACTTCGTTTTATTTCGTTTCATCAAATAGATTCTCAAAAGCATCACGTTGCTGTACCCTTTCGTGATCGTTTATTCAAGCAAAATCTCTTTAATCATTTGGGATAATAGATATGCAACAATGGGCCAGATTTGCAATTCTTGGAGCCATGTTTGTTACCGCATATTTGCTAATTTTGGCTTGGCAAAAAGATTATGGTCATGCGCAAACAACACCGCAACAACCTGCGGCAGTTGTGACTGCACATGATGTATCTGCAGATTTGCCAAATACACAAAATGCAACAGCGGCTTCAGACTTGCCACAAGCAAATGTGACTACATCGCAAGCCACAGAAACACCTTCTGTGACTCAGCAATTGATTTCGGTAAAAACCGATCTATATCATCTTTGGATCAATCCGAAAGGTGGTGATATTGTCCGTATTGAATTGTTAAGCCATGACGAAAGTAAAGACAGCGAAAAACCATTCGTTATGCTTGAAAGTGATGCGAAACGTACTTACGTTGCTCAATCAGGTTTAATTGGCTTAAATGGACCAGATAGCAGCCGTAGTGGTCGTCCAATGTATGATGTGGAAAAAACATCTTATACCTTGGCTGATGCAAAAAGTGTTGCTGCTCAAGATGGGAAAACCAGTCAAGTTTTAACCGTTCCATTGGTTTTTAAAACACCTGAAGGCGTTGAAGTCATCAAGACGTTCACGTTCACGCAAGGTGACTATCCAATTACGGTAAAACATCAAGTGATTAACCGTAGCCAGCAAAACTGGCAAGGTCAAATGTTTGGTCAGTTGAAACGTGATAATTCGGATGACCCTGGCAAGTCTTCGCAAGGTATTTTCACTTTAGGTACTTACCTAGGTGGGGCATGGGGTACACCTGAAGAACATTATAACAAGTTGAAATTTGCGAATTTTAACGATGAAAAGTTGAATGTTGAAGCCAAAGGTGGCTGGGTTGCGATGGTTCAGCACTATTTCGTCAGTGCGTGGATTCCTGGTGATTTAAAACTTACTCAAGCGAATGGTCAGCCTTATACTGCGAAACTAGAGTCACGTCAGTCTGCTGATGGCATGAATATCATGGGCTTCACTTCTCCAGTGATTAATGTACCTGCTGGTACATCAATGGAAGTGGATGCGAAACTTTATTCTGGTCCAAAAATTCAATCTGAGCTTAAAGATTTAGCTGCTGGTTTAAACCAAACTGTGGATTATGGTTGGTTATGGCCAATTGCAAAACTCTTATTCTTGGGCTTGCAATTCTTCCATAACATCATTGGTAACTGGGGTTGGTCAATTATCTTCTTGACGATCTTGGTGAAAGCGATCTTATGGCCACTTTCTTCGAAAAGTTATCGTTCGATGGCAAAAATGCGTGTGATTGCACCTGAAATGCAGCGCATGAAAGAAGAATTTGGTGAAGACCGCATGCGCTTCTCTCAAGAAATGATGGCGTTATATAAGCGTGAGCAAGTTAATCCATTGTCTGGTTGCTTGCCATTGCTGTTACAAATGCCAATCTTCTTAGCGTTGTACTGGGTATTGATGGAATCTGTAGAACTCCGTCATGCACCTTGGTTAGGCTGGATTCAAGATTTATCTGCGATGGATCCATGGTTTATCTTGCCGTTGATCATGGGCGTGACCATGTTTGTGCAGCAAATGTTAAACCCGCAACCGACTGATCCAATGCAGGCAAAAGTATTCCGTATCATGCCAATCATGTTTACGGTATTTATGTTGTTCTTCCCTGCTGGTTTAGTGCTTTACTGGATCGTCAACAACAGTATTACCATTTTGCAACAATGGTTTATTAACAAAGGTGTCGAAAAAGACCGTCTCAACAAGGTTGAGTCAGCGTCTTAATCTCGAACTTTTACTGAATAAATCCGCTTAAGATGGTAATCTTAGGCGGATTTTTCTTTGTCTGTATTAAGGGTGATTGATTACATCATCCTTGCTTTTTCTAGGTGAATTTAACATGCAACATCAAACCACAATTGCTGCGATTGCTACCCCTTTAGGTCGTGGTGGTGTGGGCGTGATTCGTCTGTCTGGGCCAAAAGCTTATGCGATTGCAGCGCAACTGACGCAAAAAAGTCTTCCTGCCGCACGTATGGCTGGTTTTCGTCAGTTCTATGATGCCGATGGTTTCGTCATGGACGAAGGGATTGTGCTCTGTTTTCCAAATCCTCGTTCGTTCACAGGTGAAGATGTAGTGGAGTTGCAGGGGCACGGTGGTCCTGTCATCCAGAATGCCTTGTTGGCACGTTTACTTGATTTGGGCGCGACTGCTGCAAAAGCAGGTGAGTTTTCCATGCGCGCTTTTGAAAATGGCAAAATGGATTTGGTGCAGGCTGAAGCGATTGCTGACTTGATTGATGCGACCTCACAGGCGGCTGCACGTTCTGCGGTTCGTTCATTACAAGGTGCATTTTCAACCAGAATTAATACCGTTTTAGAAAAGCTGATTCACTTGCGTTTGCATGTTGAAGCCGCAATTGATTTTCCAGAAGAAGAAATTGATTTCCTTGCGGATGGTAAGATTTTAGCGCTATTGGATGATGTACAAGAGTCGGTTAAAGCGGTACAGCAATCTGCACGTCAAGGACAGCTGTTACGCGAGGGTTTACAGGTCGTCATTGCAGGTAAGCCAAATGCGGGTAAATCGAGTCTGTTAAACGCACTTGCAGGGCATGAGCGTGCGATTGTGACGGATATTGCAGGAACGACTCGAGATGTGTTGCATGAAAAAATCAGTTTGAATGGTTTACCAATTACCTTAACTGATACCGCTGGTTTACGTGAAACAGGTGATATTGTCGAACAAGAAGGGATTCGTCGTGCAATTAAGGAAATTGAACAGGCGGATTTATTACTACTGGTTTATGATTTAAATCAAGGCGATGAGCCGTTACAGCTAGCACGTGAATATTTTGCCGATCATCTTGAGCCGAAGCGTTTACTGTTAATTGGCAATAAATGCGATTTAACGGGTCAGGATGCGACTTTAAGTGATTATCAGGGCTTCCGTCATATCAGCGTGTCTGCCAAACAGGATATGGGTGTTCAGGCGCTTATAGATGCGATTACAGCGCATGCAGGCTTTCAGCCTGAGGAAGACACCTTTATTGCAAGAACTCGTCATTTAGACGCAATGAAGCGTACTCAGCGTTATTTAGCAGAGGCACGTGAGCAACTCGTTGTATTTAACGCGGGTGAGCTGGTCGCTGAATCATTGCGTTTGGCACAAAATGCCTTGGGCGAAATTACAGGTGATTTTAGTGCTGATGATCTATTAGGTAAGATTTTTGGTTCATTCTGTATTGGAAAGTGATTTTATTTTTCAAGCTGTTTAGTATTCATGTAATACTTTTTCTTTGAGTTATAATAATCTTATCGCATAGTTCTGCAAAAGATTGCTTTTTGTTGTGAAAGAATCTATTAATAGTCATTGAACAAACTAATAAATTAATTACAATGTCTGTCAATTTTTAGACAGCTTACTGATTGGAGTAAAACGCTATGTCTTACGCTGATACAGTCTTAAGAAACTTTTGGGATGGGTTTTTGCCTGTAGATATAAACTCTATAGCTTCAAAGCTTGATATCGAAGTTCGTTTTCTAGGTTTTGATGAATTGCATTTAAGCGGAAAAGCTTCATTAGAGAATGGTAAACGCCTTATTTATGTTAATCCTGTGGATAGTATTGTTCGCCAAAGATTTACATCATCTCATGAACTTGCACACCATATACTCAACCATGTAACTCCGGAAAACCCGTGTTTTCGTGATGAGAAGCATACATTTAATGGTGATTATGTTTCATTTCAAGAGCGTGATGCCAATAGATTGGGTGCAGGAATTCTAATGCCTGAATATGCTATTCGCCACTCTATCGATAAAGAAAGTGTTCGTACTGTTGAGGGATTAGCATCAAAGTTTAATGTTTCTGAAAAGGCTATGTATTACCGTTTAAAAGGTCTTGGTTTGATTCGATAACATAACTTTGTTAACAGTAATCCCTTTATTATAAAGGGATTTTTTATGAGAACAAAAATGAGCAATACTGAAAATAGCCCACCAAATTCTGATGATGAAGATAAACTTCCACGAATGGTTACTAACGATGCTAATAACTATATTGATGAGGAAAGTAAAGAAAGAGAACTTTATCGCCGTTTCAAAATTACATTATTTATCGTAGGTATAATAATTAGTATTGTTTTCTTTATTGTTGGATTGAATAAAGCATCTTACCTTTTTTACTCTAATATTAAATTGGCTGAAAAGTCAATAATTTTACAGCAAAAACAGTTGGATTTAGATGAAAGGAAACTTAAGTTGCTTGAGAATAAAACTCTCAAACCTACTGATATAGAAAGCCTTAAACTTTCAGTAGATAGGGAAGAAAAGATAACCTCTGGTAAAACTATTTCTAATGGGATGCTACTAGCCCTAGTGTCTATATTCTTTGGTATAGCATTAACAATTCTCCTGAATCTAAGTAAAAATAGTTTTAAGGCTCAAAATGAGGATAATAATGAAATAGCGACTCCTTTAGGAAATCTCATTTTGGAAATGTTCGCAGCAATAAAAGAAAAGCTTTCGTCCAAATAATCTTATTCAAAAAAGCTTAGGCACTTTACAGGTGACTAAGCTTTACGCATGTATCGAAGTTGTTAAGCCTCTTCTTGCTCTTCGGTTTTTTCTTCTTCTTTCACCATATTCAGTGCCGTTGCAGCGACAGGTACACCCTCTTGGCGGTTACTTTTCAATTTGATTTGTAAGCGTAATTCATTGACTGAATCTGCATTTCGCAACGCCTCGTCATAGCTAATCGCACCTTCGTTATAGAGCTCAAATAAAGCTTGGTCGAAGGTTTGCATACCCAATTCACGTGATTTGCTCATAATTTCTTTAAGCACATGGAATTGTCCTTTTAGAATATTATCTGCAATCAATGGGGTATTGAGTAGAATCTCAATTGCTGCACGACGACCTTTGCCATCCTCAGTACGAACTAAGCGCTGTGAAATAATGGCTTTCATATTGGATGATAAATCCATCAGCAATTGATTACGGCGCTCTTCTGGGAAGAAGTTAATAATACGATCTAAGGCTTGGTTGGCATTATTTGCGTGTAAAGTCCCTAGACAGAGATGTCCTGTTTCCGCAAAAGCAATCGCATGTTCCATGGTTTCAGTATCGCGGATCTCTCCAATCAGAATGACATCAGGCGCTTGGCGTAAGGTGTTTTTCAAAGCGTGATGCCATGAGTGGCAATCAACGCCAACCTCACGATGCGTAATCATCGATTTTTTGTGTTTGTGTACATATTCAACAGGGTCTTCAACGGTGATGATATGGCCTGCTGAATTCTCATTGCGATGATCAATCATGGCTGCTAAAGAGGTTGACTTACCAGAGCCAGTACCACCAACGACCAACACTAAACCTCGCTTTTCCATGATCACATTTTTAAGTGATTCTGGTAGTTTTAGTTTTTGAAAGGTTGGAATTTCAGAGGTAATGGTACGAATGACCATCCCGATTTGAAGTTGTTGTTTGAATACATTGACGCGGAAACGTGAAACATTGGGAACATTAATGGCGAAATTACATTCCCATTCATTTTCAAATTCTTGTCTTTGCTTTTCATTCATTAAACTATAAGCAAATAATTTGGTTTTATCAGCAGTTAAAGCTTGTTGCCCCAAAGGTCGCATTAGGCCTTGTAATTTAATACTTGGCGGGAAATCAGCGGTTATAAATAAATCAGAGCCACCATATTCCACAACTTTGGTAAGCATATGGAACATAAAGGTTTTGGCTTCTTCTAATAATTCAGCATTGTACATTGATATACCCAGATTTTTTAAAGCATTTAGAATTGCAATTAAGTCGAATGAAACTAAAAACACAGATTTAAGAGAACATATCCTTGTTTCTTAAAAATGAAGCAGCGCAATATGACAAAATTGGTGATTACGCTGCTATGAATCTTTGGTTTAGAGAGATGATTTAATTTCGATGAGATTATTCCAAAGATCAACTCTACGATCTACTTGGTTTTAAATTTATATTAATAATTTCAATGTGATGTGATAAAAATTGTCAGCTTTTTACTTAAAATATGCTTTAACTTGAGAACTCCATCAAATTGATTGAAATGAATAGAACGTTCCACGTGAAACATGGGGCGATTGGTTTGATTTTGGTTGTGACTCCGTAAGCTTTGCAGTCTCAATAAATCAGAGTGATTACAATAGCCGCTGATTTTAAAATTGAGTTTGCGTCATGTTAAAGAAAATTGGGATTTTTTCACTGTTAGGCTGCGTCTCTGCTTTCAGCTTTGCAAATGTGGAAACATTAAAAAGCAATTTGAGTAAACAATATCCCAATATTCAAGTTACCAATATTCAGCCTACTGAAATGTCTGGTTTATATAGTGCCAATCTCGATAATCAGATCATTTATTTAGATGAAAATGCCGAGCATATGTTCATCGGATCAATGGTTCGTCTTAAAGATCAAAAGAATCTCACTAAAGATTTAGTGTTAAAGCAGAATTCAATTGATTGGAAACAACTTCCTCTCAAAGATGCGATCAAAACAGTGAAAGGCAATGGCAAAAGACAATTGGCAATTTTCTCTGACCCTAATTGCCCGTATTGTAAAAAACTAGAGGCAGAGCTGGATAAGCTAAATGATGTCACCATTTATACCTTCATTTATCCATTAAAAACACAGTCAATTGCCGTGTCTAAACAAGTTTGGTGTGAAGCAAATCCTGCATATGCATGGAAAAATCTATTGCAGAAAAATGTTCAGCCCAACGCCAAAACTTGTGCGAATCCAATTGATCGTAACTTAGAACTAGGTCGTAAATTGGGGGTACAAGGCACACCAACCTTAATTTTTGGCAATGGCTTAAAAATGGTCGGTGGTCGTAGCGCGGAAGAAATCCAAATGATTTGGAAAGAATTAGAATTATAAAAACTCTCCCAATTCATTGATTAACGATGAATTGGGAGTTTTAACCTGAGATTAACTTTTCTTGGTCACAAGGTTGTAGATAAATAGAATAATAACGGCACCGATGACTGAGGCGATAAAACCTGCCGCCGAATTCTCTCCATATAAACCAAGTAATCGACCACCGTAGGTGGCAAGTAATGAACCAGCTATCCCTAATAAGGTTGTTACGATAAAGCCTGCTTTATCATCTCCAGGATGTAAAGCACGTGCAATTAAGCCCGCAAAAAAACCAACTACAATTGCCACAATTAGAGACCACATTGTCTTTTCTCCTTGTTTTCACAATGGTATTTATTGTTATCCTGCTTGATAGAGCTTACTTTTGTCTGTAGTGGATTACCCACTTGTGTCGTATTTTTGTGCAACTTGAGTCAAGTTAAATAAATTTTCCAATAAAAAAGGTGCTTTGCAGCACCTTGATTACAACTGGCATCTTAGCAAAATATAAACCCCAAAAATTTATCTAAAGATTCAAGTTGCGAGAGATGTCAAAAGTCCTTAAAGACCAATCTCACCAATAAATGGCAGATGACGATATTTTTGATCAAAGTCGAGGCCATAGCCAACGATAAAGCGGTCTTCAACTTCAAAACCAAGGAATTTTACATCTAAATCAATTTCACGGCGTGAAGGCTTGCTGACCAATGTACATAATTCAATTGAATTTGGATTACGGGTTTGCAGAATTTCCATAACTTTACTTAGTGTCCGTCCTGAATCGATGATATCTTCAACGACGAGAACATCTTTACCTCGAATTTGACCATCAAGGTCTTTTAAAATTTTGACATCACGTGAAGAAACAGTTGTACCGTTTACATAGCTAGATACAGTCATAAAATCGAGTTCATGTGGTTTTTCAATGGCACGACACAAATCTGCCATGAAAATGACAGAACCACGCAATAAGCCAATCAATACCAGTTCTTTATCACTTTGAGCATAGTGTGCGTTGATTTTATCGCCGAGTTCTTTCACTTTGGCTTGGATCTCTTCACTGGAAATCATTACGCGCATTGCAACAGTCATCGATAGAGTCCTAAAACTTAAAAACAGGAAAAATAAAAAAGGTGTTGACCAGCAACACCTCGAAATCTTGAGTTAATGTGAGAATTTTAAAACAAAATCACACTTCATGCACCTTTTGATGGTGCAGAAAATGTATCATTTCTCGGCTGACGGCTATCACGTTTCAAAAGAACAGCACAACCTAAAACCAACAACACCCACCCAAGTCTTTGTTTGGATGTTTGTTTAGTTGGCACTATATGCTTTTTGTCCATAAATATAAGTTGCCTCAATATTACGGTCATCACCCATGGTAAATAGTGCAAATAAGCTATCATCAATCGACTTTGAGCGTGACTGGCGCAGTTGTTGCAAAGCTGTTGCTTTGAGGTTGAGCACTACAAAATCAGCTTCTTTACCGACATTAAAGTTCCCTAACTTATCATCTAAGTCTAAGGCTTTCGCGCCACCTAAAGTGGCATGATACAAGGATTCAAAAGCAGAGAGTTTGTCCCCTTGCAGTTGCTGGACTTTATAAGCCTCATTTACCGTTTGTAGGAGACTGAAAGACGTCCCTGCCCCAATATCTGTACCCAAACCAACTTTAACTTTTTGCTCCCAAGTCTTTTTCAATGGAAATAAACCGCTGCCTAGGAATAAGTTTGAGGTTGGACAGAATGCGATTGCTGAGTCCGTATCATGCATGCACTTCCATTCAGCATCTTCCAAATGAACGCAATGAGCGAAGACTGAACGTTGTCCAGTTAAGCCATAATGGTGATAGACATCGAGATAGCCTTTTTGTTCGGGGAATAAATCTTTCACCCAAGCGATTTCATCTTTATTTTCACTTAAATGGGTGTGCACATAGACATCTGGGAATTGAGCTTTGAGCTGCCCTGCTTTTTCGAGTTGTTCTGGGGTTGAGGTAGGTGCAAAACGAGGTGTAATTGCATACAAGGCACGTCCTTGACCATGCCACTTTTCAATCAGTGCTTTAGAGTCGTCGTAAGCGCTTGCTGCGGTGTCACACAGCGCTTCAGGTGCATGACGATCCATCATCACTTTACCTGCGATTAAACGCATTTGGTGCTGTTGTGCAGCTTCAAAAAGGGCATCGACTGATTCTGGATGAACCGTACAGAATACCAGTGCGGTTGTTGTTCCATTTTTGAGTAATTCATTCACAAAGAATTTAGCGATTTCTTGCGCATAATCTTTGTCTTGAAATTGGATTTCTGTTGGAAAGGTATATGTATTTAACCAACTGAGCAGCTGTTCGCCGTATGCACCGACCATTTCAGTTTGTGGAAAATGGATATGCGTATCAATCATGCCAGGAATGATCAATTGATCTGGATAATGCTGAATTTCAACGTTTGTAGGTAGTTCAGACTGAGCATCTTCCCAAGCGCCAAACCAACGAATCTTACCTTGTTCAGTGATCATGATACCATCTTCGAGATAGCGAACTTGATCGGCAATTTCTGCGGCTTGAGAAACAATGTTTTGAATATCTAAGAAGCGACCACGAATCACCGTGATAGGAGTAGCCAAAGTCATAACAACCTACAATGTTTTTCGAATGATTATACCTGACTTTGTGAAACTTACTGGATTATTCGCCTATTTTAAGTGCTGAAAAGGTATATAAATGTGACTCATAATTTAAAGTAACTCAGTTTGGGGAGATCGAAATGTATGTCTTATCTGGAGGAAACGTAGAGACAGAGCAAAGCAATCGAAGCAGACTATTTGATCTGATTATGCACTGCCCTATTTTGTATGGGATGTTGCAGCTACTGGCTCAATTGCATCCTACGGCTTATTTAAGTGCAGGTGTGCTTCGGAATACCGTATGGGCACATTTACATGGTTAAAGCTTTGACTTGAACAATTGCGATATAGATGTGATCTACTATGATGCAACTGAGCGTGATCACAGCAGAGAAAAGCAATTACAGCACGCACTAGCGCGAATCTTTCCTGAACAACAATGGGATGTGGTAAATCAAGCCTTGGTGCATACCTGGTATGGTCAGGATAAGACCGAAAAAATTCAGCCTCTAGTCTCGATTGAGCAGGCTTTGTCACTATGGCCAGACACAGCAACGGCGCTTGCAGTCCGCTTAAATCGCTCAGGAGAATTGGAATTGATCGCACCCTTTGGTCTGCATGATTTATTTGCACTCAAATTACGTTGGAATCCTGCATTGGTCAGCTATGACATCTTTAAACAACGGATTGAATCCAAACAGTGGTTACAGCAATGGCCTAAATTGCAATTAGTGGATGATGCTCAAATAAAAAAGGGCCTTCCATAAAGACCCTTTTTTAAATGCTTTGTGATTATTGCGCTTGACGTTTGTTATGACGTATAGAGAGATAAGCCGTAATACTGAGCACAAGGACAATAAAACCGAGTGAAATCCAAATCGGCATGTGGAACACATCGAGCAATAACATTTTCGCACCGATGAACAATAAGATAATCCCCAAACCATACGGTAAATAATGCATCTTGGTTGCTGCACCTGCGAGTAAGAAGAACATTGCACGGAGACCCAAGATCGCCATTAAGTTTGCGGTTAAAACAATAAACGGGTCACTGGTAACAGCAAAAATCGCAGGGATGGAGTCAACAGCAAAAATTACATCTGAAGCTTCAACAAGGATTAACACCAAGAATAAAGGCGTTGCCCAAAGCACACCATTTTGGCGAATGAAGAATTTATTGCCTTCTAGTTTTGGCGTAATACGCATATGTTTGCGTAGCCATTTCAGCAATTTAATATCTTCGATATTGGTTTCTTCATCTTGTCCTTTGAGGAACTTAAAGCCTGTATAGACCAAGAACGCGCCGAAGATATACAGCACCCAAGAAAACTCTTGAACAAACCAAGCGCCGATAAAGATAAAGATAGTTCTTAGAACGATTGCCCCAAGTACGCCGTAAAGTAAAATTTTACGTTGTAGCGCGGGTGGAATCGCAAATGCAGCGAAAATCATCAGCCACACGAAGACGTTATCAATCGCAAGTGATTTTTCGAGTAGATAACCTGCGAAGTATTCCATGGTTTTTTGGTTCGCTATGGTCGCACCCAACGTTTGCTGAAGGTAGAACCACAAACCACCGCCAAAGAGCATGGCAACCGTAACCCAAGCAATACTCCAATACGCCGCCTGCTTAATTGGAACATCTTGGTTTTGCTTTTGTTTAAAGCCTAAAAAGTCGATCAATAGCATGACAATGACAATGCCAAAGAACGCAACATACAGCCATAAATTGCCGATAGTTTCCATCACAACTCCCTATCTGGCAAATGGACATAAAAAAACCTTGACCAGTTGCCAGATGAATTAATACATCTGTTTCAACATGATCAAGGTCTTGCCTACATCACAAATGATTGTGATGCTCAGAGTCCGACTTTTTGCAAAGTGTAATGACGAAGCTCTGACACCTAAGTATTTTGATCTCTTAGGCTTGGAGGAGGCTACTCCCCTTGTCAACAAATTTTGTATGGATGGTGACATCCAAATATGTGCGTAGAATTACACAAATAATCTATTTAAGCAAATGTCCAACGCATAAATTTTAAACATGATTTTTGTATGATCGAAGCAATAGGTAAAACAGCCCAGATCGATTAAGTTATACGTGAAGAGCTTTATTTTGTTTTGAGAAATAAGAAATGAGTGCTGAAAAAATACTAAATAAACCCCTGAAATTGTTTGCCCCTCGTGACCCTAAAGAAGCACATCGTGCTGCTACCCCGTTAGAGCTTTTATTTGACCTTATTTTTGTTGTTGCCATTGCGACTGCTGGGCAGCAACTACATCATGCCATGGTTGAGGGGCATTTATGGCATGCTCTGCCGACCTATTGTATGGTGTTTTTTGCTCTGTGGTGGGCATGGATGAATTTCACGTGGTTTGCTTCGGCGTATGACAATGATGACACGCTTTATCGTTGTCTTACTTTTGTGCAAATCGCGGGGTCATTAGTGATGGCAGCTGGGATTCCAGCCGTTTTTCAACAACACAATTTCGATGTGATTATCATTGGTTATGTGATTATGCGATTGGCTTTAGTCACTCAATGGATACGTGTGGCAAAGCATGATCCCGAGCGCAAAGTGACTGCTTATCGTTATGCAATCGGTATCGTGTTGGTTCAGTTAGGTTGGCTGGTTGGTAATTTTAGCCCCATTCACATGACTACGTGGTTATTTCTTATTCTGGTCTTTTTTGAATTAGCCGTTCCTTTTTATGCAGAAAAGCATGCAACCACGCCATGGCATCCACATCATATTGTCGAACGTTATGGGCTACTGACCATTATTGTATTAGGCGAATCCATCATTGGCAGTTTTGCCGCTACACAGGAAGCCTTTTCGAATCGTGTGATCAATTACCAAGAAATATTTTTAATTATTGGCGGTTTATTGATGATGTTTGCGATGTGGTGGGTCTATTTTGATCGTAGTCATCATCACCATCAACGCCGTGGTGTGCAGCCGTTTTTATGGGGCTATGGCCACTTTTTTATCTTTATCAGTATTGCTGTATTAGGTGCTGCTTTAGCTGCCGCGGTTGATGTTTCAACACAACATGCACATATTTCAAGCCAAATGATGGGATTAATTATTGCGACCAGTTTGGCGGTATACAGCACTTATATTTGGCTGTTTTATGAGGCGTTTTATTTATCAGGATGGAGGCGTTGGGTTTATCCAATTACTGTATTGATCCTGTTTTCGATTCCTTTTTTATTTACTGATATTGGCTATATCGTTTTTGCAATGGCAGTTATTTATATTCTTCGGCTGATGATTTCTAAAGTGTATTTAATGAATTGTGATGATGAGCTAAGCATTACAACGCATTAAAGTTCTTCTTCATTCGAACTAAAACCAAGTTTAGCGTTTTAATGCGCTAAATTGGTTGGCTCAAAAACTTTCAAAATTTCGTTTCGAAGAAACTGATGGCGAGGATTGTGCCGAACTGTGTCATGCCAATACATGCCCATCTTAATTTTAGGTAATTCGATGGGTAGCGGATGAATATTTAAATTTTCTGCATAATGCAGATGTTTAAGGATACTTTGTGGAATGGTTAGAATTGCATCGGGGTATTGAGCAAGCACTTGTAGCGCAGTGGAATAATGCTGACAACGCAAGAAAATTTGCCGCGACAGTTGCTGACGATTGAGATAAATATCTTCAAGCAATAAGCCTGTGCGCCTTGATGATACACCGATATGAGGTGCGGAGAGATAGTGTGATAAATCCATCTGCATTTGCTGTGTACACACCACAAAATGATCATCAATTAAGTTTTCAAACTGTAAATTGGCTTGATACGGTTGCAATAGATCAATCACAAAATCAATTTGTTGAGCTGATAAATCAGCCAGCATATTTTTACGATCTAACTTAGAACTCAGAAACTGAATATCAAGATTGAGTTGAGCAAAATGATGAACCAATTGCGGAAAAATAATTGGTTCAATTTCATCATGTATGGCAATTTTAATGCTTTGCAGCATGCTTGGTACAAAGTCTTGCTGTGGAATTGCAATATTCTGAATCGTGAGCAGTGCATTTTGAATTGGTTGATAAATTTGCTCAGCATAGGGCGTAGGTAGCATTTTTTGTCCGCTGCGAACAAACAGTTCATCTTGTAGTTGTGTACGTAATCGCTGTAATGCATGGCTAACCGCAGATTGGCTGATACAGAGTAATTGCGCCGCTTTGGAAATGCTTTTTTGTTCAAAAATCGCGATGAAAAGCGGATATAAATTAATATCAATACGATGGAAATGTCCCACTTCTAATGGGTTTGTATTATGAATCTGATTCATAGTTTTGAATAAAATAAAATCATTTCATTCATAATAAATATTCGCTTATGGTGATGTAAAGCAGCGAAGTGTTTTTCGCCAAATTTTTCCATTTAGGGAGATGATAATGTTTGCATTATCTGAACGTGCACAGGATTTTATTGTTCGAACACAGGCGTTTATCCAACAAGAAATAGAACCAATAGAAAAAGCATTTTGGGATGAAACACATCGTTTAAATGTCGATGGTGATTGGACCAAATGGCAATGGCCAGCACAACTTGAACAACTTAAAGCGAAAGCCAAAGCGGCTGGCTTATGGAATATGTTTTTGCCTGATGCTGAGTTAGGCGCGGGTTTATCGGTTCAGGAATACGCACATATTGCTGAACTCACAGGACGTAGCTTGCTTGCACCGACCGTATTTAACTGTAATGCGCCCGATAGTGGCAATATGGAAGTGTTATGGCGCTATGGTAGCGAACAGCAGAAACAACAATGGTTGCATCCGCTATTGAATGCTGAAATTCGTTCAGTGTTCTGTATGACTGAACCTGCAGTCGCATCGAGCGATGCCACCAATATGCAAGCAACGGCTGTGATTGAGGGTGATGAAATCGTTCTGAATGGTCGCAAATGGTGGTCGTCAGGTTTAGGTGATCCGAATGCGAAAGTGATCATTTTCATGGCCTATACGCCAGATCCAAGCAAAGATCGTCATCATCAACACTCGATGGTACTGGTGCCCATTGATACTCAAGGTGTCAGCATTGAACGAATGCTTCCAGTTTTTGGGGATTACGATGCGCCACATGGACATGGGCAAGTCAATTTTGACAATGTGCGTGTGCCTGTCAGTAACTTTATCGGTGGTGCAGGACAAGGCTTTGAGATTGCCCAAGGGCGTTTAGGGCCTGGACGTATTCATCACTGTATGCGTTGTATAGGCGCAGCAGAAAAAGCGCTAGAGTTGATGATTGATCGAGGCATGTCACGTAAAGCATTTGGGAAAGAAATTCTTAAACTCGGGGGTAACTTGGAACGTGTCGCTGAAGCACGCGTGCAAATCGACCAAGCTCGGTTATTGACCCTGTATGCAGCTTATAAAATGGATACTTTGGGCAATATGGCAGCGTTAACTGAGATTTCAGCGATCAAAGTGGTTGCGCCAACTGTGTTGCAAAACGTTGTCGATATGGCAATTCAGATTCATGGTGGCGAAGGTGTGTCTCGTGATACGCCATTAACCGCATTCTTTAATCAAGCGCGTAGCTTGCGTCTCGCTGATGGCCCTGATGAAGTACATAAAGGCATGATTGCTAAATTAGAGTTAAAAAAACGTGGTTATGGTCGCGGATAAGGATATAAGCAAATGACAGTAATTGATGTGGGTGGGCAAGTTCGTCACGGTGAAGAACTGGATATTTCGGCGGTTGAAAGGTGGTTGAAAGATCAGGGTATCATCTTGCAAGGTCAAGCACAGGTAACCCAATATTCAGGAGGCGCATCGAATTGGACCTATCGTCTTGAATATGACAATGTCGATTTGATTTTACGCCGCCCACCGAAAGGGACAAAGGCCAAATCAGCACATGACATGGCTCGTGAATATCATGTGCAAAAGTATCTTGCACCGTTCTACCCTGTCCTACCTGAAATGCTTGCATTGTGCCAAGACGAACATGTCATTGGTTGTGATTTCTATGTGATGAAGCGAATTGAAGGCATTATTCCGCGTGCCAATTTGCCTAAAGAATTACAACTGGATGAGCCACAGGTGCAGCAGCTTTGTCTCAATGTTTTGGATAAATTGATTGAGTTGCATCAAGTGCCTTATCAAGGTACAGAACTGGAAAAACTTGGCAAAGGCGAAGGTTATTGCCGCCGTCAGGTTGAAGGCTGGGATACACGTTATCAAAAAGCATTAACGCCGAATGTGCCTGATTTTGCTTTTGTACGCCAATGGCTACAGGAGCACATCCCTGCCGACTCTAAAACTTGTGTGATTCATAATGATTGGCGCTTTGATAATGTCATTTTAGATCCACAACATCCAACAAAAGTGATTGGTGTACTGGATTGGGAAATGGCAACGTTGGGTGATCCCTTAATGGATTTGGGCAGTGCCCTCGCCTACTGGATTCAAGATGATGATGATGCACTGATGAAATCCAGCCGCCGTCAACCGACCAATCTAAAAGGCATGCTGACACGTCAGCAAGTGGTCGATTATTATCTGGAAAAAACAGGCTTACAGCCGACGAACTGGGCATTTTATGAAGTGTTTGGTTTATTCCGTTTAGCCGTGATTGCTCAGCAAATTTATTATCGTTATTACCATCAACAAACTGATAATCCAGCTTTTAAAGATTTTTGGATTCTGATTCAGGCTTTACATATTCGAGCACTAAAACTCATCGCAGAAAATAATGTAGAAGCACAGCAGTTGATCCCTGAATATGCAGCAAAATTACAGGATATTTTAAAACGATGAGCACGATTTATTTAGTGCGACATGGGCAAGCCTCGTTTGGAGCTGCAAGCTATGATCTACTATCTGCCAAAGGTGAGCAGCAAGCACAGGTGGTGGGTGATTTCTTTCAATCAACACTAAAACATACTCCTCTCGTGATTGCAGGATCAATGCAGCGTCATCAACAAACCGCGCAGTTGGCTCTGGCTCAGAATTTTCAAGACGTTGTGGTGCAAACAGAGTCTGCTTGGAATGAGTTTGATCATCAGCATGTGTTTGCTCAGTATGAACCGCGTTTTAATCAACCTGAATTATTGAAGCAAGATGTTGCTCAAGTTGCCAATCCACGTGTGTATCTGGCTAAAATTTTTGATGGCGCGATTGACCGCTGGATCAGCGAGCAATATGACCATGAATATCATGAAACATGGTTAGCCTTTCAGACCCGTATAGAAATGGCTTTGCAAAACCTTTGTGCCAATATTGATGTAACAGGGCACAAACAAGCCGTAGTATTTAGCTCAGGTGGTGTCATTTCAGTGGCTGTGGGCAAGGTCTTGGGATTGAATGCGAAACAGATTTTTGCGTTGAATTGGTCGATTGCTAACGCCAGCGTCACAACACTGCGTTGGGTAGATGGCTGTTTGCAATTACTCAGCTTTAATGAGCATCATTATTTAAAAGCACGTGATGCTGAACTTTTAACATGGATTTAAATAAAAATAGGTGGCAGGCATGGCAAAGACAATTTTAATTACAGGTGCAAGTTCAGGTTTAGGTGCAGGTATGGCAAGAGAGTTTGCTGCCAAAGGCTACAATCTGGCGTTGTGTGCACGACGTTTGGAACGTTTAGAAGCATTACAACAAGAGCTGCAAAGTCAGTTTTCTATTCAGGTCAAGATTAAGACGCTTGATGTGACTCATTACGATGATGTTTTTACGGTTTTTAAAGCTTTTCAGCAAGAATTTGGCAGTATTGATCGCATTATTGTCAATGCGGGTGTAGGTGATGGTCGTCGTATTGGTAAAGGTCATTTTGACGTAAATCGTGCTACAGCGGAAACCAACTTTATTTCGGCTTTGGCGCAGTGTGAAGCAGCGATTGAAATCTTTAGGGCACAAAATAAAGGGCATTTGGTGGTCATTTCTTCGATGAGTGCGATGCGTGGTTTACCCAAGCATTTGTCGACTTATGCAGCGAGTAAAGCAGCTGTCGCGCATTTGGCAGAGGGCATTCGTGCCGAGTTGTTGCATACACCAATCAAAGTCTCGACGATTTTCCCTGGTTATATTCGTACTGAGCTAAATGAAGGTGCGAAGAAGTTACCGTTTGAGGTGGATGAGAAAACAGGGTCTAAGGCCTTGGTGAAAGCGATTGAGAAAGAGCCTGTGAAGGCGTATGTACCGCAGTGGCCGTGGCTGCCAATGGGCATTGCAATGAAGATTTTGCCTTTGAAACTTGTGAATAAATTGAGTTGATTGCAATTTAAAAATGCATGAAAAAATATGTCTATTCGATAGGGATACTGCTTGTCACTATCTGAATCAACATAACTTTCAGGAAATGTGATACGCGGAAACGTCATGTGCAACCTGCGTGGTTTAAATAAGAGATGGTTTCTGCGATATATGTTGATAAATGCAAGAATAGGACAGGTTTTGCAGATGACAATGGTTTTGCCTACTTTTCCCGAAAGAAAAGTAGGGCGAGCCGCAGGCTGATCCAGAAATTAGATAAGAACTTGCAAGACTCCGTTAAGACAATAGTTTTTCAACAAGTTATAGAAAGTGTTGACTTTAATTACGACAAAGCTGTAATCAACTTTTGGTGTAAACCACCAAAACCGCCATTTGACATGATCACCACTGCATCCCCCTCACCTGCTTCATTCACCACACGGGCAATGATCTCATCCAGTGAACGACTGACTTCGGCTTTGTTTGATGACGCAGAGATGACAGGCTGTAAATCCCAATCCAAGCCTTCAGGTTGATACCAAATCACTTCATCGGCTAAACGAGCTGAATGTGCCAAACCATCTTTATGGCTGCCCATACGCATGGTATTTGAACGAGGCTCGATAATCGCCCATAGCTTACGTTCACCTAAGCGTTTACGTGCGCCGTCCAGTGTGGTTTCAATCGCAGTTGGGTGATGGGCAAAATCATCATAGACTTCGATACCACGAACCGTTCCCAAAAGCTCCATGCGACGCTTCACACCACCGAAGTTAGATAAGGCTTCGCAAGCTTGCTCAAGGCTAACACCGACATGCTGAGCTGCTGCAATGGTGGCTAATGCATTAGCAACGCTATGCTGTCCTGTCATATTCCATTGTACTTCGCCAACCACTTTGCCCTGTTCTAATACTTTAAAGTGGCTGCCATCGGCACTGATCAGTTCAGCAGATAAAGCCGCTTGATCATTTGGCTCAAGGCTAGTACGAACTACAGGCGTCCAACAGCCCTGCTCCAGAACTTCATCAATATTAGTTTCAGTGATTGGTGCAATAATACGACCTTCACTTGGAATGGTACGCACGAGGTGATGGAATTGTTTTTGAATGGCAGCAAGGTCATCAAAAATGTCAGCGTGGTCAAATTCAAGATTATTTAAAATCGCAGTTTTAGGATGATAGTGAACGAACTTCGAACGTTTATCGAAGAAAGCAGAATCATATTCATCTGCTTCTACACAGAAGTATTTTCCACCACCTAAACGTGCACTTTCGCTAAAACCAAGCGGTACGCCACCAATCAAAAATCCAGGATTTAAACCCGCCTGATCCAGCACCCAAGCTAACATCGTAGTCGTTGTGGTTTTACCATGAGTACCAGCCACACCGAGTACATGTTTGCCTTGTAAAACATGGTCAGCCAAGAACTGTGGGCCTGAAATATAAGGTAGACCTTCATTAAGCATGTATTCAATGGCATCAATACCACGTTTCATGGCATTACCGACAATCACAAGATCAGGATGTGGTTGTAAATGGCTACGATCGTAGCCCTGCATGAGTTCAATGCCTGCATTTTCGAGTTGGGTAGACATCGGCGGATAAACATTGGCATCTGAACCTGTGACTTTATGTCCTAAATCTCGTGCTAATAGAGCCAAAGACCCCATAAATGTGCCACAAATACCCAAAATATGCAGATGCATAACTCGCCTACTCCACTGCTTTTGATACAGCACAACTTGGTGTCTGTATTTGTCATTATCAATAAAAATCAATCGCAACGATAGCAAGGCTTGCAGTGAAAAGATAGTCAAAATTCGTTGTTGTTGTTTAGGAATCAGATTGCGAATAAATGATAAAATATAAGGTCTGTTGGATGATCTTCCCATACCCTGCAAGGCAAATTTTAAAGCCTGAATTTTTCTAAAAGGATAAGACTTTGAGCCCGACTCTTATAGCGCTATGTTTCCTTATCATTTCGAATTGTTTTATGACTTTAGCGTGGTATGGGCATTTAAAATTTTTGCATCATGCACCCCTTTGGCAAGCCATTTTATTTGGATGGTGTATTGCCCTACTTGAATATAGTTTTATGATTCCAGCAACCAAACTGCTCAATGCAAATGGCTGGAGTTTGGGTGAGATGAAAATCACCCAAGAAGTGGTAACGCTGATTGTCTTCGTGCCCTTTATGATTTTTCTATTCAAACAACCATTCAAGCTAGATTACGTCTGGGCGATGCTATGTTTATTGGGTTGTGTCTACTTTATTTTCCGCAATCAAAGCTAATTTGATTCGAAATCATTCGCAGCGTTCTTTTGTTGGGGATGATTGAAAAAAACGCTATAATATTTGCCAATTTCTTGCTTCGTGCTTGGCGCAAGTCGAGATACTTCTCTATTTTTATCATGTTTTGGAAAAGCCAATGAATGCGGTCGCAACAGATAGCCAACCTTTAGTCGGGATTATCATGGGTTCTCAATCAGATTGGGCAACACTCGAACATACTGCAAATATGCTCAAACAATTGGGTGTACCTTTCGAAGCTGAAGTGGTTTCTGCGCACCGTACACCAGATCGTTTGTTTGAATATGCTGAAACAGCACGTGACCGTGGTATTCAAGTGATTATTGCGGGTGCTGGCGGTGCAGCGCATTTACCGGGTATGTGTGCAGCTAAAACTGATTTACCTGTACTTGGTGTTCCTGTTAAATCTTCGATTTTAAATGGCGTTGATTCATTGCTTTCAATCGTACAGATGCCCGCTGGTATTGCAGTAGGAACATTAGCGATTGGCCAAGCTGGTGCGACCAATGCTGCGATTATGGCAGCGCAAATCTTAGGTTTAACGCGTCCTGAGATTGCTAAAAATGTTGCTGACTTCCGTACTGCTCAAACCGAAAAAGTGTCAGGCAATAACATTCCTGGTCAAGTTTAACGGAGCTGATCATGAATAAAACCATTGGCATTTTTGGTGGCGGTCAGCTTGGACGCATGATGGCGCAAGCGGCGTTGCCTCTTAATATTCAATGCAGCTTTTTTGAAGCGGAAACTGACTGCCCAGCTGCTATTCTAGGTCCAGTTTTTTCAAGCAAAACTGAGCAAGGTTTACAGGACTTTATTGCGAGTGCAGATGTTTTCAGCCTTGAGTTTGAAAATACCCCTGTGGCTGATGTAGATGTTTTGACACAAACCAAGACGCTGCACCCTCCTCGTCTTGCTTTGGCAACTGCTCAGAATCGTTTGGCTGAAAAATCTTTATTTGATGAATTGAATATTCCTGTTGCGCCGTATCGTGCTGTGGATAGTTTAGATAGCTTAAAACAAGCGGTGGCTGATCTAGGTTTGCCAATCGTGCTGAAAACGGTGACAGGTGGTTACGACGGTAAAGGTCAATTTGTGCTCCGTTCAGAAGATCAGATTGATACAGCGTGGGCTGAACTTGGTCCAGCGAAAAGCTTGATCGCTGAAAGTTTTGTGAAATTCAGTCGTGAAGTTTCGATTATTGCAGTTCGTGGTCAAGATGGTGATGTCAAAACTTGGGTGCTTGCTGAAAACCATCATCATAATGGGATCTTGTCACACTCGATTGTACCTGCGCCAAACAGCTCAGATCTGCAACCAGTTGCGCAAGATTATATTACCCGTTTGCTCAATCATTTAAATTATGTCGGTGTTCTTACACTGGAATTATTTGTGACTGAGCAAGGTTTATATGCCAATGAAATGGCATGTCGTGTACACAACTCAGGTCATTGGTCGATTGAAGGCGCGATTTGTTCGCAATTTGAAAACCATATTCGTGCTGTGGCGGGTTTACCTTTAGGTTCAACCGATGTGGTTCGCCCAACAGTGATGATCAATATTATTGGTCAACATCCAAAATCTGAAGATGTATTAGCGCTACAAGGTGCACATTTACATCTCTATAATAAGTCAGAGCGTACTGGCCGTAAGTTAGGCCATATTACCTTGATGCCGAATAATTCGGATGATTTAACAGGTCTATGCCGTCAATTAGCACAGATTTTACCTGTACCTTTAGCATTGACGGCTGATATGAGTCTCTAAACTTATCCACAATGCCGTAAAAAAAGCGATCTTCGGATCGTTTTTTTATTGTCTATCCATTTTAAAATTTAAAAAGTATGGAGAATTGAGCTTGTGGGTAACTTTTATTTGTAATTTTGAATTTAAAATACAATCCTAAATTTGAATTCAAATAAGTTGGCTTTCTAAGCTTGCAGTTTTAAATTCAAAAATAGGGGGTGTTTTTGAATTTAAACCATAGTTAAATCGGTGTTTTGAATTTAAACTTTCATCTGTGGATAACTCCTTAATTAATCTTAGTGTTTTGAAATATAAGGAATTAAAAAAACAATCTGTTATTTTTCATGTTTTGGCTAAGTTGAAATGAATTTAAGCAGAGTTTGATGTTTTGAATTCAAAAGCATGAGTATTCGACGCTTGGAATTTTGAATTTAAAATGCGAGGAGCGGTTGAGTGTTGTTTTGAATTTAAAAATTGGATCGAATTATGAATTTAAAAGTTGTCTTTTAAATTCAAAAGACAAGAAATGAATTTAAATTTACGTTTCCAAACTATACATCTGGGAGTGGCATGTTATGGTGAGGGAGAAATTTAAATTTAAAAATTCTGGTTTTAGACATGAAACAACATTTTTCTTTTTTTCTAGGCACTGCCTTATTTGCTTTTTTCAACCAAGCTCATGCAGAGCTTGTTATTAATGGTGCAACGGTGTCAACGCCGACAACAACAGCACTATCTAACAGTACTTATTCACCAAACTCAAATTTCCAAGCGTGTATTGCCAATTTGCGTTCCCAAGCCATTTCATCTGGCGTATCGGGTGCGACTTATGATCGTTACACGCAAAATTTAACGCCTGATTATTCCGTCATTGATAAATTAAATTATCAGCCTGAGTTTTCTACGGCAATCTGGGACTATTTATCGGGTCTGGTTGATAACGAGCGTGTTCAAGCTGGACAGCAAAAACTTGCACAACATCGTGATGTGCTCCGACGTGTAGAGCAGACCTATGGTGTACCTGCTGAAACGGTTGTGGCCGTTTGGGGTGTGGAAAGTAACTATGGTGATATTTCTGGTAAATATCCTTTATTACAGGCATTAGGTACTTTGAGTTGTGAAGGTCGCCGTCAAAGTTATTTCCGTGGTGAATTTTTTGCGACGATGCGTATTTTACAACGCGGTGATTTAACACAAGATCAATTATATGGTTCGTGGGCGGGTGCATTTGGGCACACCCAATTTATGCCATCAACTTATGAGCGTTTAGCGGTTGATTTTGATGGTGATGGTCGCCGTGATCTGGTTTCAAGTACCACAGATGCATTGGCATCGACAGCGAATTTTTTAAAAAGAGCAGGGTGGCAAACGGGAATGCCATGGGGCTTCGAGGTAAAAATTCCACAAGGGATGTCGATTTCAGGCGAAAGTCGTCGTAATAAAAAATCATTAAATCATTGGATTGCACAAGGGGTAGCGCGTGCAGATGGCACCGCTTTAATTCAAGGAAATTTATCTGGCAGTACACCAGCGGGATTGATTGCGCCAGCAGGAGCAAGCGGGCCAGTTTTCTTGGTATTTAAAAACTTTGACGCGATTTACAGCTATAATGCAGCAGAAAGTTATGGTTTAGCGATTGCACATTTATCAGATCGTTTGAAAGGTGGGACACCATTTTTAACGGCTTGGCCAACCGATGATGCAGGGACTTCTCGTGCGGAACGTCGTGAAATTCAACAGTTTTTAATTAAACGCGGCTACGATATTGGTGCTGTAGATGGATTGATTGGTGATAAAAGTCGTCAAGCGATTCGCCAAGAACAAACTCGTTTAGGATTAAATCCAACAGGCCGTGCAGGACAACAAATTTTGCAAGCTTTCCGCCAAGAACAGGCAAAAGAAATGATGCAATAAATCTAAGAGATGATAAAAAGGTCTGCAGAAGCAGACCTTTTTATTTTAAGGTGCAGCGTCGAGTTTAACTGCTTCTAAAATATCAAAAATGACGGCAGTCACATCTTGACTTAGATCGCGATCATTAAAGATTTCATAAGCTGAAATAGTGACATCAGTATCGCTTGGGAGTTGTTTTTGTTCTTCTTCAATTAAATGTTCAATCGGTAATAAAGTTTGTTTTACTTCTAAATGTAGAATTTCATCATAACCAACATTTTCATCCTCGAGCTCAACCTCTTGCTCGTTGAAATAAGGAATTAAAATAGAATGGAGATATGGACTAATGTCTTGAATGTCCATGATTTCAACATCACGAGTTTGCTCAATCGTACTGATATGGTCGCTCACTTCGATGAGAATATGATAGTAACTCATGTTGTTCTCCATTAAGACTAAGATGATGTTTTATCAACACAATAACATGAAAAAAACAAAATAAGCGACCCATTCTTGTTACCTAAGTTTAAAAACATCATCTTTATAATTTAGTTGATTTATCCACTAAATTTAGTCAGCAAAGCCTAACAGTTTTAAATCGGTATTGGTCAGTTGAAAGTCTTTAGCATCCTGTTCTTTAATTCTTGGATACATTAAAGATTTTGGGTCTTGAGTATGTTTCAGACCTAAAGCATGACCAAACTCGTGAGCTAAAGTGAGGCGTAGATCATCCAGTGATGAAAACTCATAAATAAAAATCTGCTTACCATCAAACTGTCCTTTATGAAGTACTTGTGGCTTAAATGTCTGATTAAATTCATCGACTGACTGAACGAGTTGCTGACGTAATTGATTAGATTTTTCGGATTGTTTTTGGAGTTGCTGCACTTTTAGATTGTGATTTTGGATACGTGCTTGTAAAAGTTGGCTTTGGCTTTCAAGTGCGTGTTGTTGCTTTTGCAATTTTTTTGCCAATGTCTTTTTAGAGTGAGCAGCATTCAGTTGTTCTATAGCGGTTTGATAGGATTTCACTTGTGCTTGGTATTCGGTTTTTTGTAATTCTAATTGTGTATCAGCATAGCGCAGTTGCTGTTTAAGTATCTGTAATTGTTGGTTCTGATCGAGCCAAATTTGTTGCTGTTTTTCTAATTGATGTAAATTCTCAGCGCGTTTTATACTGCGTATCTGACGTTGATCAAATACTAAATTTATGACAAATGTTGCTGAAGGATCATAAACAAAATAGTTTTGTCCTGTGTCTTTTGACCAGATTGCGGCAGCTTGTTGGCTTAGCTCGATTACTTGTTGTTTGTTGAGATTTAAGCGCGGGTCTAACTCTGCGATTCGATAGCGTAAAGGATTCTCTGTACTGTAGCGAATCTGAGGAGGTGTTGAACTTGAAGAAACTTTAGCTAAAGCTGAAGGAGAGAGCAGCATGGAAAAACGGTGGTGTTTCAAAAAGTATGCTGACATTAAATGAAACCATTA
>AZIJ01004477.1_pt1 | contig 36378 bp, 33 predicted proteins | sample 359151 | NCBI WGS metagenome assembly AZIJ01 (sample SAMN02429718, study PRJNA222666) | marine sediment metagenome | biome: Sediment sample; isolation source: enrichment culture of sample MGS-ElMAX(UA) from oil contaminated site at the... | place: Egypt: El Max | collected 2013-01-23 | depth 9.22 m m | reverse complement strand
CTAATATCGCTCCCGCTTATACCGCCTATATTTTTGCTAAACCCTGCCTTTAATTAAATTGTGTTATCCTGAAGTTCGATTAGGATTAAAACAATAAACTCAACACAAGTGGGCGCTGCATGACGAACCTTATCTCAGAAGCATTCATGATTATGGTGACGGGAATGATCACCGTTTTTGTGTTTTTAACGCTATTAATTGGTGCGATGGCTCTTTTGCGCGTTATTGCGGGCAAAGTAGAGTTAGATTCACCAAATCAATCGTCTGATACGCAGCAACCAAGTTCGTCGCAACTCGCGGGAATTACAGCAGCGATTCATCAATATCGTCGCCAACATCGATCGTAAAAGTAAGGAGCGCTTTCATGACAAAACCTTTGAAATTGACCGAATTAGTCTTACGTGATGCTCATCAGTCATTGCTGGCAACGCGCATGCGGCTCGACGATATGCTACCGATTGCTGAAAAGCTTGATGATATGGGCTACTGGTCAATGGAGTCTTGGGGGGGTGCGACATTTGATGCTTGTATTCGCTATTTAGGCGAAGACCCATGGGAGCGTATTCGCGAATTAAAAAAGGTAATGCCCAAAACGCCTCAACAAATGCTATTGCGAGGTCAAAACCTGCTTGGTTACCGTCATTATGCCGATGATGTGGTACGACGCTTTGTTGAGAGAGCAAAACATAACGGTGTCGATGTGTTTCGCATATTCGATGCCATGAATGATGTCCGTAACTTAGAAACAGCAATAAAAGCCACCAAAGAAGTCGAGGGGCATGCGCAAGGTACTTTGTCTTATACGGTGAGCCCTGTACATACACTCGAAAAGTGGTTGGACATGGCGAAAGAATTAGAAGCGCTTGGTTGTGATTCGATTTGTATAAAAGACATGGCTGGCTTATTGCGACCGGAACCCGCGTTTGAATTAATTTCGGCGCTGAAAAAGACGGTGGATGTGCCGATAGCGATGCAGTGTCATGCCACTACCGGCTTGAGCACTGCAACCTATCAAAAAGCCATAGACGCCGGTATCGATATGTTGGATACCGCTATCTCGTCAATGAGTATGACTTATGGGCATTCAGCGACTGAAACGATTGTTGCCATGACGGAGGGTACAGCCAGAGATACGGGATTAAATCTCGAAGATCTGACCGACATTGCCAGTTATTTCCGAGAGGTTCGCAAAAAGTACGCACAGTTTGAGGGTTCATTAAAAGGTGTTGATGCGCGCATTTTAGTTGCGCAAGTGCCCGGCGGCATGCTCACCAATATGGAAAATCAGTTACGCGAGCAAGGCGCTACAGATAAATTTGATGAAGTACTTGAGGAAATCCCTCGAGTTCGTGAAGATCTTGGATTTATCCCATTAGTCACGCCAACCTCGCAAATTGTTGGAACCCAAGCCGTGTTAAATGTGCTGAGCGGCGAGCGTTATAAATCCATTTCGAAAGAAACCCGTGGTGTGTTGCGCGGTGAATATGGTGCGACTGCGGCTCCAGTTAATAAAGAATTGCAACAGCGTGTTCTCGACGGTGAGCAGCCAATTACTTGTCGTCCAGCTGACTTAATTGATGACGAGTTAAATAAGTTAACGCAAGAGCTCAAAACAAAAGCCAAAGAAGACGGTATTGCGTTAGCAAAAAATGAAATTGATGACGTGTTGACGTATGCACTATTTCCACAAATAGGCCTTAAGTTTTTGAAGAACCGTGGCAATCCAGATGCGTTTGAGCCAGCTCCAACTGGTGAGAGTGTTAAATCCGAGAGCGGTTCGCCAACATCGAGTTCGACTAACGAAAGCGGTGTGACCGAGGTTTACGACGTACGAGTTGATGGTCGCACTTTTACTGTGGAAGTTGCGCCTACAGGACAGATTACTTCGGCCACACCGACAGCGACACAGGCCAAAAAGTCTCAGCCGACGGAGCTTAAAGAAGTCAAAGCGCCGTTAGCCGGAAATGTATTTAAAGTTCAAGTTGAGCAAGGCCAAAGCGTGAAAGCCGGTGACGTTCTAATCATTCTTGAAGCAATGAAAATGGAAACGGACATCAAAGCCGAACATGACGGCACCGTAGCATCACTTACGACCAAAGAAGGTGCTAGTGTCAATGTCGGTGACGTTTTGCTGACGTTGGAGTGATACATGGACCGTATAATGACTTTGTGGGATAGCACCGCAATCGCAGCTTTTACATGGGGCGCCGCAATCATGATGATGGTTGGGGCTTTACTCCTGTATTTGGCCATTCACAAAAAGTTCGAACCATTACTTTTGTTACCCATAGGCTTTGGTGCCATCCTAGCGAATATACCGCAAGCAGGTTTCACAGAGCCAGGCGGCTTGCTTTATTACATTTACTATGTGGGTATTGAGACAGGTGTGTTTCCGTTGCTCATTTTCATGGGCGTTGGCGCCATGACTGATTTCGGACCACTGCTCGCGAATCCCAGAACTTTACTACTAGGCGCCGCAGCGCAATTTGGTATTTTTGCGACATTACTTGGCGCGATTGCATTAAATGGTCTTCCGGGTTTTGACTTTACTCTGGCTGATGCGTCGGCAATTGCAATAATCGGCGGTGCAGATGGGCCGACAGCAATCTTTTTAGCATCACGATTAAGTCCTGATTTACTCGGTGCAATTGCCGTTGCCGCCTATTCGTACATGGCGCTAGTTCCAATTATTCAGCCGCCAATTATGAAGCTACTTACGACGGAATCTGAACGTAAGATTCAGATGGAACAGTTACGTCCCGTGGCTCGTCGGGAGAAAATTTTATTCCCATTGGCGGTGTTATTCCTGACATTACTGTTCTTACCGACCGCAACACCGTTGGTCGGCATGTTTTGTTTGGGGAATTTGATGCGCGAGGCAGGTGTTGTCGATAGGTTGAGTAAAACCGCGCAAAATGAACTGATTAATATTGTCACCATATTTTTGGGGCTGGCAGTCGGTTCCAAGCTATCAGCGCAAGAGTTTTTGTCGTTACAAACTCTCGGTATTTTGGCCCTAGGTGCTGTTGCTTTTGGTATTGGTACAGCTTCAGGTGTATTAATGGCCAAACTGATGAGTAAAGTCAGTAAACAGCCGATTAATCCGCTAATTGGCGCTGCAGGAGTGTCAGCAGTACCGATGGCTGCGCGGGTAGTTAATAAAGTTGGTTTAGAAGCAAACCCACAAAACTTTTTGTTAATGCATGCAATGGGACCTAATGTTGCTGGCGTGCTTGGTAGCGCAGTCGCGGCAGGTATATTGCTGGCGCTGGTGGGTTAGTTAGAAAGCAATCTATGTCATGTGGTTAACAGCGCAGGTGATACAGTTACCGTCCTGTTAACCACAACATGAGAGTGTAAAAACCTGCAATAAATGCACTAAAAATCGCAATATAGATAAACCCTTTTAGTCCTTGTCGTAAAGTCCAACCGTGTGTTCTTAAATAGACAAACCACACGACGCTCAGAATGAGTGGAATTAAGAATAAAAATCGAGTCATGATTGCTTACCTGCTGTTTGTTGTCGTTGCTGCCACAATGCTAAATCAGCCACGGCTTGTCGAGCTTGTTCTAACAGCGGGTCGAGGCGTGTAATATTATCCGCTACTTCATTCACCGCACCCTCAGACATACTTTGTTCAAGTTTCGCAGCAACTTTGGAAAGCTTGGTTAATCCGAGGTTTGCAGCTGCGCCTTTCAGTGAATGGAAAAAGCGCTTAGCTTGGTCGTGTTGCCCTTTTGATAAGAACTCGACGACTTGTTGTGGCGCTTGGTGATAGTCACTATAAAGACGTTCTACGAGTGTTTGGTATAAGTTTAGGTTGTGCCCAAGCCGTTCCAGCGCACCGTTGAAATCGATGCCATTATGATTGGTTGGATAAACGATTTGATCCGTTGACTCATGTGCTGGCGTTGCCGAAGAAGCGGACTTGTGCGCTGTGTACTCACCTCGGACACACCATTTTTCTAGGGCATCAATGAGCCTCTCTTCATCAATCGGTTTACTAATATGATCTTGCATACCAGCAGCTAGCGAGCGTTCAATGTCTTCGCTAGTGCTATTGGCGGTCATTGCGATGATGGGCAACTGCTGATAAGAGAAGAAGCCGCGGATTTTTTCAGCTGCGGTCAGGCCATCCATTACCGGCATTTGAATATCCATAAATACCAGAGCATAATTTTTCGCCTTCACCATCGCGACCGCTTCTTCACCGTTACGTGCAACATCAACCACTAAACCCGCTTGTTGTAACATTTCTTTGGCGATCATTTGGTTAATATCGTTATCCTCAACCAACAGAACCGGTGCGCTACATATGTCCTCGAGTCGATTTGATGCTGTTGGAGTTTCGGTTTGCCCAGCAATAGCCAACGCTGAGCAAAGCACTCGCAATAACGCTGAGCTGGTATAAGGCTTGACGATATATTCAGCGACACCGATTTGTCGCGCCTGCTCAATCATATCTTTTGCATGATAGTTAGTGGCCAGAATTAAGCGAGGCAGCTGACCTTCTTGGCACAATAACTCTTGGCAAAATTCGAGACCACTGATACCGGGCAACTGCCAGTCAACAATCACTGCATCAAAATCGTGCTGCTCAAGAAGCTGGAGGCCTTCTTCGGCGGTACGGCAACTCACCACATCGACCGAATAACTGCGTAACAACTCGGTGAGCATCTCGCGAGTGGTCAAGTTATCTTCAATGGCAAGTACGTGCTTATGTTGCAAGCGTTTAATAAGAGAGTCACGGCTTGAATCGTCTTGATTCTTTTGTAGCGGGAAGCGCATTTCCAAAAAGAAGGTTGAGCCTTGCCCCAGTGTACTGATCACACCGAGACCATGTTGATTCATCAATTTTACGATGCGCTGACTGATAGCTAAGCCAAGCCCAGTTCCGCCGAAGCGCCGGGTTGTTGATGCGTCAGCTTGCGTGAAAGCGTCAAATAGTCGTGCGCGTTGTGCTTCATCCATGCCGATACCGGTATCCGTCACTGATAAACGCAAATAGACGTTCTCAGAGTCAACATCAAGTAAGGTTGCGGCAACGACAATCTCGCCATCTTCGGTAAACTTAATGGCATTGCTGACCAAATTAACTAGTACCTGATTTAATCGAAGTGGGTCACCAATTAAACGCGTTGGAATATTGGTTGGCAAATTTATAATAAACTCTAAATTCTTATCATATGCTCGATACGCAAACATGTCTGCTAGGTTCGCAAGCACTTCCTCTAAGTCAAAAGGAATCGCTTCAATGGTTAATTTACCTGCCTCGATTTTGGCGAAATCAAGTAAATCATTGACAATACCCAACAAAATCCGTGATGAACTCTCAATTGAGCGTAAATAGCTACGTTGTTGGTCATCAAGGTCGGTCTTTAAACTGAGCTGTGTCATACCAAGAATGGCATTTATCGGTGTGCGTATTTCGTGGCTAACGTTAGCCAAAAACTCACTTTTAGCTTGGTTTGCGGCAGCAATTGCATGCAACTGGCGCTCGCGCTCATCGATTGAGTTAGGTGTTGTGTTTGAAACAGGAGCAGGCGGCGCTTCTTGTTCACGTTGACGGCGCCGTGATAGCCATTTTTTTAACTTTCGTGGAAATTGCATCAACTGCCTCAAATCAACGTTACTGTTTCTTCGTTGGTCTATCATGCCATGCAAGCCATGTACTGCCAATGTTTAACAGTGATCAACTAGCATAGACTAACCGTTTATAAACCAGTAATATTTCGCCATAACTTATGGCTCGACGATATAAGGCAGGAAAAATTTTGCAGTCACAATTTGCCGAACTGTTGGCGACTCTCGCCAAATCCGAGCACGTTAACGCCTTACGAGGTATTCAGCGTGGCGTTGAACGCGAAACTTTGCGCATTACCGAACAAGGGAAGTTAGCAGCTACTCCTCATCCTAAAGGGCTTGGCGCCGCGCTGAAGCATCCTTTAATCACCACCGATTATGCTGAGACTTTAATGGAGTTTATCACGCCAGTCGCGTCAGATATCAATGTGACGCTTGAGCAATTGGCTGATATCCATAAAGTAACTTACCAAGAATTAGGTGATGAATTATTGTGGCCACTAAGCATGCCGTGCTTTGTAGGCTCAGCCGATGACATCGTCATCGCGCAATACGGCAAGTCGAACACTGGCAGAATGAAAACCCTTTATCGCAAAGGGTTAACTTATCGATATGGTGGCGGCATGCAGATTATTGCTGGCGTGCACTTTAATTTTAGTCTCTCAGATGAATTGCTTGCGTTGCTTGCCGAGCACGAGAATAAGACATTTAATCAAGATTTTATTTCGACAAAATATTTTCATCTTATTCGAAATTACAAACGCGTGTGCTGGATCATTCCTTATTTATTCGGCGCTTCGCCAGCCATTTGTAAATCGTTTTTACAACATACCGAAGACAATATTGAGTTTTCATCAATGGGGAAAGGGACTGTTTATCGCCCTTATGGTACCTCGCTACGCATGAGCGACCTTGGCTACACCAATAAAGAGCAGGCGGATTTAAAAATCACCTATAACACGCTTGAAGAGTACGTTGGTGGTTTACGTCGAGCGATTACAAAGGAATCGACAAGATTTAGCAAAATCGGCGTTAAAGTAGACGGTGAATATCGCCAACTCAACAATAATATCTTACAAATCGAAAATGAGTTTTACTCTGCCATTCGTCCTAAGCGAGTGGCGCGCTCGGGTGAAACGCCAACGCAAGCATTAGAACGTGGTGGTGTTGAATACATTGAGGTGAGAGCGCTGGATGTAAATCCATTCAGTCCAGTAGGGATTACCGCTGAGCAAATCCGGTTTTTAGATTTGTTACTTATTTACTGTGCGATTTCGCCGAGTAAAGAAATGAGTTGGGATGAGCAGGTTATTGCCGATAAGAATTTTAACCGAGTGGTAATGGACGGTCGTAATCCTCGCCTAACGCTCAACGATAATAATTATGAGCGTCCAATTTCTGATTGGCTGGAAGACATCTTCGCTGATTTGCAACAAATAGCAAAAGTCATGGATGGAGCCAACCATAGCAGTGATTACAGCAACACGGTTGCACAACAGTATCGTTGTGTTTTAAATCCGGAGTTGACCTTATCGGGTCAGTTTCTATCGCATTTGCTCGAAAATCAGATCGACAATAGTGAGTTTGGAATGACTTTAGCTCGTCAGTACAAACAACAACTGACAGGAAAGCCGTTAGCATATTTTTCTGAAGCAGAATTTGAGCGTTTACGCGATGCTTCATTAACTGCTCAAGCCGATTTGGAAGCACAAGACGCAAATTCGAGTTTTGATGATTTTTTACAGGAGTATTTCCGCCGCGCTGCCTGTCAGTCGCCGGATTGTTAAGACATGAAATTACGACTTACGCTGATAGTCACCGCAATGACTCTGGTCGGTTGCGCTTCGGCGCCGCCGGAAGAACCTGAAAACTTGTGTCGGATATTCGAAGAAAAGCGCGATTGGTATGATGCTGCCGCAGATATGCGGGACAAGTGGGGCGTACCGATTCAAGTCCCTATGGCGATGATGTATCAAGAAAGCTCGTTTAAACACGATGCGGTCCCGCCGCGCGATTATATTCTTTGGATTATCCCTTGGGGGCGTGTAAGCAGTGCTTATGGCTACTCACAAGCGAAGACAGCAACGTGGGATGACTATGTTCGGGAAACCGGAAACTCTTGGTCGTCTCGAGATGATTTCGAAGATGCGATCGATTTTATGGGTTGGTTTATTTCGAAGAGTCAAAAAATCAATGGTGTTTCGAAATGGGATGCCTACGCACAATACTTAAATTATCACGAAGGTTGGGGTGGTTATCAACGACAAACGTATCGCAGTAAACGTTGGTTGATGCGCACTGCAGAGCGCGTGAAAGCGCGCGCGAGTCGGTATGGTGCGCAGTTGCGTCAATGTGAGGATGATTTAAAACGTGGTTGGTTATGGCGCTTATTATTTTAATAAGCGCTATTACTTCTGTTATTACTTCTCTGGTAAAAAGCGCACAACTTTCACTAAGTTGTCGCTACTTTCAATCACTTCCATTGCGTAACCATTTATACGCAAACACAATGCTTGTTGTGGAATATCACCTAAGGTTTCGATAATTAAACCACTGACGGTTTTCGGGCCATCGGTTGGTAACTCCCAGTTCATTTCTTTATTTAAGTCGCGGATGTTAGCGACGCCCTCTACGAGTACCGAACCATCGGGCTGAATTTGGGTGGTCTCACTTGGCGCCGGCGTGATACTGGTTGTGAAGTCACCAACAATTTCTTCAAGGATATCTTCTAAAGTCACCAAGCCCTGAATGTCGCCGTATTCGTCAACCACTAGGCCGATCCGTTCTTTGTTACGCTGAAACTTTAGCAGTTGAACATTCAGCGGTGTACCCTCAGGAATATAGTAAATATCGCGGGCTGCACGAACAATTTCTGACTTATCCAAATCGGCATTATTTTTCGTCATTATTTGCATAATGTCGCGGGCATGCAGAAAGCCAACAGCATCATCAATCTCGTTGCGATAGAGCAAAATGCGAGTATATTGCGCTTGGCTCAGCTGCTTGATAATCGATTTCACGTCATCCTGTACATCGATACCAGATATTTCCGCGCGCGGAATCATGACATCTTCAACTGTTACTTTTTCTAAATCCAAGATACTAAGCAGCATCTCTTGGTGGCTCGACGGAATCATCGAATTTGCTTCATTTACCACGGTACGCAATTCTTCCGAGCTCAGTGCATCTTGGCCGGCAGCACCATTGGGATTAATGCCCAGTAACCGCATAAAACCATTGGTAATGAAGTTTACCGTTGCAACGAAAGGATACATGATGCGTAGCAATGGCTTCAGTACAATCGAGCTTGGGAAGGCAATGCGTTCAGGGTGTAATGCCGCAATTGTTTTAGGCGTGACCTCGGCGAAAATCAGTACTATCAGCGTTAAGCCAAACGTCGCGATAACAATTCCAGCATCGCCAAACCAGCGCAGACAAATAATCGTAGCAATTGCAGATGCCGCAATATTGACGAGGTTATTACCAATGAGGATGAGGCCGATAAGTCGATCTGGGCGATCAAGTAAATATTGGACGCGATTGGCTCCGGCATTACCTTGTTGAGCAAGATGTCGAAGTCGATAGCGGTTGACTGACATCATTCCAGTTTCCGAGCCAGAGAAATAAGCCGAAAGCAGTAACAAAACCCCGAGAATGATAAGTAGGGTCGAGGTGGATATCTCGTCCAAAAAATATTCCTATAATTTAAAACTGAACGACTAATTTAGCCAGCTAGGCAAACAAGTCAAGCACTTCGATAGCTTTTCAGCCATTAATTACAGCGAAAGTATAATATCTTTGACGAATCTGCTACCAAAGTAGGCAAGCGATAAAATAATGCTGGCGGCGACACTCGTAATAACCAGTGTTCGACCTCTGGCTTGTTTAACCTGATGCAAGTACAGCACCGCAGCATACAAACTAAATGCAACTAAACTGAGCACCGTTTTGTGAGCTTGTCCTTGTGCAAACATATCATTGAGGAAAATAAAGCCACTGATTATGGCCACTGCCAACAACAAGGTACCGGCACTCAATAACCGAAAGAAATAACGCTCCACTGTCATTAATGGCGGTAATAAACCGGTTAATGCTTGTGAACGGTGGTGTTTCAACACATAGTTGAGATAAAGCAGTTGAACCGCGTACAAAGTCGCCAACATGAGTACTGCATAGGCGAGTAATGACAGCAGTATGTGGATGACCAAGCCATGTGTTTCGCTCAGCGGCGCTCCCCAATTAACCGGGCTCACGACCATGAGAATGACGCTGACTGCGGCAAAAATATAAATAATTGGGCTCAGTAACAGCCCCCCCCCGCGGCGGTTACGCAGCAGGGTTAAACTTACGAGTAGTAATGCGACGGTGCTTAGACTGGTGGTGATATTTAAGTGATTAAAGTGATCAGTTTCCAAATATTCCCAGAGCAAGGCCACATGACTAACGATAGCGAGCAAAGGCACAACGAATAATAGCCACGACGCTGGTTTCGCTTGCACCAGATTACGCCATAATAATATGGCTGAGAGTACATATAGTGCGACACTGAACAGAAGCAATATGGTCATGGCGGTTATCATTTTACTGTGGTTAAGAATGAGAATATTCCAAGTATATGCATTGTCGCGCTCAAACCCAATAGGATCAGGAAACTTTGCTTGATTTGCGATATACTCGCCGCCATATCGACTTAAATGCTAATAGATAAGTGCCAACAGAATAAGTGCCAACAGAGAGTGAGCAGATTCGCATGTTTGAGAATTTAAGCGAACGATTGTCGCAATCGTTGAAAAACATAACCGGTCGAGGCCGACTCACCGAAGAAAACATTAAGGATACCCTACGCGAAGTCCGCATGGCGTTGCTGGAAGCGGATGTCGCGTTACCCGTGGTGCGCGAGTTTGTAAGTCGCGTAAAAGAGCAAGCGCTTGGCGTAGAAGTAAACAAGAGTTTAACCCCTGGACAAGTATTCTTAAAAATAGTCCAGAAAGAACTCGAGCATGCCATGGGCGACGGTAATGTCCCAATTAATCTTGCGGCGCAACCTCCTGCGGTTATTTTGATGGCTGGTCTGCAAGGTGCGGGTAAAACCACGAGTGTGGGCAAGCTAGCGCGTTATTTGCGCGAAAAACAGAAGAAAAAAGTTCTTGTTGTGAGTGCAGACGTCTATCGTCCCGCTGCAATCAAACAGCTCGAAACATTAGCTACCGAAGTAGAAGTTGAATTTTTTCCATCAAACACTGAGCAAAAACCAGTAACGATTGCGCAAAATGCTATTGATCATGCGCGCAAGAAGTTTTTTGACGTTGTGTTAGTGGATACCGCCGGTCGTACCGCCATTGATGAAGCCATGATGGCTGAAATTCAAGCCTTGCACCAAGCGATTAATCCGGTAGAAACGCTATTTGTAGTTGATGCGATGACGGGTCAGGATGCCGCGAACACTGCCAAAGCATTTAGCGAAGCTCTCCCACTAACGGGTGTGATTTTAACGAAAACCGACGGTGACGCGCGCGGCGGTGCAGCTTTATCCATTCGTCACATCACCGGTAAACCGATTAAATTCTTAGGTGTCGGTGAAAAGAACACAGCATTAGAACCGTTTCATCCAGATCGTGTTGCCTCACGCATTTTAGGTATGGGTGACGTGCTGTCGTTAATCGATGAGCTAGAAACCAAGGTTGATCGCAGTAAGGCTGAGAAGGTCGCCAAGAAAGTAATGAAAGAAGGTAAGTTCTCGTTAGAGGATTTCCGTGATCAACTAGCACAAATGCGTGATATGGGCGGCATGATGGGCCTCATGGACAAACTTCCCGGCATGGGAAAAATGTCAGCTCAGGTGAAAGGGCAGCTTGATGACAAGATGACCGTTCGTATGGAAGCAATTATTAATTCCATGACCCCAAAAGAGCGTGAGTATCCGGATTTAATCAAAGGTTCGCGCAAACGTCGTATAGCGGCTGGCTCTGGTACGCAAGTACAAGATGTGAACAAATTGCTCAAGCAATTTATGCAAATGCAAAAAATGATGAAAAAAATGAAAGGCGGCGGCATGGCGAAGATGATGCGCAGTCTTGGCGGAATGGGTGGGAAAATGCCACCAGGAATGTTCCCGAAAGGCTAGTAAAAACTTGCATTCGGACTAAATTTCGGGTAAATTCCACGACCTCTTCGACCCCGGTCGGAGACTTTTTTATTTACTTAACATTAGAAACTGTATCGAGGAACGTAATGGTAACCATTCGTTTACAACGTGGTGGCGCTAAAAAACGCCCATTCTACCAAATGGTAGTTACTGACAGTCGCAATGCCCGCGACGGTCGTTTTATTGAAAACGTAGGCTTCTTCAACCCGGTCGCTCGTGGCCAGGAAGAAAAATTGCGCGTTGATTTAGATCGTGTTGATCACTGGGTATCTAACGGTGCATCACTTTCTGAGCGTGTAGCGAAGTTAGTTAAAGACGCGCGCAGCGCGGCTTAATGAATTAAATCCGTATTATAGGTGGCTATGAATACTCCTGCTGAAACCGTCGTCGTTGGTCAACTAGGCGCAGTGTATGGCGTAAAAGGCTGGATTAAAGTTCAAAGCTACACCGATGATCCGGAAGCCATTTTTGAATACAGCCCTTGGCAAATTATTAAGCAGGGTAAAACGCAAGCAGTTCAAGTCGAAGAATGGCGTCGACATAATAAAGGACTCATTGCAAAGTTAGCTGGTGTCGAAGATCGTGACCAAGCCCATGTGTTTACAGGCGCGGAAATCATTATTGATGCAGAGCAACTACCTGAATTGCCAGAGGATGAATTTTACTGGCGCGATTTGATTGGTATGACCGTGGTGAATACTGACGGTTATAACATGGGAGTCGTAGACCAGATTATGGCCACAGCATCGAATGATGTGATGGTGGTGAAAGCGAATAGCAACGATGCATTTGGTCGCTCAGAACGATTGATTCCGTTTATTCAGAGTCAATATGTACAAGCAGTCGACAAAGAAAACAAACGTATTGTTGTGGATTGGCCGTCGGACTTTTAATGACTGCAAAATTACAGGTAGGGGTCATTAGCCTCTTTCCTGAAATGTTTCAGGCCATTACCGATAATGGTGTGACTGGTCGGGCTGTTCGTGATGGGGTGTTGGATATCCAACTGATTAACCCACGCGATTTTACCCAAGATCGGCATCGCACTGTTGATGACCGCCCTTATGGCGGAGGTCCTGGCATGTTGATGATGGTGCAACCGCTCACTGATGCGATTGCAGCAGCCAAACAACAGCTTGGCGCCAATACCAAGGTGATTTATATGTCACCTCAAGGTCGCAAACTTGATCACGCTGGTGCTCATGAGTTAGCTCAGCATGACAAGTTCATCATAATCGCCGGTCGCTATGAAGGCATTGATGAACGAGTAATTACTCGTCACGTTGATGAAGAATGGTCGATTGGAGATTACGTGTTAAGTGGTGGTGAGTTACCCGCCATGGTGATGATTGACACGGTAGCACGCTTGATTCCCGGTGTTTTGGGGCATCAAGATTCAGCTAGCGAGGACTCATTTGCCGATGGCTTGTTAGATTGCCCACACTATACACGACCTGAAGTTTTAGATGGTGAGGCGGTTCCCGCAGTATTACTCAGCGGAAACCACGAAAATATACGCAAGTGGCGTTTGCAGCAGTCTCTTGGGAGAACCTGGTTGCGACGTCCTGAATTGTTAAAACACCTAGCTCTGACTGACGAGCAGAGGCAGTTGTTGGATGAATTCATTCAGCAACATGAAGATGCTTCTGATACAGGTTCGGGCAGTTAATCTAGGCAAGTGAGGCTATCATGGCAAAAGTAAACCAAAATTTGATCAAAGCGATCGAAGACGAGCAATTGAAAAGCGACCTTCCAGCGTACGCGCCGGGTGATACAGTGGTCGTTAATGTTAAGGTAACCGAAGGTAACCGTGAGCGTATTCAGGCATTTGAAGGCGTGGTTATCGCAAAGCGTAATCGTGGCTTACACAGCGCAGTAACTGTTCGTAAAATCTCGAACGGCGAAGGCGTTGAGCGTACTTTCCAAGTACACAGCCCAATCGTAGATAGCATTGTTGTGAAGCGAAAAGGTGCGGTACGTCGTGCTAAGCTTTACTACCTCCGTGAGCGTTCAGGTAAATCTGCACGTATCCGCGAGAAGTTGTCTTAATAAGCATCAAGCTTATTCGAAAAAACCCCGCCGCTGGCGGGTTTTTTTATGGTACAAATGCGCTATTACACACTAAATTGCCCTGCGGAGTTGAGGACATGCCGAATTCAAAGCACGAACAACATGAGCTAGACGTATTGCGTCAACAAATTGACGAAACGGACAGTGAGTTGGTGCGATTGTTATTACAGCGACGTCAATTAGCAAGCAAAGTTGGTGTAGTAAAACGTAAGTTAGGGCAACCTTTATATGTGCCAGAACGCGAAGCTGCAATGCTGGTCAACCGCCGCGAGCAAGCCGCTCAAGTTGGTCTATCGCCTGAATTGATCGAGGATGTGTTACGTCGAGTTATTCGTGAGTCTTATCAACAGCAGCAAGCTGCAGATGTTCATCTAGAGACGAAATCGGTGGTTATTTTTGGTGGTGCTGGCGCACTCGGTAAGTTGTTCGTTCGATTGTTCGAATCGGCTGGTGCTGCCGTCAACATCATTGAAAAAGATAACTGGGAAATGGCGGAGTTATATTGCGCACAAGCCGATTTGGTGCTGATTGCCGTTCCTGTTGTTGCCACCGTCGATGTTATTGAAGCATTACCAGTACTTCCGCCCAGTTGTGTGCTTGCTGATGTGACGAGTATCAAACAAAAGCCATTGGCAGCTATGCTAGTGAAACATAGTGGCCCAGTAGTGGGCCTTCACCCAATGTTTGGGCCGCAGCAAGTAACCCTTGCAAAGCAATTAATGGTTGCCTGTCACGGCCGCGATGAAGAAAGCTATCAATGGGTGTTAGAGAGCATTCAACGTTGGGGCGCACAGATAAAATTTATTGATGCGAGTGAGCACGATCAAGCAATGTCTTTTGTGCAGGTCTTGCGTCATTTATCGACCTTTGTTTACGGCGCTCATCTTGCCCATGAAAAAGTCGACGTACAACAGTTGCTAGAATTAAGCTCCCCCATTTATCGGCTTGAGTTAATGATGGTCGGCCGATTATTTGCGCAAGATGCTCATTTATACGCAGACATTATTTTGTCGGAGCCACACAATTTCTCAATGCTACGTCGCTATGTACGTTTGTTCGAGCAGTTATTATCAGAACTTGAACAAGGCAATAAGGCCGGATTTATTCGACGATTTGAACATATTCGTGAGTATTTCGGTGATTTCGCACAGAAATTTTTAACTGAAAGCCAACGCTTATTAGACGTCGCTGGCGATACGAAGTAAATCAGCGAGTTGCTTTGGACTAACCGGTTTATGTAGAAAAGTGTCAATGCCTGCTGCAGTACAATGTTGCGCAAAATCGTCATGTTGATGACCGGTGATCATGGCTGCTTGCGGTGCGGCATCGCCAAGCTGAGCAACTATTTCACAGTACACATCAATCCCATTAATATCGGGTAATTCGTGGTCCAAGAGAACCAGTGCAGGGCGTTGCTCCACTGCCAGTGCAACCGCTTCTTTGCCTGTTTCTGCAGTGATGACCTCAACAGGATATTGCTGAACCATGGCACGTAACACTTCGAGCGAAATATAATCGTCGTCAACAATTAATACTTTATTAGCTGATTGGCTCATTGTTCTATCCTATACTGCTAAAAGAATAATACTGTATTGAACAGAAGGATGACTGAAAATGCAACGGGTAAAAATTTGGGATAGTTTTGTTCGGTTAAGTCATTGGTTGATGGTTATTTTGGTGGTACTCATGTGGTACACCGCAGAAGAAGGGCTGATGGATCGTCATCTACAACTTGCGGGAATACTTGGGGCGTTAGTTATTACGCGCGTTCTATGGGGATTTTTGGGGAGCGAATCTGCGCGTTTTTCGCGTTTTGTCAAAGGCCCTAAAGCTATTTCTGAACATATTTCTGAATTTAAATCTGGGCATTATCAGCCATCAAACACGCATAATGCAGCGGGCGGCTGGGCTGTACTCGCATTGTTATTATTATTATTGGTGCAATTCGGTTCGGGATTATTTGCCAGTGATGACATCTTTTATTCGGGGCCATTAGCGAGCAGTGTTGGCAGTGATTTCAGTGAAATAGCCGGTGAAGTGCATGAAACGATTTTCAATGTCTTACTGGCTGTGATTGTCGTGCACGTTGTCGCGATTATTCTGTATCGGCTTCGTGGTATCAACCTGATAAGTGCAATGATACACGGTTATCGCGAAGGGGTTGCAGCACCGAAACTGGTACCAGGTATCGTTGGAATAATCGCAGCAGCGATTATCGCTGCTGCGTTATATTATTGGATTAATTAGTCTTTATACTGATCGTGGCAGCCCTTGCAGTTGCGAGCGGCTGTCATGAAGGCATTTCGAATAGCGCCTTGATCACCTGAGGCGGCTGCCTGTTGCAATGCTTTAGCATCTTGTTGCAACTGCTCTGAACGCTCGACGAAGTCTTCCCAGTTATCCCAAATAGCTGGTAACGCATCAGTATTATTACCAGGCATTGCACCTTCTTGGCTAAAGCCAACCCAAGGAATGCTCGTTAATGCGGCAAAATCATTCGCGCGCTCGGTAAAAATAGTGCCGTCGAATTCGATATCACCTTTCACCATATCGCCCATCACGGCAAAGTTGTTTTGCATAATTGATAATGCCTTTTGACGGTACTCGACAGCTTTGTCAGCATCATTAAACGCATGTTGTGCAATTGCACTTGCAGAAACAGTCAGTGCAACAATGCTGACGAAACTACCTGCGACCTTGAATATTGACTTCATGTTGTTCTCCTAATTGTGTTGTTTAACGACTGCAATACGCTTTTCATCCTTAAATGGATTGCGCATAGTCATTGATCCCCTTTAATGTGGACATGATAACCGTAAAAATCATAAAAGGGGAACCAGATGAACGGGATTAAACATCTCAGTAAACTGGCACTGTCAGTTTGTGCAGCGTTGCCATTGGTGGCAGCGGCTTCGCAAACGACACCAGTGCGTGGTTTACATGATAATTCGTCAACATTTATTGCATTGCAAAATGCAACAATTGTGACGGAGCCAGGAAAAAAGCTAGAAAACGCAACGTTGGTGATTAAAAACGGCAAAGTTGTCGCTGTTGCTCGCAATAACCGAGCGCCAGAAGGAGCTCGCGTTATTGATGTGAGCGGACACACCATCTATCCGGGCTTCATTGATGCCTATAGTAACTACGGTGTACCGGCTGTTGAAAAACCGGAACGCGCGCCGTATCGCAGTACCACACCGCAGTACAATAATAAACGTGAAGGTGGTAATGCAGCGAATGACGCAATTCACTCACAAGTTGACTGGGTGGATAAATTTGCAACGGATAGTAAATCTGCAAAAGAATACATCAATCAAGGCTTTACCGCGGTTCAAAGTGCTCGATTAGACGGTATTTTCCAAGGGCAAGCGGTTACAGTATCACTAGCGGATACGATTGCTAATAATGCCGTTTATAACCCACGTGCGCGCCATTTTGGTTCGTTTGATAAGGGCTCATCATTACAGCAATACCCATCATCGTTAATGGGCTCAATTGCGCTCATTCGTCAGACTTTGTCTGATGCAAACTGGTACGAGCAAGCCTATGGCAAAGATGCTTACAACCGTCCTGTTGAATACAATGCCGCATTAGCTGAGCTTGCCAACGTTGAACAAGAAGGGCTGGTATTCAAAGTTTCTGACGATCGCTCACTGTTGCGCGCGTACGATGTGCTTTCGCAATTCCAAGTTCCGGTAACGTTCTTAGGTTCTGGCTATGAATATGCCCGTCTGGATGCGATCAAAAACACTAAGTCAGCGATTATCCTGCCGCTTAATTTCCCAGCAGCTCCAGATGTTAAAGGGGTCGATGACCATTTAGATGTCAGCTTGGCTGATTTGCGTCATTGGGAACGTGCGCCAGGTAATGCGGCGGCTTTGGCTCAGGCAGATATCGACTTTTCATTTACATTGCATGAGTTGAAAAAGGCCGATGATTTTTGGCCGAATTTGCGCCGTGCTGTGCAGCATGGTTTAGATGCGGATAAGGCGCTTGCAGCGTTAACCACGGTACCGGCGAAGATTGCTGGTGTTAGTGATAAAGCCGGTAAACTGGCTCCAGGTTACATGGCCGATTTCGTGATTGCTGAAGGCGACTTGTTCACCAACGGCACGATTAAATCAGTTTGGTTACAAGGTAGCGAGGTTGAGCTTGCGCCGCTAAATCAAGCTGATTTCGGCGGAACATTGGCAGTCACAGTAGCGAACCAGCAAGCAGAACTTGTGTTGAAATCAGGTAAATCGATTTCAGGTGAGTTCAACAGTAATAAGATTCGCGACGCCAAGCGCACCGATTCGACAGTTGAGTTCGTGGTTGATGCAAACTTCGCTGGTTTAGACGGTGCATGGCGTATGCGTCTTGAACAAGCATCTGCGGACGGTTTTACTGGCGTTGCAATTGCACCAGATGGTCGCGAGCTCCCGCTAACTGCAAATCGTACGGCTGCAGGTGAGTCGGCAACAGATAGCACAGCAAATACCGTTTCTGAGTACGTCAGTAAAGTAACATTCCCAAATGTGGCTTATGGCTTAGACGGTTTGCCTGAGCGTCAGAATGTGCACATTAAGAATGCGACTGTTTGGACAGCCGATGAAGCTGGTGTGCTCGAGAACACTGACGTTTTGATTCGCGATGGTGAGTTCTACCGTATTGGTAAGGACTTACGTACGCCTTCTGGTTACACGGTGATTGATGGCACTGGTAAGCATGTCACGCCAGGGATTATTGACGAGCACTCGCACATTGCAATCGAAGGCGGTGTAAATGAAGGTTCTGAAGCAATTACCGCAGAAGTACGCATCGGTGATGTGGTGAATCCAGATGATATCCATATCTATCGTTCACTTGCCGGTGGTACCACTATGGCGCAGTTGCTGCATGGTTCTGCAAACCCAATTGGTGGTCAGGCGCAAGTCATTAAATTGCGTTGGGGTGCGGATGCAAACACATTGAAGTTCGACGCAGCACCACCAAGCATTAAATTTGCGCTAGGTGAAAACGTGAAACAAAGTAACTGGGGAACCACGTTCACGGTACGTTATCCGCAAACCCGTATGGGTGTTGAAGCGGTTATGCGTGATGGTTTCACAGCTGCGCGAGAGTACAAACAGCGCATGGATGCCTACGAAAAATTAAGTCGCAGTGAAAAAGCGAAAACCGCGCCACCGCGTCCTGATTATCGTTTGCAAACGTTGCTTGAAATTCTGCGTAGCGAACGTTTTGTTCACGCTCACTCTTATGTTCAATCAGAAATTTTGATGCTGTTACGATTGGCGGAAGAGTTTGGCTTTACCTTGACCACCTTTACGCACATTCTTGAGGGCTACAAAGTCGCTTCAGAAATGGCGAAGCACGGTGCCGGTGGTTCGACATTTGCAGACTGGTGGGCATTTAAATTTGAAGTGTATGATGCGATTCCGCAAAACGCTTGTTTAATGTCAGAAAAAGGCGTGTTAACAAGTATCAACTCAGATAGTAATGACCTGCAACGTCGCTTGAATACCGAAGCTGCGAAATCAGTGACTTACTGTGGTATGTCTGAGCATGAAGCGTTGCAAATGATCACGTTGAACCCAGCGAAACAACTGAAAGTAGATCAGTACGTGGGTAGTATCAAAGAAGGTAAACATGCCGACTTTGTTATCTGGAATGGTCACCCACTTAGCGCTTATTCAGCAGTTGAGGAAACTTGGATCAATGCTCGTAAATATTTTGACCGTGCGCGTGACATGCAACTGCGTGCTCAGTTAGAAACTGAAAAGCAGCAATTGATTCAGAAGTTACTACGTAGCCCTGAAAGCGCTCGAAACGGCAACGGTAATGGCTATAAGAAACCTCAACCAACTTGGCATTGTGATGATAATCATGATGTTTGGAGCGAACAATTTACCGTTCATGGCGAACATCTACATGTGCAAGCACATCAAGGAGAGCAACTATGAAAAAGTTAATAACAGCCGTTGTTGCTGCGAGTTTGAGTGCGGCAGCCGTTGCCCATGATATGGTTCCTGGTAAAACGCAAGAGCAACCAGTGTTGTTGCAAGGCGGTACGCTTAACACGGTCACCAATGGTGTGTTAGCCGATACCGACTTGTTGTTCGAAAACGGCAAAATCACCGCGATTGGCTCGAACCTAGCAGTACCTGAAAATGCCCGTGTTATCGATGTAACGGGTAAGCAGGTTTATCCAGGTATTGTTGCATTAGATACAACCTTGGGTTTGATCGAGCTCGCTGCGGTTCGTGCTACCAATGATTTGAGTGAAGTCGGGGATATCACACCGGAAGTGAGTGGACATACAGCTTACAACCCTGATTCAGAAGTTATTCCTACTGTTCGCTACAACGGTATCACGCACGCTGAAATTGTCCCGCAACGAAATCTCATTGCTGGTCGTTCAAGCTTGTTACAAACTGATGGCTGGACGTTCGAAGACGCTGCCGAAGCGCTCAACGTTGGCGTTCATGTTAATTGGCCTCGAGTTGGCATTAACACTTCGTGGTGGGAACGCCGGTCGCCGGAAGAGCAACGTAAAGCCAATGCTGAAGATTTGAAAAAATTGAAAGCAGCATTTGTTGATGCGAAAGCTTATTACGATGCGAAGCAAGCGAACGAACTCAATGGTACTGATGTGCGTTGGGAAGCAATGACTGGACTATTTGATGGTTCCAGTAAGTTGTTTGTTCATGCTCACGACAAACGCCAAATGGAGCAAGCGATGGAGTTGGCCTCAGAGTGGGGCTTTGAGCTTGTTTTGGTAGGTGCCCGCGACGCTTGGCGTATTGCTGATAAACTTGCAGCGCAAGATATCTCAGTTGTCTACGGCGAACCGTATGGCTTACCGACGCGTCATGATGAAGCTTATGACCAGGCTTACGCAGCGCCAGCGGCTCTCGCAGCAGCCGGTGTTGATTTCGCAATCGCCTATTCAACTGGCTTTTGGGATATTCGTAACCTTGCTTTTGCAGCTGGTAATGCCGTGGCTTTTGGTCTTGGTAAAGACCAAGCATTAGCGGCGATTACGCTAAAACCTGCAGAAGTGATGGGCGTAGCGGATAAAATTGGTTCACTAGAAGTTGGTAAGCACGCATCACTCTTTGTTTCTGACGGGGATGTGATGGATCAACTCGGCCAAAAAGTGCGATTGATGTTTATCGATGGTGCGGAAGTTGATCTTAACAATCGTCATAATCAGCTGTATCAAAAATATCGTCAAAAACCGTAAAGAAATGCTTATTTGATGAGCCTTACGAGAAAGCCAGAGCACTGCTCTGGCTTTTTATTGTGTTTTAGCAAAACTATCAAAAGTAAGTATTGTGTTAGTGCACAGTAATTGGCAGTATTTATAGAAAGCTATCTAAAAAGGAACAAACGATGCCATTACACCGCCAATTTGCCAATGACGGAAAAGAGCTGATTATCGCCATTAAAGGAAAATTCGATTTCGGTTTGGTTCAAGAATTTCGTCAGGCATACAGTAATGTAGGTGACCAACAACCGACCGTATTTATCGATTTACGAGAAACTGAATATTTAGATAGCTCCGCGTTGGGGATGCTTCTTAATATGCGTAAATCGTTAGGGAAATCAGTTAAAAGTATACATATTATTAATTGTCGACCTGAGGTAAGAAGTATTTTAGATATTTCGCGCTTCGATAAATTATTTGTTATTGAATAGTGATGGCTAATTTTTACGAGCCTGCAACCCCATCGTGTCACGTTACGGTTATCGATGACGGCTCAAGTATTGCGCGAGAAGTTATTGCGCAACTCTATTCAGCTAAACACTGTGATGTTGCCACTTGTTCGTTAGCGGAATTTCCAAACAAACCGATACGTAATAACTCAATTGTTTGTATAGTTGCGGCAGGTGATATTGGATCCGATTCTCTGAGTAGAATACGAGAGTTCATACCGTCAAAGACGATTAAAAGTATTGTGATTACTGACAACCCAATACTATTTGAACGGTTAGGTATGCTAGCCTCAGATGCTTTGTTATGGCCGTTAGCATCCGGACTTTTGCAACAACGTCTACTCTATCTGCAGCAATTACAGGTAGCCCAAGATCAAATCGATGGTTTACGACAATCGTTAGCTTGGCACAAAGCACGTGTCGACCGAGAGCATCAGCTCGTTGAACACATCTTTCAAAACGCTCTGAGTCGCAATTATCTCGAATATGCCCACGTTCACACCTATTTGACCCCAGTGTCTAAATTCAACGGCGATTTGTGCCTGATTGCACCAGGTCCGTTGGGAAATATTTATATGCTTATGGCCGACTTTACCGGACATGGCCTAGCTCCGGCTACCGGTGCGTTGCCGCTCTCACAAGCTTTTTTTGCAATGTCTGATCGCGGCGTTTCTGTAGCTGAAATGGTCACAGAGTTTAACTACCGTATGAGTCGGCTTTTACCTGATGACATGTTTTGCGCCGCAATTTTATTGGAATTATCAGCAAACGGTGAGCGTGTTACGTATTGGAATGGCGGTATGCCCGCTGCATTGTTGTTTAACGAACATGGTGAAATTTTAAAGCGCCTGAGTCCGGCGCACATGGCATTAGGTGTTGTTGATGATCATGAATTTGATAGTCGCGTCGCAACATTTCGAGCCCCGCGTGGTAGTTCAATCGCTCTGTTTACCGATGGCGTAACAGAGTTACTTGGTCATCAACATAAGTTCTTAGGCTCAGAAGCGCTTGAAATGTTGTTATCGCGCTATCCTCGCAATGAGGACTTTGCTTCATTAGTTGATGAACTCGAACGGTTTCGAGGCGAAACGCCACTACATGACGATTTGTCGTTAGCCATCTTAAGTTGCCAACCCACGGGCTTAGGAGAAGTGAAACCTGAACCTGAGCAGTTTGGCCTACCGTTTATTTTTGAATCAGTGCTCCAGCCTGAACATTTAATGACGATAGATCCAGTGGCGCATATTCTCTCAGCGCTGAGTCAATTGCCGCATCTGCGCCGCCACCGTACCACAGTGTATTTATTCTTAGCCGAAGCATTTAACAATGCGCTTGAACACGGGCTACTAGAACTTGATTCATCTATGAAACAAGATCCCGAAGGCTTTGCAGAGTACTATCGACTTCGCTTAGAGCGTTTGCACGGATTACAACAAGGTGAGATTCGTATTCGAGTCCACTTTGAGCCAAGTTCCAAACAATTGACCGTGAGTGTAACAGATAGTGGCAAGGGGACTGCAGATGTCGCAGCTTCGGCAAAATATACTGAAAAGAGCCACGGGCGCGGTTTGGAGCTATTACGCCAGATGACTACAGACCTAAGCTGGGATGCAGCAACGCGAACCGTATCATTTAAGTATCTGCTGTAATATTAGCCACCAGCTAATTTTACTTTGAAGCCATGTTGCTCCAACCAAAGTTTTGCCTTTTCCCGCTGATCGCCTTGTAACTCAATAGTGCCATCCTTTACGGCACCACCGACGCCGCAGGTTTTGCGTAACTGCGAAGCATAATCAGCGAGAAGTTTGGGTTGTTGTGGCAGATCGATTAACACGGTAACGCCTTTCCCTTTGCGGCCTTTCGTCTGTCGTTGAATTCGAACGACTTGTGACGTATCGACGGGACTTGCCGTATCGTCGCTAACATTTTCGGGCGTCGCTTCGGCTTGTTGAAAACCGAGTTTTTGAAGTTGCTCTTGTAGACTGCTCACAATTTCCTCAAATTCAACTTGGAATAAATAGACTAGGTGTTATATATTTTTGGCATAAGTGTTTGGTCATAAACGAGCTATGCCATGAAGTTGCAGCAACTGCGTTATATTGTCGAAGTATTAAATCATAATCTCAACGTTTCAGCGACTGCTGATAGTTTATATACCTCTCAGCCGGGTATTAGTAAGCAGGTGCGCATGCTTGAAGACGAACTGGGCGTGCAAATCTTCGAACGCAGTGGCAAGCATCTAACCCATGTGACACCTGCGGGTGAAGAAGTTATTGCGATAGCTCGTCAAATATTATCGCAGGTAGAAGCCATTCGCGCGGTTGCCGGTGAATACACCCAACCCAATCAGGGTAAATTGAATATAGCCACCACGCATACGCAGGCGCGGTATGCACTGCCGAATATGATCAAATCCTTTATGCAACGTTACCCAAATGTCAGTTTGCATATGCATCAAGGTTCACCCGAACAAATTAGTGAGGCGGCGGCAAAGGGGGTTGCCGACTTTGCAATTGCAACCGAGGCATTGCATTTATATCAAGACCTCATCATGTTGCCGTGTTATCACTGGAATCGTTCTATCATTACACCGCCGGATCATCCGTTAGGCAAATTGAGTGAAGTGACAATAACCGACTTGGGTGACTATCCAATTGTTACCTATGTGCATGGCTTTACTGGCCGCTCAGAGCTTGATCGGGCATTTAATCAAGCCGGTATTAAGCCCAATGTCGTATTTACTGCAACCGACGCTGATGTGATTAAAACCTATGTACGAATGGGATTGGGCGTCGGGGTAGTTGCCAGTATGGCGATTGATGCGAATAACGATGCTGATTTGATTAATATTCCAGCAGCCCATTTATTTGCGCCAAGTACGACGAAAATTGGTTTCCGAAAAGGGACGTTTTTGCGTAGCTACATGTATGATTTTCTAGAAGGTTTTGCGCCTCATTTAAATCGTTCACTGGTTGACTCGGCGATGATGAAAAAGTCGCAAGATGAGATCGATCGATTATTCCGAGATATTGAGCTGCCCACACTTTAATCGAGGCGGAGCAGCTCATTTATCAGCGGTTAACACTCGATGATATTAACGGCAAGCCCACCACGTGCGGTTTCTTTGTACTTAGTTTTCATATCATTGCCGGTATCCCACATGGTTTTGATAACCTTATCCAACGATACTTTGTGATCACCGCTACCACGCAAGGCAAGCCGAGCGGCGTTGATAGCTTTAATTGACCCCATTGCATTGCGCTCAATGCATGGTACTTGCACCAAACCACCCACAGGATCGCAGGTTAAGCCCAGATTATGTTCCATACCGATCTCTGCAGCGTTTTCAACGGCACTCACTCCGCCGCCCATTAATTCGGCGAGTGCACCGGCGGCCATTGAACACGCAACACCGACTTCGCCCTGACAACCCACTTCAGCGCCGGAAATTGACGCATTCTTTTTATATAGAATACCAATCGCTGCTGAAGTTAGTAAAAAGCGAACGACGGTTTCCTCATCCAGAGGCGCAATGAACTTATCGGCATATTTCATGACTGCCGGTATAATTCCTGCTGCGCCGTTTGTCGGCGCAGTGACCACGCGACCGCCCGCGGCGTTTTCTTCGTTTACCGCGAGCGCAAAGAGATCAACCCAATCCATGGTCTGCATTGGATCAGCCGATTTTTCATTCTTTAAACGTTGATATAAGCCCGGGGCTCGACGGCGAACTTTAAGGCCTCCAGGAAGAATGCCTTCGGTACGAATGCCTCGTTCAATGCACTCGTCCATGGTTTTCCAGATATGCATCAGGTTTTGGCGGATATCGGCTTCGCTACGGAACACTTTTTCGTTTGCTAGCATTAAAGAGCTAATACGTAACCCATGTTCGTTACAGTGTTTTAATAGTTCATCACAACTATCAAATGGATATGGAATTGGCTTCGAAGACTGCTCAATAGCTTCTTCTAGTGATTCTTCAAAATCGGCATCGCGAACAATAAAGCCACCGCCAATTGAGTAATAAAGATCTTTGTAGACAACTTCATTGTTCTTATAGAGCCGCAATTCCATAGCGTTAGCGTGACGCGGCATCGTTTTGCGGCGATGGAAAACGATGGCTCCTTCGCGCGGAAATTTAATTTCGTGCTCACCCAACAACGCCAAGCGTTGTGTTTCGTCGGTACGTTTTAAAAATTCATCTACAGTTGTGGTATCAACGGTTTCCGGTTGTTCACCCGCCAATCCAAGAATAACTGCTTTGCCGGTACCATGGCCTTTCCCGGTCTGGCCTAATGATCCAAACAGTTCCACCACAATTTCGTCGACATTTGCTAAGCCTATGGCTTTATCTGCCGCCATTAAAAATTCATAGGCAGCGCGCATAGGGCCGACGGTATGCGAACTTGACGGGCCAATGCCAACTTTGTAGATATCAAACACACTGATCATAAATTAACTATGCTTCCATTAGTCGTTTAAGGGGCGATATATAAATTGCCGTTCAGGATACACGTGATCAGCTAGTTCACGCAAAATTCCTGCCGTAGCACCCCAAATATTTCTTTGCTGATAGGGAATAAAGTATACCTGATCGTATATGAAACGTCGTAACCGGTATACATAATGTTTGTTTTGATGGAGCACTTCGCGCAACGGCACGGTGAAAATTTCAGCAACCTCGCGATGATCGCGTTGCAGAGGCTGGCGCGGGTTGATCAGCACAACGTAGGGACGAATCAGAAAATTACTCATGACTGGGTAGTCGTGTAATTGACCAACCAATGTAATGTCTTCTGGTTGCAATCCGATCTCTTCTTGTGCCTCACGTACGGCGGTGGCATACAAATCGCGGTCATGTGGCTCTTGCCGTCCGCCGGGAAAACTTATTTGTCCGGCGTGATGGCGTAATTGGGCACTCCGCTGTGTCAGTATCAAGTGAAGCTCGCCGTTGTCTTCAAACAACGGAACTAATACGGCAGCTGGGCGCAGACGCTTTATCAACGGACGCTGAATGTTTGGTGCTGGGTGCAATTGAAAGCGGCGCAAAAAATCATGACGTGTCATGATTGACGAGCTCCAAATTGCTGTGTTAACACGGGGATAATGCGCGCAACCTTATCAAAGGTTTCTTGATATTCACTCGCACAATCCGAATCGGCGACGAGACCGCCACCAGCCCAACAATGTATGGTTCCTTGTTGCACATTCTGCAATCTTTCAGATCGCGTCGCCACGAGTGTGCGAATCGCAATACTGGTATCTACGCGTCCGTGCTGGGAGAAATAGCCAAAACTGCCACAGTAAAAACTACGGCGGTGGGGTTCGAGTTCGTCAATAATTTCCATCGCGCGAATTTTCGGCGCGCCGGTAATTGAACCGCCGGGAAAACAGGCTGCGAACAATTGAATATTGTGGTCGGTTGAAGTCAGTTTACCGGTAACCGTGCTCACTAAGTGATGAACCGCTGGATACGATTCAATAGCAAATAATTTCGGGACGTTAACTGAACCTGGGATACACAAACGGCTCAGATCATTTCTGAGTAAATCGACAATCATGACATTCTCAGCGCGATCTTTGGGCGAACTTTGTAGCTCTGCCGCTAATTGCTGATCTTGTTTACTATCGGTTGCTCGCGGACGCGTGCCTTTGATGGGCTTGGTTTCAACGTTCCCGTGTTCATTGATGGCCAGAAATCGCTCCGGTGAAAGTGATAATAGCGAACCGTGCTCAAGCTGCATAAAAGCCGAAAAGGGCGCATTATTGTTCTTGCGGAGCAATTCGTATGCGTTCCAAGTGTCGCCTGCGTATAAACTGCTAAAGCGTTGCGCAAGATTAATTTGGTAACAGTCGCCGGCGCGTAAGTAGGTTTGAACCTGAGCAAATTTATCGGCGTACTCGACCGCCGACATGTTGCTTTGCCAAGTTGTCAGCAATTCAAAGGTTGTTGGCTGTGGTTTGCTATCCGGCTGGGTTAACCAAAACGTCTGTAATGCCTCCAGTTCTTCGGTGGGAGCTAACAGCCAAGTTTCACCCGTTTTCCGATTGCGCATCAAGGCTTGGGTATATAGGCCGACGCAAAGCTCGGGGAGAGTGATATCAGCCTGCGCTATAGCCGGGATTGTTTCGAGTGCTCGACCTGCATCATAACTCCAGGCTCCGGCGAGGCCACCGTGAAACGGCAAGTGACTCGGCCCTTGATAAACCGGTAGCGAATTTAAGGCGCTTTCTAGAACCTCTGGCCATTGTAGCGATGCTGTAACGACTTGTTTGGGTTGGCGAAAGATAAAATCCCACTGTCCCGCAGTATGATCACAACTATCAAGAAATAGCGCCATCGGTTCATCTTTGCAGCGGCGAAATAGCTCAACAAAAGAATCGGTAATGGGTAACTGAACGGCTTGTAGGGACACAACATTTTCTCCGTTGCTTGAATACGCATCAGCATAACATAATCATGCATCATGGAAGAGCCATAGAAACTAGTCAGCCAGCTTGCAAAACGCTATGATAGCGTCAACTTTACGTTACCCCTTGAAATTCGAACCAAGCTAAGTTCCGAGGTATTCATGGCTACAATTCGTCAGGCAGATTTTATCGAGAGTATCGCAGATGCTCTACAGTATATTTCGTACTATCACCCATTAGATTTTGTGCAAGCGCTAGAAAAGGCATATCACCGCGAGCAAAGCGAAGCGGCTAAGAATGCTATTGCACAGGTATTAACCAACTCACGTATGTCGGCACAAGGGCATCGTCCAATTTGTCAGGATACCGGTATCGTGACATGTTTTGTGAAAGTTGGCATGGGTGTGCAGTGGGATAAAACTGACTTGACGGTGCAGCAAATGGTGGATGAGGGCACACGCCGTGCCTATACCAATCCGGACAACCCGTTACGCGCATCGATTGTTGCTGATCCAGCAGGTAGCCGCAAAAACACCGGCGATAATACGCCGGCAGTTGTGCATATTGATATGGTGCCGGGCGAGCATGTGGAAGTGATGATTGCTGCTAAAGGTGGCGGTTCTGAAAATAAATCAAAAATGGTTATGCTCAATCCAAGTGACAATATCGCCGATTGGGTTGTTGAAACGATGCCTAAACTAGGCGCAGGCTGGTGTCCGCCAGGTATGATTGGTTTGGGTATCGGTGGTACGGCCGAGAAGTCAGCGGTATTAGCAAAAGAAGCTTTAATGGATCCGGTCGACATTCAAGAATTACTCGACCGTGGCGCGCAAAATGCCGAAGAAGAATTACGTTTAGAAATTTATCATCGGGTCAATAAATTAGGTATCGGCGCTCAAGGTTTAGGCGGTGTAACGACGGTTATGGATGTAAAAATCAAAACCGCACCGACGCATGCTGCATCGAAGCCGGTTACCTTAATTCCGAACTGCGCAGCGACTCGCCACGCGCATTTTGTGCTTGATGGCTCGGGTCCTGCTGATCTACAACCACCTAAATTAGAAGATTGGCCGGATATTACGTTTGAATTGGGTGATGATGCACGTCGCGTTAACCTTGATACTGTAACGCAAGCGGATATCGAAACTTGGAAGACCGGCGAAACGGTATTGCTATCGGGCAAGATGTTAACGGGTCGTGATGCAGCTCATAAGCGCATTAAAGACATGCTCGATCGTGGTGAAGATCTCCCAGTCGACTTTACCAATAAATTTATTTACTACGTCGGTCCAGTTGATCCGGTTGGTGATGAAGTTGTTGGTCCAGCAGGCCCAACAACAGCAACGCGAATGGATAAATTCACTGATTTGATGCTCGATAAAACCGGCATTCTTGGCATGATCGGCAAAGCTGAACGTGGCCCAGCAACGGTCGAGAGTATTCGGCAGCATAAAGCAGTTTATTTAATGGCCGTTGGTGGTGCAGCTTATCTGGTGGCAAAAGCCATTAAGAAAGCGCGTGTGGTTGCGTTTGAAGATCTCGGTATGGAAGCGATTTACGAGTTTGAAGTAGAAGACATGCCAGTCACCGTGGCCGTAGACAGCACCGGTGAGAACGCTCACAAAACCGGGCCAGCTATTTGGCGCGTAAAACTGGAAGCTGCTGATGCTTAATTTGGAACTGTGGCAATTTATTGCAACCGTGAGTGCGGCTGCAGTATTTGTTGGGTTGTTGGTTTGGCTAGTGCTGGCGCCACGGAATAAGTCGTTACAGCAAGAAGCGATGCAACAGCAAAGTTTTCTAGAGAACCAACTGCAACAACTCCGTGCACAGAACGACCAGTTAAGTACAAGTTTTGAACAACGTTTGGCGCAGCGTGAACAGCAGCTCCAGCAAGTGCAACAACAACGTAGTGACTTGCAGGCTGAACTGGCTGGCGTTCGCGCTGATTTGAGCGCCAAGTTGCAAGGTGCGGAAGAGAAGCAAAAGTTGTTGGAAGCCAGTGAAGAGCGTTTGAAGAAAGAGTTTGAGCGCTTAGCACAACAAATCTTCGAACAAAAATCAGAGCGCCTTCAAGCTAGCAGTAAACAAACGCTAGAAACGACATTAGCTCCGTTCAAACAACAACTAGAAGCGTTTAAAACCCAAGTCACGCAACAATATACGGAAGAGTTAAAGCAACGCTCTGAGCTGACAGCTCAAGTAAATTCGCTGCGCGACTTGAATAAGCAAATGGCTGCCGAAGCAGAAGCTTTAACGCGTGCACTCAAAGGCGACACCAAAGCGCAGGGTACCTGGGGTGAGGTGGTGCTTGAACGTATTCTAAGCCAATCTGGTTTACGTGAGGGCAATGAATATCACACGCAATCGCAGCATAAAGATGATGATGGCAAAACCTTCAAACCCGATGTGGTGGTTCACTTACCCAATGATAAAGATGTGGTGATTGACTCGAAAGTATCGCTGGTTGCTTATGAGCGTTATTTTAATAGCGACGATGATGCAGAGCGTGAACAGGCGTTAACTGAGCATGTGAACTCGCTTCGTAACCACATTAAGGGATTAGGTAAAAAAAATTATCAGCAACTCGACGGCGTGCGAACTCTTGATTATGTGTTGATGTTTATTCCGATTGAGCCTGCGTTTTTACTTGCGGTTGATCGCGATCCTGAGCTGATTCGATTGGCGTTAGATAATAACATTATGTTAGTCAGCCCAACCAATTTGTTAGTCGCTTTACGTACCGTCAATAATATTTGGCAGTACGAATATCAGAACCAAAACGCGCAAGTTATCGCTACTGAAGCGGCAAAACTATACGACAAGTTTGTTGGCTTTATTGACGATATGCAAAAGATTGGCAACGCGATTGAAAGTGTTCGCAAGCATTACGATGGCGCAATGAATAAGCTCTCAAGTGGGCGCGGAAACTTAGTCGGCCGCGTTGAAAACTTCCGTAAGTTGGGTGTTCAAACCAGCAAACAGATCGATAGCAAGTTGCTTCAAGATGACAGCACTGAAGACGATAACGGCTAGTGTTGCATATGACGAGCGCACAAGTTAATTGTGCGCTACTTCGATAATTTCAATGCGTTGTTGACCGCGTGGACTATCCCAATCGATTTGTTGCCCTTCAGATAAACCTAGAATAGCTGCACCGATCGGTGCAAATACCGAAATGCCGCCATCGATTGCCGCGACTTCTGATGGTAAGCACAACACTTTGGTAAACGTTGCGCCGGTCGCAATGATTTTGAAAGTAACCTTGCTACCAAGCGCTACAACGTTAGCCGGTAAAGCGTCATTCGCCACCACATTGGCGCGCGCTAACTCGCCCTCAAGTTCATCGGCGCAATCTGGCAACGGTTTGGTCGATGCTAATAAAGACTCAATTTGAATGAGATCTTTTTTTGTAATGATAATTTCTGGCTGTTGATTCATATAACAAACTCTCTTAATCAATAAAACGCGTTACAAAAGTCGGCCAATACTTGGCCTGATTGATGTTTCATTTAAATTCTTAGAAAAAATATTGGTTATTCGTGAGGTTCAGCAAAGCGCGCCGGACGTATCCGATTACGCCCGGCTTATATAGGTAAGGTCAGTGTAGTAACAGTATGTTGCGCATTTTCTTGCGCAATATAGTGGTTCATAGGTTTCCTTAAAGTTCGTTCACCTAATCATAGTGTCAGGAAAAATAAAGGCAAGAAAAAAAGCCTCGCGCACAGTAGGTGGCGAGGCTTTTAGAAGTATTTGCAGTAAACTCAACTCAACGTTGTACGGTTCCCCACAAATCATATTCGTCAGCGTGCTCAATAAGTACTTGAACGCGATCGCCTGGTTGTACATCAAACTCACCATTAAGATATACCAAACCATCGATTTCTGGTGCATCCGCATAACTGCGGCCAATCGCACCTTCGTCATCAACTTCATCGATTAACACACTGAGTGTACGACCAATCTTCGCTTGCAGACGTGCCGCACTAATTTCTTGCTGAACTTCCATAAACCGTGCGTAACGTTGTTGCTTGATCTCCTCTGGAACTGGGTCTGGCAATTCATTCGCTTTTGCACCTTCAACGTCGGAGTAGGTAAAACAACCGACACGGTCAAGTTGCGCATCGCGCAAAAACTGGAGTAACTCTTCGAATTCTTCTTCGGTTTCACCAGGGAAGCCAACGATAAACGTGCTGCGTATGGTTAAATCAGGACAGATGTCACGCCATTTACGAATGCGTTCTAACGTGCGATCTGCTGAACCCGGGCGTTTCATTAACTTGAGGATACGCTTATTGGCATGTTGTAACGGAATATCCAAATAAGGCAGCAACTTACCTTCAGCCATCAATGGAATGACATCATCAACGCTGGGATACGGATAAACGTAGTGTAAGCGTACCCATATACCGAGCTGACCAAGTGCCTCACACAATGCAAGCATACTGGTTTTAACTGGTTGGCCTTCCCAAAACCCAGTTTTATGCTTCACATCAACACCGTAAGCACTGGTATCTTGCGAAATCACCAATAACTCTTTAACACCAGCATTGGCAAGACGCTGAGCTTCGCTGAGAACATCACCAATAGGGCGGCTAACCAAATCACCACGCATGCTCGGAATAATACAGAACGTACAACGGTGGTTGCAGCCTTCAGATATTTTCAAGTATGCAAAATGACGTGGTGTGAGTTTCACGCCAGTTTCTGGAACTAGATTTTCAAACGGAATTTGAGTTGGCTTCGGAACGTAGCGATGCACATGTCCCATCACCTCCTCATAAGCATGCGGCCCCGTAATTGCTAGTACGTTTGGATGAACTTCACGAATTTCATCATCTTTCGCACCAAGACAACCGGTAACGATAACTTTGCCATTTTCGTTTAGTGCTTCGCCAATGGCGTCAAGAGATTCTTGTACGGCTGAATCGATAAAGCCACAAGTGTTCACAATGACCATGTCAGCATTGTCATAGCTATTAACTATGTCATAGCCTTCGGTACGAAGTTGCGTGAGGATGCGTTCAGAGTCAACGAGGTTTTTTGGACAGCCTAAGCTGACAAAGCCAATGCGAGCTGCAGTTTCGCCGTTAGCAACGGCTTCTGGCTGGAATTTTTCAACGGTCATGTAGTGCTCAGTTAGTTACAGAATAATCTGGTGAAATTATATCACGCTTATTTTATCCAGTGCTAATCGACTCTACCGCGGGGAACTCTCCAACCAGAAATCTTGGGCTTGAATAAAGTGTGGATTATTTTGAACTTCTGGAATGACCTCATTAATTTGTCTGACAGTATCGTCACCCCAAGCGTTTTTGGTGCATGCAACGGCTCCGAGAATAATATCGCCAACCAGTTGCGTGACCGGAATAAATGCGAGCGAACGGCCTTCTGTTTCCTCGTAAAAACGCTTGACCATTGGGTAATCAATTGTGAAATCAAGACGCTTACTGAGTATCATCGACATCATGCTGGTATTCGCAGTATCGCCGGAAACATCAATGTGTTGTGGCGTTCCAATCACATACTCATCAAGCAGTGGCTGTAACTTTCCGTACAACCGACCAACGGGCTGACCAAATCGATATAATTGATCACGAAGTAAAAGCTCAAGATCGATAGGGTTGCCGTATTTTTCGGTTAATTCAGCAACTAAACCAGGACGCGTAATGATTCCATGTGTTGGATAAGTATGGGTTGGATTCGAAAATGCAATCAACTCTTGTTCGTTACTACGATGGATCATACATGGAAAACAAATGTTTTTTTCCTGCTCCCACAACATACCAATACGTAATTGGGGAAGGTATTCAACCTTATGTTTCGTGTTCGGTAGCGCTTCTTTGAAAGCGTCGACTAAAGCGTCACAGAGCCCTTGATTAGCATACGGGCCTGAGACGATATGGAAAGGTGGCGCTATGTTAGCTGCCCAAACAATTTCGTGTGGTTGCTGCTGAGCAGCGAGTGGCCAACTCCAGCTGGTCACAATGATAAGAAAACTGAGTAATAATCCTTTATTTTTCATATTATCCTGCAACATTTGCTCGTGTTACAAAAATAGTAGTCATTCTCGTAATGGATTACCAGACTCATTCATCGCAGATTGTATGTGATCTACCCACATTGCCGTTGCACCGCAGACGGCAACCGGAATCATCATCAGATTGATAATTGGAATACTTGCTAACACCGCGACAATACAGCCAAACGATAAGCTCTTACCAGAATGACGCCAGAGTTCTTGGCGCATAGTACGAAATGGCACCTTATGGTTATCAAAAGGATAATCCGCATATTGAATGGTCATCATCCAACCACCAAACAGAAACCATAGAATTTGCCCTAAAATAGGCACAAATAAGAGTAATAGACCGAAGCCAAGAATACGCGGCAAGAAGTAGATAATTTTCTGAAATTCGCGTCCGATGATGCGCGGAATATCCTTTATCATACCGGCGACACCGCCATCGATAGGACCTTTCCCGGTGAGTTTGATTTCGACTTGCTCAGCAAGCAAACTATTAAATGGCGAGGCGATAATATTAGCAACGCTAGTAAACGTCAGCGCAAATATCAAGACAATACCAATGACAATAAGTGGCCACAAAAGAACTTCGAGCCAGTAAAGATAAGCTGGCAACCAAGCCATTAATTTCTCAACGCCAATTGTCGTGTAATGAAATGTTGCGTAAATCGCTGCGCTAAACAAGACAATGTTGATTGCTAAAGGAATCAAAACGTAACGTCGAAGTCCTTTTTGGAAAGCCAGCTCAAAGCCTCGCTGCACATAACTCCCACCAAATTCACTATAAACTTGCATCGTAATCCCTTTATCGGCTGTGTTTCTTTGATAAATTAATTATAACTCGTCTAAAGGTTTCTAATTTCTTGAAAATGTAAGTGTTAGTTAATCATTCTAGAACGTGTAAAGCTATTACAAAATTTACTATTATCTGCTAATGTCGAAACGATAATTAAACATGCAAAGTTTCTTCTTTTGGTAGCGAACTGATAACGATTATAAATGCGCCTAAAACACATTAAATTGGTTGGTTTTAAGTCGTTTGTAGACCCCACCAAGGTTCCATTTCCGCATCAGATGACGTGTGTGGTTGGCCCTAACGGTTGCGGTAAGTCAAACGTCATCGACGCGGTACGCTGGGTTCTCGGAGAGAGCTCGGCGAAAAACCTGCGTGGCGATGCCATGACGGATGTCATATTCAATGGTTCCAGCTCGCGTAAGCCAGTTTCTCAAGCCAGTGTCGAACTCGTTTTTGATAACTCTTCTGGGCGTATTCAGGGTGAATATGCAAACTATGCCGAAATTTCCGTAAAGCGACTAGTCACCCGAGATGGTCGCTCAGATTACTTCCTGAATAACAGTAAGTGCCGTCGCCGCGACATTACGGATTTGTTTTTAGGCACCGGCCTAGGGCCGCGGAGTTATGCCATTATTGAACAGGGTATGATCTCGCGTCTCATCGAATCCAAGCCTCAAGAGCTGCGAATTTTCATTGAAGAAGCTGCTGGTATTTCTAAGTATAAAGAGCGGCGCCGCGAGACTGAAAACCGTATGCAACATACCCGCGACAATCTCGATCGGTTAAACGATGTTCGTGACGAGTTAGGTAGTCAGTTGGACAAACTGCAACGCCAGGCTGCAGCGGCAAGGCGCTACAAGGATTTGAAATCTCAAGAGCGCAAATACAAAGCCGAATTGCAGGCATTACGTTGGTTAGCGCAAGAGCAACAAGCAGAACAAATTCGCACGACGATTCGAGAGCAGGAAACCGAGCTTGAGCGTTGGCTCGCCGAGCAACGTGGTAGTGAGCGCGGAACTCTTGAGTTGCGCGAACAAGCGGAAGAGACGAAGCAAAAGCTGGATGAGATTCAGCAGCAGTTTTATCAGTTGGGCAATGACATTACCCACCATGAACATGAGCTACAAGGGTTGCGTCAGCAACAACAACAACGTGAACAGCGTCGCCACCAATTACAGGCGGAGATTGGGCAATTTGAACAAACGCTAGAAGATGACAAAGCACAGTGGCAGGAACTTGAACAGCAAAGAGAAATGCTGGCACCAGAGTTTGAATTAGCTGAGCAGCAACTCCAAGAAGCAGGACAGCGACTTGAGACGGAAGAGCATGCCTGGTTGCAATGGCAGGATGATTACCAACGTCATCTTGATGAACTGCAAAGACACCGTGAGGCGCAGCAGCAAGTGCAATTGCAACAGCAGCGCATTGAGCATCAACTTCAGCGGCAGCATGAAGAGTTGCAAAGAAACGGCAAAGAAGTTGTCGAGCTTAAGCAGCAATTGAATGAGATTACTAATCCAGAGTTACAGCAGCAAATTGATGAATTATCAGCTGCCCGAGAGCAATTAAAAGAACAACTTAGTGTTACCGATGCAAATATTGTCACTAATTCGTCGATGCTAGAGCAACTTCACGCTCAACGCGAACAT
>AZIJ01018482.1_pt1 | contig 36720 bp, 33 predicted proteins | sample 359151 | NCBI WGS metagenome assembly AZIJ01 (sample SAMN02429718, study PRJNA222666) | marine sediment metagenome | biome: Sediment sample; isolation source: enrichment culture of sample MGS-ElMAX(UA) from oil contaminated site at the... | place: Egypt: El Max | collected 2013-01-23 | depth 9.22 m m | reverse complement strand
TAGTTTACCAAGTTAAACCCTCCTGTTTTTTAAGCACACATCATACCCCGTTAAGCGCTTATACAGGAACACTGGTTTATGGGCAGCCGACTTACAATCAAGTTGAAGGTATTGTGATTGCAAGTTTAGAGGGTTTTTCAAACGATAAACAAAATATAAAAATCAATATTAAAGGTTGGTTAAACAACAGCAATCAAGTTTCTTCGGGCCGTGATGTTCTTTACAAACAAACGCCGTTGGAGTCAGGGCGCGTGATTTGGGACAACAAGCAACAATGGTTTAAGTGCAATTACTAAAATATGAAATGACATATTTTGTATCTACAGACCATCTATACACCACTAAATCAAATTCTAGTGGTGTATTTGTCAGTGGGCATTTAGTTCATTTGGCTATTTTGTTTATGCTGTGTTGCATACTCATCGATGGCAAGCTACTTAATTTCTGTAAAAATCGCTTTATATAATTTGCCTTCCGCCAACTCACAGATGTTATCGAAGTCATCAGTGAACGGTTTGGGAAGAATCTCGTCACGTTAGGCATTGCTAACAATCAAGAAGCCTCATGGCACATGAATCAAAACCTTAGATCACCATCATATTTAACAAAATAGTCTGACTTACCAAGAGTAGGATAAAAACATGCATTTATTTAAATTAACTGACGAACAAATTACTCAACTCCTAATCCCGAAACGCTTTATACCACCCACTCCACCTGAACATGAAGGCAAGAACATGGTTTATGTTTTTGATAGTGAGGATAAGTTTGAGCTGACTTATGATGAACTGGTGGAGATCATTAGCAAAGCAAGAATGACTGGACCGAAGTTGATACCAGTCTTAGGCACCGTGAATTAAATTGTGCAGTGTCCGCACGCCACTTGAAACATTATTTGATTGGAAATGAATTTTGGCTGAGAAAAATTTAGCTCAAATTTAACCTAACAGGCCCACTAAAAAATGGGTAACTGTCAGATCGGGTTTGGACTACAACACTTTAGCTCATCGATTTACCAAAGTGCTAATCTTTACACTATTGTCTAAAATCCAGTGACCAAATTGTGATGCTAAAGCTTTTAAATTCCCTTTATTATGAATCAAAGTTAGTATGATGCTTTTCATAAAGACAGTTTACTTATAACCAGAGAGATTTTTAGACAATTCCCCCTTTTCATTTTGCTTAGGCTATTTCAACCAGAGTTCATCTTCTAGCATGATTTTTAACATTTTGTGGATTTTCTTTCTATCTGCTCTCTCAAAGCTTTCGAGTCATATCCCTTATCAGCGCTAAGAAGATCGGTATTTTTCATAAATTAAGCCAAAAAAACCCGCCATGTAGACGGGTGGTTGCTCTCTTAAGATCTTAATCGTGTAGTGCTAATTCTGCACTTTTTGCCAAAAAGGCAGATCGACTTAAATGCTGTCTTTTTGCAACAGCATCAATATGTTTGACCAAAGACTCTGACATACTGACATTGATACGGACTGATTTTGCTTGTATCAATATCAATCAACAACCAGAACCCATCTTGAAATCGCTCATCACCCAACCATTGTTCAGGGCTTGATGGTTTTGGTAATTTCAAATCCTCACCATCAAAATGAAGCTCTACAGCCTCTTGCGCCATGCGTTGAATATCTTGCATTTCATCTGCTGCACTAAAACACCCTTCAAAGTCAGGAAAAGTTAAGCCGTATGCAGTATCTTCATCTTTATGAACATATACTGGATATAACATATTTACCTCCACTCCCAACCAGCCTGTTTATAAATATTGCATAAAGTGCCAATCGGCATGTCTTTCCTCGGGCGAGGAACTACAACATGATCAGATTTTTCAGGATGCTTGTATTTCTCATGGTCGCTTTTATCTCCCACTTTGTACCAGCCTTCCTGCTCTAGACACTTAATAATGTCTTTGCTATTCATTGTGTAATTATACGCAACACTATATTGAAGTGGCGTTAGAATGTTGCCATATTCGTCAAGAAAGTTTGTCTCAGACAAACTCGGTACGGTTCACTTTATTAAGTGCAAAAAAGCAAAAAACTTTACTGCGTAAAGCTACAATGGGCAGTATTTCAATGATAATTTTATATAGTGTTTTTTTATTTATTACCGTTTTTGTGATTCTTAACGAAGGAATAAAGCGATTATAGGCACATAGACTTTGTAAATTGAAATATCAAGACTAACAAGAAATTCAAATTGATTACTAATAGAGCGCCTCGCAGCGCCCTATCTTTTAGAAAAACGTATCTGCCGATACATTAAACCGCTCAGACAATGCCTTAATATGACGTATATTCAGTTGGCGTTTACCACTTAAAATCTCAGAAATCACAGATTGGGTTGCAACCTCTGCTAAGTCAGACTGACCTAAACCATGTTGCTCCATTAAAAAAGCCAAAGCAGCGCGACCATTCCCTTTAGGCATAGGAAGATGCTCATTTTCATAATCAGAAACCAGATCACCAAGCTGATGAATAAGCCCCATTAAAGGATGAGACTCATCATCACCAACGGTATCTAAAAGTTCATCTAAAGCTTCAACAAGTGTATGAAAGTCTTCTTCATTTTCTGGCTTGCTGAGCAATGGTGCAACGTAGTGCCAGTGGTCTACGGCCTGTTTAATCATCGCGTTCATACTAACCTTCCTTCCAATGACCTTTGTCATATTCTTTATGGGACAAGACATGACGGATATACACACGTTTCGCCTGATACATCACGACTGCAATAAGTCGGATCTTGTTCCCGCCAATATCGAACACATGGAACTTTCCAACTTTATCGACCGCTGGAAAGAGCTGTTTCATCTCAGCAAAATCTTTCGGATCGTTTGCCTTTATGATTCGATACCAACCATCTAATGCCGTTTCAGCCTGTGGCCACTTGTGCATTGCTGCTATAATTCGAGCGTGGGTGATCACATGCATAACATTTTATCGCATTTTGCTATAAATCAAGTATAAACCAATTATCGCATTTTGCAATATTGAGGGGCTAGGATGAATAAAGCGCCAAACGGCGCTTTATTCATTATCAGAATTCACTTAATCTGATGACCTTAAAAATGCCTGTTCATTGATCTGACTTTTCCCCGTCAATGACTTGATTTAAATCATGCTTTTCATCACAAAGGTTTCAGACAATTTAAGCAACCTGTTGATTTATTTTGATCTCTTCCAATGCTTTTACCAATTTAGTTAAGTTCTGCTCTGGATCCAGCCACCAATCAACTGTCCACACTGATAATACCTGCCAGCCTAACCCATTTAATACTGTTGGTCTGAGCTGATCACGGTCTCTTGCTGTAGCTGCTTTTGCATAATTTTCACCATCGACTAGAATACCTACAATATAGCTATCTGCATGCAAGTCATCTTTAATAGCTAGATCTACACAGCTATCGCCCTGACCTATTCCGGGGTCCACGCTCCAACCTTTTTCTTGAAGCTTATTCTGTAAGTACTGTACAAATTCTTTTTTAGTCTGCTGTTTTTTTGATCAACATAATTTAAATGCAACTGACCACTACGAGCAAAAACTAAGAAGTCTTTTAAATCCCTTACACCCTCACTATTGGTGCTTGCCAAATTAATTTCTTCTGGACTTAAGGTCGAGAAAACATGTAATCCTTGACGAGCGCGAGTAATTGCTACATTTAGACGGCGCTGACCACCTTGACGGTTAAGTGCACCAAAATTCATAGATAAGCGGCCATCACGGTCTTTTGCGTAAGTAATTGAGAAAACGATAATATCGCGTTCATTGGCCCGTTGCAGTTCTTTATTCTCACGCTCAAGTTATTTGATACGTAGCTGATCTGAAAGGAGTTGTACTTTAACTGGATTCTGTTGATTCAAATACTTCTGAAATTATTTTCAAATCCACAGGTTTTCTTGCTTAATTGTATGTAATAACAATTTGACATCCTCCCCGACCTAAAGGACGGGGATTCCTCCTGCGAGACGCTCATGTCCGAGCGCAAGAATATTCAGTGCTGAGTTTATATCTCGATTATGGAGCGTACCGCACTCCATGCACTGCCATTCTCTTATTCCTAAGCCTGCCCTATCTTTCGGACTACTGGAGCGTGAGCCACAGCACGAGCAAGTTTGGGTGGTATACGCTTCATTGACTTCTTCATACCATACCCCTGCGTTCTCGCATTTATACTTGAGCATGCTTCTTAGTGTTGTCCAACTTGCATCTAGCACTGATTTAGCTAATTTAGTTTGTGCGAGTGCTTTGGCATTCACATTGCCAACGAAGATTGCTGCATGTTCATTCACCAGTTTATGGCTGAATTGATGCAGCATGTTTTGACGTATATTTTTAATCTTGGCGTGAATTGCTTTGACACGTTTCTTATTTCTAGCTCGTTGGGCTATGCCAAGTTTTTGTTCATATTGGCGATAGATTTTAGGGGCTTTGAGTTTCACACCATCTGAACATGTTGCAAGGTCTTTTAGCCCTAGATCAATGCCAATGGCTGTGGTTGATGTTGTTTTCTCTATCTTTGGTGCTTCTACAACTAAACAGACATACCAACGCCCACGACTATCCTCAACAAATGAGCCTGTTTTAACATTGTATTTGCTTAGTCCGTAGCTGTCCCATAGTTTGAATTGGTGCTTGCCATATTGAACATAGCCATCAGCATATTTGATTGCTACTTTCTTGAACGGTATCCAGCCCAATGAACGCCTAGCTGATTTTTTATTGCTGACTCGCCATTTCAGTTTTGCTTTTTTGAATTGCTTGCGTCTTGTCACTAATTCTTCTGCGACCGCCTGAATCGTTTGGCTATGCAAATTACATTCTTTCGATGTGCCTTTTGTGTATTTGGCAATGTCGTATGCTGAAAAGAATTGTTGTTTTCGTTGTAGATGTTTAAAACACAAATCATTCACGTAATTCCAGACAAAATTCACCTCAGATGCCATCTGATTTAGCACCTTGCAATGTTTGTCTTTTATGCGTAATTTGAGTGTCTTCATACAATTATTTTAACCGTATTTTTCTTAATAGTGATTATAGCAAAAGTATTTAAAACGACATTTCATGTCGTATGGCTTACGCCAGTCGCTTATATCCTCGGGCTAAACCCCGAGGTTTTACGCTCCAATGGATAAAACACCAGTTAAATTGCCGTTCCTTGCCTGTCATAATGATATCTACAACGGTCTTGATTGCCATAGACCATTCGTTTTGGTATGCCACCTAAGAAGTGAAAAACGCATTGATGTGTGTCCATGACCATTTCCTGTATTTCTATAGAAAAAGCTACAACAAAGCATTTACAGCTATGGGCTAAACGAAAATGTGCAATTTTGACTTGATGCATGTCACCTGAAAGTTCTACCGTTTCATAACTCCAGAAAAACTAGCACATATCTCCAGGCAACAGCATGGGAACAAAAGTTAGTTTGGATTTAGGACGTAAAACGGACTTATTTCAAATTCCAACATAACGCTGCACTGAATCATAAGTACCTTGGTGGCCTTCGGTCTGCAAGCATTCAAATAAACATCATGCTGTACATCGTTGTTGTTTTAGTCGATAACTGTCCCGAATGATCCAGTACCTAGGATGACGTTATATTCACCAAGCTTAGGTTGGAGTTGAGAGTGGCAGAATAAATTGATAAAAAACACCTTGATATTTTTTACCAATTGTTCAAAACTCATGATTTAATCAGTTCAAAATTACACAGCAAATACTTATATAATTTTTCCTATTTTTTATTTAAAAAATTATTTATTTTAATATATATTATTGTTTTACAATAATATTTAAATAATCATTCTTCCAATTTTTTTTGATTTAGTGTTATTCTCTCCTATACAAGAAGATGATATTTATCTAGGAGAGGAGTGACAGGCGCTTTAATGATATTAGAAGATATTTTTTATTCTTCATATTTACGTATATTTCATGAAATTCGATATTGAAATGTATTTTTAACATTCAATACACTCGTCGGCTTGCCATCTACTAATCTCGGCTGATACTTAAAATTAAGTGCAGCCTGTATTGAAGGACGTACAAACATCGGATGACAATCACCTTGTGCTTTTGGATTTTCAACTCTTCCTTTTTCATTCACGCTATAAACAACTGTACAGTCCCCTTCGATCTTTCGATCTAAAGCTGATTCAGGATATGTAGGTGCAATTTTGGAAACAGGTTGATAGTTTTTTACATCAAAAGTCGCTGTTTGGCTGGATTGTGCTTTTGATGTTGTCGGCTTGTCATTCATAGACTGCGTTGCAAGGTTTGACTTCGGTTCAGTCTCTGCTACTTTCTTAGTTTCTGTTGTTGTACTTGAATTTTCAGCTGACACCTGCTGTGGTTGTTTATTGGCCACAGGTGCAACTTTCTCACTTTTGGATTCCACAAATTTCTTGTCAGTTTTCAGCTGTGTTTCTTTAGGTTGCTCAACCTGCTTTTTTTGAGGGGGCTGATCAGCAACTTTTTTCTCAACCACGGCTTCAGGCTGTTTTATTTTTGGCTGCTCTAGGACTGGTGGTGGCAGTTGAATAAATTGTAATTGAATCGTTTTCGGCTGGGGCTCTTTGAATGTTTCATGCATTTCAACCGTACCAAGCCAGGCAATCACCGCAATATGTAAGCCTGCTGTGACTGTTAAAGCTAGCCCCTGATCACGAAACCTGATTTTTGATGCTATTGCCATCATGATTGTGGTTCCTCCGTGATTAAGCCCAAGTTGGTCACGCCACTCTTTTGCAAGACTGCGATGGCTTGTGCAACTAATTGATAGTCAGCATTCTGATCTGCACGAACATAAAACTGTAGGCTTTGATCGTTATTGATCATGGGAATTAATTTTTGTTGCATACTGCTTAAATCGATCGCTTGATCAGTCACTTTTTCTGTATTCACTTCTGACCCAATATTCCAGTAATACTGGCCATTCGCCTGAATGGATAAAGTCACGATACGCTGCTGTTGTGACGCTGGCATGACATCGGCATCGACTTTAGGTAAATCAATTTTAATCCCTTGTGTCAGCATCGGTGCGGTCACCATAAAAATCACCAACAGCACCAGCATGACATCGATATAGGGGACTACATTCATCTCTGCATTGGGTTTCAACTTTTGAGGACGCTTGATCATGACTCTTACTCCTTAACGCGAACTGCGCTCAGTATGTCCAAGCAAACGGTAAATTCTGGTTTGTAACTCATTGGCAAAGCCGTAATAGCGACTAGATAACTTGTCAGCACGTGCCGAAAACCGGTTGTAAGCCACTACAGCCGGAATGGCTGCAAATAGGCCTATTGCGGTCGCAATCAAAGCTTCTGCAATGCCTGGTGCAACGGTATTTAAAGTCGCCTGCTCAACGCCAGATAGTCCAATAAAAGCATTCATAATTCCCCAAACCGTTCCAAACAAGCCGATGTAAGGACTAACAGAGCCTACTGTTGCAAGGAAAGTAAGATTTTGTTGGAGCTTTTCTTCTTCTTCACTGATGCTACTGAGTAACCGACGTTCTACACCATCGATTACATCAGCCGTAGTGAGCTGTTCATCTTTTATCAGTTGATGATATTCATCTACCCCATATTGAAAGATACTGACCACCCCTTTGTGCTGTTCGGACTGTTGGTATTCCTGCTGTAATAGGTTTAAATCTTTTTGCTGTCTAAAGTTCTTTAAAAACCGATGCCAGAGTTGCTCTTGCCCACGCAGTAGCATGCCGTGACGTACAATCAGATACCAGCTCACCACCGAAGCTAAGACTAGAATCAACATCACAATTTTGACTAAAACACTGGCATGGCTGATCAGTATCCACACTGACATTTGATCCATTGTTGCTTGCATAACGCTCCCCAATTTTTTAATTGCTGCTTGCTGCAGCGTAGGTATTTATAAAAGTGGGCTGTGCTTTGCTACACCAGCCCATATACTGAATTAACATTTAGTCCAAGTGTAGGGCTTGTGCTATTTTTTCCCAAGGAACGTACTTAAAGTTCTGATTAGTTTCTGGCATACGTTTGCGTCCGTCTTGTACCACCAGCATGCCTTGTTTCCACTTACCACCAAAATCTTGAGAACTCACATCCAAACCGTCGGTTTCTGAGACGGCATCAATCCCTTTTTCGGTGTTAATCCCTACTCGGAATGCGCCCCGAACTGTATACGGTGCTTTGCTATCCACAACCACAAAACTGTCATTGCCTTGACTAGATACCACTAGGTAACTTTTGTCTTTTGCATGATAAAGTCCCATGCCTTCAATGTCGTCATATAAGACATCCCCCACAGCAAGTACTTGCTGCATCGGTAACTGGGTCTTTGGATTAAGATCTCTAACCCATACTGCAACATCTTCTTCACCTAAGAAAATACGTCCTGTGGCATCGTCGACTACACAACCTTCAGGTTGCGTTTTCACGGAAAATCGTTGGACTTCTTGAGCCTGCAATTTCTGCTGTGTTGCGGTAATGTGATACTGAATAAACGTGCCATTTTTATCGTTCGGAATGGCATAGATTTCACCTTGAGCGTCGCGGTACATACAGATGCCATAGATGTCATCTAGCTCAGTTGGAAGCTCGCCAAGTACTGAAACCTTGCCTGTGTTAGGTTGGATCGCAAAGACATGCAGACTGTTATGGTCTCGGTTCGATGCCACTGCCAAATCAACAGTCTGATTACCCCACTTAAAACCATGACGGACATCGACATTGTTCAATCGTCCGACAGGTAAATATTGGATGGCTTTCCCTTGCAAATCACTAACCTGTAACCCCCCTTGTTTGTCCGTCGCTAGAATACGGGACTGGCTCGGCTGTGCTGCGTTATGCCAAATGGCAGGATCATCAGCAGCATCCCCTGTGCTTGGGACACCCTCAGTCTGGACTTCTGCGGGGATCGTGACAATATTTGCTGTGCGCTGGGTTGCCTGCGTTGGCCATTCAAGCTCTGTGGTCTTGGCAGTTTTATCATCTAAAATCAACAACGCTTTATCGCTATCATTGCCACGAATACTCAGGCTTTCGGCTTCTTTTACTGTATCCAGCACTAAAGAAGATAATCTATTCCAGTACTTATCCTGCTTTTGATAACGGTAAAGTAATGGTTTTTCTTCATCTAATACCGCTACCAGATCATCCACAATCGCAATTGCAGAAGGTGTACCTTGAATCGAACCAAAAGGTTCTACAAGATCAACAGCTTGGCGTACCATGTCCGCTTCAGAATGCGCAGGATATGCCCAAACCCCCACATTCGCCTCATTAATGAATAGTTCAGCTGAAGCATCATTCACTTTACAGACACTACTCGCGGGCGGAAAACTTAAACGTCGTACCAGTTTGGGTTGCACAAGTGCTTTTTCATGATTGGCAACCAACCATTGCTCACCAATCCCCTCTTCGCCCACCAAGAATGCAAAACTTAAACCTTGTGGGTCGGTGTATAAGCAGACATCTTCAGACTTAAAGGTACGTTTTGGAATAAAAACCGATTTATCCCAGCTTTTGTTCTGCAAGTTCATACTCAAGAGCTGAATTTGCTGTTGTTGTAAATTCGAGGTAGCAATCAATAAACGCTCTGCTCCAATGCGATAATCAAAACGTCCAAACTGACCCTGAATTTGATATAAGACATTTTGTTCATCGTCTAGAAACTGCAACCCTTTATTTTTACTCGTTAACACTCCAGCAACTTCAGGCCAGGTACTCAAACTTAACCATTGCATATCTTCAGCTTTAGCATCATTGATGTCGACTTCACGTAACTGTAGCTTTGCTGCTTGCGGTTGATCCAGCTGAGGTATTGAGGATTGAAGCGCTGTGCTACTCGGAGCCGATGCTAAAATACCGTGTTGACTACATGCCGTCAGCAAGCATAAGCAACTGGTTAAAACCGACAACTTAAAACATGAAACATTCATAGAAATACTCAAAATTGGGTTAAACCGCCTCGGGTCTTCTCATGTAGAGAAAACCTCAGGACGAATATTTAATTCGGTTTAGAAATGGGTATAGGTCAGTGCAAGCTTGTAAGCTGGACCATATTCTTCATATTGCGCGTTATAGGCTTTAGAACCGGAATAGTTGTAATAGACTTCATCGGTTATATTCTGTATATCAAACTTCAACTGCAGGTTTTTCGATAAATTCAGGTGACTACTGAAATCGAGAAAGACTTGGTCATCAGTATAAATGTCTTTTTCAGGCGCATCGATGTCACCCAATTCATACAAATAGCTCGATTTATAGTTTGCAGAAAGACGTACGCCAAAGCGTTCATTTTCCCAGCCCAGCATGAGATTACCCACTACATCGGACTGGTTCGGCAGATGAATACGACGACTTAGCAGCTCGCCATCTTTCATCGAATCGATATCAGCCTCAGACTTACTGAAAGTCGTATTAAAGCCCAATAACATCCCATTCCATGGCGCTGCTAAGTGGTCAAACTTCTGTGAATAAGCAAATTCCATCCCATACAGTTTGGCCTGATTACCGTTTTTATAAGTAATTGCTTCATCAAAGTCAGCCCATTGCCCTGTCCCAGCAATATTGGTGTTGTAAATGAAGTTATCGATATCTTTATAGAATGCATAGAAGCCGACCATGCTGGCTTGCCCCAAATACTTTTCTACCCCTAAATCGAAGTTCGAAGACTCCAATGGCTTCAACATTGGATTACCAAACTCAGCCTCATCACCATCGATATATACACCTGGTGCACTTTGTGCAAAGTTCGGTCGTACTACACTATTGGTCCATGCAGCACGAAGATAGGCATTGTCTGCGAGTTGATAACGGAAATGTAAACTCGGCAACCAATGATCATAGTCATTTTCATATTGGGTGGATGTGATCACATCATCATTAAACTCAAAACCACGCGCTTTAAATTGGGTGTTCTCATAACGTAATCCGGCAATCACGCGAAGTTGGTCTAAATCGACCGTATTCATCAAATAGGCGGCTTGAATGTCTTCATTTGACTTAAAATCGTTAATGATTGAACCATCTGCCACGACATAGTCACTGGCGTTGAGACCGCTAATTTTGGCTTTAATCGCATCTACATTGAGGCTAGGACCAAACTGGCCGAGTTCATAGTCACTATTGGAGTTAAAGTCCGAACTTGAGGTACTCAAGTCTTCGTACTCCCACTCATCGGTATTGTTGGTCTTTTCACGTTGACTAATCTTGCCGCCAAACTTAAACGATGCGGCATAATTACCCAACATATAGTCTTTGAGAAAATCTAGCTTTGCGTTGTACTCTTCATCCGTGGTTTTGGATTGTTCCCAAGAAATCGAATCCAACTCATAGTTCGCAGCATCGTAAAGGTCCTGATCTGCCGTAATCACTGGTTTTTGTGTACTGTTAAAACCAACATTACTTAATTCAGCCTTATATTTTGCCCCAGAAATTCCACCTGGATTTTCCTCTGATGCTTCGCTATAGCCTAACTGCCCTTCAACGGTCCAGGTACCGAATCCTTGTTTACCGCCTAAAACAAAAGACTGAATTTCTTGAGTCTCCTCTCGGTTCTTCAATGAGCGGGTCACTTCTGCATCACCACTTTGTCCAGCCAACAGTGGATCAGAAAACTCAGCTGCGACTTCCTGACGCGTTTCGGTATCTTTAAAACGGCTGTATAAAGTTCTTAAATAATATTCACCCGTATCGTTAGGACGGTAATCAAAATTTAGCCCCGCACCGATACGCTCTCGCTCGATATCATATTGACGCATTGCTGTTTCTTCGAGCGCATGACCATCCCATGCACCACCAGTTTCAACGTTATCAGAACCAAACTTTCGATTTTGATAACTCAGGGCCAATGCCACCCCGAGGTTATCCTGACCTTCACCTACACTAAAACGGTTACTGATCGCACCTGATGCTTTAGGACTATATTTTTCCCGCTTGTCATCATAACTGCCTTCAACTGTACCGGTATAAAACAAACCATCATGATCAAAAGCCGATAAACTTTCGACCTGAACGGTTCCACCTAAAGAATTAGCATCCATATCTGGGGTCAGAGTTTTGACCACAGCCAACGATTGCACCAACTCAGATGGCAATACATCCAGTGCTACACCACGACGGTCACTTTCAGGTGCAGGCACAAGGGTGCCATTGATGGTGACTGAATTGAGATCCGCCCCCAAGCCCCGCACTGAAACAAAACGTCCCTCGCCTTGATCACGTTCGGTAGACACCCCTGGAATACGTTGTAAAGCTTCTGCTGCATTATCATCGGGTAATTGTCCAATCCCATCAGCATGTACCACACTGCTGATCTGGTCCGCACGTTTTTGTTCTTTTAGTGCTTTATCCATACTTGCTGCTTGTCCAATGACCTGCACGTATTCCACATTATTTTCTTCCTGCGCATGAACATGTGTCAGGCTTAACATTGACAAGACCAGTGTGCTGAGCTGAAAGCCCGCACGTTTATTTCTCATTAAACGGCTATTCAGATTGCTCATTGTATTCTTCCCCTCAAGCCAAAGTGGCATGGTTTGAGCGCACAATAAAAAGCGAATATGAACAGGATGTGACAGCAATGATTCCCTCCCTCTCCATTTGGACCTTTTGCTGGATTTCTTGCCACAAAATGAGCTGATTTGATCTGTCTAAATCTATTCTTTGACGAATTAAAAGGTACATATTTACTGTAAATACAGGATTTTCCCTTACTTTCAGCATTAAAAGCTCAAAATAGCCTGATCTGTTTTGACTCTAACACTTGCCATTAAACTGTCATCTAAACCTGTTTAGCTTGTGCCCAAATAGACCTTCTCTACACGCTATGCCGAAATATTTTGCTTATTACCGCAAGCCTTTCTTATTGTTAGCAACTTTCTGTGCGCTCTCATTATGGCTATTTATCCGCTTAGGGCTGATCAAATCCCTTCATGAATGGAATTGGGTTGATATTTTAGGCGAAGGTGGAGCGACTGTTTTTATCGGAATCTGGATCTTTTTTATTGTCAAAAGTCGTCCTTTGGGTCGAGTCACCCATTATATGTTTTATGGACTGTGCTTTATTTTCTTTCATATGTGGATGGATACTTTGGATGAGTTTATCCGCTTACCCAAAGAAATCATTTGGGATGCTTGGCTAGAATCCATCCCCTTTCCGATTGGTCTATGTTTACTGACCACAGGGATCTATTTCTGGCATCAAGAAGAGCTCGCCATATCCAAACAGATGCAAAAGCGTGAGCGTGTCTATAGGGACCATCGTTTATTCGATGCGCTTACTCCCTTAGCTGATGCCAACTATTTTAAGTCTCAGCTTAAATCAATCATGGAACAAGATGACATCGTTAAAAGTGATGTAGCCGTGCTCTTGATCGATATGCAGAATTTCAACCAAATTAACCAACTATACGGCTTTGATGAGGGTACTTCTGTCCTACAGTATATTTCTCAATTATTGAGCCTGAACTTGCGTCCACATGATTTACTTTGCCGCTTTGCTGGGGATCGCTTTATCGTATTATTGCCCAATACCACAGCACAACAAGCTGAAAAAATTGCCCATCAATTAGAACGTATGATCATAACCAATGCCTATTATCATCGCGATTTGTCTGTCCATATTCCCCTAAAAGCATTAACCACCTCCTGTTCAATTCAACACTTTGATCAACCACAACAATTACTCAATGCTTTGAATCAACAACTCATGCAGTTGAAAAAGCATTATGCAGTACAACGGGTAAGCGTATGAGTTTTGAATGCGACTACTGTTTTATTCCTGCCCATCATCAGCTATCAATATTGATTGATTTGGCAGCTAGTCATGAAGTTGACCATCATGTGTTACTTCGCGGTAGTGGGCTTTTTATTGAAGATATTTTTTCTGGTCATAAGCTGATAAATCAGCAACAATTCCAGCACATCCTCAAAAATGCTGAACAGTACTTTCGTAATCAGGATATCAGCTTCTTATTTGGTCAGCGCAGTTTAACCACTCCATTCAATGATGCAATTAAAGCCATGCTTTATTCATCCAGTTTAGATGATGCATTAAATCGATATTTAACTTTTTTTGCTTCAGTTTCGCCCTGGCTCTGTCCTCGTATCATGTATAGCTCAGACCAGATCCATCTCTATTGGCTAGACGAAAACAAAATTGAAAATCGATTTTTTATTGAAAGTGCAATGAGTGCAATACAGGCCTTAAGCAGACAGTTGTATCAAAGCAAGTTACCTTGGACCTTTGAGTTTAACTTTAATGAGCCAGACTATATTGAGCAATATTGGACGCACCTTGGCGGAGACCTGACCTTTAACCGTCCAATGAATATGATGAGCTTACCCAGCCATTTTATTCATGAACCATTGCCTGGTGCCTCAGCAACACTTGCGACCATCAGTCATCAGCAGGCTTTGCAATACATGAGTGCTCAGCATCTCCAACAGAGCTTTTTACTGAGTGTGCATCAGTATTTGATGCAGAATATTCAAAATAATATCCAACTTGAACACACGGCAGAACATTTTCAAATGAGTTCTGCGACATTGAAACGTAAACTAAAGAAACACCAAACCCATTTCCAAGCACAACTGGATCAAAGCCGGTTACACACAGCCATACACTTATATCGTGTACACGGCTTTAAAACTGAACAGATTTCTCAATACTTGCAGATTAATGACACTACTAATTTTCGTCGGGCCTTTAAACGTTGGAGTGGCTTAACGGTACAAGCAGCGCAATCTTAGTCCTTTAGCTTTAACTGAACATCTCTTCTTTACTTCGTAAAATAGTCAAAAACGCATCCTCTTTATCGATGATTCAACAGGATCATCTCTAAAACACATCAAAATGAAGAATGACCGATCCGCTTTAATCACTAAAATCGGAATAATCTCGGTCACTATATTTTTCAGTCTGTATCCACGGTGTTGAAATTGGTGATTTCATTTTATGTACTGAAAATACCTTTGAATAACCTTGCGCAGGACGTCGTAACTCATAGCGTTCTACAATCTGATCTTTTTCATTCCATACGATATTCAAGGTTTGACCTGCTTGATGCATTTGATAATGCTGAACTCCAGCATGACTTTGAATAGCTGGAATGTGCATTAATAAGTCAGGCTGAATTAAGCTATATTCGCAACGCCAGCAACTTCGCATGCCCAGCATTTCTTGCTCTACATCCTTCAAACGCACTCGCATTTTTTCATCAGGCAAAATATAGAACCGTTGAAAAGCCTCATCTTTGGTTTTCATTTCACTTGGCTTATCTTTTTGCAGCCATTGAATCGCATGATCAAAGCTCTGATGCCCATGCTCTCCTGCTTCAGTATGTGCATGTTCTTGAGTATTTAAACGCTCAATCCAAACATTATGTTCGTCGCGAATCATCTTATCGCTATATTGTTGAATCGTGGTCACACCATTGCTATCAAGCCGCTCAATGCGGTAATTAATGCGATATTCATCTGCTGACCACGCCAATGAACTCAGGGCATACAAAGAGAATGCTATGAGTGAACTTTGCGGCTTTAACAACTGTTGTAGCATTGTCTTCATTTAAAATCCAAACGCTTTTTTTAACTGTTCAAAGACCCAGGTATTTTCACGAGTCCCTTTGAATAGATTCGAGTTTTGGCCTTCTGCAAAAAGCATCACATCACCGCCCCCATGCGTTTCGCTTTTCTCCAGCTGTACACCCACTTCTTGCTTATAGTCATCCGCAAAAGCTTGCTCATTACTGATGCTTTCACGAATATCTAAACGTGGTCCTGTACCATTGCCAAACACCAATGTGGTCCCTGTAGCACCATTCACATCGCGATAAGGATTATGCATCTGACCATCAGCCAACACTTTGCTGTAGGCATTTTGCTCTTTTGCGACGTTGTAATCATAGCTGAGACCTAAAATCCCAGGATTGTCTGCTGTACTGCGCCCTGTACGTGCAGCATAACCATTGAAGGTCATGACATGATCATGGTCTGCGGTCACTACAATTAAAGTATTGCTGATATCCACCTGATGCAGAGCTGTCTGGATAGCGTCATTAAATGCCTTGGCTTCTTGTAAGGCACGTTTGGCATTATTGCCATGTAAGGCATGATCAATACGTCCGCCCTCAACCATTAAGAAATATCCTTGCCCTTGGTTTTGCGCTTCAAGGGCATCAATTGCCTTACTGGTCATCATCGCCAAGCTTGGTTGACTATCAATCTTTTTATTTACTCGATCCAAATCATAATTTAAATGTGACTGAGCAGAGAACACTGCAAAAATTTTCTGATTATTGACTGTCTGGGCAAGTTCATTCTGGGTTGATGCTGTTTGATAGCCCTGTTGTTTTAACTCTGCTCGTAAATCCCGACCATCCAAACGACCTTTGGGGTTTGATACATCGTCATAAACAGTCCAGTGATTTAAGCCACCTCCCATCAACACATTAATTCCATCTAACAACTTTGGGTTATAGCCCTTGCCTTTGGGAACTGCTTGTAGGGCAATATCATATTGTGCATCACGATGGCAGATATGTGCATAGGTTGCAGCAGGGGTCGCATGAGTCAATTCTGTCGTCGTCACCACCCCTACAGCTTTCCCTTTGCTCTTAGCCAACTCTAAGATAGATAAAGCAGGGATTCCTGCTGCCACACTACTCCCTTGCTCAGGACAGCGGTTTACAGCTTTGGCAAGGCTTTTCCCATTTGGCAATGTTCCATCATCAGGCTCAACGGCTACCGTACCCGTCGACATGGCAATCACTTCATTTTTATTCTTTTGCCCTGTCGTATAAGCGCCCATAGAAGGTGCGCTGTCCGTGGTTTGACCATCCTCAGAATAGGTCTTGATTCGGGTCGCATGTTTCATGGTGTCCATCGCCAGTTTACCATTTTCCCCTACAGCATAAATTCGACTGGCTGTTACCGTAGTTGGCCCCATACCATCACCTAGAAAGAAAATGATATTTTTTGTCGGACTAAAATCTGAATAATTTTCAGCATATACACCGCATGAGGTGATTGCAGAAGTTAAAAGCGTCAACAGGTAAGGGAAAGTTTTTAATGTACTATTCATTGGATATCCCTCTACTTATAAGCCTGTGATCTTGCGAATCAGATGGTTCACTTCAACATTCTCTAAGCTACCCGAGAATTGCTCTGCTCCCTGCCCTATGGCTCCCAAGAAAACATCAGCCCCGCCATGTGTTTCTTTATCTTTAAAACCTGTCTGAATCACGGCTTCTTGCTGGAAATCATCCGCAGCAGCTCCCGTACACCAACCAGTTTCACTCAAAGGATAAGTAAAACTATATTTCTCACCTTGTTTAGGTTGTGGACCCTGTACTGGATGACAGATATCACTGTCTTTCAAATTGATTACTAGGTCATCCATCCGATTTTGTGTCGGACGCTTTTTGCCCGTACCAAAACCAATAATCGGATAAGGTTGTCCATGAATATCTTTGGCAAAACCCGCACGATCATAGTTTTTAACCAAACCTAGTACACTGGTTTCCTGACCTTGTACATATTTTCCAGTACGCTTGGCATAGCCATTTAAAATTAGAGTGTGATCATGATCTGCAGTTATCACAATCAAGGTATTTTTTAATTCAGGGTCACTTTGTCGAAGTTTTTTAATGGTTGCATCCAAAGCCTCGTTTAGGGCAATTGTATCCTGTAATGCACGCTTAGCATTGGTGTCATGTAAAGCATGGTCTATACGTCCCCCTTCAACCATCAGGAAAAAACCATTTTTATTTTGGGTTAGAATGTCCAAAGCGGCCAACGTCATTTGCTTTAAGCTAGGTTCAGGCAAGTTTTTTTTGGTTCGATCTAAGTCATAATTTAAATGGCTAGTATTAAACAAACCCAATAATTTTTCATTCTTTCCTAACTTCATCTGGGAGAGTTGAGTTTGATCATAGACCACTCGATAGCCTGCTTGTTGCATTTCTGCGATCAAATTCCGTTGGTCTATCCGTTCTCCCCCTTGATCTTTCGGCAGAAATTGACGCTTACCCCCGCCTAGAATCACATCAACCCCATCTTTTAATTTGACGTTATAACGCTGATAGGTATCACCTTGCGAACTTGGTACTAATTGGGATGCTATGTCATTTTCAGCATCACGATGACAAATATGGGCATAAGTCGATGCTGGTGTAGCATGCGTAATGCGAGTTGTCGTGACTACACCTGTACCCCAACCTTGTGCCTTGGCCAATTCGAGTAAAGTTTGGGTGTCTTGCTTATTCTGGTTCTGAGGATTGGTTCCACATTGATGGTTTCCAGCCTGATCTGGTTCTACTGCAATTGTTCCAGTCTGCATGGATATCACTTCATTTTTCATTTTTACACCTGTCATATAAGCACCCATCGATGGTGCGCTATCTGTAACCTGTGCATCTTCTGAGAAAGTACGAACAAATGCTGACTCTGGAAGTTGATCTATCGGCAGTTGCCCGTCTTCACCAACAGCATAGATTCGTGCAGCTGTTAGTGTCGTGATACCCATTCCATCTCCCAAGAAAAAAACCACACGTTGAGGCTGTTTTGATGGTTGTACTGAAGTAGAAGTTGATTGAACTAAAGCAGGACTTTGACAGCCCATCAAAATAACTGTGCCCAAACTACAGCACGCCAAACTTATTAATTTTTTATTAAATTTTTTCTTATGCCAAAGCATTGCATCGACTCATCTTAGGATGGTCGAAAAATACGCTTTAAATATTCAATTTAAATGACAAATTTATGAAAATATTATTATGACTACTTATATAAATTTTCCTAATTGCAAAAAATAGTGTAGCAAGTTGCTACACTATTTTTTTACTTTATTTTTCTAACATTCTTTTTAGGAAAGCTTCTAATTCTTGTAAATTTTGATCATCAAATTGTCCGATTTTTAAAGATATCTTTAATGTATTATGGTCAAATTTGATATTACCAGCAACTTTCCCATCATATTCAATTTTATGTACAATTGAAGTTTGAATTACTTCTTTCGTTTCTCTTGACTTAAAGATTTTTTCAGCTAGTGATGCCAGTTTTGTCTGTTCAACTTCTTTTTTAAGCAATTTTGACCATGCTTCGAATAATGCTTCTTTAGCATTTTCATGGTTTTCTTCATGATCTGATAGAAACTTTTTCACTGCTGTAGCAGCGGTCCGTGCTAATAATGACGGCTGTTTTTCCAAATCTTCAATCAACTCTCCAGGTAATTTTTCAAAAGATAAATATTTATACATATCTTCACGATTCATACCTAATGACTTTGCTAACTTCTGCTTATTTTTTTTTAATTTTTCATCCAAAGAAGTTAATCCAACATATATTTCATAATCTGTCAGATCTTCTCGCTTTAAATTTTCAGCTAATGTTAATAAAGCAACTTCTTCATCCGATGCATCAATAATGATTACTTCAATGGTGTTCTTATTGAGAAATTGGTGGGCTTTCAATCGTCTTTCACCAGCAATCAACTCATATTTATCATTTATTCTACGAACTGCAATTGGTTGTAATAGCCCAATTTCCTCAATTGATGCTGCTAAATCTTCAATATCTTGTTGATTAAAGAGTTTTCGAGGCTGGTTAGGGCTAGCCTGAATATCTGTAATTTGTACATTACGTCTTAGCTCTTTGACATCGTTAATATGCTCCTTTTGGGCATGTTGATGCTTTTGAGTATTTTGCTGAAGACGTTTAGCCAATAGCTCTTTATTACTTACCATAGTATTTCCAGAATTATATTATCCGACACGCTGAACAATTTCTTGTGCTAAAGTTTCAAAAGCTTTTCGAACTTTTGAGTTTTTATCTACAGATAATAAAGGTTGTTGCAAAATTGCAGCTTGATTAACCTTAGTGCTCATTGGAATTGTGGTATGCAATAATTCTCCAACTTGATTAAATGCTTCATCTTTTATTAATTTACATACATTCTGACGCTCATCATGTTTAATTAATAAAGCACCTAAGAGTTCTAATTCAGGGTTAACTCTTCTAATTTTACTTAAATGATTAATTAAATCAGTAACACCATAGAGACCGTATTGTGAACCAGATTCAATTGGAACAATAACATGTGTCGAAGCGGCTAAAGCATTGCTGGTTAGTAATTTTAAGCTAGGAGGGCAATCAATAAGAATGTAGTCATATAATCCTTCTAGAATTTCCAATTTATTTGAAAGTTCCTCGGATGGTCTTGGTGCATCATCTTTCAATTGATCTTCAGTTTTACCAAGAGTTAATGAGCCATATATTAAGGAAACATTTTTAAATTTTGTTTCTTCTTCTAATGCTTCCGATAATAGACTTATATCACCAATAAGTAATTCAGCTGATGTAGTTTCAACTTCGCTAGGATGTCTTAATCCTATATGTAAACTTGCATTTGCTTGTGGATCCAGATCAATTACTAAGACCTTATTTCCTAATTCAGCAAGTTCTGAAGCAAGATGTACTACAGTAGTTGTTTTCCCGCAACCACCTTTATGATTAGCTACAGCAATGATTTTAGTTGACATATTTGTCTTAAGGAATTTACTTTGATTTCATTTAATATAAAGATATTTGTAGCAACTTGCTACAGTTCCTTTGTCATATTTTTATCTTTTGAATTCAAAAGATGTGGGAAAAACATTTCTTAACTTTTTTTAAAAATATAGCTAGCTAATTTTAATTAGTATTAATTAATATTAATTAGTTAATTATAATTAGACTGATTTTATTTGTTTAAAAACAAATATATAGAGTTTTTAAAGTGGAAGGCCTGTCATTGATAAGTGGAAGGCCTGTCATTGATAAGTGGAAGATCTGTCACCGATAAGTGGAAGGTTTGTCACTAATAAGTGGAAGGTCTGTCACCGATAAGTGGAAGGTTTGTCACTATGGTGGAAGACTTGTCCTTGTGATTTATTTTAACGTGGATTTTTTAATTTAAAACAATATAATTCAATTGCTTATGATGTTGATAAGTTTGTTTTTCTTAAAATAAAGGTGGAAGACTTGTCATTAGATGTTTTTTATTCTGTGGATAAACTATTTGTATAAAATTTAATTGATAACATGATGTTTGATAGTCAAGAATACCGGAATGGTGGAAGGTTTGTCACTTTAATAGTGGAATATGTGTTAAGTAATTCCACTTTAGTGGTGTTGTAGGCTATTCCTACTTTCAAATTGATTACTTTAGCGACACGGATGAATTCTCAAAGGTGGAAGAATTGTCACTTAAAAGTGTTTAGTTTTATAGATATTCCACCATAAGGCTGAATAGTATCAAAATTGCACTTTAATAGTGACACTTCTTCCACTCTTAAGATGTTTGATGGGCATAAACTGAGTTAATTTAATGTAAGCAAGAGAAAATAGTGAGCGGTTTGCATCTTCTTCCACTTTTGTGTATAACATGTAGAAAATATTTTAATCTTTCCACTTATGAGCAATCACAACGAACCAGAAGAATTAGAACATCTACCTTATTGTATTGGTAATATTCGACATAATGGAGTAGTCAGCACTAGTAACCGTCTGATTAGACCAATTGAATTATCATCTAATGAGTATAAAGCTCTACTTTATGCAATGGCTGTTGCGAATTATGGTGAGAAGAATAATCAAGATCGTGAAATTACAGAGCAAACTTATATTTATTTGCATAAAGATGATTTAGGCGAACTATTAGGATTAGATAAAAAGAATTCCATTAATGTTGCTATTGATCGTATTTATAAAGAATTATCATCACGAGTAGCTCATTTTGTAATTGAAGAGTCCGTGGATGATAATAAGCGTAAAGTTAAAAAAGTACACTCAGTAGTACCAATTATTCGTGAACTCCGTTGGGAAGATGACGCTAAAAATGCTTTGCAGATACGTTTCACCAGTGAAGTACTTCCATATTTTACTCGTTTAGCAAATGGAAATTTTACGACCTATCAATTGAAAGATTTATTTGCTTTGGACTCTGTAACTAGTATGAGTTTGTATTCATACTTTATCAAAAATGAATTTAAGTATGCTAATCAAGATTCTTATGAGGTTGAACTTTCACTTGAGAATATCAAAGCATTAATTGATATTGGGGAGAAAAAATACGATCGTTGGGTTGATTTTAGACGATACGTTTTAGACAAAATTATTGAAGAAATTAATGAAAGGACTAGTCTTCAATTAGAATACGATACCATCAAGAAAGGTCGACCTATTGTCGGAGTTCGATTTAAAATTCTTAATAGGCATGCCACTGAAGTTGTTGTATCTAATACTAATGATAAGACTCAAATCTATTTAGATGTCAATTTTGATGATAATGCGCTTGTTAAAGAATTAGGTGCGAAGTTCGATATGACTGTAAGGTCTTGGTACATCTATGCAAACGATCCAAATTATAAACAATTTAGTAAGTGGTTTAAGACAGAAGGGTGCTTAACTGAATCTCAAGCAAATGTGATAGTGAATGATATTATGTTCCAAATGGATTTTGCTGTAGCTGGCAGTTCAATGAGTGAATTTAAGAAAGAAATGAAATATAAATTAAAAAATAATCCAAATTTTGTAAAAGAAAATAGAAAACGATTGAATGAAATATTTGGAAAAGACGTTATATGACTGTGTAGCAACTTGCTACACTTTTCACTATAAGGTGTGAAATAAACTTGATATCAGTTTACGTCATATTTTGATAGCTATTTAATAGACCTATGAACTCATAATCCGTTGGTCGACAGTTCAAGTCTGTCTGGGCCCACCATATAAAACAACCACTTACGTGTACTAGTCGTAAGTGGTTTTTTGTTTTTTTAAAATTAGTAAGCAAATAGTAAGCAAAATAAATCAACTTAAACCTGTCTTCTAATCTAGCATCTATCAATCAGCATGGGTAATTAATGACAATGTTTTGCAGTTGAGTAAGCTTAGTGTAACTTTAACTTTACTAATTTTGATTGGTAACGTGTGAATTCAAAGTTCCTCACTATTCTTTGTATAGAGGTTTTCAATAGATGGTTTAAGCTTGTTTAATTCTGATGAGATCTTAAAGGTAGAAAATAAGATTGGCTTACAGACCTATTTGCAGCAGCTATACGCTGATTTTTCTAAACAGCATGGCTTTGTGGAGGAAAATCCGCAAACTACTCAATCTGCAACAGATATAATTAAAGTTGTAAATATGAGTGATATTCCAGTATTACCAATTCTATGGTTATGGCCAGGATGGTTACCATTAGGCAAGATGACAATTTTGGCTGGTGCTGGTGGGTGTGGTAAAACAAATCTATCACTTGCATTAATTGCAACTATTACAACAGGCGGATTTTTTCCAGATGGTCTGCGATGTGAAAATCCCGGAAAAGTCTTAATCTACTCAACAGAAGATGATCCCGCAGATACGTTGAAACCCCGGCTAATTGCTAATGGTGCAAATATTAGTAAAGTATCTTTTATTGCTGGAAGAACTAGTAAAGACGGTAAATTAGAGCCATTTGATCCTGCGAAAGATTTTTCTAAAATTGAGCAATATATAAAGACGAACCCTGATCTTAAATTATTAATGATTGACCCTCTTGTTTCTGCGATCAGCGGTGACATGAACAAAGCAAATGATGTGAGAAGATCATTACAACCTTTGGTAGACTTAGCTAATAAGTATGATTTTTCAATTTTTGGGATCACTCACTTTGCGAAAGGTAGTGTAAACAATAATCCGGCTGATAGAATTTTAGGCTCCCAGGCATTCAGCGCTTTGGCTCGTATGGCCTGGACTGCTGCTCGGCGAGAAGCTGAGGATGATTATATTTTGGTACGTGCAAAAAGTAATATTTCTACTTTAGAAGGCGGAATTCGTTATCATCTTGAGTCTGTGATAGTTGAAAATTCTATTGAAACTACAAAAACAACTTGGTTAGGTATGATTGAGGGATCTGCTAAAGAGCTATTAAATAGTGCAGAGTTAAGTGGAAGTGATAATAATTCTGTAGTTGATACAGCAAAAGAGTTCTTGATTGAGTTGTTAAGTACTGTTGATAAAATGTCTTCTAAAGATGTTCAAGCTCAAGCTAAGGAAGCGGGTTTTAGTTTAGCATCAATTCGTCGCGCACAAGAAAGGTTAAATATTAAACCTTTTAGGCCTTGTGGTGAAAAAGTATGGTTTTGGTCATTGCCCAAGATTCATAGATTAGATGAGCCGACACATTTCTAAAACTATATTGATCGATGCAATCAACATGAATAAGTTGATCTACATGGCACTAACTGTATGAAATTTATAAATATTCAACTTGCTCATGACAAATAAGCATGAGCAAGTTGATGAACAATATGAATTTATTTTAAATCATATAGTTATCTTCAACTTATTCATGTAGCTCAACTTGTACCATAATTCATTTGGTAATTTATTTTGTTTTTAAATTCGCAGTAGAGCTCATCATAGATTTCATTAAAACTAACGATTTCAAATTTGTTAAAACCATATATTTCAAAAAACTGATTATCTATAAAATAAGTTAGAGCTTGGTAAGTATTTAAATGATCAGCTACGTCTAGCTGACTACAAAATGTCGAATTGAATTGAAGCTGTAGCGCTGTAGTTTCAATAATCTTCGTTGCAATTATTTTAGAAATTTGACGTACATTCAGATTTTTAATTGCCGGATGGATAAAAATTGGGATATGGCTAGGTGAATTGCTCATAATAGACTCCAAGATAAATTTACTTCAATGGTCTGTTATGAAAGAATGTAAAGGTAAAACGTCGAAATTTTACATCTTTCATTTCAGTGATTTGAGATGAAAAGCATGAGTGTTTTATTGTCGAGATAAGACACTCATGCACATACACTATTCTTCATATTAAATTTCCTCTTTTAATTTCTTTTGCTGATGTCTTTTTGTCGAAATAGACAATAAAATGCTGTCATGTATATATATGAAAACTTGTCGATATAGTCAAGTATTTATTGTCGATTTATGGTGTTTTATGTTGATTGAAATGGATCCTGAGCTGTTTTGTAAAAGGCTCAAAGAAATAAGAACCCAAAGGAAAATGACACAGCATGATATTTCTGAAAAAACAGGGATTCCATCGACCTCAATTTCGCATATTGAAGCTGGCTCTCGAAAGCCATCTTTGGAAAATTTTTATAAGCTCATTGTTGTTCTGAATGTGTCTGCAGACTATCTCTTAGGTCGTACAGATCAATACTCTGATCTAGGCACCGATCCAATTTCAAAATCTATTCAAGGCTTACCTGAGTCAGAAAGAGAGATGATTCAGAAATTCATCTTGTCTTTGCAAAAGACATAATTTCAAAAAATAATTGCTCAACTTTTTGAGTAGATCAGATATATAAATTGATTTGGAAAAACTATGAACCTTAATGAGTTAAAACAGTTAGAAGATCAACTTTGGTCAGCTGCCGATAGTCTACGCGCAAATACAGACTTAAAACCGAATGAATACTCCACCCCTGTACTTGGTCTAATTTTTTTAAAGTTCGCTGATAACAAATACGGCGCAGCTGAAGAAGCGATTTTAAAAGAGTTTAATGAACTTAAAGGGACACGCCGTGAAAAGCCTCTTTCTGAAATTGCCATTAAACATTGTGGTTTCTATCTACCTGAGAATGCCCGTTATAACTACTTACTCGAACTTCCTGAAAGTGAAGATTTAGCATCAAAAATCAAAGAAGCGATGCAGGCAATTGAAGATCATCAAGGGCAAGAAGATTTTAAAGATGTTTTGCCTAAAAACGATTATCAAGCATTTAACCGTTTAGCTCAAAGTAAACAGGCATTAAAAGGTTTAGTACGTAGTTTTTCAAACATTCCTTCTGATGCTTCAGGGGATGTGTTTGGTAAGATTTACGAATACTTCTTAGGTAAGTTTGCTTTGTCTGAAGGTCAAAAAGGCGGTGAATTCTTTACACCAACTTCAGTTGTTCGATTGATGGTTGAAATGATCGAACCGTATAACGGCTCTGTATATGATCCTGCCTGTGGTTCGGGTGGTATGTTTGTTCAGTCTTTACAATTTGTAGAGCGTCGTAAAGAGCTGAGCAAAAAATTAGGTGAGGCTGAGACAAACAATAGCTTATTTGTCTATGGTCAAGAAAAGACGCTTGATACGGGCAAACTTGCCAAAATGAACTTGTTCGTAAATGGCCTTAAAGGCGATATTCGCCAAGCAAACTCTTATGCAGAAGATCCATTTAAGGGCTTTGAAAAGTTTGACTACATCATGGCGAATCCACCATTTAACGTGGATGATGTGGCACTAGCGACTGTTGAAAAAGATCCTCGGTTTAATACCTATGGTTTACCTCGTAACAAAACCAAAACTAAAAAAGCCGATGATAATGCCAAGGCTGAAACAGTGCCTAATGCCAACTACCTTTGGATTAATTTATTTGCCACTTCACTGAAGAATGCAGAGCAAGCGAAGCTATCTAATAGTGGTCGTGCAGCCTTAGTTATGCCTAACTCAGCTTCAGATGCACGTAATTCAGAAGCTGATGTACGTCAGACATTGATCGAGAATAATTTGATTTATGGCATGCTCACTTTGCCATCAAATATGTTCTATACCGTCACATTGCCTGCAACCTTATGGTTCTTTGATAAAAATAAAACCGATGACAAGATTTTGTTTATTGATGCTCGAAATATCTTTAGACAGATTGACCGTGCCCATCGTGATTTTACCGATGAGCAAATCTTGAATATTGCCATGATTAGTAAGCTACATAAGGGGCGTAATCATGAATATATTAGTTTGGTGGATGATTACTTTAGACAAGGGATGGCTAAACTTGAAGCTACTGTGCCACACGTAGAGTCTAGCTTTAAGAGACTTAAAGATGCTTTAAAAGATGATGCAACCATTGTTAAAAGTGTCGATACGCTAAATACGCATTGGCATGCGCTTAAACCACTTAAAGAAAGCTTTGATGCTTACGTGAAAACTTTCCCTCAAGTGGTCACAAAGGGTTTAGTGAATGAATTAAATGAAGCTCAAAAAACATTAAGAGCAAGTTTTACGCCGTTTTTTAAAGCCATTGCTGATGAAGCCAAAGTTTTAGATAAAGCGATTCGTGAAAAAGAAAAAGCACACAATGAGTTAGTGAAACTGACTCGTGCAGAAGTAGCTGAAGCGAAGGCAAATGACAATAAAGATTTGCTGAAAGTGAAGGATGCGAAGCTTAAAACTTTAAATGCTTTAACGGCGGATATTAAAGAAGTGAAAGCTTTACTTGCCGATATTAAAGCTGACCGTAGTGAAGCTGAGTATTTCTTTAATCATATTTCATGGTTGCAGGAGCGTTTTCCAAATGCGGAATATGAAGATGTAACGGGTCTTTGTAAATTAGCAACACCTGCTGAAGTAAAAGAGCAAGACTATTCTTTAAATGCTGGGCGTTATGTTGGAGTTGTAATTGAAGAGGATGGTCGTACTGAAGAAGAATTTAGAGATTATTTGAGTACATCTTTAGAGTTATTTAATAATTTGACCAAAGAAGCGAAAGGTTTAGAGGGTATTATCAACGCTAATATGAAGGGGATCTGTAATGACTAATTTATGGCGTGATGATATTTTTGATAATTTAGTCAGATTAAAGCGGGGACATGATCTACCTAACCAAAATATCGTCAGTGGTAAATTTCCTGTTGTTGCGAGTTCAGGGATAAAAGATTTTCATAATGATTTTAAAGCCTCCCCTCCTATAGTAGTTACAGGTCGTTCTGGTACATTAGGAGAAGTACAGTATATTACTGAAAAATCATGGCCGTTAAATACAACGTTATACTCTATTAGTTTTAGAGATAATTTGCCGAAATATGTGTATTACTATTTAAAGGAAATGCATCTCGAAAATTTTAATGCGGGCGCTGGTGTACCCACATTAAATCAGAATCATCTTCAAAAATTGAAGATAAAAATTCCTCAGCTTGATATTCAGAAAAAAATCGCCGCTATTCTTTCTGCTTACGATGACATTATTGAAAACAATAAAAAACGTATCCAGATTTTAGAAAATATAGCTGAAGAGCTATATAAGGAATGGTTTGTGCGATTTCGTTTTCCAAATTGGGAAAATACTGAGTTTGAAAAAGGGATTCCGAAAGATTGGAATACTTTAAAGATGTCAGAGATAGTTAGCTACTACATCGGTGGTGGTTGGGGAGAGGAAGAACAGGATCTTGATTTCTCTGAAGAAGCATATGTTATCAGAGGAACAGATATTCCTAAATTTAATGAAATGAAGTTTCCCGAGAAGGTTTTAAGATTTCATAAACCTTCGAACCTTAAATCAAGATTGCTTCAAGCATATGATTTAATTTTTGAAGTTTCAGGTGGTAGTAAAGACCAATTGCTAGGTCGAAACTTGATGATTACGCCTAATCTATTGAATATCTTTGAAAATAAAGTAATTTGTGCGAGTTTTTGTAAATTAATTAGATTTGATCTAAATAAGGTCAATCCCTTCTTCATGAAATACTTTATGAAACTTTATTATAAATATGATTTAGTTGGTCTTTATCAGGTTCAATCCACAGGTATTAGTAACTATCAATTTGAAAGTTTTTTAAAGCATCAAACTATTCAGGTTCCTACAAAGCCTTTGACCGATCAATTTGAAAAAATAGTTAAACCTTTAGTTGAGCAAATGGAAAACTTGGGACTTCAAAATGAATTGTTAGTATCTACACGAGATAATCTTTTACCTAGGTTAATTTCAGGAAAATTATCAGTGGAAAACTTAGATGTTCAGTTTCCTCCATCAATGCAAGAACAGTAAATCATAAAAAATAGACATATTTAGAGGGATATAGGGGATAAATTGTGGCAAAAGTAACACGTAACTTTATTAGTGAAGATAACATTGAACAAGCAACCATTAAGATTTTAAGCACCGAATTTGATTATCAGCATCTCAATTGCTATACCACAGATTCAAGTGACTTAAATGATGGTTCAGGTCGTACAGACAAAAAAGATGTCATCTTAAAAGATCGTGTGATTGCTAAATGCGTGCAATTGAATCCCCAAGTCCCTTTAGATGTGATTGAAACTGCTGTCACTAAATTGATGGATCGCCGTGGTTCAATGTCGGCAATTAAAGCCAATATGGAACTCTATACAGCGATTCGTGATGGTGCATCGATTACTTACGAAGATGCCCACGGCGAAAAACATGAAAATGTCCCTTTAAAACTGATTGATTTTGAAAACCCTGAAAATAACGAATTTTTGATGGTGTCTCAGTTATGGATTCAATCTACAGGACGTACACCTCATTGTGCTTATCGCCGTCCTGATCTTATTCTTTATGTGAATGGTTTACCACTTGTATTTATTGAGCTGAAAAACTCCAATGTAAAACTTAAAAATGCCTTTGATGACAATTTAAAAAATTATAAAAATGATATTCCACAATTGTTCTTAACTAACGCTTTTTGTGTGCTATCCAATGCCACAGATACCAAGCTCGGAAGTTTTACCGCCGAGTGGGAGCATTTCTTTAACTGGTTGCGTGTAGACCAGGAAAAAGAAAAGGTCAATAAAGAAGAAATTGAGGAACAAGGCACAAGTATTGAATACTTGTTACGAGGTCTTTGCCGCCCTGAGCGACTATTGGACTATATTGAAAACTTTATTTTATTCCAAAATGAAAAACATAAAATTATCGCTCAGAACCATCAGTTCTTAGGAGTGAATCATGCCTTTAAAAACTTTTTAAAGCGTGATGAGTTACAAGGTCGCCTTGGTGTGTTTTGGCATACACAAGGTTCTGGTAAAAGTTTTTCGATGATTTTCTACGTCAGAAAAATTTTTCGTAAAGTCACAGGTAATTTTAGCTTTGTGGTGATTACGGATCGTGAAGACTTGGATTCACAGATTTATAAAAATTTTATCCAGACCAAAGCAGTTTTGGAAGATGAAGCAGCACAACCGAAAAACAGTACCCATCTTCGCACCTTACTCAGTCAAAATACCAAAATTGTATTTACCCTAATTCAAAAGTTCAGATACGAGAAAGGTCAAGAGTATCCACAGCTATTCAATCCTGCTGAGCGTGAAGTGATTGTCATTGTCGATGAAGCGCATCGTACCCAATATGAATCCCTTGCTGAGAACATGCGTAAAGGTTTGGACGGCGCACATTTCCTAGCTTTTACAGGTACACCGATCCTTAAACAGAAAAAGACCAAGCAATGGTTTGGTGAGTATGTTTCGGAATATACCTTCCAACAGGCAATTGAAGATAAAGCAACGCTGCCACTGTTCTATGAAAAACGAGTTCCAGAAGTATTACTTCAAAATGATGATCTGAATGAAGAGCTCGCTGAAATTTTAGAAGATGAAGAGTTAAACGAAGCACAAAAAGAAAAGCTTGAGCGGAAGTATTCTACGGAACTTGAAGTTATTAAACGAGATGATCGTCTAGATCGTATTGCCCAAGATATTGTCTACCATTTCCCACGCCGTGGTTATTTAGGTAAAGGCATGATGGTCGCCGTAGATCAATTTACGGCTGTACGCATGTATGACAAGGTTTCAAAACTTTGGAAAGAAGAGCTGAAGCATTTACAAACACGTATTCATAATTCTAAAAATGATGTTGAAAAATACCGTTTAAAGCAACGCCAAAAGTATATGAGCACGGTGCAAATGGCGGTGGTCATTAGTGATCCGAGTGCAGAAAAAGAACGCTTTGATAAACAAGGTCTAGATATTCAGACACATATTGACCGCCTGAATAAAGTTGATACGAATGGGGCTGATATTGAGGATAACTTTAAAGACCCAGCGCATCCGCTACAACTTGTTTTCGTCTGTGCAATGTGGTTGACAGGTTTTGATGCGCCCACGGTATCTACGCTGTACTTAGATAAGCCAATGAAAGGTCATACCTTGATGCAGACCATTGCTCGTGCTAACCGAGTGACTGCATATCGTATTCAGAATACCGAAGGGGAACTTGTAGAAAAGAGAAATGGTGAAGTGATTGATTACTACAATGTCTTTAGAAATCTAAAAACTGCTTTAAAAGATTACGGCCAAGGCACTGGTGAAGATGGAGAAACAGATGCGCCCGTCCAGGATAAAACCGTACTTTTCGATATGCTGGATGAAGCGATTACGAAGACCCTAGAATATTGTGAGTCTAAGGATATTGATCTAAACAAAATCTTAGAAACTCGTAATGAGAATGGCGGTACGTTTAAAGAGAATACTTTATTTGGTGAATATGCCGATCGGTTACTAGAAAAAGATGAATATCGAAAAACATTCAATGTTCACTTTAATACCGTTGCTGCCTTATATGAGGCATGTAAGCCTAATATCTTAGCTAAGCCTCGCCCGATAGTATCTGTAATTCAATTTTTACATGGATTTATTGAAGCCACCATTGAACAGCAAGATCTTGAAACAACAGATGTAGCAGTTGTGGATCTCTTAGATCGAAGTGTTATTGTCGATGAAGATACGGCGAAGTCGGTTAAGGATTTCAAGCAAAGCTATAGTTTGATCCATGGTCAAAAATGGGATTTAAGCACAGTTGATTTTGACAAACTGAAAGAACAGTTTAAAGAAACCAAGCACAAGAACATTGCTATTGCGGATATGCGAGCTTTTCTTGAAAAGAAAATCATTCAAATGCTGAAGCAAAATGGTGGACGTATTAATTTTGCCGAGCGCTATCAGCAAATGATTGATCGTTATAACTCTGGTGCCACGGCGACTGAACAACTGTTTGAAGAAATTCAAAAGTTCACAAAAGGGTTGCAGGAAGAAGACCAACGTCATATCAGAGAAGGTCTGACTGAAGATGAGTTAGAAATCTATGATCTGCTCTTAAAAGACAAACTCACCAAAGATGAGCAACAGCAGGTCAAGTTAGCAGCGAGAGATTTGATTACAGCACTTTTGAATACAACACCTAAAGTTTTGGTTCAGGATTGGTGGAAGGATGGGCAGACCCAAGCATTAGTTAAAGATGAAATTGAAAAGGTATTGGATAAAGACTTACCAGTCAGCTATGACGTGACACAATTTCAGGAAAAAGTTTCAACAGTTTTTGAGCTAGTTAAAAATTTAGCTATGAATGATGATAAATGGGTGAGTTAAAAGGAATTATAAGATGAATCTTAAAGAGGATATGGATTTAGTAAATCAGCCTTTTGAGAAGGTGCTACTTATATAGAATTTGGTGAGATAGATCGTAGATACACATGATATTACTCATAATTAAATATTGAGCAGTGAAAAAGTTAAATAGCATACATAGATAGAGCTTTATGAAAAAAAACGAAGAGTCACTAGATATCGCAGGGCAGAGTATTTCTTATTTTCAGGGTGCATGGAACCAAGTACAGGGTGATGCTTTAAACCAAGCTTTGAATGAGTATAGTAAAGGGATAAAAGATGCCATCTCTCAAAAAAATGGGGGATTTACTAGCCAAACAATGGATGTTCAGCAAGGATTTGCAGCAGAAGCTCATCATGCAGGCTCATTTAATATCGAAGCCGCAGCTAAGGGACATAATAATCATCGGGCTACACTAGACGTTGGAATGCATAACGATCCTGTTGCAGATAGACCAATTATCAAAAACTTCATTGATGACTTTATTCTCGATAAAAATCATCTGCTACCACAGAGAATCTATAAATGATAGTGCGTAAGTCCTATAATAGATTATACTTTCCTTAATTGATAAAAAATTATGCGGAGTACACATGCAGGTATTTCCCTTAGGCAAGCGAACGATTTCCGTGATTGTGGTCATTGTAGCTTTGGTTTTATTGTTAATTTACGTAGTCTTACGCACAGGCCCATTTGCCCCTGTCAACGTCACCCTCACGCAAGCCAAATATCAATCCATTCAACCTAGCCTGTTTGGCATAGCTACCGTTGAAGCGCGTTATAACTATAAAATTGGCCCAACTGCAGCAAGTCGCTTAAAAAACTTAAAAGTAGATATTGGCGATAACGTACAAGCAGGACAACTGTTAGGCGAAATGGATCCTGTCGATTTGGAAGATCGTTTATTGGCTCAACGTGCGATAATCCAAAAAATTACCGCTCAGCAACAAGACACTCAAATCCGTCAAAATTTTGCGCAGCAACAAGTCAAGCGTTATCAACAACTGGCCAAAATCAATGCCACCAGCCAAGAATCTTTAGCCATTAAACAACAAGAGCTCGATTTGGCAACGGCGGCACTCAGCGCGATGCAACAAGAACTCAATAAAGCACGCGCAGACTTAAACACCTTACAAGCACAGCGCGATAATTTAAATTTAGTGGCCACAGCCGCAGGTGTCGTCACTGCACGTTATGCAGAACCAGGTTCAACAGTCGTGGCAGGTCAAACAGTACTAGAAATTGTCGATCCTAACTCCATTTGGATGAATGCCCGTTTCGATCAATCCAGTGCGACTGGTTTAGCTGCAGGTTTACCTGCTCAAATTCATTTACGTTCACGGCAAAATAATGCTTTGGCAGGTCATGTGTTATGGGTAGAACCCCGTGCCGATGCCATTACCGAAGAAATTTTAGCCAAGGTGGTTTTTAATCAACCACCAACGCCTCTTCCGCCTTTGGGTGAGTTAGCAGAAGTCACCATCAGCCTCGCACCATTGGCACGCAGTTTAACCATTCCCAATGCGGCAGTTCACCGTATCGATAACCAAGTGGGGGTGTGGAAAGTTGCAGCAGAAAAACCACAATTTGTTGAAGTTCAATTGGGACGTTCAAATTTAGCGGGCGATGTGCAAGTGCTCGCAGGCTTATCTGAAAATGATCAAGTGGTACTGTATAGCGAAAAACCACTGCATGCCAAAAACCGTTTACGGGTTGTGAAGCAACTTGCAGGAGCAGCTAAATGATTAGTCTAGCAGGTCGTGATATTTTCCATTCATGGGGTAAATTTGTATTTACTGGCTTTGGACTCGGCTTGCTGATTGGTGTGACCTTAATTATGGCTGGTGTGTATCGCGGCATGGTAGATGATGCCAAAGCCCTGCTGAATAACAGTGGTGCTGACCTATGGGTTGTACAGCAAGATACGCTTGGTCCTTATGCAGAACCTTCAAGTGTACGTGATGATTTATATCGTAGTGTGATGAATATGCCTGGGGTGGCGCATGCTTCAAATATTACTTATTTGACCATGCAAGTGCATCATCAAGACAAAGATATTCGCTCGATGGTGGTCGGGATTCAAACAGGTGAACATGCGTGGAATAACTTGGGTTGGCCACCACACTTGTTGGCAGGACGTCAATTGACTCGTGGACACTATGAAGCTGTAGCCGACATTAGTACGGGATTAAAGTTGGGTGATCGTATTAAAATCCGTCGTAACACCTTTACCGTGGTGGGTTTAACCCGACGTATGGTGTCTTCGGGTGGTGATCCGATGATTTTTATTCCGCTGAAAGATGCACAACAAGCGCAATTCCAAAAGGACAATGCTGCCATTTTACAAGACCGTAGACGAACTGCAGAAAACCCGATTTATAATCGCCCTGCTTATCCTGACTTGCTTGAAAGCGTACTCAATGCACAAAGCAGCAACCGTTATGTAAACGCCATTTTAGTCCGTTTAAATGCAGGCGCTTCGGCTGAAGAAACAGCTGCCCATATTCAGCGTTGGCAACAACTGACAGTCTATACCCGCCTGCAGATGGAATACATTTTAATCAGCAAAATGATTGCCACATCTGCCAAACAAATTGCCATGTTTTTAGTGATTTTGGCCTTGGTCAGCGCCGCGATTGTGGCATTTATTATTTATACCCTGACTATGGACAAAATTCGTGAAATTGCGGTCTTAAAATTAATCGGCACACGCAATCGCACAATCGCTTGGATGATCTTGCAACAAGCACTCGCGCTGGGATTAATTGGATTTGCTGTCGGTAAAATCAGTTCAACTTTTGCAGCACCATATTTCCCCAAATATGTCTTATTGGTTCCACAAGATTCGATTTTCGGATTTTTTGCGGTGATGCTGATTTGCATGTTAGCCAGTTTGGTTGCAATTCGGATGGCACTGCGTGTTGACCCTGCCGAAGCAATTGGGGGATAACATGACACACGGCATTTTAATTGAAGGTTTAAAAAAGCGTTTTGGACAAGGTGACAATGCCTTTTATGCCTTAAAAGATGTCAATATGCAGGTTGCGCCCGGTGAAGTAGTTGGGCTGATTGGCCCCTCAGGTTCGGGCAAAAGTACCTTGCTCAAATGTTTAGGTGCAGTGATTGATCCTACCGAAGGACGCATGACTTTGGGCGATGAGGTAATTTTCGATCAACGCTGGTTGGTCAAAGACTTAAGCGCCTTACGCCGCGACAAAATTGGTTTTATGTTCCAAACTCCGTACTTAATTCCTTTTTTAAATGTTTTGGATAATGTGGCGCTGCTGCCAATGTTGGCAGGTGTAGCCAATGACACTGCCCGCGCCCGCGCATTGGAAATTTTAACGGCGCTCGATGTGCAGCATCGGGTACATGCTATGCCTGGACAATTGTCTGGTGGTGAACAACAGCGTGTGGCGATTGCCCGTGGTTTGATTAACCAGCCACCTGTAATTTTAGCGGATGAACCCACAGCACCATTAGACAGCGTCCGAGCAATGACTGTAATTCGGTTATTACATGAAATGGCAGAAAAATTTCAAACTGCGATTATTGTTGTAACTCATGATGACAAAATTATTCCCACTTTCCAACGTCTTTATCATATTCGTGATGGCATCACCTATGAAGAAAAAGGAGAAGGCCGTAACTTTTAAGACCTTAAATTTTGAGAAATTTCAAATCTTACAGTTGAGAAATTATAGGTAATAAAAAAACCCCGGCATCCTGTCAGGGTTTTTCATATTTGGTTAGCTCGGTATAACTCCTGTCGTACCTCACAGTCCTTGTACTGTACTTTCTTATTGTTATCTGGGGCATCCAGCTCTCTATGTTCCCATCATAAGGAAATTCCAATATTCCACATAGCAGCAAAGGACCGGAATTCATGTAAGCAAATACGTACAAGATTGGTTGAAAACTGCCCAAAGGCTATCCGCAGAAATTGTGGATTTTTTCAGATACAGTAAGCTTGATAACTTGGAGAAATACTAAAATTGAGCATTTTTTAGCTGATTTCATACCATGGGCCTTTTGACCATCTATCCTATTTAACATGAAATCTATTATATGAAACAGCTTAATATTTATTTTTTAATAGACCTTGTATCTTGGAGGTTGTAGTGATTAGCTTCCACTATATGCAAATTGTAGAGTTTGTAATAGACCTAAGACTTTTAGTCTGTGCAAGAGATAAAACCTACAATTTGCCCTAACCACTTGCACAACTCTGGACGGTAACTAAGCACTTTGATGCTGCATTCACAAGAAAAGACGGTGGTTATGCTAAAACAATAATTGAATAATTAAAGCAGGTAAAGATTATGTTTTATCTTGGTATTGATGTTGCTAAAGCTAAAATTGATTGCTGTTTAATTTTAGAAAATTCTGCAAATAAAAAGAAAACCAAAACTTTTTCAAATACACCAAAAGGTTTTGAGCAACTTCAAATCTGGCTAAACCAGCATGCTGCAACTTCTACGCAGACCATTATCTTAATGGAAGGTAAGCGTCCGCTGAATCCCATACCTATTTTTTAATTCGATTT
>AZIJ01017857.1_pt1 | contig 36938 bp, 49 predicted proteins | sample 359151 | NCBI WGS metagenome assembly AZIJ01 (sample SAMN02429718, study PRJNA222666) | marine sediment metagenome | biome: Sediment sample; isolation source: enrichment culture of sample MGS-ElMAX(UA) from oil contaminated site at the... | place: Egypt: El Max | collected 2013-01-23 | depth 9.22 m m | reverse complement strand
CGCTTCTCACTTTCTGGCTTCTTATTTCTATGATTAAAAAGCAGTGTCGGTATATCTCGAGGCTGTTCAAACACAAAAAAGACTTGATTTGATTCTCGGCGGGCATCGCAGAACACAGCATTCGCAACTGTTGCAAGCGCCTCCTCATATGACATCTTCGCATCATCAAATGTATAGTTGAATTCTATTGGTATGCCAAAATACGTATTAATTTCATTAGCTACTGCATATAAACTAACAACATCAAGCGTATTAATATCCCTTCGCCCTATTTTTTCATCTGTTGTCATCGCGCAAACGATGTCAGCAAAATTACTTGTAGCCATGCGATCAACTGATTTCTCACCTGATTGGTATGAATATAACTTGCGATGTGCAATCAGATTAAACTCCCTGCTTTGCGCACCTGTTGCTTGCTGTGTTGCAACTGTACGTACCCGAGCAAGTGTGACATCGTCATAGATCAACTTGTCTGATTCATAAAATGCATAAGCGAGATAAAATTTGGTGTCATCGCTTAGATCAGCATGATCACCATTATCTGTAATTCTCTTTGCTCTAAAACGAAAAGCACCTGTAAATGGCATATCAATCCGCAGTGTTTTTGCAATCTGTGATCGACTACCATCAATGCCGTGCAGCATGACTGTTTCTGAATATATAGGACCTGTGGCTGAACCATTAACCACTTGCTGATACTCAACAGTTACCTCAACGTGCTTGTCTTCAGAACCTCGAGTAATGCCATTGGGTGCAACAAAATTTAGTAATATTCCCGTCGCTTTCGCAAAATCTACGCTATACCATCCAATCCAGTTATTTTGACTTGATCGTAAATAAATATACTTTGTATAAGGTTCTGTTTCTCCGTTTGGTTCGTATTGAAGGTCATTCCAGCTTGAATTAATTGTACCAGGATCAACCAGTGATATGGTTTCCGAGCTACCATCAATACCACTGATCACATATGTACCATCTAAATTTAAACCGACCGTACTATTGATGAGTAATCCACTTAATGTTGCCGTTAAATTTTCTGTGATTTGAGAGAAATTTGAATTTGTAGATGCTGGATCAATGAGTTTGATTGTATATGCACCCATTGCATAAGAAATAGATTCAATATCGTATGTACCAGACAGATCCAACGATCCATTGATAGGATCATTTACAACATAAGTCAAAATATTGATACGCTGATAAGATTCCGCATTCGATACTTCACTCATGGCGATTGAAATCGTATTCAATGTTGGATCGACTGTTGCACTTCCATTCCCAGCAATATCCGCTTGTCCCCAATTTGCACCTTGAATCGAGATTTCCTGACCTACGACAAAACGTTCTGTAAATTGTTCGCGCGTCCAAGAATCTACCGCTTTAATCTGATTCGGATATTTGAAATAAATATCATCATCTTGTGCTTTTGATTGAAAAGGCGGAACAAATGTTTGGCCATTCACAGCATTGCATTTGCGTGTAACTAATGGAGGAGTATCAAACGATGCCCCATGCTGTAATTGTGGTGATGCTGTGATATTTTGCGATGGTTCATATATCGAATAGCTTGAACCGCTAATCGTACTTGCGATCGTATCACCCTCTTTAATCGTATTCGGATCTATCTCATAAAAACCTCGTCCAATACACATGAATGATTCTTCGACTTCTAAATTATCCTTAAATATTCGATAAGAAGGAGCAATTAGGTCGGGAATAGATTTACGTTTACCAAAAATATCAGCAACACGTTGACCAATTCGTTGCTGATTCTCTCGATCAGATAACTTATTGTTTGGCGATCCAGTTGATGAGCTGTCATTTTTAAGGCTTGGCATGTTCGTATAAACATACACAGCCGTTGCAATCGCTATGACCGCAATAATTGCATATGCAATTGTGATTGGTTCACCTGCATGACAAACGATATGAAATTGATCTTCTGACCCCGCATCCAATAATTTTAATGCAGTCACTTTATCAACCGGTGTCACATCATTTTCAGTGCAAGGTAAATTTTTATAAATCCTTGCCTGTGGAAACTTAACTTTAACTTCAAGAAATCGTTTTAAAACATTATCAGTCTGTTCAACAGTAATTGTGCTGGCATCGAGCGGATTTTCATAAATGTGCAAGTGGCTCATAGTATCTAAATCTCGTATAAAACTGTTTTAGGCAATTTATTGATAAGTATTGAGTCCCTGTCTCACTTAAATGCAAAACCTTACACCCATAAAAAAGCCCCACATGGTTGCTTCCAGTGAGGCTTGTCATGAGGACGATACAGCCATTCTTTGGCTCTTTAATATGCTTGTTCCTAATGACTGTTTTTCTTGATGTTTGAATTGCATCATTCAGTGACGCAGTTAAACCGATAAAGTTTTTTGAATAATCTTTATTAAATAGGTATTTTGCTGCATCAATCACGAAGTGAACACAATGATAATTCTGAACGTCATAGTGCTTTTCAAATAATGAAAGCAGTTGCAAATTAAATTCACTCATTCGCTGCACCCTACCTTTATCCACTTGTTACAGCACTTGAAAGCCGAGCCACATCAGAATCACTCAAAGACATTTCAACAACTTTCCCGCTTTTAAACGTGAATTTAACATCATAGATTGACTCATCTTCACGGCTACTTTGAAACCGTCGCTCAATATTTGAGATGTCTTTGAGATCAATCATGTAGTCAACTGAGTTAATGCTATCGTGAAATTCAATCATTTTGTTTTCCTCATTTAATAAAAGCCAACTAAAGTCGGAAAATTCTCCTTGGTGAACAAAATACCTGTACCAACTTCATTCAATTGTTCCGCTTCAGCCTCAAAAGTTGTTCCTTGATAGTCATTGTTTTGACTCGTAATCTCCAAGTGATCAATCTGTAAAATAGAATTCTCTAGATCGAGACTTGAATAAGCGCGGTAAGTAACTTGTGGTCGCTCTTGGGAATCAGCACCTATAATCTGATCAATCAAATTAGGAATGACTTTGCCTAAATCACCAACAGTTATTGTTAGCTTCTGATCAAGATCATCACTGACTTGTCCTCGATCAATTTTTAAAACGGCATATTCATAATGAGCTGCTTGACCATCGTGAATGATTGTCACGCCTTCAGAAACATTAGTCACATAGCGTAAAGGTTTTGACCACAAACTATGTGTGATCTCAATACATTCGATTAAGTAAGCGTTATCAACACCAAATAGAAAATTTTCAAGCTCTGACATTCCTTGCCTCCACTAATGCCTTGATTTGAGCCTTATCCAAATCATTATTCAAGATGTATAACTGAGCATTAACTTTAAAGATTTCACCCTGTTTTTGCATTGAAATACTGTCATGAATGAAGTGGGCAAGATATTGGGATAGCGGCCGACGATCTAAAACTAGATCTATATAGAATGGTTTTCGTTTATGCTGCCATATCCTAAAAAAAGACATGAAGTACTCAAAGTCTTTAGATTTTAAATTGAAAGCAACCGACACAATATTTTCTATATTTTCAAACTGAGTTCGCAGAATATCTTCATTCAATCCTTCAGCTATGACCACATTATTTCCGAACTGAACACTGTAAGATGCCTGCAATGGGCATAGATCCAGATAATCAAAACGTAATGCTTTATTTCGAGCATCTACATACATTTGATCTAAATATAAATCAAAACCATTCATAATCTTTGTCGCGAATCCAAATCTATTATTCGTCATCATTCCGATTTGAATGAGTATCTGTCCTGCACCCAACTCATACTCAATTTGATAACGATCACGTTGTAATCGAATGCAAAGTTGTTCGGCTTTTATATATGCAAAAATCACATCGGCATTAGCTGAATAGATTGTGCGATGATCATCAAGTGAAAGTTGTGGTGTGATGATGCCTGTGCCAAAACTCGTTGTGATATGTTCAGCGACAGCAGTGTCATACCACCATAGAAACACTTCATTATTGACTACGTATGTCACCACTGGCCGCATATTCAAATCAAATGCAAAACTTAATGCTGTTACATCAGCGACAGTGATTAAGTCATGCATAACCTGATCGGCTCTAACTTTAATAACTCCACTTTCATAGAAGCAAGTCCATATTTTGACTTGTAAACCTTCTGAAGCATCATATAAGTCTATACCGCCCCACTCATAGTCGATGAGTTCATCAACACGATTAGGCACTAAAAAAGCAGCGAAAACGCTGCTTGTTGAAAGTTTACCATCAGGTAACATAACGCCCCCAAGTTAAATCAAGCGTCCAAGTGATTTCCATCTCATTGGTTTTAGTGATCGGCGGGTCAATCACAGCTTTATAAACAGACCGAGAGCCTGTTGCATGTGCACCATCTATCCCCAGTACAAACCCACTGCATGCTCCATTCACTTGATTTAATGTGTATTTAATAAAAGAACGAAGTGTTGTATCGCTAATAATTTCATTTGTAATATTAGTATTTGATGCAGATCCTAGCGCAGTTCCAACAATGTTACTTGTTGGATTTTGTACGAGGGAGGCATTCTCGTATAAAGAAAGGCTTTTGATCAACCAACGCGCAGCTGTTCCGTCCCATGCGCTATGCATATAGACATAACCACTATATGTATGTGAACTGATTACCTCACCTAACTTGTTTTTAAAATCAAATGATCCGCTAATTATTTCAGCAGGATAAATCCTAATTTCAACCGTAACATCTAGAAACTCATCTGAGAGAACAGTTAAAGTTGTTGGGACTCCGTTTGAATCTTTGATAAGTGCTCTATTCCAACATGGATTTTGCCCAGATTCAGCCCAACCTAAGCCCACTTCAGTTAAGTTACCAGCAGCAACACCCTCACCAAAACGATATGTCCTTTGAATACTGTAGTAGTACGGCTTAGTTGTTGTATTCATACTTGTGTCTGATGACTGTATAGAATTAGTATCAGCTAAAAAACTATCCAGTTGTGTCTGACTTATTGCTGGCGCTGAGCTTCCTGTTCCCACTAAACAGCGATTTCCCCAAGCTCCAACCCCCATACGCTGCAAGCCAGTATCCAAAACCAGGTTATGGAATTCTTCAGTTTCCTTTGTAGTAACCCCATCAGCTTTGAAGGCACGCATTTTAAATGTTGCACCGATTTCATTTCGGATGTTTACCATTGTCATTTACTTTCTCCTAATTTGTAATCTGTACACCTTGAATGCCGATGCTGTAATTACCCGATTCCATATCAAGGGTATAAGGAATATATGCAACGGTTTTTGTGATTTGAGCACCCTGTAAACCAATTGAATAATTTGATGCTTCAATATCAGGTGCAACGTAAGTTAAATAAGATGTTTGCTTAGTAATCTGAACGCATTGAACTCCTATGCTATAGCTAGATTCATCAACATAAGAGTATTTGTTGAGGACTTCTCGACTTGCCACCTCAACGATACCTAGACTGTAATTTCCAGACTCAACACCCATGTCTACATAGTTATTGACTTGTTGCGTACCAATCTTCGGTATGTTGTATCCAACACTTTCTAGCAAATATGTCGGATACGGCTTTGAAGTCAGAATCTGCACCTCCGAAGTCACAACAACTAACTGCACCGAGACTTTAAAAATCTTTCCATTCAGCTCATTAAATGAGAAAGATTCAGGCACAAACTGAGCGATATATTCTCTAAACTCGCTATCCTCAATAATTAAAGACATTAAAAAAGGCAGCGGATTAAGCTGCCAATTTAGATAAAATGCCCTGAAATATATGAAGTCATCTTCGCGTAGTGTGAATGACACATCGACCAAATGTTTTTTCGCGTTTTTAGTTTGAATGTATCGACCAAATCCACCCTTTAATGCTATTCGTTCAACAGAAGTGCCGTACTTGACCGAATAGCTAGATTGGAGTGGACAAAGATCGAGTTTATTCATCTTGCACGCCCCACGTTAAAGTTGTTTTTGATCTGCTTAGATTCAAATGAGTTCGATTGATTCAGATTTCCAAAAGCCTGTTTAACAACTTGCTTTACAACATCTATCGTCACATTGCCATTGCTGTCACGACTTTCATTTGCTGTATATCCAGCAGGTACATTGATAACAACGTTTACGCCACCAGACTGATTGGAGCGACTGGACTGAGCGATATACTTCTCTTTTCCAATCATCCCACCCGTTGCAAATCGTGGCGGCAACATTCCTGTACGATTGATATAATCAAGGTTAGCTAAACCCAATTTTTCAACAGCAGCTGCACGAATCATAAATTCACCATTAGATGCCCAAATCGGAATATCATCACTCGTACCTGTACCTTTACCTGTAATGTGACCACCTGTTGCGAAGCCTTGCATGTTGGTTGATTTGATACTCGCCGCCTGCGCTAATTGCAATGCTACCGCAGCCCCAGCCAATACTGGAGCCATAGCCCAACCAACATAAGGTATTAGAGAAACTGACGTATAAACGTTAGAGTATGTTTGTGGTGCATTTATCAAAGCCTGAGCAATAGCAAAGGCCTTAGAAACTGCAAACATCGCTTTATAGCCTGCTGATTGCTCACCAAGTAACGAACCCATCAGATCGGACATACTGCTTAATGTCTGACTTGCTGATTGAGCACCTAACGCAATTTTTGATTTCTCATAATCTCGATCAATCAACAACATGCGGTCGTTATGCGCTTGCCATATTGCTTCACGTTCAGCAGCCGAATCAGCTAATGCCATTTGAGCATCAAATAAAGCTTGTGATTCATCATATTTACTGAATCTGTCTTGCTCTATTTGGTACTGTGCACCTGTACCCGCCAAATTCGCAAAAGTACCGCCCCAAGCAGATGTTGCACTATTTAAGTTTTGACGCTTTTGATGATCTTCAGAGGCATAAGATAATGCCAATAAGCTTTGCAACTCTTTAGCATCTTTGGTATTTAATTTTATTTTCTCCCGTTCAGCAGCGTACTTAATCTCCATATTCTGTAGATCAGTACGAAGCATGTCACCTGCATCACTAATCCGTTGAGCTTGCTCCAAACGCAACCAAGCCAATGATTGAGTATGCTTTTCTGTAATGGATCTAATAAACGACTTACGTTCATCATCATTCAAATCAGTTCTGAGCTTGCCTTCCTTGATTGCAATTGCTGTTGAAATATTCAGTTTTTCTTCTTCAGTTAATTTATGCTCTGTTACCTCAAAAGCTAACTGTGCCAAGCGTAAATCTTTCTCTGCTTCGAGTCGGGCTTTAGCAATATTTAAAAATTTAGACTCATCTTCCATATGAAATGATGCTTTGCGTATATCTGCAATTTGACGTTCGTAATCCAATTGCAACTGTACTTCACGTGTAGAAAATTGGTATTGGATGGATTCTCTGAGCCTTTTTTGCTGTTCTGCTAAACGGCTCGTTTCTCTTGCAGCTCTTGCTGAAGCATTGGCTAATCTATCTTTAACTTTTGCATTTTCATCAGCTTCCTTGGTATTAACTTTCAAACCTGATGAAGCCGAAGCTTGTGCTTGATTTAATGCCAAAATCGCATTGGTTAATTCAGAAGTAGAATTTTTACCATCATTATTTTTAGCCCATAGCTTATCTAAACGTTCGCTTGAATCTTCTATGATTTTTGCAAACTGGTCTTCAGAGTCTTTATATATAGCAACAGCACCCTTAATATCACCACTTGCAGCAGCAACGGCCATAGCAGCTAAAGCACCAAAACCATCACCAACACTTTGAACAACAGCAGATAAACCTATACCAATCGATGCTAATGACTTAAAGATAGTCCCCAAGCCCTCACCAACATCTTGTAACTGATTTCCATTTTTAGAAGTGCCAAACATTGCATCTGCAACACTGACTAACGCAGGCATAAATCCTTGTACCAACTCACTCTTAGCACCTTGAAACTGCAAATTAACTGCTTGTGTTTGTGCTGCCAGAATTTGAGATTGCAAGATTGCTTCTTTAGATTTAATTACTCCTGCATCTTCTAATGCTTGACCATATTGTTCAAACAAAACACCGCCATCTTCAAACAGTGGCAGTAAATTACCCAAGTCACTTCCCAAGCTCTCAAAAACGAATCTCTGTTCTTGAGACGAGGTATTTAATTCATCCAATTTATTTTTAAGCAACTGGACAGCTTCAACCCCATCTTTACCCTGAAGTGTTTTCCCAAATTGCTTAATTTGATCATCAGTTAATTTTGTATTGTTTCGCAGAGCATCAAAGAAGTCTGATGCACCGCCACTGCCAGTAGCACTAAACTCTCCAAGTTTTTCTTGAACATCGGCAAATATTCCACCTAATTGATCTTGTGAGATTCCTAGTTGTTCAGAAGCATAGGTTAAAATTTGAAAGTTTGTCGTACCTATTTGCGCTCGCTTGGCTAATACCGCCATTTCTGCATCAGCTTTGGCAGTCTGAATTGCTAAAGTAGTTAAACCTGCTGCCGCAATAATTGAACCACCAGCAGCCATACCAGCCGCAGCAGCTGTAACATTAAGTAGCCCGCCACTTAATACGCCTAAACGAGTAGTTAGATCACTAACCATTAATCCTAATTGAGACGTATTAAGCGCCTCATTCATTTGGGATTTAAAGTTCGAAAATGCATTTTTCATCTTACCCGTAGACTGCGATGTTTCTCGCTCAGCTCGCGACAAACCTTGGATATATGACCCAGTATTTGCCAACAGGTTTAAGGTCAAAGTTCCTAAGTTTGTCGCCATGACTTTTCTCCAGATGTAAAAAAGCCCCGTTAGAACGGGGCTTTATATTAAAGATTAATTACCAATCAGAATTTACCTTTTGTTGTTTTTGGATTTTACTTGCCATTTCATCTGATAATAAATTAAGTTTTGATTGAACCATTTCTGCATCATAAGAGTTTTTAGCAATTGGTATCTCATACCCATTTAAGCGAAGTCCATTGCTATAACTTGGATTAGATTTTTTCATCAAATCATCATAAGTCACACGCATCTTTCCATCTTTAGAATCAACACGAGTGGTAAAAGTTAGAAGCACATTCTGGTTGGCCATACAGTTTAAAGCACCTGTACACGGAAAAGCCATATTCCCCTTTCCTATAATTGTGCCCGCTGATTTATCTTCATACTGGATTACTGCATCCGCTGATTTATAAGCAATTGCAAACCACTGCCTTACACCATCGTAAATCTGATCTTTAGCTAAACCCTGAATTTCATAAATTTTTTCAAATTTCGCTGGTTCAGATTGAACTGGAGGACTAATAGCGCAACCCACTAATCCAAAACCTAAAATTGAAGCAATAACAATATTTTTCACAAAAAATCCCCATCATTTTATTATCAATGACAGGGATCATACTATTAGATATAAAATTAGACAAACTCACATAGACTGTTCTCTATGCTTCCGTTTAATTGCCTCTTCTTCAAAAGTAGTCTCAACCTCAACTACATCTTCATGCGGACAAACATCAAATGGCTCAATCCTATGTTCCTTTTTGACTTTCCCATTATGGTAGAAAGCAATCAGACCACCGGTTGCCTGCTCAACACGACGACCAACAAAAAGCGAGCCACGCTTATCACGATAGGCCCGCCATATTTGTAATTCATCGTTGCTTAAGTTTCGCTTGGCTTCATCAATGGTTCGTCCACCGACTCCATTGATGACGAGTTCGCACCAGAATTCGTTTTCGCTGAATTCTTGCTCCGTGACTTTCCCGAGAAGTTGTTTACCGCATCAGAAATTTTATACAGCGATTCGATAAAAACTGGATCAGAGTCATTAACATCATCTATTGATGAAAAGAACATTTTACCACTGCTGTCTTCACATACCGAACCAAGCAATTGTGCAGCACATAACAAGCGCCCATTTACACTTTTTACAGTAGATTTTTCGATCTGTTCTTTATTGAATTCCCACTGATAAGCCTTTGATGTCTCTTCAATGTCTTTATAACTTAAACGCTTGATAAAGACTTGACCTGAAAGCTCCACCATTTCACCTAAGCTCAAATCAGCTTTACCTGTATTTTCGCGGATAAACTCAAGATTATCGTCTGTGACTTCAACCACCCAAGTCACAGTGCGTTCAACTGGTGCAGCAACTTTAGTTACTTTCTTTAATGATTTTAGTTTCAAGGTCATGGCACTTTCCATTCATCAATGACTTTAGATTGGCGACGTAACGGTAAGGTATGATTCACTAAAGAATTCGCTTCAGTGACTGGCTTACCTTTACGCAGTGACACGGTTGCATAAGACCATGAACGTGTATCAGGTAAATCAATTACCGAACCTGTTAAAGTTGGAACACCTGCCCCATCCGAATATCCCGCATAAATCACAATCGGCTCAAGTGAATCAGCAAAGCCTAATAGCAATAGATGAGTTGCATTGGTCGGATCAGTATCAATTGCAATTGAACCATCCCCAGGCTTTCCTAGAATGAAATCACTGGTAGCAACATCTGGATTGTCTAAACAGTTGTTATCATATTCATCATAGTTTTCATCACCCCAATCGAATGCTTTTAAACAATTCAATTTGGTAAGTTCTGGTGTTGTACCATGCAGTACCCAAAATTCTGTACCTTTACCCAAAATACCTTTTCTAGCCATGAGTTTTGCTCCTTACAGGCATAAAAAAAGCAGCTTGTTAGCTGCTCATATCGTATTAAAATTTAAATTTCTTGAATCCAATTTGCATCGAATCCTCGCATGTACTGCTTTGTAGTCGAATCAAACCCACTAATACGTGGATTTAAAATATAACAATGTTGTTCCAAGGCCTTTTTGACTGCATCCCGTACTTGATATGCGTGTCCTACATAGCTGTCATAAACCATCACTTGAAACTGGACATCATCAAAATTTGCAGCAGCGTTGTCTAAGTGGTTGTTTGATTGACCTCCTAATTCTTGCCATACAACATAGGGCACTTGTGCCCCCGATGGTGCAACATCTTCATACACACGCAGATCAGCACCCAATAAAGCAGTAACATCGGGACTTGCCTTTAAAATTGGCACTATTGGCAAAATACTCATAATCTAGCCAACTCCAAATCTAGTTCATCACTAAAGGTTTGAGCAAACGTGCTAATCACAGAATCCATTGTGCTGTAAAACGCAACCCGCATGAATGGAATTGCTGGAATATGAGCTGTGCCCAATTCTATGAAACGCCAATGTCGGGTATCGCCTCCACTTGTGGGTTTTGGGTTCTTGTTTGAAAATGATGCACCGCCATCAACACCCACTCGAATTAACACCTGATCTCTATTTCGTACACGGCCAGAAGCTACTTTGATATTTTTAGCTATGTTAGCTTGAGTTTCAGGATCATCAATTTGCTTGGCATTATCTCGAGCAGCATTTCTAACTAAATTCATTCCACGTCTAGCGGCTTTTCGCGTGATACGTTTTACAACTTTTTGATCAGTTAATAACTTTAATTTCTGTGTGACCTGTTGCTCACCCTCCCAAATCGCAAAGGAATCCATCAAGCCTCCTTAAACTTTTCAACTCCTTTTGAGAGCAAAAAAGTACTGTAGATGTTCCCTGTCTCATCATCATTTAAGGCAGGACTATCTATTGCATAAATGTCACCACGAAAAATCACACGCATGCTGCTATCGATATCAGTTCGATAACGGATTTTTAAACGCGCTACCACTTGTGACTGAGCTGCTTGAGCTGCAAATAAATCTCGTGCTGATAACGGCGTTACCTTGGCCCATAATGTTAAAAAAACTTGCCAATCCGCAGGTTTTTCATGATTGTATTCGTCACGTTCTGTACTCACATTTCTCTGAATAACAACTCGATGACATAGCTCACCAGCACTAAGTCTAGACATAATCACTCACTCAAATAATGTGACTCTTCACCATCTTCATCCAAATTTTGAGCAATTAGCTCATTATTTTGATTCATGATCTGAGCCATGACTTCGTTTTGTGTGTTGACTGTTTGAATTAGTTCCCGACAAATGTTGATCAGTTGTGGGACTAAGTTGTTGCAACAACCGTTGCAATTTGAGCTTGGCTCGTTCTGTATGTTGTTTAATCCATTCACGGCGTGCCTCACATCCTGAACAATTCATCGTATTTACTACCCAACATGAATAAATCTATGTCGATTCCATTGCCACAAAGTCCCTTTAGGCAATTCACTACCATCCCCAGTTGACTCAGGGTAAGCATACCAATGAGCAATTAAAATTAATGCTCCTTGGATTATTGATGGTGATGCATGAATTCCATTGGTAACATCGTCAGGAATAATTGTGCCCACTTCATATAATTTTCGATTTGTCACTTCCTCAAATGCTGAAAGCGAAGCATCTATCAATAACTGAAGATCGCTATCAGCATCATCAGTATCAATTTTAAGGCGGTGCTTCACCTGTTCCAGCGTTAGAATTGGCATAAAACACCTCAAAACAATAAAGCCTCACAATGGAGGCTTTAGATAAAATCGTTACACTGCTGTGGTTAGTGTCTTGATGGCATTGCTATCAAGTAACATGCCGCCAACACGCTTGGTTGTATAAAACTCGATATACGGCTTGGCAGAATACGGATCACGCAAAGTACGTGTGCCCATACGATCAACAATGGCGTAACCACGCTTAAAATTACCAAACATGACAGGAATTTCAGCAGCTCCAACATCTGCCATATCTTCATTTTCAGCAATGGCATAGCCAAGCAAGCTCGATGGCTGATCTAGTTGCAAACCAGGTTGCCACAAATAATTTCCCTCACTGTCTTTAAACTTGCGTACTTTAAGCAAGGTGAGGTTATTCATCATGAATTTTGCACCACGGCGATAACCTTTTTTCAGGCCATAAATGAGGTTTAAAAGATCATCAGAATCAAAATCCCCATCAACGCCACTATTGAAGTTTTGAAGCGTACCAAATTCACGATCCTTATCAACGTCCGTTGATAGCGTGTGTGCCAAAATGCCTTTAGGCTTTTTATTGCCATCACCTAACAAAAATGCATTCGCTTCCTGTAGCCCGAACTCGCGTGCCACTTCTTCCGCAATCCATGCTTCAACATCAAAGAACATATCATCAAGTGCGGTTTGGGTGGATTTCGGCTTGGCGTAAATTTCACCCATCGTAGCAATAATTTCCGCAAGTTTTGGTGTATTTGTCTCTGGACGGGCATCTGTTTCACCAACCCACCCCGAGCTTGCACCGCCAACATTGACCAGCTTTTTATAACCCGATGCACTAATAATGATAGAACCGCACTCTTCACGCATTGGATTTTCATCACGTAGCAATTCAAGTACATTTTTATCTAGCTCTTCTGGCGCAGCATAGCCACCGTCAGCATCGACACCAATTTGAATTACCTTCTGTTGTAAATCACCCAAACCATCTTCAGCACCCTTACGGATAAATTGAAGATAAGCTGATTTATGTGCATCAACATCACCACCAGATGTTGCACCTGGACGCTTTGCTTGTTTAATCTCTTTTTCAAGCTCAGTTTTTAGGTTGTCCAAATCACTTAACTTTTGGTTAAGTGTATCAACGGATTCTGACAGCTTAGTTTTTTCAGCTTTAATAGCTGAAATCTCTTTGTCATTTTTTTCTTTGAAATCTTCAAAATAGCCTTTCAGGTCAGCTGCTACTTCGTCGATGTCTTTCTTTTCAATACCCATGATTATTTACCTGTGAAAAATAGTTTTTAACGATTTAAGTGATTGAAGCGCATCATCTTCTGAATCAACATCTCGCTGACCGATTGCACTATAGCCTTTAGACATAAATGCCTTGGCCTGTTTTTGAGAAAGCCCCATTACATCTCGTAATGCTTTCTCTACACTGGACGGCGAAGGAATCTCGCCCTTGCGAAATGCGGTTTTGACTTCCGTAATTTTCGCCTCTGTATTTGCAGGCATTGTCACAATGGACACTTCCCACAAATCAATTTCTTTCAGTAGGAATACCCCCTTGGCTGAGTCATACTCCCAATCCTTCAGGATGTATCCGATGGACATGCCCTTAACACTGCCCGCTTTCATATGAGCATGAGCACGTTTTGCTAAAGGATCGTCATCAATTAGTAAACGGCCACGGACAAATAATCCGTGGTCATCTTCTTTCATCTCAGTGAATGGCCCGATAGGCTCAGACATTTTGTGTTGCCATAACACGGACGGTAAGTCTTTACGTTCAGCCCACTTTTCTAAAGTTTTCTGGAACGCACCAGGCATAACCACATCACTGTAACTATCCTCAACACCAAAAACTGACGCATACCCTTCAAACTCACCTGTTTCGGAAACAGATTTAATTTTCAGGGGAACATTTAAATATTTAACTTCCACTTTCTTTCCCCTTTTCAGGATTAGTTGTCATATTCATTGGAGTGAGGTAAATGTCACCTCCCTCACGAGGGTCCATGTCTTCCAGTTCACGCGCATCGTTCGGACATAAAAAGCCCCAATTGATCCCAATGGCGTAGGACTCATATCGGGTTTTTAAATCACCTCGGATCAAAGCGCCTGCATTGAACTTGGCATAATATTTATTGCGCTCACTTGGTTTGATCAGACCGACTTTGATTCTTGACTCGATACGAGTCATATATGGAACGAGTGAATAATTCACAAAGGACATCCCCATGTGCTCAATATTATTCAGTGTCATTTTTTCCATCATGCCCGCTAAGTGCGGTGGCACCCGGTACAAGGCAGCAATCTCATTTTTTTGATAATTCCGAGTTTCAAGAAATTGAGAATCCTCAAGGTTTAAAGCAGTTGGTTTCCACTTGAGACCCTTTTCTAAAATCATTGGTTTATAGACATTTGTCAGACCCGTATGATTTTCTGTGAACTCTGTTTTCAGTCGATCAAATGCAACATCGGAAAGCTCTTCATTTGTTTCTAAAACACCAGATGTAACTGCACCGTTTTTGAATAAATTAGAGGCGTGTGATTCCATGTCTAATCCAAGGGATAAACATTTTCTTGCATAGGCAATTGGATTCAGTCCATTCAGCCCATCTAATGTGAATAAGCGAACGTGCCAAATTTCATCCTGTGTTAGCGTTTTTACGCCATCTTTAAATGAAACTTGATATTCAACTGTCCAATCATCTTTAAGCTTTGGCGTAACAGTTGATGGATCGATGGGTAACAGCTCAGCCACTTGACCCAAGGCATAAACTTTATAGGCATAGAAATTCCCACGAAGACATAAACACACCATAAGCAGCTCCCAAAACTCTTGGGCTGTCATGTAGTCATTTGGCGCGACGTAGAGAAGATCATGCAATTTATGATCTTCAGCGGGAACTTTCTTTTTTCCTTCCTTGCGGTATAAACGGCAAGGCAACATCCCCATGCTTTCAGACAAAACCCTTACGCATGTAAAGACAGTTGCTAATTGCATGGCCCGAAGAGGCGTAATTGGCTGACTCCCAATAACTGCATCTGCACCAAAAATTCTGGCTAAATCATCGGGACTAGAAATAATAGGGGGCGCTGTCTTGAAACCAAGAAGCGCCCCAAATTTGGACAATAAGCTCATTACAATCTTCTAACCCCGTGTTTCTCCAAGTGTTGAGATAAGTTCGATTCTTGTTTCTGACTGGTTAAAGCAAGGACACGACTAATACCCATCAATAGTGCAATCGCACCATCAATTTTTTTGGCATTGTTTTGCTTACGTGGAAATACATTGTTATTGGCATCAGGATTGGCAACAACATTTCCTATCATCCAAGTCAAAATCGGATTTCCATCATGATGAAAACGTCCAGCAGCAATTGCTGCTTCAAGTTCACGCATTGCAGGTGAAAAGGTTTTGACGTTTTTCGGAATTTTTACAGCCGTATAACCTTTCGCCTCAACCTTGCTGATAATCTGGAACCCACCCCATTCATCAAGCGGGACTTCAGTCAAAGCTACATGCTCTGCCATATCAGTAATGTCATCAGCAATCTGGTTTAAATCATTCTCAGCTGTATCATGTGCATCGATCAGCCCTAAGTTGTGCCACTTTTGGTACAACTTGATAACCTGCTTTTCTTCCCCATTGAAAATCGTGTCTTCGGGCACATAAAAATTAGGGGCAATGCAGTAATAATGAATCTTCCCGCCTTCTATGCGATAAAACAGCTTCACTGCCGCTGCCAAGTCAATTCGAGACGCTAAATCAGCACAAATTAAACAAGGTACAGCTTTAAACTGGTCAATAATTAATTTGGTATCAGTACAAGCCTTCCATTTTTCCATATTGAAAAATGCAGTTCTTGCTGATACCCACACATTTAAATGTTTAGTTTTAAATGTATTTTGTCGAGAAGGATGCTGAACAGCCTTTTTTTGCTGTGATTCGAGATAATCACCATAGACCGAAACATCAAAATTAGGGTTTGCTTTCTGCAAAACTTTCGGATCAGTCCAGTCATCCCCTTCATCAATGGTCCATATCCAACCAAACAACTCATCATCTTCAATAATGCCTTGCAACATTTGCATGACTCGATCACGCAAGTCATAACATGGACCTTCAATATTGAAGCCAGCAGTAGTAATAGTAAAAATTAAAGGCTGACGGCGTGCTCCCATCCCCGTTTGCATCGTGTCATACAAACGGGAATCTATATGTTCGTGATATTCGTCAACAATGGCACAATGCGGGGATTGGCCGTCTGGCGGATCGCCAATCAAAGGTTCAAAAACCGAACCATCTGTTGGTATTTCCAAACTTGCTGCATTCACAACAATTCCAGCATCCTCAATTAAATCTGGTGAACGATTTACCATTAATCGAGCTGGTTTAAATACCTCCCAAGCCTGCTTCTCAGTTGTTGCCCCCGAATAGACTTCGGAACCAAACTCACCATCATTGCAAAACATATTGAGTGCAACACCAGCTGCAATTGCCGACTTGCCATTTTTACGCGGCACTTCCCAATAGCTCTCACGGAAGCGACGATAACCATCTTTCTTACGTACCCATCCAAAAGTGACGGCAATTCCGAATTTTTGCCAATCTTCTAAACTGATTTTGAGTCGTTTTAATGCCCATTCACCCTTTGTGTGCGGCAATAATTCGACAAAAAGAATCTTTTTTTCAGCTAATTTAGGCTCAAATTTATATGGAAATGTGCGTGTTTTTGACTTTTTTAAGTCATCTAAATGGCGTTTACAGGCTAATTTTACCCACTTACATGCTGGGATTTTCTCAGAGATGACAGCCTTAGCCCACTTGTTGGCAGCATCAACATTTGGGTAATTGCCAGCCATAAAACCTCACTACATGCTACGGACCTCTTGAAATGCATTCCCTTTCTTTTTCTGCCCAGCACCCGTCAATCTTGCGCGTGCAGATGGATCCAAACCAAGCATTGCTCCAAACATTGCCATTTGACGTGCTGCTTCGTTTGATGCAGTTAATGCTGGATTTTTAATTGGACCACCCATTGCACCAGAAACTACAATTCCTTCCAAAGCTACGCTACGCTGGGCCTTGCGCCAATTTTCATATGCCATACAAAAGGCTTCCACGTTATGCATATCAGTGATGCGTAAAATCTTTTGAGCACACAATTCTGGAACTATTGACCGCCATATAATCGGCGCGAACTCTAATTGCTCCATATAGTCAGGAACATCAATATTTGTAATTTCAGAAAATTCAGGTACATGATTATTGAGTGGACGCTTACCAGGATTACCACTCGCTCTTTTTTGTTCTTGCGGTTTGGCCTTTCGACCACGCCCAGGCACTGAAGCAACTCCACCCATTTTGTCAACCCATTAAATTTTTAATTTCGCGTGCGTAAAAATGTGACTAAGGGGGCGGTCATTTCAAAATGGGATTTTGAACTTTTCAATATCCCCCTTCCCATCACAGCGATTTTTTACTGTCTTCTCGCGCTGTCTTCTCTTTATGACACGGCGAGCAAAGCGATTGCAGGTTATCCATATCATCTGTACCTCCATGTTCCTTACCGACAATATGATCAACATCGGTTGCTGTAACTACGTGACCATTTGCAGAACACTTCACACAAAGATATCCATCACGGCGCAAAACCTTTTCACGCAACAACCGCCATGCATGACCATAACCACGCTCAGTTGTTGAACCTTTACGCTGTGGTCGCTTATTCCAATTACTGCGCATTGATGCATGATCATCACAGTAACCATGTTGGTTGCGTGAATGCACAATGTTAGGACAGCCAAACTCACGGCATGGCCTACTCATGTTTATTTCCCTTTAAGAATTCAACTTGAACATCGCCACGTAAAACTCGCGTGTACATTTTCCCTTTACGCAGACTCCTCTTAGTTAGTCTTGAATGTGGATTGAAACAGACTAGCCCTTGTTCTTCGTTAGCCCACATAACCCGATTAATGCGAATTCCATTTACAAAAACATCTCGAATTCCTTTTCCATCTTTTGCGCTATGAAACATATCTAATAATCCTAAAGTTAAAGCTTCGAACTCAAATAAATAGTTATTTCGCAAATAGCTCCATACTCACCACCTATTGATGTTTATTTGCGAACCATTCAATCAACTCTGATCTAATTTATTTTGTCATCATTTTTGTTGACACTGTAAACAAAATTGATTACAATAGACTCATGTTCAACGATAAGAGGAAAAAGTGAAAAGACGTGACCTAATCAAGTTTCTAAGTGAATTGGGTGCAGAGTTTAAAGAAGGCGGTAAACACACAAAGGTCTACCTAAACGATAAACAAGCAACCATCCCAAGACACACTGAAATAGATGATTACTTAGTGAAAGCAATAAAAAAACAATTGGAGATCGAGGGTTAGCCCTCGGTTTCTAATCTAAGTAAAAGTCACGATGATTCGCTAATGAGGTGTAACCATGTACTACGCTGCAAAACTTGATTTAAATCCCGATACTGACTGTTATCTCGTCAGCTTTCGTGATGTACCTGAAGCATTAACACAAGGGTATTCAATGGATGAGGCCAAGTCTCAAGCCGTTGATGCCCTTATTGATGCTTTAGATTTTTATTTTGAGGATCAACGTCCTGTACCAATTCCTTCTGAACCATTAGATGGTGAGGTTGTTATAGAACTACCTTTAAGTGTTTGGTCTAAGGTACTTCTGCTTAATACAATGCTTGAGCAAAACGTGAGTCAAAGTCAGTTAGGTAAATTGCTGGATAAACCACGCCAAGAAATTAGTCGCATGACCAACTTAAGCCATACTACTAAGATTGATTCTATAGCCGAAGCATTAAAGGCATTGGGTAAAAATCTTCAATTAGTAATCTAAAAACTAAACCCCGCCAATACCATTATTGCAGCGGGGTTTTTAATGCCGTAATCCGTTCGGCAAATTTAAAGTTACTTATTCCTTGTTGAAACCCTCAACACCACGGCGCTGACGATCAAATGTACGTTGATTAAATAAAGCTAAAGCATTTTCCATATAAGTAATTGCGCACTTGTTTTCATCGCATGGGAAATTGCTGTTTAAGATTTTGGTACGGTGAATAAGCACAGCAAGTAGTGCTTCATTCGTTACGCCATTAACGCCGTGCTCTTTAACAGGACCTAACTGAAATTGAATTGGTAATGTTTAAGTACCAGCAAAAACGTCATAGTAATGACCTGGAACAAGTTCAACTGTTTCTGTTGGAGTTTCAAGCCAAATATTATGCGTAACCATTACACCATTAGGATCAAAATGAATGCTCTCGCTATTCATTGTGTTTTCATTTGCAGGTGATTGGGTAAGTTTAATCAAATCTTCAATGCTAATTTCTTCATGTTTATGAGCACGGAAGAAACTGGCAGCTGAATTTTCACTGCTTGTATCAACATCTTCTGGGTCAAAGAAGTCATGGGTAATCCGTCCAGTTGAATAAGCATATAAATATGGACAGGTTTCTGGTTTCCCCTTGTCGATATACCCCAACTTAACCAATGCATCCCAAGCATCTAAAAACTGTTGGTGGCTGTGAACTTGTACTTTTAAATCTTTTAATTCCATGTTGTTCTCACTTTTGAGCAGGCATAAAAAAAGCCCCTCATGTGAGGAGCTTCTATTCGTTGGTCTCGGTTCAACCGTAATACGACCAGTATATAAATACTCTACCCTAGCCAGCAGAAAAATGCTAATACTTTTTTTACATTGCTTTGAACGTATCCTTTCTATATTTTTCAATCGTTTTGCCAGCTTCATCAATGGCTGACTCAATTGCCATAGACATAAGGTTTTCATAAGGCTTCCATGTTTGTCGATACGCATTTACAGACATTTGATGTGATTTAAGGCCAGCATATGAAAGCCGACCTTTATTTGTGTAATCTTCTTCTAAGGTTGGATCAAGTGCGAAATCTAAAACCATCCGCGCAATCAACCATGCCAGATGATATATCGCCACTCCCTCAGGCTCTCTCTTCTTATCTTGGATTGCATTTTTAATCATGATATTGGCAAGATTCTCACGCACATATTTATAATCGCTTTCTGAGTTGCCATTATAAATAATCAAAGCAGTTACTGACTTAGCCAACTGAGTATCCATTGCTGCAATGGCACCTAAACGATCTTGATAATCTAATGGCTTATCGCCAGTACCACGAACTGACGGCGACAAGTTAGGTGAACTTGCAGTTAAACCACGGGTCAACCATTCAAACTCTTTGAATTTTTCAATTACTGCTACTGAAATCATGCCGTCACCTTAAAAGTCCAAACCATTCATTTTTAAAATTGTGTAGCAAATCGCCACTACACTTGCAAAAAACCAGAACCCTATATCTTCCACTACATCCCCCATACCAACATTGCTGCATCTCGTTGTTCCTGATTAGATTGTTTAGTCCAACCAGTAATACGGTTAAAATCCTTGGAAGAAAGTTTTGATCTCGTTGGTTTAAGTAGCTGAACTGGAATGCCCATGCTTTCAATGAGCTGTACGATTAATTTACCTGTCGCGTGATTCTCCCCAACATTCTTTGCTATACGCTCACCTGCTGACTTTGATTGATTTGGTCTATAGTGAAAGTTAGCTTTCTCATTTAGCCAACCCGCCTCTACTACCACTTTTCTGATTACTGGTTGCTCTCTCTCAATTAAATCTTTCAACTCAACAAATGTAAGGTTATTTAAACTCAATGCATCAGGCCAACGGATAGCAACACCTGACTTATCCAAATCAGGATCAATGCCTATAATGATCTGATCAGAGTTGAAATTTGACTTATATGTACGGTTGCCTTGTTCATCTTGACCAAATCCACAAAACAAACATGCAACGTCATAACCATGTGAACATTTAACCAAAACTTTATTTTTCATAAATATTCACCCCAATCTATTTAGCTTTTCAAATTCGACTAGGTGCTTATCTACTTTGTGACCAGTAATCAAAACATCACAAGGAAAACACATAAATGGTGTGCCATCATGTAAACGCCCAAAGACACGCCCACCTTCAAACTTATCAACCTCACCTTGACCTTTAAAATGCTTACCTGAATAAATGGTTCCGCTTTCACTCACAAAATCGACCTCAACAAGACAGCCTTTAGTGATGCATGTTTCCTCCCAGTCTTGGATACATTTCGCTAATCGGTTTACATCAATATAATTTTCAGGAGTGAATGCCATATTAAGCGATCGCTTATCCTGCTCTAACATATCTCTTGCAGCTACAATCCCTCCCAAGGCTTCAATACGGCGAAGCGACCAAATAGCACACTCCAACTCATGCATATCAACAAAATATTTTTCTCTGTCGGCTGGGCTGATTGTTGCAGCACTCTGACCACACTTGAATTCATAGCCTTCATTCCACTGGGTAGCGTTTGATGGTGCAGATTCAATAATATTAACGGCGTACGCTAAGCCCTTTTCTGCTATTAAAGTTGTTGCTTTCATCGCTTTGGCTCCATTACATATACATTGCATTCCAAACGTTTAGACCAATAAACGTTTTTACCTTTCTTTCTTAATTTGCGCTTACGTCTTGTGGAAATTGGTCGCTCCTTAATCATTACTTGTTCAGTAAATTCAATGCCAAAATCATCTTGATCATCAGAGTCAATTTCCATTAAGACATCGGAACATTGAGGGCAAACCCATAACGCACCAGTAGAGTCACGGCGTAGGTTGTCGTATTCCAAACAAATATCGCAATCACCTAACATGCTCATAACCCACACCCTCTAACCGTCGCACAGAAAAACAACACCATTACAAACAACAAAATCTTATTTATCGACTTTGAATCATCATGTTCAATCATGCTGCCTCTCCCATGTTTTCAAGGCTTTCCAATTGATGACTTGCCACATTTGAAAAACGACTGTATTCAAGCTCTGAACACAAGAATGTTTTACCCACGGCTCCATCACGTACTTTTGCCGCATTCACTTCTAATAAGCCCAAGAATTTAGATTTATCTTGGTTGTAATATTCATCACGGTATAAAAACAAAATAATGTCAGCGTCTTGTTCAAGTGCTCCCGATCCGCGAAGGTCTGACAAAGTAGGACGTTTATTCGGTCTTTTCTCAACCTCACGACTTAACTGAGACAAGGCAAATACTGGGCAATCAAACTCCATTGCAATGGCTTTTAAACCATTTGAAACATGAGTAAGACGATCATTCTCTAATACGCTTGCAGGTAAATTTGGAGTTTTAATTAATTGAAGATAGTCAACAAAGATTGCACCGATTGCGCCGTGTTTCTTCTTGGTTTGACGCGCATGACGGCGAATATCAAATAGCGTTACGTCGCCGTCATGCATTTCGATTGGTGCTTTTTCCAAAATCATTGTAGCTTGCTGTAAACCTTGCCAATCCTCTGGGCGTAGATCAGCAGTTTGTAAACGGTTTAATTCAACATTACCCATTGCAGCCATGAAACGGCGTGTGATCTTTTCTTTCTTCATTTCACACGATTCAAACAACACAGGTTTTACGATGTTAGTTGCAATGTGAGCAGCTACATTTTGAGAGAATGCCGTTTTACCCATTGATGGACGCGCGGCTATTAAAACTAAATCACCCGGTGAAACTTCATTTAGTTTTGCATCAAGTCCAACAAAGCCAGTTGTAACGCCACGCACTTTGTACGTTCCAGATAACTTTTCTTCTTGGGTTCTAGCAATTTCCTCAAACACACTTATCGCTGAATGAACAATATGCTCAACTGCATCTTCATCATTCCCCGTACCGATACCAGACAAAAGACTTGTAGCTTTAGCAATTGCATCATCAGCTGATCCGTTACTAAGATCATGTGCAAAGATTTTTGCTTTTTCACCAGCATCACGCAAATCACGGCGTGCAGCTAAATCTTGAAGATTACGCAAATACTCATGGAAGCTTGTTAAGTGTGTGCGCGGACTGTTTGCAATCATGTCAATCACATAACGCTCGTTTACACCTACTGCATCACCACCCAACGAGCGGATCGTACTCACCAAAGTAACGTCATCAACTGGCTTACCTGCTTCGTACAATTTCTTAATCGCACTAAACACAACTTGATGTGTATTGAGTGAGAAAAGTGATTTAGTCATGTTGCCAAGTTGTTCGAGGCAATCTCTGTATGTGATCAATGAAACTAAAACGCTAATTTCACATTGATGATCTTTTAAGCGATCGTCTAATAAATTTTCAACTACACCCATCACACTAACCCCTTACCAAATTGAACACGCTCAGGTTGAAAACGTGTAGGTTGTGATTCTTGGGCTACTTTCTCAGTTGATTGTGCTGGTGAGAAAAGTTGATCAAGTTCTGCGTTAGTGTCTTGCCATGCCCAATCAGCTTTGAAAGATTCCCAACCACGGGAAGTACAAATTTGCAAAGCGCGTTCAAGTGTGATGCCTGCTTTTTGAGATTGATTTAAAATTAGTTTGATCACGGTTTCTGTGATGGTTTTCTTTTTCTTGGTTCTCAGATCAATAAAATCTTTAGCTGTTTGCTCGCTAACTCCCAATTCAATTAAATATTTTTTTGCTGAAAAGTTAGTTGCATCGGTGCTGCTAACACTTGTTTTTGTATTAGTTGTTTTTATATTGTTTTTGTGTGTCGGTATTTCCGACAAGTTGCTATCGGTATTTCCGACACCCCCGTCGGTATTTCCGACAGCATTTTGTTGTTTGCTATCTGAAAAAACGACACCAGTGTCGGTATTTCCGACAGCAGAATTTTCGCTATCTGTATTTCCGACAGCAATTACAGCATCAGTTAAAGTGTAATTTGAAGGACGATTTTGGTAAGCAATTTTCTGTACAATCCCCAATTCAATTAAAACGTCAATGCCTGCTAATACAGCATCTTTTTTGTACCCAGTACCCTCAACTAACTGTGAAATACTGATATTGTCATCAGACTTATTCCAGCCACGGGTTTTACGGACAATGAATATGTAACAACCTAAAGCTGCACCCTTCATTTTTGCCATGTAGCCTTTATCAATCAGATCATTGGGCAACATGAATGCATTAGACATGAAATTACTCATACTTCACCTACCAATGGCATACGCACATCAATAAAGTTTTGATTCACTGGTCCAACATATGAGCACCACTTTCTAAAGTGATGATTCCAATGCGACCACATATTTTTTTCACACTTCCAAAAAGTGCCGTCGTTTTCTACGTGAGTTGTGCCCAACGGGAACGCTGTCATGAAACCTCCTGTTGTGCTTTATGTGCACGGACTAAATGGTCAATCACATCAGTCATGTAGGATTTATTTAAAACTTGACACAATGGTGAGACGTGACAGCTGAGGGTGTTTACCTCACCCATATCTAAAATGGTTACTGGTGCGGGTAAACGGCGTTTTTCTTTGAGTTCTAATGTGGTGGCATGACGGATTTCATTGGGGTCGACATACATAATATGTCCTTGATCATAAAGAGAGATTCCGACACCACCTGCTTGAGTCGTGCACTCAACTAGCAGGAGTTCATCTGTATTGAATTTACGATCAATAAAAATCAAAGTGCTATTAAGAACAACCACATCCCCAGCTATAAAATCCGAGCTATTCGGAATTTCCGAATAGCTGGAGTTATCCGAAATTTCAGGACAACTGATCAAACAATGCTTGCACTTCTCTGCTTTAAATTCACTGCACTTGTTAGCGCATGGGTGTTTTGATATATTCATCTTGTTCGTTTCCTTGTCTTAATGAACACTAAGCCTGATCTGCAACATCAGGCTTTTTTAATATCCAAGCTTTTCTTTTTGGTTGCTGATCTCGTCATGAAATAAGTCATCAACTGATTCAATGCGATTCATCCAACTCTTAGACATAACCAGTAGAGCTGCTACTCGCTCCTTATCAATGCTTTGGTAATCCTTAGGGACAACCTTTAGGCCAAGACAGCTCAATAATTCGCAATACAATTCAATCTCGGTCAAACCGTTGTTTTTCTTATCAGTTTTCATTCTTGATAAAGTGCTTGGATCAACGCTTAACTGTTCAGCCAATTCACTTTGATTGTTCGCTGCAAGCGCTTGCAATACTCTTGAAACGTCATTTCTGGCACTTGCAGATATATTGATTAATACTTTGCTCATGGTTGCATTTGTCCTGATAAGGCTTGACGGTCTGCTTTTAATTTTCCATCAGTTAAAACCTCAAAAGTGGCTTGAGTTCGCAGAGGAATTCCATCTCGCTCCCACTTGGTAAGTAGAGAGCGGACTTTTTTGATTTTTTGAGATAGTTGCGAGTTGTTTTCTACGCCGTAAAACTCTCTCAATTGCTGAACATTCATATTCAAAACCTTGAACATTTTAATTCTATTTATTGAACATTATGTTCAGGTAATTGTCAATTTTTTTGTTCATAATTTTGAACAAAGTTTAACTGGGGTTGCTTATGAGCTTATCTGTTTCTGATCGCATACAATTGCGCATGCTTGAGCTTGATTTATCGCAGGCGGACGTTATGCGAGCCACAAAAGCTGCGCGCGGTACAGTTTCTGGTTGGGTAAATGGGAGTAACAGCCCCAGTGCAAAACATTTAGAGTCGTTAGCAAAATGCCTTCACACCACAAGCTCATGGTTACTAACTGGAGAAGAAGCAAAGAGCTCACAAGTGGCTCAAGAGCTTAATGGTAATGTAACTTTTATAGACACCCCCTTACGACAAATCCCATTGCTTGATTATGTTCAAGCTGGGTTGTTTCATGAGGTTGGGTATGATGGTATTAATCCATTAGGGTCAAGCTGGACTACCTACGAAGGTGTAAAGCCTGAATGTGTATTCTCATTGAAGGTTGAAGGATTGAGTATGTCACCTGAATTTATACCAGGTGACGAAATAGTAGTTGATGGATCCTTGGAAGCCAAACCAGGCTCTTTGGTGATTGCTCAAGAAATTCAACATGGTGTAGCTAGAACAACATTTAAAAAATACCGCGTCATCGGGATAAATGAGTTTGGTGTAGATGTAATCGAACTTGTCCCTCTGAACCCCGACTTCCCCACACTAAACTCTACACAGATAGAAATTTCAATAATTGGCGTTGTAGTAGCCCATAATCGACTATTCAAATATTAAGGAATGAAAAATGATAGCAACATTAAATAAATCCAAAACCGCCCTATCTATTAATAAACAAGAATTTAAAGCAGCATTGTCAAAAATTGGCGATGGTATTGATAAACAAGTAGCATCACTTAAAAAAGCCAAACAAAGCTATGACGCAGCAGAAATGGCACGCGAGGTCATTAGTGAAGCAAATATCTTTGAAGCAATAATCGAAGGTTTTAATGAGGCTGAAGGCACTAATCTAAAGCTAGCGGACATAACAAATATTGATGCTGCACAAGGTTGGATAGATGAGTTTTTAGGAAAGTATGGTGCTTAGGGTTAGCTTTAGTTAAACCATAATAAAAACTGTGAACCCGACACAGTCATCACAACAGATCGGGTGGAGAAAACATGTACGCATTACTTGTCATTGATGAAACTATGGTTAGCTCACAACCTGATAACGACCGAATTCAAAAACACTTAAAAAGTGATGGAGTAACCAAAATTCACGAGCACAGCTTCTTGGTTGATCTCGCTAAAGCATCTCTTGCTTTAGCGGACTTGCAAATTATGGCGAAATCCAAACACCGACCTTTTCAGATCTTTTATTTTCAAGAAAATCCAACTCATTACTATTCTGAATAAAATAAAAAATCTTCGAGCTTGTCGAGTGTTGAAATTACATCAATATCTGGAAGCTCAAAGTTATTTTTTTCAGCAATACGATTAATTATTAACTGTCTAAAATCATATTTTTCACGCTCATCATTTGTAATCTCTTTAATATATTGCAGTGGTGGGCGAGTGTATTGTTGAATTATTTTTAACATCCCAATGATCTCTTCAGCACTCTCAACCCCTTGGGAGCAAATAAACTGCTTTACCAGTAGTTTCATTTGATGCTTATCCCTATCATTTTTCCAATTCAACATATCTTGGAGCGTATTGTCTTCGGTGATATTGCTTTTTACCGCATCTTGAACAGAAGCAGACTCCTTACTTAGGGCTACACTAAGTTGATCTAATGTTAGTTCTTGAGATCCGATGAACTCTACAATTTTCTTTGTATTAGCAATAATTGTGTCGGCATCAAAACAGCCCACATGAATCCAACAATTTGAAATCTCCCACTCTAAGCTACTTTGTACTTCCGACCATGCTTTCTTACTCATAACAAACTCCAAACAACCCATCCCTGCGGTGGGTTTTCTTTTGTCTATTAAAACATAATTCAATATTTTGAACAAAATTAATTTTATTTATTGAACAAACTATTGACACATTAGTTCAATTAGTTGAACATATAGCTTAACAAGACAACAAAAAGCCCCGAACACTTACCACGGCGATCAGGGGCTTTTCACACAACAGATGCAAAGCATCTTATGAGGTCCAATTATGGAACAAACAACAATTCTCAGCAATCCAGCATATCGCTTTGGTGCTGGGGTATTAGGAATCTGGCTAGTTATTTCGCTTTTCATTGTGGGTATTTTCTATTTGATTTGGACAAACTCCACATCTGATTCAGCCTTACCTTCAGCAACCACTTCAACTTATGCATTTGAAAATGAGTTTTCATTTGCAGCTGGTGTTGTTCATCAGAATACAGGTGAAGCGTTAGTAAAACTTGAAGGCTTCAATATTCCAGTCAAATTTAAATTTACTACCGACCCTACAATTGAAATCACTGATTTAGAAATTGGTGAAATCACAACTGTATATGGTGATGAATTTAATGACTTTACTGATTGGAAAGATCACAAGGCCATTAATGCAGCTCTTGTTGCCTATATTAAAAATAATGGGGCGAACCAATGAGCACTAATAAATTTGAATCATTGCGCCTTGTTGCTGGTAATGATCTTGAGAAAGCCACCATTTGCGAATTGCTTAGACAGGCAGGCTTAGAGCCTAGTTTAGGACTGACATTTACGCCGCCGTGCTTAATCGCAACATCTAAAGATGGTTCAGTTTACACCGACTTCCCTATCACTGGTGAAGATGAAGCTAATACCTCAGTTCTTCAATTACGTGAATTGGTTATAGCAACCTTAGATGGTTCAAAATAAGGATAATAACTATGCATACATTACTTTCTGTTCAAGAAGCCTTTGCAGCAAAACAAGCTGGTAAAAATATTGTCTGCCACCATACAGAATCTGAATATTTCGAAAGCCTTGATCGTGTTTCTGCTGAAACTTGGTTTGATCCTCATTATGTTTTTGCGCTGCAAATTGAAACTATCGTAGTTGCAGGTTTTGAATTTACAAAACCATACACGCTTGATGAACTTACTACTGGTCAAGAGATTTTCTATATCGGTGCAAGTGGAACGATTTTAAAAGGAACGTTTAATCCTGATAATGAAATGCTTGTTTCAGGTGTAAATAATGGTTCAGTGCAGCGTGATGAAGAAAGTGCCGTTAAGCAAATTAAGGCTGTTAGATCATTATTAGGCATTACATCAGATGAACCAACTATCATTGACTACGATTTTTTCGTTGTTGATGGGGAGTCTACTAAATCTCAAACTAAAAAGCGCCGTGGTGGACGTAAGAAAATAGAATCTAAAACAGAAACAGCAAATACCAATTCAAGTGATGAATCCGAAAAAATTCAAGAATGGTCAGCTAATGTAAAAGAGTTTATTCTCGAAATAAATGATGCTTCACATCTATATGAATTGGAGCAAGTTCAACTAAAATTAGCTAATTCTACCGATCTTAATCATGATGAAATTGTCGAAATTAGACGTATCATTGCTTGCAAGCTCGAGCATTTTGATAAGGTCTCTGGGAATTGCGCACTATCACTAATCGCAGAGAAATTAGAAAAGGCAACAACTGTTGCTGAGCTTAATGATCTTGAAGTTGATGTAAAGAATCAGAAACTTGCCACCCCTGTTGTTGCTGAAAATTGTGATCAATTGCTTATTGATATTGCAGCTAAGCGTGAAAAATTAAATCAGATTGATTTCATTGACCATGAACAGCAACATGATGATCCAAAAGGCGTGGTAAACACATTTAACGCCCAGATCAATGAAGCAAAAAATATTGCTGATCTAAAAAATGTAGAACTTGAAATTAATAAATTTTGGTCATTAGGCGAAACGGACAGACTTGATCTTAAGCATCGTTTGAAATTTAGAAGAGATGAATTAGAGATGCAATCTGGATCGATTTCCGAATTAAAGGAATTGCAGAAGGACGCTGAAAATTTATCTTCATACCAAGCACAACTTTTAGACCTTATCAACCGTGTTCAAAACGCTCGGACAGTCGATGAAGCTAATGAGCCAGTCACTCAAACATTGGACTGGACGGCAGAACAACGCCTCCCCCTCATCACGGCGATCAGTAAAAGGCTAGTCGAATTGGGAAAGCCACTAATTGCACAGATAAGAGAAGTTAATGATTTAGATACCCTCGAAGTCTATCTAGCACAGATACATGAATTAATCGCGGTGGACAGTACTTTGGCCCATCAATATATGCAGGCTTACACGGTTCGCAAATCATCCCTTACTCAAACATCACCAGCATAGGTGAACCATGAGAAATATAAACCGAGTTGAACCTTGGATGTCTGATGCCTTTTTAATTTGGTTACGGTACATCGGTTATCGAATCAAAACTAAAGGTCTAAGTATTGAGTTTTTACCAACTTATAAATGTAAAAACTTACCGCGTGGTGGAAGCATCCAACATAACGGCCAAATGAACAAAGTAGCAAATAAATTATTTACTGAATTTTAAGAACATATAGAGGCTTGATATGAGCGAAGTTATTGGAACGGTGACATTACCAGGCACGAAAATTGAGGGAACAACTCAAGAAGTTGCCAGTCATATATTTAAAGAAATCATTTGTCCTAATACAGAAATGCTTGCTGCAAATGACCCACAAGCAGCAATGGTATTTGCATTTCATGTAATGGGCTTAGCTATTTCCCAATATGCTGAATTTGTAAGCACTAAAAAGTTTGAGAAAACTTTAAATACCGTTACGCACAACTTTGTGCAAAACCTTAAAAAAGAACGTGGCGAATTGAATAGTTGAGGAGAATAACTGTGATTAAACAATTGCTACCAGTTGAACTACCAAAACAATTATTTAACTGGTCACATCCTGATTTGCACCTTGTAGACCCTCTTTGGAATAGTGATGAAGAACGTGGTTACACAGCTACGGAATGGGAGCTTTTTCAAAACAATGCTGGTGTTGAGATTTGGGTAAATAGTTTTTGGTATGACGATATTCCTGAGATACCAGAAGAAGATGGTTGTGATTGGTCAAAGTGGAGACCAGAACCACCAGCCGAAGGGTTGTTTTTGATAGCAGCATATGACACCGAAGATGGACCGATGTTGTTATGGGCCAAGCCCCGCGAACCAAAACTTTAAAATAATGCCCTGCGATTGGAGGAAATATGTCTAGCAACATTAAACACATTAAACTCTCAATTTTCGCTAAAAAGTATTGGGATGAGGATTCACGTCCATGCCGTGCAACTTTAGTAAGTCATATTCAACGTGGCTGGCTTAGCGGTATAAAAATCGGGACTCACTGGTTTGTGCAATGTACATCATGGGGTGAGCCAATATTTTACAGTAGTGATACTCCGAAGATTGATCTGCATTCACCACCAATCACAGGGAATGCTATCGCCGATAGAATTTTAGCTGAGATTTAAAATGACACCACGCCCTAGGGGTAAAGGGAGCTTAGACCTCCCTCCCCATGTTGAACTTGATAGGAGAGCCAACGGAACAACTTATTTTCGCTACGTGCTACCTAATGGACAACGCAAGTCACTCGGTAAGGATCGTAATGAAGCAATTGTTGCTGGTATGGCTCTAAATGCAGCACTTAAAAGACACCCTGATATTGTTTCCAAAATACTTGAAGTGAATAGGAAGGTTGAGAATAAAATTCCAACTTTTGAGAATGGCCTTAAAGAATTTCTTGATTTACGTTTGCCTGAGAAAACCTATGCCGACTCAACATTAGAAATAATTAATGCCAATTGTGACAAGTATATTGAGCAATGGGGTGCGCTTAATTGCGCAGAGATAACATTAAATATGCTTGCTACTTATTTAAAGGAACAAACACCTTATCAAGCGGAAAAGCATCGATCATTATTGATTGATATTTTTAAATACTTTGTTGCCAATGGCTGGGCGACAGAAAACATTGCTGAGAAAACACTTAAACCGATACGACCGAAAAAGATTCGTCAACGTCTGAGTAATGAAATGTTGGCCCAGATTTATGCAATATGCCCTTACTGGTTACAGCTTGCTATTGATCTTGCTTTACACTCGATCCAGCGCCGAGGTGATTTAGTGATGCTATTACGCACGGCGGTGAATGTAAAAGAGAATACTTTTACGGTGCTACAGCATAAATCTCTTAACTATGATAAGCCGATTTATATTGAAGTTGATATGCACCCAGAACTTGCTGAAACTGTAGTTAAATGTATTGCCAATTCTTTTCGTTTGAATTGTCCTCATCTAATTGCTACTCGTCCTGAGCGTATTACTGAACATAATCGAATCGCAAAGCCACATCCGTATGCAGTGACTGAGGATCACTTAACAAAGCAGTTCCAGAAGTACAGGGATTTGTCAGGTGCTTGTGAACATTTAGAACCAAGACAACGACCATCATTTCATGATCTTCGCGCACTTGGAATTTTTAATATTACTGCGAAATATGGGAAAGCTTATGCCCAGGCGTTAGCTGGTCACGCAACCGAAAAAATGACTGATCACTACTTACAAGGACATGAGGAACCAAAGCCAGAAAGGGTGAGTTATCGTTAGTTTTTAAATTCTAAAATCGATTAATTTTCGTACTTATCCACATTAGAGCGTGAATGAGTTCCCCCAAAATACCCCCAAACGCCCCCAAACGCCCCCAAACAAAAAACCGCCTAAATCGGCGGTTTTTTTAAGTTGCTGATTTATCAGCTAATCTTGGTAGGTATATCCAGACTCGAACTGGAGACCTCTACGATGTCAACGTAGCGCTCTAACCAACTGAGCTATACACCTAGAATGGAAAGCATCATATTCATTTTTCAGAAAGTTCACAAGTATTTTTGAGATCGTTTTATCGCAATCGCGCAGTCTTTAAGCAACTTCTTAAACAATTGCTTATCACTTGGACTGTTATTCTCCATAAAAACAATTTTTTGATATAACACAATTACTTGCTCGAATGATTTATGATCTTCAACAGAATTCATTAAACGCTGCATCCATGTTTGGAAGGTTTCAGCTTGGCGCTTATGCATCGCCTTAGGTAACTGTTTTTGAAACTTAAAAATTAAACGCTGGTATTCTACTAGTTGTTGGCGTTGTCTCCACCAATAAAAACCTACATAGAACAATAGCACACCACCAATACCAACGATTAGAATGATGACATATCCAAATGTTGAATCTAAACCTAAACGAGATAACCAACTCTTTTGTTTTTCCGCATCATAACCAACAACTTTACTCTGCCATTGATAACTTAAATAATCGCTCCAAATCCGAACATTTTTTAGAAATTTGAACTGCTGCAATCGCCATCCTTGTGCCCTCTCATCTCCCCAAACCGTCTGGTCTTGAGCGAGATAATCTTGCATCCCCGTATCAATCCTTTGTGGAGCAATCATGGCTGTTGGATCAAATCTTTTCCATTTTCCATCGATATAAACCTCGCTCCATGCATGTGCATCAAGTTGACGTACCTCCCAACTCTGTCCATCGATCGCAAGCTGCCCCCCTTGATAACCAGTTACAACACGAGCAGGGATACCGACAAAACGCATCAACATTACAAAACTTGAAGCATAGTGCTCGCAAAACCCCTTACGGCTGGAAAATAAAAATTGATCAATTCGATCCCCTCCTAAAGTTCCGGGAGTCAATGTGTATACAAAACCATTTTTTCGATACCAATTAAGTACAGTTTGGATATATTCTTCAGGTTGATTTTGACTTTGCTCAAAAAGTTGATGTGCTAACTGCTGTGCCTCTTGATCTTGAGTTTTGTCATACTGAGTATTCAACTCAAATTGTTTTGTTGACAATACGGTGGGTTCAGATGTTGTCCGTCCTAGCCATTGCATTTGTATTGGTTGATTACGCTTAATCAACTTACTTGGACGAATACTATCATCCTGATAAAGCTGTAAATATCGTTCCTGCGGAATCGAATACTCTAATCCCATAATCCAATTAGATTGTTCATCTGCAGGCAGATATTGATAATCAACATATCGAGATGCTGATGATGCTGTCTTTAATTGCTGATTGAAAAAACTACTCGTCCAAGTACGACCATCATATTGGTCTAATACCAATGCGCGCCAATACAACTGTTGCCGATTTGGGAATTGATACATATCTGCAATCACACGAAATGCTAAAGCCGATGATTGAGACAATTGTGCAATATCACCTGGTGACATTGTGTCGCTGATTCCAGTTGTTGCTCGATCTTTCTGAATAGGTATAGCCCAAAGCGGCGGCAATCGAGGAAAGAAAATAAACAGTAAAATAAAGAATGGCGTTGCAATACCAACAAATTTAATGATCTGTTTTAGATCTTGCTTAAGCTGTCCAGAAGATAATTGACTTTGGCTAAATGCTGCTGTTTGTATTCGATATAAGCCCAGCAAGCACATTACGAATGTTAAAAGTACAATGGCTGCCATCCAAAATGCTTGACTATGCAGTAGCAAACTTGCACTGACAAATAAAGCAAAGTTGAAGACAATCAAAAGATCGCGTGTGTTTTTAGCTTCAAGGCTTTTTGCAAATAAGCAAGTGCTGAGAAAAGCCACACCTGCTTCAACCCCCAATAAAGTCTGATAATTGATATAAATCAGACCCAATGATAACAAACTAAATAAAATCAATATCAGTTTAGGGAACGGCGTAATGACTTGCTTGTTATATCTCCAGACTAAAATCAGCCAAATAAGCCCCCACACCCCACTCAAAGTCATTGGAGCAAAAGCAACTTGACCAAGTAATACTAACGCTAAGGTAGACAATACACAGAAATAAATTTGCTTCGTCATGATTAAGCCTGCGCTAATAGAAGTTTTGCTTGAATCAATTGTGAATATCCTTGCCCACATTCTAATCGTGCATGAGGTAAAATTAACGCATAGTCATCACCCAGCTGCTCACATTGCTCAATCAAGCCCATCATAAAGCTCAATTTTTCCTCATGCCCTAGGGCTGGAATCTGTTGATAATCAATTTCCAAATGCTGGTGATTCGCTTGTGCCTCAAACATTTTAATAAAGAATCCTTGTCCTCGAGCAACTTGTTTCCATGCCACGTTCTGGTAGGAGTCTCCCTCTCGAAAAGCACGTAATTCTTTAAATTCATCCAAACTATCATGTGCTGACGTCGGCTGGTTTTTATGTTCTTTTTGCCAATCATGAGCTTTAGGTGCAATCCATATTTTTTGTTTAGGATATAAATACGTCCAAGCTCTAACCAAACCCAAAGGATAAGTCGAATAGACTTTGATCACCCCGAACTCATACAAGCCACGTTGTTGAGGCAAAACAGGAAGTTCGACAGTTTGTTGAACTTGATTCACATAGATCATTTGTTCCTGTTGTGAAAACTGTATACGTAAATATCGAACTGTTTTATCGTGTTGCTTTAACATTAACTTAATAATTGATGGCTGATTAACCTGACCAACTTCAGGCATAACAATTTCGATTTTTAAGTCATGTAATTGTTTAAACGTTAAATAAAAACTTATACACAGAATCGCACTTAATAAAAAGCAAAAACCGAGAATCAAGTTATTGCCGTAGTTAATTCCAGCGATAAAAGTGATCAGAATCAGAACCAGATAGAGAAAACCTTGTTTGTAAATAAAAACTAAAACATCTTTCTGTAATAGTGTTTTAACACTATCTACTTGAAAACGCTTTGCAATCCATTGACTAACTTGTTGCTTAAGTCCTTTTTGCATGTGCTTTCTCTCAACTACATGACTTCAACCGACTGCAAAATTTGTTTTGCTTCAACCTCACCGAGACTCAAACGATGTGCAACAACAGCAACAAAAACAGATTGAACATCATCACTGGTTACAAATCCACGCCCCTCAACCAAAGCATAAGCTTGAGTAGCAGCTTTCAGCGCCAATACACCTCGTGTTGAAAGCCCATGTCTTTGTTTACGGGTTTCAGCCGCCAAATCTAAAATATAATTCAGCACAGCATCACTTAAATAAACCTGTTTTGCTAACTCTCTTAAATGAAGAATATCTGCTTGGGTAAACACAGCATCTAACTGATGAATTAAAAACTGACGAGAGTTTTGCTGTAATAACAATTTTTCTGCTTGGCGAGAAGGATAACCCAGTGATAGCCGCATCAAAAATCGGTCTAATTGAGATTCAGGTAATGCATAGGTTCCACTTTGGAATAACGGGTTTTGTGTTGCGAGCACCCAAAAAGGCTGCGGTAATTCATAGTTCACAGCATCAACGGTAACAGCACCTTCTTCCATTGCTTCTAGTAACGCACTCTGCGTTTTTGGGCTACAGCGATTAATTTCATCAGCCAATAAAATCTGCGTAAAAATAGGGCCTTTTTTAAACTCAAATAAATGTTCTTTTTGATTAAAAATATTAATACCGATGACATCACTCGCTAGCATATCGTTAGTAAATTGAATCCGTTGGAAATGCAAACCTGCTAAACGAGCCAAGGCACTAGCCAATGTCGTTTTACCCAATCCCGGCAGATCTTCAAACAATACATGTCCACCTGCCAACAAACAACTTAATGCTAATTTTGTTTGCTGGGGCTTATCTAAAATGAGTTGATTAATCTCAACTAAAAACCTTTCGATTTTAGGGCTAAAGCTTTGAATATCTTGTTCAAGTTCTCGATTTTTTAATTTTTCTTCCTGAACAGCAGCTTTGTCAGTACCCCACATTATATTTTCCCCAAAATAAAAACAGTGCATGATTCAACATACACTGTTTTGTTTTTTTTTCAAAGAAATCAAAAGATTTCTAGCAAGGACACTTCTTCATATTTCCACCTGAAGATGGATAACGTGCGTCGATACAATGACGATAAAACGTCTTCGCATCCATCGGTGTCAGATCAGGATGATGTGTCTGCATATGTTTTACATACGTCTCATAATCTGGCACACCAACCATCAACCGAAAGCTCTGTTGTAAACGTTGCCACAAAGTCGCAATCCGAGACCAGTTGCTGGGTGAAAAAATCAAATGTTTCTGTGACATGATGGTAAATTTGATGATCTTTACAATCACCGCACCACCCTGTCGAGCAATTTTAAAATCCATGAACCGTACCGTGTTTGTCGGAGAGTCAATATTCTGAGAGAC
>AZIJ01004967.1_pt1 | contig 37758 bp, 39 predicted proteins | sample 359151 | NCBI WGS metagenome assembly AZIJ01 (sample SAMN02429718, study PRJNA222666) | marine sediment metagenome | biome: Sediment sample; isolation source: enrichment culture of sample MGS-ElMAX(UA) from oil contaminated site at the... | place: Egypt: El Max | collected 2013-01-23 | depth 9.22 m m | reverse complement strand
CCTGCGGTTGCAGATACGCCTCAAGCTCTTGGTGCTGAACCGCTCGTCGTAGGGCAGATTCAATCAGCATGCGGCGACTAATGGTTTCTTGCATGGTTGGGTTAAAGAAGCGAATTGAGCCGCCTCCTTGGGCTTTTGCTTCCGAAATGGCGAGATCGGCATTTTTCAATAGCCCAGATACATCATCAGGGCTATCTGAAAACATGGTGATACCAATACTGGCGGTTGTTGAATGCTTTATATCATCAAGCTCGTATGGCTGCGCCAGCGATTCAAGTATTTCTCGCGCCCAATTGCGCACTTCCATGACAGCCTGATCGGTATCTTGACTTAAATCTTCTAAAATCACGACAAAATCATCCGAGCCTAGCCGCGCTGCCGTATCCGTCTCATCAATACGCGCCCGAATTCTTAGCGCCACCTCTTGCAACAGTTTATCGCCTGCCGCATGCCCAAAGGTTTCATTGATGATGGTGAAATGGGTGAGATCAATCGCAACCAATGCGCCTTCATAGCCCGTACGTTGTGCACTTGTCACCGCATGCTCAAGGTTTTGCAGTAATAGCTTCCGATTCGCTAGCCCAGTGATGCTATCGTAATACTCCAACTGGTTAAGCGACTCTTTAATATGGATATGTTCGGTAATATCCGTGGAAATGCCGCAGAGTGCATAAATTTCGCCTTGCGCATTGTGGAGCGGAATTTTTACCGACAAAAAGTGATGATTGTCACCGTTTTTGGTTACATTTTCTTCCTCATCCGACACTCGAAGCCCTTCTGTAATCACGCGAAGGTCGTTTTCCCGAAGATGAGCCCAAGTTTCCGCATCAAACAACACTTCATCAGTTTGACCAATGATTTGCTGCGGTGTGGTTCCTAAATAATCATAAACTTTCTTATTTGCATATTGATAGCGAAGGTCACGATCTTTGATGTAGATGTAAGCCTCTACCGAATCGAGAATGGTATTTAACTTCAATTCACTGTGCGCGAGCTCTAACGTGCGTTGTTTCACACGTCTGCGTAAAAGAAGAGAAACGCCAAATACCAACACTAAAGCACTGACAAGCCCAAGAACCAATGCCCAAGGAAATAGCTCGGTTTCACCTAAATTGGCACGCCACTTCTTCAATGTGACGTACAACGGTGATTGCGGATCCTCTTGCCATTCCTGCAAATGCTCATCAATTTTATCGAGAATTGGCTGCATCTCTGGTTGTGTTGCAACAACGAATAGGCGAGCGGGTTGGAACATAACTGGAGTGGGTTCTAAGCCTAAATCACGGGCTTTAAGATCACCATATAAATGGTTTGCCGCTACCGCTTCGGCGCGATCCCAAAGTACCGCTTGGAAGCCCTCATCAAATGACGAAACCGGAATTAAAGTGACATCTAACCCAAAGTTTTTGGTGATATCTGCCAAGTAAGTCTCTTGAATGGAGTTTTCAAGCACAGCAATGCGCACCTTGTTTAAGTCTAACAAGGTGGTTACTTTCAATGTGCGCTTGCCATAAAGCTGTGACCAAGAATGTAAGAACGGCGTTTCGTGAAACAGCAAGGTGTCATCACGCTCATTACTCAGCGCTACGTCCGGCATTAAATCAATATCGCCACGCTGCAACAGCTGCAGACACTCGTTCCATGTGCATGGTATTGCTTCAATTTGCCAGCCTTCACGGCTCGCTATTTGCAAAATTAAATCACCAAAGATTCCGGAAATTTGTCCGTCAATGAGTAGTAATTTAGGCGGGTTTTCATAAACCCCAATTCGCAATGTTGATGGCTGCGCAACGGCGGCCTTTGCAACAGCGAGGCTAGCAATAATCGCAAGACAAAATCCCCAAAAATTTCGCAAGCAATTAACCTTATTTTATGAAATGAATTAAATATATAGCAGTGATTTTTAATTAAAACCAGCGCCGAACCTGCTTTCGATAAGCACGAAACTCTTCGCCAAATTTTTCCTCAAGAATGCGCTCTTCGGGAATTATTTGAAATTGATTAATGTATAAAATATAGATGATTGACCAAAATAATGCAGGCAAATTCGCTAACCAAACGCCCCAACCAGCCAATGCCAGCAGAAAACCTAAGTACATTGGGTTGCGCGTGAATCGGTAAATGCCGTTGCTCACCAAACGGCTACTCGCGTTAGGGTTCATGGGGTTGGCGGTGGTTTTCGCTTGGCGAAACGCAATCACACCGGCTACCGCAATAAATGCACCGGCTGTGACAAGCGCAAATGCTAACGCTTTTGCATCGGTGAAATGCCAAGGATCCATCGGCAACAAACGCGACGTCAACGCCATCAGCCCAGCAATAACAAGCACAACAACTACCGGTGGTATTTTTAATTCTAATGTGCGCATGCCAACACTCCTTATTCGCGGTTAAATTTGATAAAATTAGCGTCGTTATGTCACACAATACCATTGCATTGAATCAACAACGTCAGCCTCTAGACCACCTCGAGTCGGTCTGGTTATTTGGCTATGGCTCTTTGATTTATAAAGCGGATTTTCCATATATACAACGCCGACCTGCCAAAATTCATGGTTGGTTACGACGCTTCTGGCAGGGCTCGCACGATCATCGGGGCACACCTGAAGCACCAGGCCGCGTTGCGACATTAATTGAAGCGCCTGGCGCAGTATGCGCCGGTATGGCCTATGAAGTCACGCCCGATGTATTTGCCCACCTTGATCACCGGGAGAAAAATGGTTATTTGCGCTTTTTTACCGAGTTCGAGTGGTTAGATGGCTCCGGTTCAGTGACCGGCTTAGTCTACGTAGCAGGCCCAGATAACGAAGCCTTTTTAGGCGAAGCACCGGAAACGGAAATTGCAGCGCATATTGCACGTTCAGAAGGGCCGAGTGGCCCAAATGACGAGTATTTACTCAAACTGGCTGATGCCTTGCGAGAATTAGGCGAACACGATGACCATGTATTCGCCATTGAGGCGGCGCTAAAAGAACAGGTCTAAGCTTGTTTCTTCGCTGGCTTTTCTGAAACATAAATTGTGATTGTGCCGTCAATCACCATGGCCCCATCGGCTCGAAAGCCTTGCACGGATACAGGTAAATCACCAACTTGCCAACCGGCCGGATCGCTTTTAGCAACAATTCGAATATCACTGTCAGCTTTGGCGGTGTAAGTCACCTGCATCCCTTTTGGAATCCAGCGCAGATGCTTTGGAATGGAAGCTTCTGCCAATGCCCCCATCGCCATCTCTAAACCATTACACAATGCAATAGCATGTACGGTGCCAATGTGATTCTCTACCGCCTTGCGCTTGTTAAACGTTAGTACACAGTGATTCGGTTCTAACGCTTTAATGGTCGGCTTGATGGTTTTGAAGTAGGGCGCTTTTGCGGCAAACATGCGCGAAAATAGAGCCCGCCCAAATGGGTACTTCAACGTTTTATGGTAAAGCTTCAACAAGTAATTTTCAGTCATGCGTTACGCCATACTCGCAAGGGTTTTTCGGAAGCGCTTCAGCGCTATAACAAACAGCGCTAATCCTATCACAACTAATGCCAGCAGCTGTGGCCAAATAATACTCAAGCCAGCACCACGAAACAGTATCGCTTGGCTTAACTCAATAAAGTGGGTAGTCGGTGCCGCGCTCATAATCCAACGGATGATGTCGGGCATACTTTCACGTGGTGTCATGCCGCCCGAAAGAATTTCCATCGGTAAAATCACCAAAATCAACAGCAACCCAAATTGTGGCATGGTGCGCGCAAAGCTGGCTAAGAAAATTCCCAACGAGGTTGTCGCAAACAAATGAATGGTCATGCCGACCATAAACAAGCCTAAGGAACCAGCAATTGGAATATTTAGTGCACTTTGCACAACGATAATTAAGCTTAAGGTTGCCGCTATCAGCACAATCAATGCCATTGACCAAACTTTCGCAGCCATAATTTCAAACGGGGTAATTGGCATCACCAATAGATGTTCAACGGTGCCATGTTCTCGTTCCCGCAACAATGCTGCGCCAGTGAGAATGATCGACAGCATGGTAATTTGCGATATCACTTCATTGATAGCGGAAAACCACGAGGCGTTTAATTGCGGATTAAATCGGGCGCGCAAACTCAATTGCACCGGAATGTCGATATCCGTTTGTGTAAACGCCATCAGCTCTTGCTGAATAATCGCTTGTATATAACCATTGCCGGTAAAGGCTTGACTCATGCGTGTTGCATCAACAATCACTTGGATAGCCGGTGCGTTGCCGGCCAATACATCACGTTGTAAGCCACTTGGAATATGCACAATAAAGGTGAAACGCCCTTCGTCCATTAACCTATCGGCTCGCTGACTATCAATGGGTTCAGGTGGCAAAAAATAGGGGGCACGAAAAGCTTGAATCAACTGCTGCGATAACTGTGATTGGTCGTCGTCAATAACGGCAATCGGCGTTTTATGTAACGTTTCAGGCATTGCCGAAGCTGCGGTATAAATGGACAAGCTAAACGCCATCACAATGATGAGAAGTAAAATAGGGTCGCGCCAAATCGCTCTGAGCTCTTTTACGCCAAGATGCAAAATGTTTCTCACTTGCATGTTAGCGCTCCTGTTTCCGTAATAGCATGACGCCAATGACCATCAGTACCGGAATGGTGATCACTAGCGGCCACAAGGCCGGCCAGAGATCATTGAGTTGCTGTGCTTTTGTAAACACGCCTCGCGTGACAATAATATGATACGTGGTCGGAAATATTTCGCCCAACACGCGCGCTCCGCCTTCCAAAGACGGAACTGGCGTTATCAGCCCTGAAAACTGAGCGGCCGGCAAAATGGTTGCCAGCGTAGTGCCAAAAAGAGCCGCTATTTGGCTGCGTACGAATGCCGACATAATCAACCCGAAAGCGGTCGCAATAATCACATAACAAAGCGTAGCGAAGGTAAGCGCTAGCACGCTTCCGGTAACTGGCACGTCGAACAGATACACGGCTAACAACATCAAAATGACAAAATTCACCATGCCAAGCACCACATACGGCACCTGTTTTCCCATCAAGAATTCAAGCTTCGTGGTTGGCGTCACATAGAAATTCAGCATGGAGCCGAGTTCTTTTTCGCGCACCACTGCAAGCGATGTGAGTATGGCGGGGAACATCAGTAGCAATAGCGGAATAACCGCAGGCATCATGGCCGGCAAACTTTTTACATCTGGGTTATAGCGAAACCGCGATTCAATTTGCGCAATACCTAAATGGTTCGTTAGCCCTTGTACGCGCGCTTGCTGTTGCAACCAATGATTGTGTATGCCTTGCACATAGCCTTGCACTGATTCGCCACGTATAGGCAAAGAACCATCAATCCAAGCACCTATTTCTACCGCTTGCCGCCGATGCAGATCGCGCGCAAAGCCTGCGGGAATTTCAATCACGAGACTTAGTTCGCCAGTTCGCATGCGTTGATCGAGTTCGTCATAATTGCTGACTGGCGCATGTTCATCGAAATAGCGACTGCCGGACAAACTCCCAACATAGTCGCGACTCAAAGAGGTTTTATCGCGATCTAATACAGCGAAGGATAAATTCTCGATATCCATGTTCATGCCATAGCCGAGTACCGCCATTAGTATCACGCTACCAAGCGTTGCCATCACTAAACGAATCGGGTCACGCAAAAGCTCAATGCTTTCGCGGCGCAAATGACTCCACCAGCGCCGCCAACTAAACAAGGCAGATTGTTTACTGACTGTATGACTGCTAAAAAGCTGTTGTTGAAACTTATCCGTCGGCTCCGCACCTTGATGAATAGCTTGTTGTAAGTAAGCCACAAAAGCGTCATCAAGCGAGTGAGCTTGTTGCTTGGCAATAATTGCTTGCGGCGTATCCGTCACCAACACTTCACCAGCATGCATCAGCGATATTCGATCGCAGCGCTCAGCCTCATTCATAAAGTGTGTTGAGATAAAAATAGTGACCTGTTGCTCGCGCGCCAGCTTCATCATAATGCGCCAGAATTTGTCGCGAGCGACTGGGTCTACGCCCGACGTGGGTTCATCGAGAATCAGTAATTCAGGTTGATGGATCATCGCCACAGCAAGGCTTAAGCGTTGCCGATCACCAAGCGGTAAATCATTAGGCAGACTATCGATTATATCTTCCAGCTCAAATTCTGCCGCCATAGTATCAATGCGCTGGTCAATGCCTGTTTTTGGCAAGCCGAACAAACGCGCATGAAGTGAAAGGTTTTGTCGCACCGTCAATTCGTTAAATAAGGAAAATTGCTGGGTCATATAACCCACGCGTTGGCGAATAGCGACTGAGCTCTTCTCTGCCGGAGCGCCGAACAACCACGCCTCGCCTTCACTGGCTTGGAGTAAGCCGGTAAGCATTTTCATGGTGGTGGTTTTACCGCACCCATTCGAGCCTAAAAAGCCAAATATTTCCCCTTGGTGTACCTGCAAATTGACATCTTTCACAGCTGTAAAATCGCCAAACCGCATGGTTAGGTGGCGGGCTTCTATCGCCAGTTCTTGGTTATCATTGTGTTGACGCGGTATAACCTGAAATGGTTGATATTCTTGTTCGTGTGGTAGCAAGCGAACAAACGCCTGTTCGAGGCTCGTTGATTGCGTTTGCGCTAATAAATCCTTAGGCGTCGCTTGGCTTAAAATGCGACCATCGTGCATGGCCACCAACCAATCAAATGAGGCTGCCTCTTCCATATAAGCCGTAGCGACTAATATGCTCAATTGTGGTTGTAGTGCTCGAATGGCGTCAATCAATTGCCAAAATTGTCGGCGCGATAGCGGGTCGATACCGGTTGTTGGTTCATCCAAAATCAGGCAATCAGGATCATGAATGAGTGCGCAGCACAAACCCAACTTTTGCTTCATGCCGCCAGAAAGTTTTCCTGCCGGACGCTGTTGAAATGGAGCCAAGCCGGTCGCTTCAAGTAACTGTATGATACGTTGATGCTTAGCATCGCTCTGAAGACCAAACAATCCGGCAAAAAAATCAACGTTCTCATACACGCTCAGAGTAGGATAAAGATTTTTCCCCAATCCTTGAGGCATATAGGCAATGCGTTGATATAGGCGAGCTCTGGCTCGGCCTGAGAGCATAGATTCCCCAAGAACATCGATGGTGCCTTGTTGGAGTTCTCGAGCCCCTGCTAGTAACGAGAGTAAGGTGGACTTTCCAACTCCGTCGGGGCCAATGAAACCAACGGTCACGGCGGGTGGAATAGCAAGGTTGATGGTTGCAAGCGCCAGTTTATCACCATAGTGATGGCTAACATCACAGACGCTTATCACTGGCGCTGGCGCAGACATTATTCGTTACCAGAAAGCTGTAGGTGTTCAGGCCACGGTTGTTCGGGGTCAGTGCGCACATAAGCCACACCCGGTAGCCCTGTTTTCACTTGCTCAATATAGCGCTCGAGCAATGCTTGTGAGATTTGCGCGCGAACGCGAAACATCAATTTTTCGCGCTCTAAAGAAGTTTCGACGGTTTTCGGCGTAAACTGAGCCTCGTCTGAAATAAATGAAATTTTCGCAGGGATGACATAATGAGGCGCCGCATCAAGCACAACACGCGCTTCGCTGCCTAATGCAAGCTTACCAACAACCGCGGTGGGCAAGAAAAAGGTCATGTAGACGTCTTTGAGATCCATCATGTTCAAAATACGTCCGCCAGCACCAACTATTTCCCCAGGGCGCGCCACAATAAATTGTATACGCCCATCACGAGGCGCTAACAATTCACTATCGCTTAACTCGACCTGCAAGCGCTCAATGGTTGCTTCGGCTGCTTCAACGGTAGATTCAACACCCGATACGTTGGTTTTTGCCGCAGCAATCGCTGCATCCGCTGCCGCAATTTGTGCTTGCGTTGCGGCAATTGCTGCTTCAGCTCCAATGAAAGCCGCCTTGGCATTATCGAGATCTTGCTGCGACATTGAGCCTTGCTGTGCTAGTTGCTGCGTGCGAGCGAGTCGGCTATTTGCCAGCTCCAATTCTGCTTTGCGTTGCACCAATACCGCTTCAGCAGCGGTTTTTTCAGACTCGCGCAACGTAACTTGGCTTTGTGCCGCAATAACTGCACTTTGCGCTTGGCGATACTGTGCTTCAGCTTGATGTAATTGAGCCTGCAGCGCCGCGGTGTCTAACGTTGCCAATCGATCGCCCTGCTGCACAAATTGGCCTTCGCGAACGTCTATGGTTGCTATTCGTCCCGGCGTTTTTGCGGCAATATTGATTTCAACGGCCTCAATACGACCATTTCCACTAGCAATGTGACTTGGTTGCTCGGTTGCCAAATCAGTGAAATAGGTCCATGCCAGCCAACCGCCAATAATCACTACAATGACTCGTAATACCCATTTTGTTGCCGGCTTCATAATCACTCCGTTAGATGTTCAGCAGTAAGAATCCGAAACCAATTCGGTTCTGACGATGATTATAATCAAGTAATGTCTCGCCATAGCCTGAGAAGAACTGAATATAGAAACGCAGACCATCCGGTTTGCTTGAATTCACCGGATGGGTGAAATCAAATTGCCATGAACCTTTATCCCAGGACAGTTCACGAGTAATGCGCGTTAAACTAAAAGTACTTAATGAATCACGCCATGAAAAGCGGTTTTCAAAGTTACCTCGGTAACGCACTAAATCTGGGTTATCATCGTCATCACCGGTTTCATTAATACGTTGCTTCCAAGTGCTTTCCCATATAACTGGCCCCCACTCAGCAGCGCCACCGAAATAGATGTAGTTCCAGCTGCGCGAATCGGGTTTACGTTGACCGTTCGACTCATGCGCTAAACCAGCCTTGGCAAAACGCACTTCAGCATCACCAGGTAGAAAATCCCACTTGTCTTTCCAAGGCAGAATGTAAAAAACCTCTGGCTTGTAGTTTGTACTGCGAAACGGCGAAGAGTCTTCTGAGTTCCAAGCTTGCCACAATGAGGTTTGCGAGTAAGCCACCCACAAATCGCCATCCAGTAACAAATCTTCAAGTAGCTTGGTGCGCAACGATAACTGTAACTTCACTTCATTCGGCTTATGACTCTCCAACGTGGTTCCTGCCCCGCGTGATGGTGAGCTAGGGTGAGTATTAATATCGGAGCTGTGATGTACCGGTAGAATAAAATTGGGATTAAATGTCCGTAACTCGAAAATGCCTCGTTTTTGCTCTTCTCCAAGCTCCCAAAAGCGCCCGATCAAATCAATTTCTTTGAATGATTCAGCGTCGATAGCTTGTTCTTGCTCAGCATCGGTCAAATCTTGTCCATAAACCAAAGGTGTCACCAGAAGTAATGCGATAAGGCTCGCTTTACGCATCCACATAGTACTTCTCCACTAGATCTGCACCACACAGTAACGACGGCGTGTAATAACCACCTTGCGGCTGTTGCGCCATGATGAATTGTGCGACATCGACACCACCGAAACTCGTGAGTTTGTAGCCATTCATTACTTTAATGCGAAGTGTTTCCACATCGCCTTTATCGTTTTTGGCCTCACCCCATACAAAAGTAATGGCTTGCTCAAGTTGCTTGTCGCTTGGCCCTGGTGGCTGCTGCTCAATTTTCTTCTCTAGAAATTTTTTCATGAACTCAAATCGCAGCAACCAACGCAACCAATTCAACCGTTTTAGTTTTTTCACAAGATTTGGCGACGCCGGAATATAAACCTCAATGTTTGGAATACCGCTGGTGTAATAAGCCGTTGAAACATCACCCCACGGGATAGTCATGGCAAACTTCTCGCCATTGCCAAAATCAATGTGGCGCGTGTGGTAGGCCAACGGCACGGTGACAATCTTGCCATTGTGGCGAACTGCGCCACCTTCGCCTAACCGACGAACACTCGTTTTCGCCGTGCCGCGGCTCATCCGCGAGGCAGAATCAAAACCAAGTGTCAGTGACGTGGCATCGGGTAGCTTTTGTTTGAGTTTTGCTGCAACGCAATCGGTCGGAATTACATCGAAACCAACACCAGGGCACAGCACCACCCCTGCATCTACCGCTCGTTGATGTTGCGCATGCGCATATTCAAATACGCCTAGTTCACCGGTGATATCGGTGTAATGGGTCTTGGTGGCAAGACATGCTTCAATCATTGGCGCTGCGGTGACTTCAAATGGGCCGGCACAGTGCACTACCACATCAATATCCGCTAGTGCTTGCTGTAGCGCCTGAGTATCAGTTAAATCAACCACCACCGATGGTAATTCAAGCTCGCCAGCAAGACGGTGAATAGCTTCGCTATTGCGCCCTGCAAGCACTGGTGTTAAGCCTTGTGCTTTGGCGTGCTTTGCCATGAGTGTGCCGGTGTAACCATTGGCACCATAAATCATCCATTTCATATTATTTCTCTCGCATTTTTGAGACGGCACTGGTGGCATTATGCATACGCGCCGCTGCAGCAACCTCTTTGCTAACAATGGTTTTGCCGACTGGAGATAACGCAACGCCGGCCAATTTTAAATGCTGAATGCCGAACGGAATACCGATGATGGTGATAAATAGGGCAATGGCCGATAAAAGATGGCCAAGCGCCAACCACCAACCAAAGAATACAAACCACAATACGTTACCCAAGCAGCCAAGGCTGCCGGTACCAAGATCGCCGCGTTGGGTTAATTCTTCGCGATCAATGGCTTCTTGGCCAAATGGGAAGAATGAAAACATGCCGATAACAAAGCACGAACGCCCCCAAGGAATACCAACTATAGTGATAAATGCGATTAAACCCGCAAGCCACCAACCAAGCCCCATGATGGCACCGCCCAAGATAAACCACAGAATGTTTCCTAATGTACGCATGTTGAATGTCCTTTTACGTACGCGCAAAATGTACCAGATAACCTCAGTATAAATCGCAAAAGGTTTGTAAACCACCTCGAAATTTTTTCTGGCTTTACTAAGTTAGTAAATAACATCAAAACAGGAGGTTGATTATGAAAGCTTTACAAGCATTGATTTTGGCATCGTTGGCAACCGTTTCGTTGACCGCTTGCTCACAACAAGAGCAAGAAGATACGCGTGAAAAAGCGCAATCGTCACTGGAACAAGCCACTGAAGCCACTAAACAGGCGGCAAGCGACGCGGCAGAGTTTACCCGCGAAACCGCCGAACGTACTGGTGACTTTTTAAGTGACAGTGCAATCACAGCGCGCGTGAAAACGGCATTATTTGAAGCTGACCAAGTGAGTGCCGGCAACATTAATGTCGAAACCATCAACGGCCATGTCGTGCTTAGCGGTGTTGTCGCAACGTCTGAAGAAGCCGACCTTGCTGTGCAGCTTGCACAAGGCGTTGAAGGTGTGAAATCAGTAGAAAATGATATTGAAGTGCAAGAATAACCTTGATCTTTAATGCATAAGACGGCGCTCTCGGGCGCCGTTTTTTATTTCTAAACATGAATCGCGATATGACTTATGCCAAAGTCGAATAATCCAAACCGCACTGGTATGCGTTACACTCTTTATAGAAACGTTTTGTATCAAGGAGCAACGCATGTCGAATACTTATACCCCACCAAAGGTTTGGCAGTGGGATCAAGAAAGTGGCGGTAAGTTTGCCTCAATTAATCGCCCAATTGCTGGCGCAACGCATGACAAAGAGCTGCCTGTAGGTAAACATCCGCTACAACTTTACTCATTGGCCACACCTAATGGCGTGAAAGTAACGGTGATGTTAGAGGAGCTACTCGAACTTGGTATCACTGAAGCTGAATACGATGCACATTTGGTACAAATTCTAGAAGGTGACCAATTTAGCAGTGGCTTTGTCGCGGTCAATCCGAATTCAAAAATTCCTGCGTTACTCGACGTGAGCACCCAGCCACCCACGCGCGTGTTCGAGTCTGGCTCTATCTTGCTGTACTTAGCTGAAAAATTTAATGCATTTTTACCTCAAGATACCGCTAAACGGACCGAAACAATGAATTGGTTGTTCTGGCAAATGGGTAGTGCGCCGCTGCTGGGTGGTGGATTCGGCCATTTCTACGCATACGCACCTGAGAAGTACGAATACCCGATTAACCGCTACACCATGGAAATTAAACGCCAACTGGATGTGTTAGACCGCCAATTGGCGGAAAATACCTACATTGCTGGTGACGAATACACCATTGCCGACATGGCAATATGGCCGTGGTACGGCGCACTGGTAACCAATCAAGTATATGATGCTGCCGAGTTTATTGAAGCGCACAAGTACAAAAACGTGCTGCGTTGGGCAGAATTAATTGCCAAGCGTCCGGCGGTGCAACGTGGCCGCATCGTGAATAAAACTTGGGGTGATTTGAACAAGCAACTACATGAACGCCATGATGCTAGTGACTTTAAATTGAGAACGCAGGATCAATTAGAGAAATAATAGAGAGAAGAGCCGCGCTGCAATGCGCGGCTTTTTGGTATTAACTAAGCCTTCTTAAAGGCACGAACAATAAAGAGCAAGACCACAGCGCCAATCGTGGCGACCACAATACTCCAGATAATACCGCCACCGCTGGATACCCCTAAAAAGTTAAACAAAAAACCACCTATCATCGCACCAATCACACCGATAACCATGTTGCCGATGAGACCAAAACCGCCACCTTTCACTAGCGTGCCAGCCAGCCACCCAGCAATGATACCGACCAATAAGAACCATAATATGCCCATGATGATCTCCTTTTTCTTGTTTTAACAGGTTCTTAGTAAGCGTAGCAGGAGTTTGAAATAAATAAACTTGCATACCTAGCTGTTCTAGGTATAGGATTTATACCTAACAGCTCTAGGTATAACTGGATATTTTTATGAACCTATCGAAAGATCTGATGGCGGCCTCTTCCACGCCCATTGTTTTGGGCGTTATTGCTGAAGGCGAAACTTATGGATACGAAATAGTTAAACGCGTTGAAGAGCTCTCTGGTGGTGCCTTGCAATGGACTGACGGCATGTTGTATCCGTTACTTCATCGGCTCGAAAAGCAAGGCTATTTAACCTCGCGCTGGCTTGTTGGCGAATCCAATAGAAAGCGGAAGTACTATGCCATTACCGACGAAGGCACAGCCACCTTGAATGAACAACGCCAACAATGGCAGGTAATTAACAATGCGCTCAACCAAATTTGGCGCGATATAACACGGAATGATGACCATGATGTCCAATTCGTCTAATCACCCCTTTGAACTCGAGCAACGCATTGCGCAGTGGCGCGAATTTGTCCTTCGTCGTGCCGCTATTCTTGAAGAAGATGCCGACGAACTCGAAAGCCATTTGCGCGACCAAATTGACGCGTTATTAGAGCGTGGGTTGCACGCCGATGAAGCGTTCCTTGTCGCCACCAAACGCATCGGTAGCCTTGAAGCCGTATCGAAAGAGTATGCCGAAGTGCATGCAGGGCGACTGTGGCGCAATATTGTTTGGGGCAATGATAAACCGTCTTGGAATACTGACTTTTATCTAGCGTTGCTGCTAGCTTGTTGCGCGGCTGTGCTATTTCACCTGCCAAAACTGTTTGGATTCACTCCCGAAACTCACGAATGGGTATATGCTCGCAATTTCACCTTGTTTTGCTTGCCCATGCTCGGTGCTTATTACGTAGTGAAGCATCAACTTGGGCAACGCGGCTGGTACTGGTTAGTTGGTGCTTCTCTGGGAATTGCTACGGTGATAAATTTGATGCCCTGGCAAGCCGAGTCGGCAACGCAATCGCTAAGTCTAATTCATCTCCCCCTATTACTCTGGTTTCTAGTTGGCGTTCTCTACACCGGCAACTGGTGGCAAACCGACGGGCGACGCATGGACTTTGTTCGCTATTCGGGTGAATACGCCATTTATTTTGTATTGCTAGCGCTGGGTGGTATGACGTTAATCGTCTTAACGAATGGCATGTTTTGGTTGATTGGCATGAACATCGAGTGGTTTACGCATCAATGGCTACTACCTAGTGGTGTTATGGGAGCCGTGATTATTGTCGGCTGGTTAGTTGAAGCAAAACAGGGCGCGGTTGAGAATATGGCACCTGTACTGGCTCGCATTTTCACACCTTTATTCACCTTATTGATGCTGACGTTTTTAGTGATCATGTTCGTCACGGGGCGCAGTTTTGATGTTGAACGAGAGCTTTTAATTGGTCTCGATGCGCTGTTGATTGTGGTGTTGGGTTTGGTCTTGTACGCGGTGTCGTCTCGCGAATCAAACAAAGCACCTAGCATTTTTGATCGCCTACAATGGCTACTCATTGTGTCGGCATTATTGGTTGATGTGTTGGCATTAGTCGCTATCGGTGGCCGCATTGCCGACATGGGCTTTACCGCCAACCGTACCGCAGCACTGGGCGAAAACCTCATATTATTGATTAGTTTAAGTGGCTACGCTTGGTTCTACTGGCAATTTATTCGCGACCAACGTTCGTTTGCTTTACTCGAACAATGGCAAACTCGGTTCATTCCCGTGTACGCCATCTGGGCCGCAATTGTCGTGTTTCTATTCCCACTGGTGTTTGGGTTCTAGCACTAGGGTTAATGGTCATGCTCATGGTCGTGATGGTGGTCGTGATGAGCGCCTTCATCACGACAAACTTCCCCAGGTAGTTCCAGTTCAATCGTGGTGTGACTCAACTGATACGGCAACAGGGCTTTGTCTATGGCTTCTTTCAATAAGCGTCGTTGCTCACTTTCAATATCTTCATCTAACACCAAATGCGCGGTTAATACGTGATGTTCACCGTCAAGTGACCAGAAGTGTAGGTGATGTACATCCACCACGTTCGGCAATTGCTTCAAAGTTGTGGTGACCGCTTCAACTGTGCCATTGTCGGGCGCGGCTTGGAAAAATAAGCGGGCGGTTTCGTGCAAATTGCGAATCACGTTAAACAAAATGAACACGGTGAAGGCTATGGACAACAGAGGATCGAGAATCGGCCAATCCACAAATAACAACACGATACCGACAATCAGCACCGCGACCCAACCCAGTACGTCTTCCATTAAGTGCCAGTTGATCACGCGTTCATTTAAGCTTTTACCTTTCGACAGTTTAAACGCGGCAAACCCATTTACCGCAATGCCGAGAACTGCTAATGCAATCATGCCATCAGCCATAGGCATTTGCGGGTTCCACAGGCGTGGAATTGCTTCAACTAAGACCCAAGTGGAGCCAATAATCAGCACCACCGCGTTAATAAAGGCGCCCGCCAAGCTCAACCGACGATACCCGTAGGTAAACTGATTATTCGCGCGCTTACGGCCTAACTTATTGAGTATCCACGCCATGCCCAGCGATAAGCTATCGCCCAAATCATGTACCGCATCCGCCAAAATCGCCGTACTGTTGGTTAGCACCCCACCAATAAATTCAATGATGGTGAAACAGAAGTTGAGTAGGAACGCCCAACCAAGACGTTCCGATGCCATATCTTTGCTGTGATCGTGGTGGTGGCCCATAATTGTTCCGTTAACGCTTCATCGTGAGTGTTTTTAGCATGTCATCACCGGTATCGGTGTTCAACGTAATCAGCGACCAAACAGCTGATAGAACGAGAATAACCGTGTGCGTAATCCAACTATCGAAATTGATATCAACCGCAAAGCTAATGAGCCACGCGCCCAAATAGGTGAGGCCAATACTTGGCACGCAGAAAATGGCAAAACCTGCCGCAACAATCACGGTAGCCAGTACAACGTTGAGTAATTTTTTTAGCATGAACTTCCTTTCTTATAAATAATGGAACGATGCCCGACTTTAATCACACTGACCACAAGTTCAGTATCTCGAATTTCATAAATAATACGGTAGACGCCCTGGCGTACCCGATACTTATCACTACCGGACAATTTAATACAACCTTCAGCTCTTGGATCTGTCACTAAAAGCTCAATCCGCTCCAGTATTTTTTTCACGTCTACATTCGGAATGCCACGAAGATCTTTCGCAACTGATTTTTTGAAGACGAGTTTATATTTTGCCATGCGCTTTCAAATCGTTGATTAATGCTTCATAGCTTATTTCTGGCTCGGCAACACGATCTGAAATAGTTGCCAAATCTTGCTGGTCTTCGGCAATTAACAATCGAACCGCTTCGTCAATTATCTCAGAAATAGATTTATCCGTTGAAGCCGCTCGGAGTTTTAGAGCTTGATGAATTGCGGGTTCAAAGTAAACCGTTGAACGCTTCGATAACGATGCCATAGTAAAGCTCCTAAAAGTACAACTCTAAAAAATAGCGTTACAACATTATAGCATCACGATGTAAAAGCGCTATTAACCGTCGAAATTGCTATGCACTCTCGCTTTAGCAGGAACTTTGACTAAACTCGCTCTGGTACCAAAATATATTACTTATTGGTATTTGGGGGATGGTAATGGCAAAAAATACAAGTATCAGCTTAGGCGCTCACTTCGATCAGTTTGTCGATAATCTCGTTGCCAGTGGTCGCTACGCTTCGGCCAGCGAAGTTATTCGCGCGGGATTGCGCAAACTTGAAGAAGCGCAAGAGCTTCAAGAAAGTGTCGCAACCTATAGCTATCGCTATCGCTCATTGATAAAGGAGCTTGATGACGAACGTACAGAATGGCTTCGTAAAAATAAAGAGGCTATTGAAGCGTACAATGATCGAGTTGAAAACAAAGGAACATTTAGCGACAGCGTTAGGAAATTTTGATGGGCCAATTTTGTGCGTACCATAACCCAATCCGCTCACACGCCACGAGTATCCATATTTGTTGGACGTTCAAAATAATTTTATTGAGTGAATTAAAAACAACGGTTGTCATTCCTCTCATGGCAACTGACGATACGACATCGATTCGCTTATCACGATTAGACCCAACATTCGAAATTCATGGTGCAAATTTCACAGCAATGACACAAGAAATGGCTGGTTTAGATCGTAAGTACCTTGGTGAGTATGTCTGCGATTTATCGCACTTTCGGTCGGAAATAATTGGTTCGATCGACTTTATATTGACCGGTGTTTAACGCGTTCGCGGCGCATCAATAAAAGATGTCGCCGTGACTGGCTTTGTTATGTACCACTTTGCCCACTCACTGCCGCCGATGTAGAACCTAAATCTTTTTTGAATACCAGTACCACCAGATAAACTAGGGCAAACGGTGGAATAATTGAAAGTACTACACCGAGCAAACCGGCTAAAACTGGAGTCTGTGTTTTGCGACGACCAAGGTAATAACACAATGCACCCATTATGAAGGCGAATAATGCGATGAACTCGCCGAGCAACGTCACATTAATATTCAATTGAACTCTCCCTGAGGTTTATAACCTTTGTAAAGTGTGCACGCTCGTTTTGCTATAAGTGATAACAGGAACATTGTTTAAAATATGTAATTGAAAGTAAGACATATTTATCAGCGATGCAAGGGTTAAGCATGCGACATAATTTGCGGAAGTGATTTCTGTTATCGGGCTATGGTTTATGGGTTGTACTCAATCAAAGAATGATACCTGTGCCCAGCCTATTTCTAGAGAAACTTCGGGTAGGAATGTAATTGCGCGGCGACAATCTGAAAGCTGAAAAATCGTATCTTGGCTAAATTCGGCGATTTATCTGCTTTCTAAATAAACGGCATTCCACTGAAATGTTTACTGCTCAAGAGATTTTAAGTACAAAAAAACCCGCTTTGGAAGCGGGTTCTTTCGATTTCTTCGTACGTCTACAGGGGGAGGCGTTAGCCAGCTTTTCCCGTAGCTAGTGAGATAAGTTTAAAGGGAGTTAACCATGTCGTCAAGTAACGTTAAAAAAGCACTGTCTGTCTCTAGATTGAGTACTTACGAAGCCGTTTTAGTTAACGGTAAAGCATTGAACACCGAACAGGCACTAAAGCTTTATGCTTGGAACGCTCAAATTTCAGCTGCTTTTTTTGCCCCGCTTCATTTATGTGAGGTTATTATTCGCAACGCTGTTGCAGACGGTATTGAGAGAGTTTACGGGACTAATTGGCCATGGAGCCGTGCATTTGAAATAAGTTTGCCAAACCCTACGAAAGGCTACAGTCCTCGCAAAGACTTAATTAATGCTAGAAGGGGAATGACAACGACAGGGAAGGTAATTCCTGAGCTAAAATTTGTTTTCTGGGAAAAGCTATTAACCAAAAGGTTTGACGGTCGGTTATGGAAACCTTTTTTGTTTTCTGTTTTTCCAAATTATGATCAGAAGTTAACTGTTTCTGAAATGCGCAATCGACTAAGATCATTGCTTGAAAATGTTAGAGGGCTAAGAAACCGAATAGCTCATCATGAACCTATCATTGGGCGTAATCTTGAAACCGATTTTGAAAACATTGATGCAGTAATTCAGTATCGCTGTATTGATACTGCAATTTGGTCCTATAGGAATCAGCTTGTTATTCCGTTAATGGGATTGAAGCCTTTTTGAAGTAAAAAAGGGCTCCGAAGAGCCCTTTGATTTTTTAATTGCGCGGTTATTCAACGGTAACCGATTTCGCCAAGTTCCGAGGCTGGTCCACATCGGTGCCTTTGATGATGGCAACGAAGTAGGAAAGTAGCTGTAGCGGAATGGTGTAAACAATCGGGGCAATCAGCTCGTCACAGTGCGTGACATTGATGACGCGCATGCTGTCGTCGCTCTTGAAGTGAGCGTCTTTGTCAGCGAACACATACATGATGCCGCCGCGCGCACGCACTTCTTCAACATTAGACTTGAGCTTCTCAAGCAATTCGTCGTTCGGCGCCACCACAATCACTGGCATGTCGGCATCAATCAGCGCTAATGGACCGTGCTTCAATTCACCCGCCGCATAGGCTTCCGCGTGAATATATGAAATTTCTTTGAGCTTTAACGCACCTTCCATCGCGATGGGGTATTGCGTGCCACGACCTAAAAATAAGCTATGGAATTTATCGGCAAACTCAGGCGCCAAGGCTTCAATGCGGTCACTTAATAACAATGCTTCTTCAAGCTTCGCAGGTAAGGTTTTCAGTGATTTCAGCACCGCTTCTTGTTGCGAAGCTGGCATACCGCGGAACTGACCAATCGCTAACGTTAACATCAACAAGCCAACCAGCTGCGTCGTGAAAGCTTTGGTTGATGCCACGCCAATTTCGGTGCCGGCACGGGTCATGTATGCCAAGTCTGATTCGCGCACCATTGATGACGTACTGACGTTACAGATGGTCAAGCTACCTTTGTAGCCTAACTCTTTGCTCAACCGCAGTGCCGCCAAGGTGTCGGCGGTTTCACCTGATTGTGAAATGGTTACCAATAAGCTATTGCGATGCACGTGCGATTGGCGATAACGGAACTCTGAGGCAATTTCGACGTTACATGACACGCCCGCCATTGATTCGAGCCAATAGCGCGCAACCATACCAGCATGATACGAAGTACCACAGGCAACAATTTGCACATGCTCAATGTCTTTTAATAAGTCGAGTGAGCCATTACCAAATACATCGTCAGCCACATGGTCATCCACAATACGGCCTTCTAATGCGTTACGTACTGCGCTTGGCTGCTCATGAATTTCTTTGAGCATAAAGTGGCGATACTCGCCTTTACCGCCAGCGTCATAGTTACCGTCTGACTCATGAACCTCACGTTCGACGCGCTCACCTTTGGCGTCATAAACCTTCACTTCCGTGCGGTTAATATCCGCCATGTCACCTTCTTCAAGGTACATGAACTTGCGGGTTACCGGTAACAAGGCGAGTTGGTCAGAGGCAACGAAGTTCTCGCCAATGCCTAAACCAATCACCAACGGGCTACCCGAACGCGCCACGACTAAACGGCCAGGTTCACGGCAATCCATAACCACCGTGCCATACGCACCTTCAAGTTGTTGAACTGCTGCTTGCACCGCTTCAAATAGGTCACTGTGAGTTTTACGCTCGTGATTCACGAGGTGACAAATCACTTCAGTGTCGGTGTCTGATGCGAAGGTATAACCTAAACCTTTCAACTGCTCGCGCAATTTTTCGTGGTTTTCGATAATGCCGTTATGCACCACCGCAATACAATCTTCTGAAATATGCGGGTGCGCGTTGGCTTCGGTCACACCACCGTGAGTTGCCCAGCGGGTATGTGCAATACCAGTTGTACCTGATAGTGGGTGCTCACCAACTGCATCTTTTAACGCCTGAACTTTACCGGTGCGGCGAACGCTTTCAATCACGCCTTGCTCGTTCAATACGGCTAAACCAGCAGAGTCATAACCACGGTATTCAAGACGCTTTAAACCTTCAATGAGAATTTCGCTAATACGGCGCTCTGAGGTTGCGCCAACAATTCCACACATATCGCTTATCCTTTTTTCACTGGACGTTGCCAGCCACTAATATTCCGTTGTTTACCGCGTGCTACGGCAAGCTCTTCGTCTTCCACGCTCTTGGTGACCGTTGAGCCGGCACCCACAGTGGCGTTTTTACCGACGCGAACTGGTGCAACTAATGAGCTATTTGAGCCAATAAAAGCACCGTCATCAATTTCGGTCACAAATTTATTCACGCCATCATAATTACAGGTGATGGTACCTGCACCAATATTTACACCAGCGCCAATCTGCGCATCGCCTAAATAGGTCAGGTGGCTTGCTTTAGAGCCTTTGCCCATGCGAGTTTTCTTAATTTCTACAAAGTTACCAACCTGGGCACCTTCGGCCAAGTCAGCACCAGGGCGTAAGCGGGCAAACGGGCCAACCGCGCAGTTTTCAGCCAATACCGCTTCTTCAATCACGCTATTGGCTTTCACCCGCGAACCAGCACCAATTTTACAGTTGCGCAACACGCAGTTGCTTTCGATTACCACGCCCTCACCAAGTTCCACACGGCCTTCAAAAATAACATTCACGTCAACCACAACGTCGTTGGCAATGATCACCTCACCGCGCACATCAACACGCGCGGGGTCCATTAATGTGGCGCCATCTAACATGAGTTGTTCTGCTTGGCGGGCTTGATAAGCGCGCTCTAATCCAGCTAATTGCACGCGGTTATTCGCGCCTTCCACTTCGCTAATCGCTTGCGGCTGCGCTGTCGCAATAGTCACGCCTTCGTCAGCTGCCATGGCGACGATGTCCGTGAGGTAGTATTCGCCTTGGGCGTTGTTGTTGGATAAGTTGCCCAACCAACGCTTTAATGCTGCGCCATTTACCGCCATCATGCCGGTGTTTACTTCGGTAATTGTCAATTGCTCAGCGTTTGCATCTTTTTGCTCAACAATACCAATCACGGCACCGGAATCATCACGCACAATGCGGCCATAACCGGTCGGATCGGGTAGGGTAACGGTCAGCAAGGCCAAGTCTGTCGTTGCCGCTGCTGATAACAATCCCTGTAATGTTTCGCTACGGGTTAATGGCACATCACCATATAAAATCAGTACGGTTTCGTTATCGCCAAGATGCGGAACCACCTGCTGCACGGCATGCCCAGTGCCGAGTTGCTCGGCCTGTTCGACAAAATTTAACTGTTGCCCACCGAGTTTATCCATCAACACGGTGCCACCGTGGCCATAAATCACATGCACGTGGGTCGGCGTTAAAGCGCGCGCCGTATCAATCACATGCTGAACCATCGGTTTATGAGCAACAGGGTGCAGTACTTTCGGGAGCGCTGAACGCATCCGCGTACCTTTGCCTGCGGCAAGTACAACAACACTCAGAGACATGAATCCTTCCGTTTCTGTATTCGAATAAATGTAATGGGGTATTTTAAAGCCGTTTACAACAAATTAACAGGCGAAAAAAAGACCCGCAAACCAAGATTTACGGGTCTTTTCGATTTCTTAAAGCTGGCGTGCTGATTATTTACGTAATTTGCGAATAATCTGCAACTGAGCCATCGCTCGAGCCAGTTCTGCTGCTGCTTCTGCGTAGCTTAGGTCAGAACTTTGATCTGCAATTGCTTCTTCAGCGTGTTTCTTGGCTTCTAGAGCTTTTTGTTCATCAAGCTCGTCACCACGAATGGCCGTATCAGCAAGGACCGAGACGTTATGCGGCTGCACTTCAAGCACACCACCAGCAACGTAGATGATTTCTTCTTCGCCACCTTCTTTAACAACCCGAACCATACCTGGTTTGATGGTTGTTAAAAGCGGGGCGTGACCTGGGTGAATACCCAGCTCACCTTCGCTACCGGTCACTTGCAGGGTCTCAACGGCACCTGAGAACAAACGTTCTTCGGCGCTGACCACATCAAGCTGTACAGTTTTAGCTGCCATTTAAACCTCCCGGTTTATTACATTTTCTTGGCTTTTTCGACCGCTTCTTCGATGCTACCAACCATGTAGAACGCTTGTTCTGGCAGGTCGTCGTAGTCACCGTTTAAGATGCCTTTAAAGCCAGCGATGGTATCTTTCAACGATACATATTTACCTGGTGAGCCGGTGAATACTTCAGCAACGAAGAACGGCTGTGACAGGAAACGCTGAATTTTACGCGCACGAGCTACGGTCATTTTGTCTTCTTCAGACAATTCGTCCATACCCAAGATTGCGATGATATCTTTCAGCTCTTTGTAACGCTGCAATACTGACTGAACGCCACGCGCAGTGTCGTAGTGCTCTTTACCGATAACCAACGGGTCCAACTGACGTGAAGTTGAATCCAACGGGTCAACCGCAGGGTAGATACCCAAAGACGCGATGTCACGTGACAATACAACGGTCGCATCCAAGTGAGCGAACGTGGTTGCTGGTGACGGGTCGGTCAAGTCATCCGCAGGTACGTATACGGCCTGGATTGACGTGATTGAACCAGTTTTGGTTGAAGTAATACGTTCTTGTAGTACACCCATCTCTTCTGCAAGAGTTGGCTGATAACCTACCGCAGACGGCATACGACCTAACAATGCTGATACCTCAGTACCGGCTAGGGTATAACGGTAGATGTTATCCACGAAGAACAGAACGTCACGACCTTCGTCACGGAACTTCTCTGCCATGGTCAAACCGGTTAACGCAACGCGCAAACGGTTACCTGGAGGCTCGTTCATCTGACCGTAGACCAATGCTACTTTGTCGAGTACGTTTGAATCTTTCATTTCGTGATAGAAGTCATTACCCTCACGCGTACGCTCACCAACACCAGCGAATACTGAGTAGCCGCTGTGCTCGATAGCGATGTTACGGATAAGCTCCATCATGTTTACGGTTTTACCTACACCCGCACCACCGAACAGACCAACTTTACCACCCTTAGCGAACGGACAAATCAAGTCGATTACCTTGATACCGGTCTCTAACAGTTCAGTTGCACTTGACTGCTCTTCGTACGACGGTGCAGCACGGTGAATAGACATACGCTCTTCTTCACCGATATCGCCCGCTTCATCAATTGGCTCGCCCAATACGTTCATGATACGACCGAGGGTTTGTTTACCCACTGGTACCATGATTGGCTCGCCGGTGTTTTGAACGGTAATTCCACGACGCAGACCGTCGGTAGTACCTAGTGCGATACCACGCACAATACCACCGCCTAACTGCTGCTGAACTTCCAGGGTCAGACCCTTGAGGTCACCGTCGGTCACCTGCAGCGCGTCGTATACCTTTGGCACGTCTGTTTGTGGAAATTCGATATCCACAACCGCGCCAATAATTTGCACGACCTTACCTTGACTCATGACATTTCCTCTAACTCTAAAATTCTTGCAAGCTTCGCCTTAAACCGCTTCGGCGCCCGATACAATTTCCGAAATTTCCTGCGTGATCGCTGCTTGGCGCGCTTTGTTGTACACCAATTGCAACTGATCGATGAGGTCTTCGGCGTTGTCGGTAGCGGCTTTCATTGCCACCATCCGCGCTGCCTGTTCACTAGCGATGTTGTCCACTACGCCCTGATATACTGTCGCTTCAACGTAACGACGAATCAGTAATTCTAAAATTGGCTGTGGATTCGGCTCATACAAGTAGTCCCAGCTACCTGATTGAACTTCGTCACGAGACTCAGCTTTTGGCAACGGTAGCAATTGCGCTATCGTTGGTTCTTGCTTCATGGTGTTCACAAACTTGTTATACACCACAAACAGGCGGTCGATTTTGCCTTCATCAAAGGCATCTAACATTACCTGTACAGTCCCGAGCACATCATTCACGCTTGGTTTATCACCAAGACCTGATTTTTGCGCCAGTAAACGGCCTCCAAAGCGTTTAAAGAAACCCGTAGCCTTGTTACCAATCGCTGCGAAATCAACTTCGACGCCGCTTTCTTTCTGTGCTTGAGCATGCTTCACCACCGCTTTAAATTCGTTGGTGTTTAAGCCGCCGCACAAACCGCGGTCAGTTGAAATCACAATGTAACCAACTCGTTTCACATCACGCTCTTCTAAGTACGGATGCTTATATTCTAAGTTGGCATGGGCAACATGGCCGATCACCTTGCGAATGCTGTCCGCATACGGACGGCTTGAAGCCATACGTTCCTGCGCCTTTTTCATTTTAGACGCGGCAACCATCTCCATTGCACTGGTGATCTTCTGAGTATTGTTAATACTCCCGATCTTGGTTTTTATCTCTTTACCGCCGGCCATGATATTCTCCTGTTAACTCAACGACTTGTGGCCACACACTGTGTAGCCACGCTCCGCTTACCAAGACTGCGTTTTCTTGAAGGCTTTCAAACCTTCGTGCAGCTTCGCTTCGATGTCGTCGTTATAGTTGCCAGTTTTATCAATATCAGCCATTAGTTCAGCGTGCTCGCTACGCATGTACGCAATTAACGCACCTTCGAAGTCGAGGATTTTGTCTTTCTCTACGTCTTTAAGGTAACCCTTTTCTGCAGAGAAGATAGACACTGCCATTTCAGCCACGCTCATTGGCTTATATTGGTTCTGTTTCATCAGTTCAGTAACACGTTGACCGTGCTCAAGCTGCGCGCGTGTTGCTTCGTCTAAGTCTGAAGCGAACTGAGCAAACGCTGCCAATTCACGATACTGTGCCAATGCCAAACGGATACCACCACCCAATTTCTTAATGATCTTGGTCTGTGCTGCACCACCAACACGCGATACCGAGATACCCGCGTTAACTGCTGGACGGATACCAGCGTTGAACAAGTCAGTTTCTAAGAAGATCTGACCGTCGGTGATTGAAATCACGTTGGTTGGTACGAACGCTGATACGTCACCCGCTTGGGTTTCGATAATCGGAAGCGCTGTTAATGAACCGGTTTGACCTTTCACTTCACCGTTGGTGTACTTTTCAACGTAGTCAGCATTTACACGTGCTGCACGCTCAAGTAGACGTGAGTGAAGATAGAATACGTCACCTGGGTATGCTTCACGACCCGGCGGACGACGAAGCAACAATGAGATTTGACGATAAGCAACTGCTTGCTTCGACAAGTCATCGTATACGATCAATGCGTCTTCACCGCGGTCACGGAAGTATTCACCCATGGTACAACCTGAGTAGGCTGCCAAGTATTGCAACGCTGCTGATTCAGAAGCAGATGCTGCAACAACAATGGTGTTTTCCAATGCGCCGTGCTCTTCAAGCTTGCGTACCACGTTGGCGATGGTCGATGCTTTCTGACCAATTGCCACGTAAACACACTTAATGCCTGAGTTTTTCTGGTTGATGATGGCATCGATTGCCAAAGCCGTTTTACCGGTTTGACGGTCACCGATGATCAACTCACGCTGACCACGACCTACTGGAATCATCGCGTCGATTGATTTGTAACCAGTTTGTACTGGTTGATCAACAGATTGACGCTCGATAACACCTGGTGCGATTTTTTCTACTGGCTCAAAGCCGTCTGCTTCAATCGGACCTTTACCGTCAATTGGCTCACCCAAGGTGTTTACCACGCGGCCTAACAAGGCACGACCAACCGGAACTTCTAAGATACGGCCGGTAGACTTAACTTTTACGCCTTCTTGCAAATCAGCATATGGACCCATAACAACGGCACCAACGGTGTCGCGCTCAAGGTTCAATGCGATTGCATAACGATTGCCAGGAAGCTCAACCATCTCACCTTGCATACAGTCTGCAAGGCCGTGAATGCGAATAATACCGTCGGTTACAGATACGATGGTACCTTCGTTACGAGCTTCACTGACCACTTCGAACTGTTCAATTCGTTTTTTGATCAGCTCTGCGATTTCATTTGAATTCAGTTGCATGCTCAAGTCCCCAATTAGGATTGCAGTGCGTGTGCAAGTCGATCTAACTTGCCGCGCACCGTGCCGTCGATTACCGTGTCACCAGCTTTAATGTATAAGCCACTGACAATTGCTGCATCGACAGTGCAATTCAGCTTAACTTTGCGTGAAAAACGTTGTTCTAACGTTTTCGCTAGATTGTCCTGCTGTTTCTTCGTTAATTTAACCGCTGAAGTTACCTCTACAGCGATTTCCTTTTCGTAGTCGGCGCGTAGTTCAGCGAACAACGCAACCACAGCAGATAAAGCTTTCAAACGACCATTTTCGGCCATAACGCGAACAAAATTCTGGGCTTTCTCGTCCAGTTGCTCACCACATACGTTGATGAAAACTTCAACTTTCTTTTCTAGCGTTTCGGCGCTGCTCAAAAACGTAGCCATGGTGGCATCATTCGCTACCGCAGCAGCAAAGGCCAACATTTCGTGCCATTTTTCGATAGCGCCGTTCTCTACTGCAAAATCAAAAGCTGCTTTTGCATAGGGGCGAGCAACCGTAGTCAATTCTGACATTTGCACAAACCCCTTTGGTTAGAGTTCAGCGACCAGTTTTTCAACGATGTCACTGTGAGCGTCTTTATCAATTTCACGCTCGATGATTTTGCTTGCACCCGCAACAGCTAATACAGCTACTTGCTTGCGCAATTCTTCGCGTAAGCGATTGCGTTCCGCTTCAACTTCAGCGTGACCAGCTGCGATAATTGCTTCGCGCTCAGTCTCACCACGTTGTTTGCCTTCTTCAACCGTTTGCTCAGCGCGTTTCTTCGCTTGTGCAATGATTTCGGCAGCTTGTGCTTTCGCTTCTTTCAGTTCGTCAGCAATCTTTGCCTGAGCAAGCTCTAAGTCTTTTTCGGCACGTTCGCCGGCTGCAAGACCATCAGCAATTTTCTTCTGACGAGCTTCAATCGCATTATTTAGCGGAGGCCATACGAACTTCATACAAAACAGTACGAAGACGATGAACGCGATTAATTCTCCGATCAGGGTCATGTTTATATTCATTAACCCCCCCTCCTATAAGTTCTATCGTTCGAAAGTTGAATGGCTTATTAAGCAGCGAACAATAAGAACATGGCGATACCAACACCGATCATAGCCACGGCATCGATAAGACCAGCTAGGATGAACATTTTAACTTGCAGTGAAGGTGCTAATTCTGGCTGACGTGCACACGCTTCCAAGAATTTGCCACCCATGTTACCGAAGCCAAGACCGGTACCGATAGCACCGAAACCGATCAATAAAGCTACAGCGATATATTTAAGACCTAATGCTAGTTCCATTGTTTTCTCCAATATTTCAAAGGTTAATGTTAAAAAGTAAAACTAAATAAAAACAAAAATTAATGGCTTTCTGAGCTGGCCATGCTTAAGTAAACAATGGTCAGCATCATAAATACGAACGCTTGCAGCACGATAACCAAAATGTGGAATACCGCCCATACAAAGTGCAATGGCAACTGGAATAGGCCAATGGCACCAATCAAGATGAAGATCATCTCACCAGCGTACAAGTTACCAAATAGACGCAATGCCAATGAGAACGGCTTAGCAACTAATGCGATAAGCTCAAGCAACAAGTTAAACGGAATTAACAGAGCCTGAACAACCGGGTTGCTTGCGCTAAACGGATGTAACGTTAATTCTTTAATGAAGCCCATCACGCCTTTAATGCGGATTGAATAGCCAATCATTAATAAGAATACGCCGATAGCCAAACCTGCAGTCATGTTCAAATCGGTTGTTGGTACAATCTTCATATAGACATCATGTGAGTCCATACCGAAGAATGTTGCGCCAACCCAACCAGCAAATGCAGGTAGGAAGTCAACAGGGATCAAATCCATCAGGTTCATTAAGAAAACCCAGACGAAAATGGTCAAAGCGAGTGGAGCAATGAGTTTGCTCTTGCCATGGAACGTATCACGAACGTTGGTAGCGACCAATTCAATGATCATTTCGATAAAGCACTGCATTTTACCCGGCACGCCGGTATGTGCTTTTTTCGCCGCTGAGCGGAAGATCATTAAGAACAGGATACCGAGTCCAATTGACCAAGCGAGGGTATCAATGTGCCATGTCCAGAAACCGGCTTCACTACACGCTTTGTTGAAGGCAATACCGTTTTCGGTAGAGCACATTTTGGCGTTAGTTAAGTGGTGCTGGATATGGCTTTGGAGCGTTAACTCTTCTGCAGCCATGTTGTTTCCCACAATTTTAAGTTGATTTTAAAAATAAAATTGGTGCTAGCCATTGCACACTCAGGGCTGCGATGTAACCGCTCAAAACCGCACTTAGCGGGAGCGTGGTGAACACCAGCAGGCCTACAAGCAAGACCACAGCGAAGCTAATTTTCAAAGCTTCGCCAGCAAAAAAGTTACTGACGATTTGTTTCGCCGCACGGGCGCCGCCTTGTGAAAAAGCGCGCCACGCAAATAGTGCTGTTGGAATAATCACGGCTAATCCGCCGCCAACAACACCCCAAAAATATGTATATCCAGCAATCGGTTGTACGAGGGAAAACACACAGGCCAGCAAAAATATAGTGCCGACTTGGGCGCGAATTAACTTCGCTGCAAGCTGTTTTCCGGTTGCTGTCAGAGTCTGTTTCACGGGCTAAAAACCTCGGTTAAAAGCCCGCGATAGTATAAAGATTTGGCGTTGAATTGCAAACAAATTGGGATGGTTAGCTATCGTGCTCTAATTGGAGGTGAGTAAGTATGCCATCAAGTTCATCTAAACTACTGTAATTAATGACAACTTTGCCTTTTCCTTTGCGACCATGATTAATCGCAACCGCTGCACCAAGGCGCTCACTTAAACGTTTTTCAAGACGCTGAATATCGGCGTCAGGCTGTGGTTTTGCTGGTTTCTCTTTCGTTGGCTCAAGCGCCAAACGAACTACTTTCTCAGCCTCGCGTACCGTCATGCCTTTGGCTGCAATCAAACGGGCGATTTCGGCTTGCGGTTCACCTTCAAGAGCAAGCAGTAATTTCGCATGGCCCAGTTCAATATCACCACGCTCGAGCAAGGTTTTGGTTTCTTGCTGCAAGTTATTTAAACGCAGCAAGTTGGTCACCGTTGCACGTGATTTCCCTACGGCGTCAGCAACTTCTTGGTGGGTTAATTGGAATTCAGTTAATAAGCGCTGAAGTGCGGTCGCTTCTTCCATCGCATTGAGATCTTCACGTTGAATATTCTCAATCAGTGCGATCGCCACTGCTGCTTCATCGGGCACGGGTTTAATTAAACACGGAACTTCTTGCAGACGCGCCATTTGCGCTGCACGCCAGCGCCGCTCACCAGCAATGATTTCATACTTTTCATGAGCGACTTCACGCACCACTATCGGCTGAATAATGCCTTGCGCTTTAATCGACGCAGCTAAATCTTCCAGCGCCTCAGGAGTCATGTCTTTACGAGGTTGGTATTTTCCGGGTTGCAACCACTCAATCGGTAACTTTTGCAGTTCACCTTTCGTGTAATCAACTTCAGGTACACTGTCGTGTTGCTCTTTATCGCGAGCAGTTTTGCTGGTGGTTAATAACGCGTCAAGACCGCGTCCAAGTCCTCGTTTTTTTGCAGACATAAAGCGTTTTTTCCTTAAGCTTCAGCCGCTGCTTCGGCCTTTTTTTGTTGTTCAGCACGGCGTATCAGTTCACCCGCAAGTGCTAAGTAGGCTTTCGCACCAGCAGACGATTTATCGTAATACATTGCAGGCGAGCCAAAACTTGGGGCTTCTGCTAATCGTACATTGCGTGGAATGACCGTGCGATAGACTTTTTCGCCAAAATGGTTTTTCAACTGCTCTGATACATCGTTGGCAAGTCGGTTGCGCGGATCATACATAGTACGCAGAATTCCCTCGATTGTTAAGCGTGGGTTTACCGCTTCGGCTAAACGCTCAATCGTATCCATCAGCGCCGTTAAACCTTCAAGCGCAAAATATTCGCACTGCATGGGCACCAATACTGAATCGGCTGCAGCCATGGCGTTAACGGTCAACATGCTTAACGACGGTGGGCAATCGATAAAAATAAAATCGTATTGATCAACAACGGGCTTCAACGCATTTGCTAAACGCTGTTCACGTGCAAACTCTTCCATTAATTTAATATCGGCAGCTGTGGTGTCGCTATTCGCAGCAATCAAGTGATACTTGCCGTTGGTTTCACGAATGATGACGTCTTGCGCAGGCTTTTGCTCAACCAATAACTCGTACGCGGTATTTTCAACGTCATATTTATCAACGCCGCTACCCATGGTCGCGTTGCCTTGCGGATCAAGATCAATGAGTAAAACTTTCCGACGTGTTGCCGCCATTGATGCAGCTAAATTCACCGCCGTGGTGGTTTTGCCCACGCCGCCTTTTTGGTTGGCAATCGCAATAATTCTGCCCACAGGACTAACCTCTCGTTGTTATTATGACCAAATGACGTTCGCCATCGGCGTCGGGAACCTGTAATCGAATAATATCTTCAACATGAAACTGCGGCGGTAAATGCTCTAATTCAGCCGCTGGATAGACGCCCTTTAAGGCATAAAACTTACCATGTTCGTTTGGCAAATGTTCACACCAATTCAGCATATCATCAAGCGAGGCAAACGCTCTACTTATCACCCCATCAAATTTTAGGTCAGGTTGATAATCTTCTACGCGACTTTGCACAGCCGTTACATTCTTAAGGCTTAATTCGTGACAAACCTGACGAATAAAGCGAGTGCGTTTACCCAAACTATCGAGCAATACAAATTCTTTATCTGGTGCCGCAATGGCTAACGGTAAACCAGGTAAACCAGGCCCAGTGCCCACATCGATAAATCGGTGTCCTTGCAAATGCGGTAATACAACCAGGCTATCCATGATGTGGCGGCTCAGCATTTGGCGCGGATCACGAACCGACGTTAAGTTATACGCTTTATTCCATTTATGCAGTAATTCAACCAGTTTGACCAGCTGTTGTTGTTGCGTATCGGTTATCTCAAGCGCAGTTTTTGCGAGTAATTGTTGTAATTGTGACAGCATGATTTAAGCGCTTTTACGCAACAGTCCTTGTTTTTTAAGGTGAACGAGCAACATTGAAATCGCCGCTGGCGTAATACCCGAAATACGCGATGCTTTGCCTACTGTTTCAGGTTGATGTTGATTCAGTTTCGCCACCACCTCGTTGGACAAGCCTTTGATGGTTGCATAGTCAAAGTTATGTGGCAGCTGCGTGTTTTCATGGCGCTGTTGCTTCGCAATTTCGTCTTGCTGACGCGCAATATAGCCTGCGTACTTGGTTTGAATTTCGACCTGCTCAGCCGCTTTTTCATCACTTAAACCAGGGCCAATACTCTCAATTTTCATCAGATCAGCGTACGTGATTTCCGGACGGCGCAATAACTCTTCACCATTCACTTCACGAGTAATTGGTGTTTTAACTAGAGCGTTTACTTCAGCAACTGCTGGATGATCTTTGTGGATCCATGTGGTGCGCAAGCGCTGCTGTTCTTGTTCAATCGCTTCCATTTTGGCATTGAATGCCGCCCAACGCGTATCATCAACTAAGCCAAGCTGACGGCCGGTTTCCGTTAAGCGCATATCGGCATTATCTTCGCGCAATAACAAACGATATTCAGCACGCGAGGTGAACATACGGTACGGTTCTTTGGTGCCGAGTGTACTGAGATCATCGATTAAAACACCCATATACGATTGATCGCGGCGCGGCGCCCAACCATCTTTGTCTTGTACTTGCAGTGCGGCATTGGTACCGGCAACAAGCCCTTGCGCACCAGCTTCTTCATAGCCTGTTGTACCGTTAATTTGGCCGGCAAAGAACAAACCATGAATGTGCTTCGTTTCAAGTGTTTGTTTTAAATCACGTGGATCAAAGTAATCATATTCAATGGCGTAACCAGGACGTGTGATATGGGCGTTTTCAAAGCCTTTTATTGACCGTACTAACGCAACCTGAACATCAAAAGGCAAACTGGTCGAAATACCATTTGGATACAGCTCATTGGTATTGAGGCCTTCAGGTTCAACGAAAATTTGGTGCGCATCTTTATCGCTAAAGCGCATCACTTTATCTTCAATCGATGGGCAGTATCGTGGTCCAACACCTTCAATAACGCCAGAGTACATTGGTGAACGGTCTAAGCCTCCATGAATAATTTCATGGGTGCGTAAATTGGTGTGCGTGATGTAACAGGAAATTTGCTGCGGATGATCCGCTTGTGATCCCATAAACGAAAATACTGGAGTTGGCGTATCACCTGGTTGTTCTTGCATGACGCTGAAATCAACGGTTTTTGCATCAATACGCGGTGGTGTACCGGTTTTTAACCGATCAACGCGCAACGGTAGTTCGCGTAATCGTTTCGCTAGATTATTTGCTGGAGGATCGCCAGCTCGACCACCTTGATAATTATTTAAACCAATATGAATTTGACCGCCTAAGAACGTGCCTACTGTTAAAACAACTGTTTTCGCAGAGAACTTTAAGCCCATTTGGGTGACCACACCAACAACGCGATCGTTTTCAACGATCAGATCGTCACAAGCTTGCTGGAACAAGCTTAAATTTGGTTGATTCTCCAACATGTGACGAATGGCTGCTTTGTAAAGTGCACGATCAGCTTGTGCTCGAGTTGCGCGTACAGCAGGGCCTTTGGATGAATTCAGCGTACGAAACTGAATGCCAGCTAAATCAGCTGCATGTGCCATAGCACCACCAAGCGCATCAATTTCTTTCACTAAATGGCCTTTACCGATTCCACCAATAGCTGGGTTACACGACATTTGACCTAAAGTGTCAATGTTGTGCGTCAGTAACAGCGTTGCACAGCCCATACGAGCTGAAGCGAGAGCTGCTTCTGTGCCTGCGTGTCCACCACCAATGACAATAACGTCGTAATGCTGATGGTAAGAAGAGGTGTTTGGCATACTGAGCGATCCTAGAATTTAATCTGCATGAATGTAAAACGTAGCCGGCTATTTTAACCTGATTTAAGCAAGATCAAAACGGTTAAATTCTAGTCGTGAAAAGCCTAAGGATCTAATCAATTAATTAAGATCTTTTTTTTTGATCTTTTATTACTCTTATTCTTAGGATCAGAAATTGTGTGGATAACTGCATCAAGGCGTTATGTGTTAAGGATCACAACGATCATCAAAGATGTGATTTGATCATGATCCTTCCGGTGATCAAACAGTGGATAACTAGTAGTGTTATCCACAAGGTAAGTTATTCACAGAGTTATTCAGTGGGTATAAACAGAGTTAAACCGATCTTATACAAGGATTATTCACATAGATTGAATAAAAGATTGTAGCCATGTTGATGAATTTTCGTCCGGATCATCTTGTGACATGTCAATTTCAAGATGGCTGATCAGACGTTTTGCACCCAGAATCGCAAGCATGGCATCACAATCGCGACCGGCAGCACAGAAGGTATCGTAACAGCTATCGCCAACTGCTATAACGCCGTAGCGAAGCTCGTTTAATTGGGGTTTGTGCTGGTGGAGTTCTTCCGCAAAATCGAGCATGGAATCGGCATATTCACCGGCACCATGACTGGCGACACAGCAAAGCCAAACTGATTGCTCGGTTAAACCTTCGACTAATTCAGAATAATCTGGTTCGTAGTGCAAGGCGGTGCTAAACCCGGCTTCTTTTAGTTGGTTTGACAGTTGGTCAGCAAGGTATTCTGTATTACCAGACGTGGTAGCAACAAGGATATCAATGTTTTGCATAAATGGCTCTCTTAACTGATGGCCACGACTTTGTTGCGACCCTCTTGTTTTGCTTGTTGTAAGGCTCGCGTGGCGCGCTCTACGGTTTCTTCAATTGCTTCACCAAATTGTACTTGGGCAACACCAAAGCTGCCACGTATTGGTAAAATTAAATCATCTATATGAAGGACAGGTAATTTATGCCGAAGTTCGTTGGCGCGCTTGGTTGCGGCATCGATATCGAGATTCGGCATAAAGACAACAAAGATATCTTGCTCACAACGACAGAGAATCTCACTGTCACGTAATTCGTTTTTCATGATCTGTGCGGAATCTATCAGCACTTGATCGCCAATCGCTTCACCGTAGTCGTCATTAATTTTTTTGAAGTGGTCGAGATTGTACATCGCAATACTGTGATTTTGATTTGGTCGCGATGATTTAACGACTTGGTTCACTAAGGTTTTAAACAGCCATTTTGTCGGCAGATTCGTGAGTAGATCCACCATGCTCATTTCTTGCAACTGAATATTACGTTGAATCAGTGCGGGCACGGCAACCGCGAAATACGAAATTGCGGCTGTCATATAGAGTGCAAATTGGTAGGTGATTGCTTGATCGGTTACATTAAATAAGCCCACGCCAAAAGCCATGATGACGGTAATGACAACCAGACTTGTTGTCGCAAACGACGTTCGTTCGGTAAGCACAATCCACAATTGAGGTATGGTAACAAAGAACACGAAATAGGCGATGCCTGGATGCGTGAGTTGGCTATCAAGCAGGAGAATGCCAATGACAGCGGCTGCAGCGACACAGAGTTTGAATAAAAATGGCTTTAGATTAGCGCTTAATTTACGGTCGTGAGCGTAGAACTCTTCTAGCCATGCCAATCTGGTGTTTGTAAATTTAGGCAGAATTAAGCACATGAGCGGTGCGATAACCATCACGCCAACAAGATCGCCAAGCCACCATGCAAACCAGCCTTCTTCTATTATGTTGTCGTATGTTTCGGTGGTGAATTCCCAAACGAATAAGCCAGCTATCGCGGCACATAACGCAGATACGGCGTAAATCACGAGTAATCCGATAATTCGAATCGGTAGCCCATGCTGGATGAAATGACTCAACCAATATCGTGCCGCTAACCCGCCTAACCCATAGGGAACGGTATGAGCGAGAGCAAACAATATTGCGGCTGCAAGGTGTGCCGGATCAAGGCCTTGCTGTAGTTGCTCAGTAAATCTAAATGAAAGGAAAAAGACGGCTAAGAAAATCGGAATAAACGCGCGTTTTCCAAATATTAAAAAGGCGGCAATCGATATACCTGCTGGCATGTACCAAAGACTGATGAACTCCGCAAAAGCCATGATTTCTGAAGCGTAAAATGTGCCGATCCAGAGAAAAAAGAGAAGCACGTAAGCGCTGGGTTTCACGGAAAAATTCCTCGATTTCGCTGTTATTTATGCTTGGAAACACTAAATGTAAAGGAGATTGTTGCACTATTTTTCTTCGACTGACAAGGTTTAAAATTGGTAAGAAAGCGACCAATTACCGATTTTTGTCCGTCAATGTAATGGAGCGATGTATCGGAACTTGCTAAAGTAGCGTCACGCGCGCTAACTAAAAGAGAACTAACATGAATAAATCGCTCATTCTGATTGCGACAGGACTTGTCGCTTCGTTTTTCATAAATATTGCTGAAGCGTCGGCTGTGTCTCAAACCAAAGGGACTTTTGTCGACAAATTCCGTCAACTTGATGAAGTGTTGCCAACTCCAAACGTCTATCGTAGTGCTGCTGGTGAGCCTGGCGAGAGTTACTGGCAACAACAAGCGGATTACACGATTAAAGTTCGCTTAGATGAAGAAAAACGCCGTATTGATGCGCAAGAAACCATCCAGTATCACAATAATTCGCCATACACGCTGAAATATATCTGGATTCAGCTTGATCAAAACATCTTCCGCTCCGATTCAATCGCTGAGCGTACTGCCACTTTTAATAGCAAACCAGACGTTAACCTTGGTGGCGTTGATAAACCCGCACGGATTACCTTGAACCAACTGCGTCGTCAGCAGTTTATGGCCGATAACGAATTAGGTTTCAGTATTAATAAAGTCGCTGATGGTCGCGGTCGTGGCTTGGAGTTTGTGGTGGTTGGTACGAATATGCGTGTTGACCTACCAAGCCCGTTGAAGCCAGGTCAAAAAACCGAGTTAGCGATTGATTTTGGTTTCAACATTGTTGAAGAAGACGCAGTAGGTGCGCGCTCTGGTTATGAACACTTCCCTGATGATGCTCGTGAAGGTGGAAACGATATTTTCTTGTTAGCACAGTGGTATCCGCGTGTTGCTGCCTTTACTGATTATGAAGCATGGACCAATAAAGAATTCTTAGGAAGTGGTGAATTTACACAAGAATTCGGTAATTTCAGCGTTGAAATTGATGTGCCGGCGGACCATATCGTTGCCTCAACAGGGGTACTTACCAACGAACGTGCGGTATTAACGCCAACGCAGCGTGAGCGTTTAGAAGACGCAAAAGATGCTGACAAGCCAGTATTCATTGTGACGCCAGAAGAAGCGTTAGAAAATGAAAAGGCGGGTTCAGATAAACGTAAAGTGTGGAAGTTTGAAGCACAAAACGTGCGTGACTTTGCATGGGCTTCATCGCGTAAATTTATTTGGGATGCACAGGGCTACGAGCAAGGTGGTGATGTCCAACCGTTGGTTATGGCCATGTCGTTCTATCCAAAAGAAGGTGGCGAGCTGTGGGAAAAATATTCCACTGCATCGGTCATTCATACAATGGAAGTCTATTCACGCTTTTCATTTGATTACCCATATCCAACCTCGCAATCGGTCAATGGGCCTGTGGGTGGTATGGAATATCCGATGATTACCTTCAATGGGCCGCGCACAATTTTGCAGGATGACGGTAGTCGTACGTACTCGTTATCTGAAAAGCGCTTCCTGATTGGCGTGGTAATTCACGAAATTGGTCACATTTACTTCCCGATGGTGGTGAACTCAGACGAGCGTCAGTGGACGTGGATGGATGAAGGCTTAAATAGCTTCCTTGATGGTGTTGCCGGCCGTGAATGGGATCCAACTATTCCATGGGGCGTAGAGCCGCGTTCAATTGTTGATTATATGAAATCAACGAACCAAGTGCCGATTATGACGCAATCCGACAGCGTTCTAAATTTAGGCCCGAACGCTTATACCAAGCCTGCTGCAGCGTTAAATATTTTGCGTGAAGTGATTCTAGGACGTGAATTATTTGATTATGCATTCAAAGAGTATGCGCAGCGTTGGGCGTTTAAACGACCAACCCCTGCTGACTTTTTCCGTACCATGGAAGAAGCATCAGGCGTTGATCTTGATTGGTTCTGGCGTGGGTGGTTCTACTCCACTGATCATGTCGATATCAGCCTCGACAAGGTATATCAATTACAACTGGATACCGAAAATCCTGATATCGATTGGGAACGTCGTCGTCAAGAAGAAGCGAATAAACCGGTGTCACTATTTGTGCAGCGCAATGAAGCAGAAGGCCGTAAAACTTGGGTTGAAAAGAATCCAGATATTCGCGATTTCCATGATGAAAACGATCGTTTCACAGTAACGAACAAACAACGTAATGCGTACCAGAGCTTCTTAGATAAACTTGAGCCTTGGGAGCGTCGCGTGTTTGATCGCGCCATTGCTGAAGACAAAAACTACTATGTTTTAGACTTCAACAATGTGGGCGGTTTGGTCATGCCAATCTTGCTTCAAGTAACTTATGCAGATGGCAGCAAAGAAGACATGTATATTCCTGCTGAAATTTGGCGTCGTAATGCGAAATCTGTGAGTAAATTGATTGTTACCGATAAAGAAGTTCGTGAGTTTGCGGTTGATCCAAACTGGGAAACTGCGGATGTG